>Ga0126313_10000650_pt1 | contig 16901 bp, 14 predicted proteins | sample Plot105A_FD_89954 | JGI IMG/M metagenome (GOLD analysis project Ga0126313, IMG submission 89954) | Serpentine soil microbial communities from UC McLaughlin Reserve, CA, USA - Plot105A | ecosystem: Environmental > Terrestrial > Soil > Grasslands | place: USA: UC McLaughlin Reserve, Lake County...
ATTATGGGATGAATCGATAAAATGATCTCGTCTACCAATCCAGCATTCAGCAGGATAGAAATGATATCCGCGCCGCCAACAAGCCAGATGTCCCTGCCCTGTGTGCGGATCAGTTTCCTTACAAATTCCGGGACATCGGAAGAGACAAACTCTGCATTTTGATCACCTGTCCGCTTTGCATTTTCAGTAAACACGTACACACCTTTTTGTTTTGCCCTTGTACGGGTATTCGTCACAAATTCAAGGGATTGATCGTATGTTTTTCTGCCTATCAGAATTCTATCAATTGAATCGTAGAACTGCGAGTAGCCATAGTCTGCATCTGCATCCGTGAACAGCCACAGTCTATGCCCCCGTCCTCTCTGGCAATGTAGCCGTCGAGGCTTGGGGCGATGAATAGCTTGACCTTTCTCATGGCTCAGGCTTGCTCCTTCATGAGTGCGGTAAAAAGAGAGAAAAAGTGTTTTTGCGGCTTTTATCTTGAAGCCATCGCGATTCTTTCTTGCTCGTTCTTTTTCTTGACGGCATGGCTTGCCATGTCATTGTTGGAAGCCAAGATTATCTCCTTGGCAAGCGCCTCCTCGATTGTTTGCGGCTTAGAGTAGGTCGACTCCCTTATGCCCTCTGCAATGAACCTAAGCGCTAGGTCCACCCTGCGCAGCGGAGCAACATCCACTGAAACGTGGTAGACTACGCCACCATACACAATGCGGGTCGTGTCCTCGTTTGGCGACGAGTTCTCTATTGCCCTCACCAAGAGCTCGACCGGGTTCTTGCCGGTTTCAAGGTGTATGATGTCAAAAGCCGTCTTGACTGTCTTGAGCGCACGGGCTTTCTTGCCACCCATCCTGCCTGTGTTCTTGGCATACTTTTTGCCAAAGTGCATCATCTTGTTTGCAAGCCTCTCCACGATGTGGACCTCAGCCTTTTTTAACCGCTGGTGCTCGTGCCTGCCAAATGTTACTGGTATGACTGCGGGCGGGAGCTTGATTACTGTCTTTAGACCAGCGTCGTTTACCTTGATCTCGCTTGTGTCCCACTTGTTGAAAAGCTGTATGTTTACCTGCTCTTTGCCACTCATCTTCTCGGCTTCTCCTTTCTTCCGTGCACAAGCTCGTTGAGCGACACTCCGTTCACCTTGAAGACCTGCCACCTAACGCCAGGGATGTCGCCCATTGCGCCACCCATCGAGCCGCCGATGCCGCCGATGATGACCTCATCATGCTCGTCAACAAAGTTGAGAGCGCCGTCCTTTGGGAGGAAGGCGGTGACCGACTTGCCGTTCTTTATCAGCTGCACCCTGACGCACTTGCGCACGGCAGAGTTGGGCTGCTTTGACTCTATTCCTACTTTTTCCAGCACTATGCCTCTTGCCTGCGGCGCGCCCTCTAGCGGGTTTGCCTTCTTGTCAAGCATAAGCATCCTTCTCTTGTAATACTTGTCTGCCCACCTGCCCCGGCTCTTCTTTGCCCTGAGCACACCGCCGGCAAACAACCCTAGTGGAGATTTACCCATTTTTTACATACTCACCTTATTGTAACTTCCCTGCTGTTCAGGGCTAACTATCAGAACATTGGATATTTGGAAGTATCGCTTCGCAAGGAGCCTAGCCTTCTCGGCGTTTCTGCCCTCCCTGCCCACGACGGCGCCCTTTTTGCGCTGATCGACGATGACGACGGCCTGCTTTGTCCCGTCGTTCCTGTCAGATATCCTGACGTCGTTTACCATGTCGGCGTTTAGCATGTTGCGTATGAATTCGGCAGGGTCGTCTGAAAACTCGACAAGTTCCACTTTTTTCCCGACCACGTTCTGGAGCTGCTTTATCGTCGAGCCGCCTTTGCCAATTGCAAGGCCCATCTGGCCCTTATTTACGACGAAAATAACGCGCTCCATCCTGTCATCGACTATGCAGTCCCTTGCAGTGGCGCTTGTGATGCTCTGGAAAAGGGACATCAAACGCAGCTCGTCAGAAGTCAGCTTGATCTCGGTCATTTTCAGCGCAGCGTCCCTGTCATTACGTACGTTCCGTCGTCAGACGACAACAGCAACAACAACAATATCATCACTTGCTCAGTAAAGTCCAATTTAAGTCTTGGCGCCTTTTTTATTTGCCCTCTTTTTCTGAGATGATCGCGTCTATTTCTTCTGCAGTCCCGCTCTTGATTGCTATTACAGTTATCCTGAAAGGCTTGTTGCAGAGCTTGCCTAGCTGCACCGAGGTGCCAGGGTATTCGTACACAGCGATGTTTGAAGCCTTGGCCTGCTCTTCCAGCTTCATCCTGTCGTCAGAAGCAACAGACTTGCTGACGATTACCAATTTCGATCCCTTGATTGACTGCAATACTTCCTTGACGCCGCTCTTGTACTTGTCGGCGGCTATAGCGTCCTTAATTACTTTTTCCAGTGCCCTCATTGTTGTTACCCTTCACCTTCATGTATAGGTCTACCATTCCGGTGCCGACAGGTACAGTGGCACCTACTATAACGTTTTCTGTCACTCCTTTCAAGGTCTCTATCTGGCCTTCAAGCGACGCTTTTGCAATTGTCGGAACGGTAATTTCAAACGCCGCTCTTGCAAGCACTGATGTCTTGGTTCCTGCAACGCCGTGCCTTCCTATCTGCTGCAAGTAGCCCTTTGACGTCATCAGGTCTGCCACTAGCATGATGTGCCTCGTGTCGACTTCCAATCCTTGCTCTTCGAGCGTGTTAGTGATTTCTTTTATCAATGCCGTCCTTGCGGCCTCGATGCCAAGTGTCTGCCATATCTCATAGACGTTGTTTGTGGCGATTCTGGTGGTGTCCACGCCGTCAATGATCACGACTTTGGCAAGGTTCGAGCCGGCGGTCTGTATAACCCACTCATCGTCCTGCTTGACTATGGTGACGCGCTCGATGTCCGGCACTCCCTTGACCCTTATTCCAAGGAGCTTGCTCTTGAGCGCAAGAAGCGTCTGAGCGTCGGGCTCATCTGGGATAGTTATCTTGATGTAGCCCTTGTTTTCGTTTGGCTTGACCTGGTACTTTTTCTTGGCACCTTCAAGCACTTCCATCACTTCTGCAAAAGTGCACCCGCGCTCTGCGAGCTTGACCTCTGAAAGGCGGAACGTCAGGACGCCACTATAGTCGGTCTCTGTCCTGTCGATAAGGTCGCCTATTTCCGTGAACAGGATCTCTTTTGCGACCTCAAGGGCCTTTTCCCTTGACACCCTATGTTCTTCGTCAAGGTAGATGTCCATCGTGGGCGTCACCGGCTTTTTCCTCGCGTCCACGAGCTCTATTAGCCTTGGAAGGCCGAGCGTCACGTTTCTTTCTTTTACGCCTGCAAAGTGGAATGTCCTGAGAGTCATCTGGGTTCCTGGCTCACCTATCGACTGTGCCGTCACCACGCCGACTGCCTCGCCCGGCTCTGCAAGCGCCCTGTCAATGAGGTCGAGCACCTTCTTCATGACCTTCTCGGCTCCTTCCTTGGAGAGCCTGTTCTCGAGCAGCGCCTTTTCGAGGTTGCCCTTCATCCTCGGATTGAGGTTCTCGTCATATTTGGCAATGATGTTCTTGGTGTCGTTCTCTGTAGCCTTGCGCCCTTCGTCGACAATCGATTCAGCTTCTATGAGCCTTGAAATGTTGACTGCCTCACCGTGATCGCTCTTAGCCGGGTCGATGCCGTCCTCGCCATAGAGGTACTGCACGATGTTGCCGTGCGGGTCGCGGACAGTCAGGTCGTACTCTATCTTCAGGTGCTCAAGGGCGTTGATAAGCCTCCTCTGCATGTAGCCGGACTGCTGTGTCCTGACTGCAGTGTCCACAAGGCCCTCGCGCCCACCCATCGCGTGGAAGAAGAACTCTAGCGGCGACAGCCCGTCGCGGTAGTTTGACTTGACAAAGCCCTTGGCATCGGGGCTGGCTTCCATCGGCTTGAAGTGCGAAAGTGCCCTGTTATGATAGCCCTTCTGGATCCTCTTGCCCCTTATAGACTGCTGCCCAAGGGCCGCGGTCATCTGGCCGATGTTAAGGGTTGATCCCCTTGCGCCTGTAGATGCCATTATCACGCCCGAGTTTTCGTCGGGGAATGCCCTGTCCGCAGTCCTGCCGGCCCTGTCGCGGGCGCGTGACAGCTCGTTTACGACGTACAGCTCAAGCGCTTCTTCTCCCGAAAGACCTCTTGTCAGCGGCAACGTGCCGTCGTTGTACTGCTGTATCAGCTCGTAGACCTTCTCATAGGTTTTCTGGATGATGTCACTTATCTCCTGCCTTGTCTCCGGCGAGAGCCAGAGGTCCGAGTAGCCGTAGGTAAAGCCACGGTGAGTGATGTATGTCTTGAGCATAGTAAGTATCGAGTCGAGGAACTGCCTTGCGGTTCCGGTGCCATAGTCCTTGGCAATCCTGTGGAGCACGCTGTCCGGTTCTTCTGCGCCTATCGACGCCTTGTCGATGACTCCGCTGATGAGATCACCGTTCTTGACTACGACATCCCTGCCCTCGCCTTTTGCAGCCTTGTTCCATTTCGATGTGATGATGAAGTTAAAGTCCCTTGGAAGGAAAAGCGAAAACAGCTGCTTTCCGGAATAATACAGCTTTTGCCCGTCCTTTGTTGTCACTGCTGGCTCTGGCAGCGGGCCTTCGTAGCCGCCGATCATGGCAAGGTTTGCGAATTCGTCCTTTGTCAGAGTCGAGCCGTCCCGTGTCAGCATGAACGCGCCGGTAATAAAGTCCCTGATAGCTCCGATGATTGGGCCTCCATACCTTGGCGATATCATTTGATCCTGTACGCGCATGAGGAGCGTGGCTTCCGCCCTTGCTTCCTCGCTCTGCGGCACGTGGAGGTTCATTTCGTCTCCGTCAAAGTCAGCATTGTACGGCGGGCACACTGCGGGGTGAAGCCTGAACGTGCGGTAGGGCAGCACCACGACGCTATGCGCCATTATGGACATCCTGTGGAGCGACGGCTGCCTGTTGAAAATCACGATGTCGTCGTTCGCAAGGTGGCGCTCGACGACGTAGCTTGGGGCAAGCGAGTCTGCAATGGCTTTCCTGTCGCTCACGTAGTCAAGCCTGATCTTGACGCCGTCCGGCCTTATGATGTAGTTGGCGCCAGGGTATGTGTTGGGGCCGTTAATCACGAGCTCCTTGAGCCTTTCAAGGTTCCACTGCGACACTGTCTCTGGTATTGTGAGCTTTTTCGCAACGTCCGTCGGGACACCGACGTCCGAGATCCTCAGGTTTGGGTCTGGCGAAATTACCGTCCTGCTTGAAAAGTCGACACGCTTGCCTGAAAGCGAGCCCCTGAACCTTCCCTCCTTGCCTTTGAGCCTCTGGGTCAGCGTTTTGAGCGGCCTGCCCGACCTGTGGTGGGCCTGCGGGATGCCGGAAACTTCGTTGTCAAAGTACGTGGTGACGTGGTACTGCAATAGGTCTACCAAATCCTGTACGATGAGCGGCGGGGTTCCTGCCTCCTTGCTCTCCTTGAGGCGCTGGTTAACCCTGATGATGTCAACAAGCTTGTGGGTCAGGTCGTCTTCAGACCTAATGCCTGTTTCAAGGATGATTGACGGCCTCACGGTCACCGGGGGCACAGGCAGCACCTGCAGCACGAACCACTCGGGCCTTGCCGTTTTTGGGTCGTAGCCCAAGAGCGTAAGGTCGTCATCAGGGACATGGCTCAGCCTTTCGCGTATCGTGATTGGGAGCAGCCTATTTTCGCCGGCGTCCGTCTTTTCCACGAATATCGTCGGCTTGGTGAATATCAGATCATACTGGTCTTTGCCGCAGTGCGGGCAGACCTTGACCTTTTTCGACCGCTCGATTATCTCGTCCTTAATATTCTCAAGCGTAATGACGGCATACGCGGCTTTTGTGTCTCTTATCGACTTGTATTTTGCAAGCTCTTCTGGCTCGAGCTTGATCCTATTGCATGATCTGCACGTTATCAGGAGCAGCTTGTGTATGTCGTCCACGAATGCGATGTGGAGCACCGGCTCTGCTAGCTCGATGTGCCCAAAGTGGCCGGGGCACTTTGCTGACGTATTGCCACAGGTAGCGCACTTTTGGCCCGGCTCGAGAGTGCCTAGCCTGTTGTCCATGAGGCCTCCCTGCACCGGCATCCCGTCCTCGTCGTATGTCTCTGGCGCAGTGATTTCTGCAACAGAGAACTTGCGCACTTCAGTTGGCGACCATACGCTGAATTTTATTCCACCCAAGATTTTTGCAGATTCTTCCATCATATTCTATCTCTACCTCCTCTACTACACCTTCTCCTTTACAAGCAGCCTGGGAGCGACGTTGAGGCTCATCATCTCCTGCAGGAGCAGCTTGAACGCGTATGCAATCACTACAGAAGATATCTTGGCCTTTTCTCCGCAGACACGACAGACGTACCTGCGCTGCTTGACGTCGTAATACGCGAGCAGCCCACACCGCTCGCAGACGTTAACTTCTGCCTTATCTGACTCTTCCAGTAGCCTGTCCTTGAGCATCATAGACGCGCCGTAAGCGATGAGACAGTCGCGCTCCATCTCTCCGAACCTGAGGCCGCCGCCGCGGGCCCTGCCCTCGGTAGGCTGCTTTGTAAGCATCTGGACCTGCCCCCTTGCGCGGCTGTGGATCTTGTCTGCGACCATGTGGTGAAGCTTTTGGTAATACACGACGCCAATATAGACGTCCGCCGGGAACTTTCTCCCCGTCCTGCCGTCGTACATCACTTCCTTGCCCGTGTACTTGAAGCCGTACTGCTCCATCGCGCCCTTAATGTCGTCCAGCTTTTCGCCAAGGAACGCCGAGCCGTCGACTATTTTGCCGCGGAGGCTTGCGGCTTTGCCGCCAAGCGACTCCATGAACTGGCCGACCGTCATCCTTGACGGGAATGCGTGCGGGTTTATCATGATGTCTGGCACTATGCCTTCCTCGGTGTAGGGCAGGTCTTCTTGGCTGACCAGCATGCCCACGACCCCCTTCTGGCCGTGCCTTGAGGCAAACTTGTCTCCTATCTCAGGGATGCGCATGTCCCGGACCCTGATCTTGTACATCTTGCCGCCTTCAACCGACTGCGTGACTATTACTGTGTCGACGACGCCGTTTTCCGATGGCCTGACGCCGACTGAAGTGTCGCGCCTGTATGGGCCCTTTACCTCGAACTCTTTGTATTCTTCCATGAACCTTGGAGGCGAAGTCCTTCCGATCAGGATGTCGCCTCCGCTTACCACGGCCTCGTGCATGATGGCCCCGTCCTGCTCTAGTAGGCGGTACGCCTTTTCGCCGCGGTAGCCGCGAATGTTGGCGTCTGCCTGCGGCAGCTCGAAATTGTCCTTCATGCCGCCGGGGTACTGCTTGGCTTCGGCTTCGTAGATCCTGTAAAAGAACGTCCTGCCAAGGCCTCTGTCGACTGACGACTTGTTGAAAACCACTGCGTCTTCAATGTTGTAGCCTTCAAAAGGCAGCACCGCCACGATGCAGTTCTGGCCCGTCGGGCGCTCCTCCAGTCCCAAGAGGTTGATGGCCTTTGTGCTCACCACCGGCGTCTGCGGGTATAGCATGAAGTGTTGCCGGACGTAGGTGCTTGCGTTCATTAGCGGCGTAGAGAACCCGAGGCTCTGCTTTGCCATCGCGCTCTCGTAAGTGTTTCTCGGCGATTGGTTGTGCTCCGGGTATGGGATGATTGATGCACCGACGCCCAAGATTGCAGACGGGAATATCTCTAGGTGTGTGTGCTTGGGCTCTATCTTTTTCGGATCGATTGCGATGTAGCAGTTCTCCTCCTCGTTTGCGTCCGTAAGCTCGATCACGCCCATGTAGAGCAGGTCATTCCAAGAGAGGAACTTCTTTGAAACCTTCTCTATTGTTTCGTAGGTGACGAGCGGCTTGCCTTCCCTTATCACCACAAGCGGTCTGAGAACTCTGCCGGCATTGCAGCTGATGTAGAGGCGCTTTGTGGCTTTCTGGTTCTGCGAGGCGTAGAGATAGATGCCCACGTGCGACGGGATCTTGCCCGATCTCCTCATTGACCGCAGCGTGTCGGAAAGGTTTTCGCCCTTTTCGATGTAGCCGATGAGCCGGCCATCCACGAAGACGCGTGTGCCACCTGCACGCAGGTCCTCGTCGGCTTCCTCGACGTTCTGAACGCCCAGTTCATACAATTTTTCGGTGACTTCGGCGCTCTGGACGTTGACCGAAATAATCGCAGAAAGCGCCAGGTTCTTTACAAGGCCGCAGTTAGAGCCTTCTGGAGTTTCTGCAGGGCAAATCCTGCCAAAGTGCGTCGCGTGCAGATCCCTTGCCTCAAAGTTGGGCTGGCTCCTGCTGAGTGGAGACTGTATCCTCCTCAGGTGCGAAATAGTGGACATGTAGTTTGTCCTGTCTAATAGCTGAGTCACTCCGACCCTGCCCCTGCCCCAGTTGCCGGTTGCAATGGCGTTGTTGAGCTTGTCCGACACGATGCCCGGGCGAACTGCTGCGGCGACTGCGTTAATGCCGCGCTTTTGACCTGAGCGCTCTAATTGGTACTTCATGTCCCTTATCAGATTACGGAACGCAGTCCTGAACAAGTCTGCAAGCATCTGGCCGGCGAACTTGATCACCTTGTTGCCATAGTGATCCTTATCATCAGAGTCGATCCAGCCAAGCTTTAGCTCGACCAGCTTGCACGCTGCCTCGCCAAGAAACAGCGCTTTTTCGTGCCTGTTGTCAGGGTTCTTGCCGATGTGGGGAAGAAGTCCCCAGTCAAGCAATGTCTCGGCTCTCTTGATCTGGAATTCTTCAAGCATGCCGGGCGCAATTCTCTTGCTAATGTAAACAATAGCGTCCCTGCTCGTGTTGACGTCGCCGGCCTTTTCAAACGAAGGCTCGAGCTCGTCTTGGATGGTGTCGTTCAGCGAAACGGAATCGGCGATGTCCTTGTCCGATTCTAGCCCAAGTGCCCTTACCAGGGTGATAAGCGGTATGTCCACCGGCGAGCCGGGGATCTTGGTCACTATCGAGCCGTCCGGCCTCATGACCAGCTCGAGCTTGGCCCTGTAGCCAACTATTGAAGAATACACCTTGGCCTTATACAGCATGGTGCCTGTCGTTTCCTCGACGTCTACAATTATCTTGTTGTAGGACAGGTCTTCAAGCCCCACTATGACGCGCTCTGAGCCGTTGATAATGAAATAGCCACCTGGGTCCCTTGGGTCCTCGCCAAATTCCACGAGCTTGGACTCAGGCAGGTTATGTAGGATGCACGTGTTGGACTTGACCATCACCGGCATGTCGCCAATGTGGATAAAGCGTGATTCCAAGATCTTGCCGTCCTCCACCACGCTGCATTCTAACATCACCGGCGACGCGTACGTCAGGTTGCGGAGCCTTGCTTCCATCGGCGCGACATGAGTTATCGATCCGTCAAGCTCCATTATCCTTGGCTGCTGGAGCTTTATCTTGCCCAGCTTTATCTTGTACGGGTACTCGGCAGTTTCTATTTCAATTTCGCCAACTTCGTCAATAATGCTCTGAAGCCCGCGCTCCATGAACTCGTTGTAAGAGTTGAGGTGCTGCCTTGCAACGCCTTCCCTTCTCAAAATGTCATTAATAATTGGCCACATTTCGATAGAATGCTCTATCATTGCTCGTACTCAACCCTCTACGACGTATCGGTAATATACACTTTCACCCGCAGTCGGGCTCTTTCTTGTTATCTTGATAATATCGCCGGGTCTTACGTCAAGGTCCTCGATCGCCTTGTCGCTTATCATGATGTACGGCAGCTGACTGGGCTTTGTGTTGTACTTTTTCAAGATTTCTTCAGCCTCCTTTCTAGGCAGGATTTCGTGCTTGGGCTGGTAAATGTGGTTCGTTATCTTGACTACTTTCTTTTCAGACAATTGAACGCGCCTCCAAACAGGAAAATAGCTTGTGCTCGAGAGAAGACATCATAGGTCAAATTTAATGAATATCGGGTGAGTATATATAAGTATTTGCAATTTATCGTTTGCAAAATTCATTTTCTTTTGAAAAGCGAGACGCGATATTTAATCGAGTTACTTGAAGTGAACTAACGCGTTAGAGTTTATTCACAAAAAGGATAAAAAATAGTAATGGAAATATAGCCGTGGTAGGTATGCGTGAGGGATATAATGGACTATAAAGCATATGCACTAATGGCAGTATTACTGGCATCAGTTGCACTGGTCGGTACTGCGAATGCACAAGCACTGACGGTAGAGACTGGGCAGCCAGGCTACGCAGCAGGCGACACCATCGAGGTATCTGGAGAAGTCGGGACTGTACAGGCTGGCTTGCCTGTATTGATCCGGGTATTCAATCCTAATGGTGCCCTCGCCAGAACTGATCAGATAACTCCGGTCGCAGATGGATCATATACTTATTCATTTCCGACTGGAGGCCCTCTGATGGGCGTTAGTGGAGAATACAGAGCAGCAGTAACATACAGGAACAACACAGAAGAGACGGCATTCAACTTTATTACATCTGAAGGAGGACAGATATGGAGAACAATCACAGTAGAGATAGCAGGAAGAGAACACCCAATCAGGTACCAGATCAACGGCGGAACACTTACAAACATGACAGCTGACCCAGAGACTGCGACACTGACTGCAACGATAAATTCGACAGCTCCTGGAGCACTCGTTGTCGAGCTTCCAAGAAGCATGATCCAGTCACTTTCTGAAGTTGGCGCTCCAACAGGAGGCAACGACACAGACTTTGAAGCCTTTGTCGACACCGAAGGCGGAATCTTTGATGAAACAATGACAAATAGTACAGTAAGAGAGCTGACAATCCCCTTTGAGCAGGGCGCAGAAGAAATCGAAATCGTCGGAACGTGGGTAGTGCCAGAGTTTGGCGCAATAGCTGCAATCATCCTTGCGATCGCAATTGTCGGAATCATCGTAGCAACCACAAGATACAGCAAGTTCAGCAGCTTCCTGCCGAGGCACTAAAAGCCTCTCCTCTTCTTTCCTTTCTTTTCCTTTTTTGTTTTTATTATTTAGATACAACAACAACAACCCACCGCAAGGTATCGTTTTTAAAAATGGGGCCTTCGGAGGGATTTGAACCCTCCTCAAGCGGTCTCTGCCGAAAATTTTGGAAAACGGCCACAGCCGCCTATACTAACCAGGCTATACTACGAAGGCCAGCCAGAAAATTTGCAACTGCTACAGTATATAATCGTTCGATTACCTACCGGACAGGATGCCTATTCTGACGGTTTCAACGCCCACGCCTTCTAGCCGCTTTGCAAGACCATTGAGACCTATAGAGTCGCCTGCCAAGTGCCCAAGCACCACCAGGTTGCCCTTCAGCTTGTCCTCCTTCATCTTTGTCAGGTCGCCATAGTCCACATGCAGGTAAATGACTGTGGAAATGCCGTGCTCGAAATATGCACGCGCCACAGGGTAGCCGCCGTTGGTGCCTGCCGCGATTACAAGAGCCCAGCGGCCGGCTTTGTTTTTCCCGCTTCCAAACCTTACTTGCACCTTTGTTTCCGCGTTTGTGAATTCTGGTATCATGCTGACCGACCTGACAATATCAGACACATATTCCGTCCTGTTGCCGGACTTGATGCTCTGCAGTATGATCTGCCTCATGTATTCGTCGCAGGGCTGGTGTATGTTGACAAGCGGCATGCCCATCGCCCTGGCGGCACCTACCACGTCGCTGTAAATATTGGCATGGCTCCTTGTCTCAACTCGCTCTTTTAATTTCCGGACAGCCTGCCGGGCAACTCTCTCTGGCACGCCGTGCTCGACCATATACTCGACGTGCCTGTCAAACACTTTGTAAAGGTTCACAGCAGCAACGCCTATCGGGTGGTGTGCGATCACGGCGTCGCACCTCAAGCTTTTTGCAAGCATCAGTTCTGCCGTGCCTACGTCTATTGCTATCAATACTTTCTTGATGTTCTTGCCTTTTACGTGCACCGCGCTGTCTGCCGGCATTTTTTTCCAACCGGGAAGCTCCAGTCCGATTTTCATTATCTCCTCTGTGTCGACTGGTGTCATAGCCACTCTGCTAGAATGCAGTGCAAAATTTAAATCTGATCTGGCTGCTTTTCAAACCAAAATATGAGCTGCTCCGATGAGCACGTTTCGCACTCGACAGGTGACCTTATACAGATAACGCCCCAGCTCAAGGCTAGGCTGCAAAAGGCAAAGTACGGCGTCTACAACCACTCAGCCGTCGAGCTGTGCCACTGGACGAAAAAGTCGTTTGCAAACGAGGGCGGCAGCTGCTACAAGCACAAGTTCTATGGCATTTCGACACACCAGTGCATGGAGATGACACCGACTGCGATGAACTGCGAGAACAGGTGCATCTACTGTTGGCGCCCCACAGAATTTTATGATACGCTACAGATGCCAGAAGAGCTCGTGGACGAGCCGGATGTCATAGTCGAGCAGCTGATGGCCGAGCGGAAAAAGCTGATAAATGGCTTTTATGGCAATCCCAAGAATGACAAGAAAAAACTGGACGAGTCCCTCCTGCCGGCGCACTATGCTATTTCTCTGTCAGGCGAGCCCACAATGTACCCCAAGCTGCCGCAGCTGATAAAATACCTCAGGTCCCTCAAGGCAACAAAATCGATATTCCTTGTCACCAACGGCCAAGAGCCGGACATGCTCCGGAGGCTTGCCGCGGAGGATGCACTGCCGACCCAGATTTACCTGTCAACTAATGCATCGAACAAAAAGATGTTTTACCAGATAAATCGGCCCCGCCACAGAGACGCGTGGGAGCGCTGGTGGGACAGCCTGCGGTTCCTTGCGACTGTCAACACGAGGACGGTGCTCCGGATGACCATGATAAGGGGCTACAACGACTGTGCCGCCGACTTTGCTGGCGAGTTTGCAGAAATGATGGCGCATGGCAACCCGCACTTTATCGAGATCAAGTCGTACATGCACATCGGCATGTCGACTCAGCGGCTGGAGCAGGAACACATGCTCGAAATGCACGAGGTGAGGTACTTTGCAAACAGCCTGTGCGAAAAGATGCCCTCGTTCAGAGTAATGGACGAGAGCGAGATTTCAAGGATAGTAGTGCTCCAGAACCAAGAACGCTATGTCGACAGGTGGATAAAGGAATATTTGCAATAATAGAGGCTTGCTCTAGAGCAGAATTGCAGAATCGACCAATTTACCAGCCCTTTTCCAGATCTAACGGGGGTAGGCAGGCCTTTGGGCTTTGCGGTTTAGCCATCGGCCTGCAGAGAAGGGTGATAGATCAAACAAGCAAGCAACCGCCTAATTCTGTATATTGTTCCCAAGCAAGCCTACCCCTTTTGATACCATTGCGCAAACTTTTCAAGCGCCTTTCTACGGTGCGAGTATTTGCTCTTGCGCTCCTGCAGCTGCCCAAATGTGAGGTCGGCATCGTCTGGAATAAAGATCGGGTCATAGCCCCAGCCGCCCTCTGTTATCCTGTCAGATATCCTGCCGGCGACCCTGCCCTCCGATATTGAAAGCGTCCTGCCGTCAAAGAACGCTATCAGCGACCGAAAGTGCGCCAACCTGTCCTTAGAGCCGACGAGCAGCTTCAGGATCCCTTCGTTGCCTATTGTATTGAACGCGTGTGACGAATATTGGCCAGGAAACCCTTTCAGGGCATCGACGTAAAGCCCATCGTCCTCTACTATCACTGGCCTCCTACCCACTTTTGCAAACGCGCTTTTGGCCTTTTCCTTTGCAATCTCTTCAAGCGAGTCGGACTGGATCTCAATAAGCTCTACCTGCGCGAAATCAACTGAGATGCCGTGTGTCGATAGAATGGACTGCACTTCGCGGTACTTGTTCTGGTTGGTGCTTGCAAAGGTTACTGCCAATGTTGTATGGAACAGAGGCGGCAGGCTTTTTTATCTTTACATACCCTCAGGTTACCCTTGCATACCTTCCGCGCTGCTCTATCTGCCTGACATTTTCCAAGATTTTATCTGTCTTTTTCTTACCGGCGACGCTCCCATATCCTTCCACAAAGCGCAGAAAAGCCTTCCTGACTGTGATGTGCGCGCTCGTAAACACTTCCTTTATCAGCCGGGTGTCAGTCGCCATGTCCTCTGTGCGCTCTGAATAGTAGGCAAGCCCAAAGTCCAGCAGGACGAACTTGTCATCGCCCATTATAAAATTCGAAGTCGTCAGGTCGCCGTGGATAATATTGCTTGCGTGCAAGAGCGCGGCATAGCGCCCCATCTCGTAGCAAAGGTCTGGCGTCAGCGCGTCCCTGACATTTTCGCCTTTTACAAGCTCCATTATTATTTCGGCGTTGACTGGGTCGACAAAATAGACAAAAGGCGACATGATGCCCGCGGCTTTTGCAGCAGAGATAAAGTTTGCTTCATGTATCGTGCGGTGCTTCCTGATAGTTGCATCAAGCGTCTGATGACGGTATAGCTTGGGCGAGCGCACTTTGGAGATCGCCTTCTTGCCACCCCACTCAATGATATAGATGTCGGCCTCTGCGCCCCTCTTTACTAGCGTTGCCAGCGGCTGCTGCAATAGTAATATAGCCTCTGCTATGGAGATAAAAACGTGGTGAGCTTTGAGCCGGCGCCCGGCGAAAGGATAGTCCTCGACGAGGACTGCGCAGAGGACAAGCTGAAGAGCGGCATACTGGTTCTGACCGACCGGAGGCTTGTGTTCCAAAAGACTCAGGGCAGGATGGCAACTCTGTCAAAAAAAGAGGGCGAGATCGCGCTCGACATACCGCTTGACAAGATAACGTCAGTGAGGGCCGAGGGATTCCTCGTGAAAAAGCTCGTGGTTGTTGCAGATGGTCAAACGTACAAGTTTGGCGTCTATAGCAATGGCAAGTGGGAGCGTCAGATAAAGCAGCTGCTCAATAAGGGCGGCGCCAGCTGACGTCCACAGTGTCAAGCCGCCAGGACTGCTGGACAAATGATTCTTCTATTTTCACCTGCTTTTTCGTCGACCCGTACCCCTGCAGCGCGGTCCATGAGATCTGGGCGCCGTTGTCGCCTGCGAACTTGATCGGGCATACAAACAGCTTGGCCCTCTGCCTGCTGCACGCGACTTCAAGCATCCCGGCAAGCCTCTTGTTTGCGGCAACGCCCCCGACTATCATCATCTCTTTCTTGCCGGTGAACGAGAGCGCCCGCTCGACGGCTTCTGCCAGCATCGCAAACGCAGTCTCTTGCAGCAAGTAACAGGTGTCTTCCGCACTGGCTTTTTGCTCCTGCGCAAGCCTGATGGCTGCGGTGAGCAAGCCCGAAAACGACACGTCGTTTCCCTTGACGATGTATGGCAACTGTACATACTGCCCGGACGACTGACCAGCCAATTGCTCTATCCGGCCGCCGCACGGCGATGCAAAGCCAAGAGCGCGCCCGAACTGGTCAAGCAATTGCCCGACAGTAATGTCGAGTGTTTCGCCAAAGACGCGCCATCGGCCATGCGAAAACGCGAGTATCATGGTGTGGCCGCCTGACACTAGCAGGACCAGCGGGTCAGAGGCGCCGGTGAGCATCGCCCCAAGCTCGAGGTGCCCCAGCGCGTGGTTAACAGGCACGAGTGGCTTTTTGTAAAACCCGGCAACAGTCCTTGCCACCACTGCGCCGACGCGAAGGCACGGCCCCAAGCCCGGCCCGGCCGAGTAGCCGATAATGTCGATCTCTTTCATGGACACGCCGGCAGAGTCAAGCGCCTGCTTTAGCACATCTGCAGATACCTCCACATGATGCCTCGACGCCTCCCTCGGATGTATGCCGCTTCCCTCTGGCGCCTTGTAGACGTCGCGGGCATCAGAGAGCACCTTGCCTGACGAGTCGACTACAGAGCAGCCAAATGTGTGAGCGGTGCTTTCGATCCCAAGACAGAGCATTGCTGTTATTATCATCCCCTGCTTGCCGCAGACACTATTTTAATCACATCTCCACTCTTTAGCTTGTGGTCGGCGCCGATCCTCTGCTTGCTCCTTGCATCGACCGCATACAGAAAGCCTTTTGCAAGGTCTGCGTGCACCGTTTCAGCAAGGTCCTTGGCAGTCGAGCCTTCCGGCAATAACCTGACATCTGGCAGGACGTTTCCCTTCTTGTCTGATAGCTTGAACTCGTCTTCTACTGGATAGACTGCAACCATGCGCAATAGTTTGAAGCAGGCGATGTTGATAGCTTCCTGAATACCGGTCGAGCCGTATTTTTCCATCAGCGTCCTTACGATGTCAAGCGCCTTTTGCTGTTGCTCGTTCAGCGCGACGCTCGGCTTGACCTCAAACGAGCTGTCGCCCGGCAAATAGTGCAACACGCCCTTCTTTGATGCTTTTCGCAAAAGCGCCTCAGCTTCCGAAGCGCAGGAGACTACTTCAAGGCCGCCCGCCTTCATTTTCTCGATATTGGATTCTGCCGCCGGCAGGTCGGCCTTGTTTGCCGCAATCACGAGCGGCTTGGCTTTTGTCCGCAGCACTTTGCAAAACGCAAGGATGTCCTCCTCGCTCCACAGGACCGGCTTTTTGATAGCAAGGCCGGATGCGTGCACTGCAGCTGCAATAGCCGGCTCGCTTATGGCAAGCCCCGACAGCCTCTTGGCAAGCATCTGCTCCAACTTTTGGCCTTGGCTTTCGACTTCCCTTGCAGTCTTGCCCCAGTCCCTGCCGATGATCGAAGCGAGCCAGAGGTCGAATTCTTCTTCTACAAACTGGATGTCAAACATCGGGTCGCCAGTTCCAGAGGGAACTGGTCTGCCGTTGCTGTCAGTCGAGCCGGAGGCATCCACGATGTGGATGAGGGCGTCTGCCTGCCTCGCGTCGTCTAGGAACTTGTTGCCAACACCCTTGCCGGCATGCGCACCCGGCACTAGGCCGGCTATGTCTACCAGCTTGATAGGGATGAACCTGTTGCCGTCGATGCACATCGAATGCACGGGGTTGTCCTGCACGCCAAACTCCCGGCAGACGCACTTGAC
>Ga0126313_10000651_pt1 | contig 16896 bp, 20 predicted proteins | sample Plot105A_FD_89954 | JGI IMG/M metagenome (GOLD analysis project Ga0126313, IMG submission 89954) | Serpentine soil microbial communities from UC McLaughlin Reserve, CA, USA - Plot105A | ecosystem: Environmental > Terrestrial > Soil > Grasslands | place: USA: UC McLaughlin Reserve, Lake County...
AGCGAGCAGGCCGGCTCCTTTGCCGATCTGTTTGTGGATCTGCGCTCGCGGAACCTGCCGCCCGACCTCATCTAACGCCCGTGCCCACGCCTCGGTATGCAGGTAGTTGGTGTCCATCAACGTTCCGTCCACGTCCAACACGACGACTCTTGCCACCGCAAACCTCCTCGTCTGCTATTTGCCCATGCCTTAAAATAGCCACATGGAGAACCGAACACCGATAAACGACCTAGTCCGAAACTCCCGCGTTGAAAAAAGCGAGGCCGATTATACCCGCTTCCTCGGCGAGTACGAGGCCCTTAAAGGAGGGGCGGCTCTTGTGGACCGCTCTGACAGGTGCGTGCTCCGGCTTGCCGGCAGGGACCCTGTGGAGATGCTTAACGCCATCCTCACGAACGAGATGCCTAAAGATACTAACCTTGGTGTCTACGCGGCGCTCTTGAACCCGAAGGGGCGTATCCAGACCGACCTGCGCGTCCTGAAGAGCGGCACGGATATCCTTATCGACACCGAGCCCGAAGGCGCCGGGGCGGCCCGAGAGATCCTGGACCGCTACGCACCCTTCTCCCGCGTCGAGATCGAGGACCTCTCGGAGGACTGGGGCATCCTCGGTCTTTACGGTCCACGGGCCAAGGATCTGGTCGGGGCTCTCGAGCTCGCCGAGCACGAGACCGCTAACCTAGAGTTCGGCGGCGCGAGGTTGCTCGCCGCCGGCGTCGCGATCCCCGTGCCTGGCTTCGACCTCTTGGGTTCGACGGACGCTTTGCGCGCCGCGAAGGAACACCACGCCCGAAAGGGGGTGAAACACGCAAGCCCAGAGGCCTACGAGACCGCCCGCGTGGAGGCAGGCGTTCCTCGCTTCGGCGCGGACATTACCTCCGAGAACTTCCCCGCCGAGGCCAGCATCCTCGATAGGGCTGTGAGCTTTTCCAAAGGCTGCTACCCCGGCCAGGAGACCGTGGCGAGGATGCTCTACCGTGGACACCCCAACCGCACCCTCCACCGCCTAGCCATCGAAGGGCCTCTCAGCCCAACGAACACGATCATCGTCCAGAACGAGAAGCAGGTCGGCAGGATCACCAGCATCGCGCCTCTGCAGGTGAGCGGGAAGACTCTGGCCCTCGGCTACCTCTCCCGCAACGCCGACCCCGAAGGCCCGCTCCGGGCTGGAGAAGCCGCGGTCTTGCCGGAGCTCGCGTGAAGAAACCGGGAGACTGCGAGAGCCTCGAAGACGTCCGTGGCGCGATAGACGCCCTCGACCGCGAGATCGTCGCGCCCCTTGGCGCACGCTCCCGCTACGTCGAGGCCGCGGCCCGCTTCAAGACGAGCGAGGGAAACGTCCACGCACCCGAACGCCAGAGGGCGATGCTCGAAGAGCGACGCCGGTGGGCCAAAGAGGAAGGCTTGAGCCCCGAGGTGATCGAGGACCTCTACAAAACCTCATCGCCTACTTCGTAAACAGAGAGTTCAGGGACTAGAGCTCCGCCCCGGAGACTGGCTGATCCGCGCGCTTATCGAGAACGAGTCTCAACAAACCGTGCCAAAAGGATCGTAGCGGTGTTACAAGCGAACCTTTGCGAGCGCGCCTTGAAAACGGCTCGCAAATAATCACTCTTACGTAGCGTCTCACTAGCAAAACCGCATGAATAAGCCAACTTCGGGCAGCTTCAAGAAGAGTTTCTGGTTTTGATTTTCCGGTTCCAGGGGAGGGTTTGTGTTATCATGGGGTGGAGTTAACAGTAGCAAAGTTTAGCAAAGTGACGTCAGGGGTTCGATGCTAAAGATAGAGAACTTACACGCGGAGATCGGCGGCAACGAGATCATCAAGGGCTTGAGCCTCGAGGTCGGCAGGGGCGAGATACACGCGATCATGGGGCCCAACGGCTCCGGCAAGAGCACGCTCTCGAACGTCCTCATGGGCCACCCGCGTTACGAGGTCACGGAGGGCAGCGTTACCTTTGAGGGACAGGACGTCCTGGAGCTAGAGCCCGACGAGCGGGCCAAGCTCGGCATGTTCCTCGCTTTTCAGTACCCGAGCGAGGTGCCCGGTGTCAGCGTGGCCAACTTCATGCGTACCGCCGTCAACTCCGTGCGGGAGGAGGAGCTGCCTCCGATGGAGATGTACAAGCTACTGCAGGAGAAGATGCGCGTCATGCGGATGGACCCCAAGTTCGCCGAGAGGTATCTGAACGAGGGCTTCTCTGGTGGCGAGAAGAAGCGAAACGAGATCCTGCAGATGCTCATGTTGGAGCCCAAGCTCGCGATCATGGACGAGACCGACTCGGGACTGGACATAGACGCCTTGCAGGTCGTCGCCAGGGGCGTCAACGAGATGCGCGGGCCGGAATTCTCTGCGGTCCTGATCACGCACTACCAGCGAATCTTGCGTTATATTGAGCCAGATCGCGTCCACGTCATGCTCGACGGGCAGCTCGTGACCTCGGGCGGCAAGGAGCTTGCCGAGGAGCTCGAGGACAAGGGCTACGACTGGGTGCGGCAGGAGTTCGGCTCCGTCGCCTAAGGGAAATTAAGGAGGAAGAGAATGCCCGAAGACAAGACGATCCAAGAGCTTGGGCTCGAAGAGTACAAGTACGGCTTCAGGGACCCGGAGGAGTACTTCTTCAAGACCCCGAGGAAGGGAATAGACCCGGAGATCGTCGCCATGATCTCCAAGCACAAGAACGAACCCGAGTGGATGCTCGAGTTCCGGTTGAACGCGCTTGAGTCGTTTCTGGAGAAGCCGACCCCGCAGTGGGGCGGCGACCTGAACGAGCTAAACTACGACGACATCTACTACTACATCCGGCCGATGGAGAACCAGGGCCGCTCCTGGGAAGACGTGCCGGACGACATCAAGAACACCTTCGACAAGCTGGGCATCCCTCAGGCCGAGCGCGACATCCTCGCGGGGGTAGGCGCCCAGTACGAATCCGAGGTTGTCTACCACTCCCTGAAAGAAGAGTGGGAGAAGGCAGGTGTCGTCTTCCTCGATATGGACGGTGGTCTTAGGGAGCACGAAGATCTCGTGCGCGAGCACTTCGGCACCATTATCCCGCCGGACGACAACAAGTTCGCCGCTCTGAACAGCGCTGTGTGGTCGGGCGGATCGTTCGTGTACGTGCCGCCGGGGGTTCACATCGACATCCCGCTGCAGGCGTACTTCCGCATCAACGCGGAGAACATGGGACAGTTCGAGCGGACGCTCATCATCGCCGATGAGGGCTCGTATGTGCACTACATCGAGGGCTGCACGGCCCCGACTTACACCACGAACTCGCTGCACTCGGCGGTCGTCGAGCTCATCGCCAAGCCGAACGCCCGTATCCGCTACTCGACCATCCAGAACTGGTCACACAACACCTACAACCTGGTGACCAAGCGAGCCGTGGCCCACGAGAACGCTACCGTCGAGTGGGTGGACGGAAATCTCGGGAGCAAGCTTACGATGAAGTACCCGGCGGTATACCTAGTGGGCGAGGGTGCTCGAGGTGAGGTCCTCTCGGTCGCCTACGCCGGCTACGGGCAGCACCAGGACGCGGGCGGCAAGATCGTGCACGCCGCGCCGAACACCTCCTCGCTCATCACCTCCAAGTCCATCTCCAAGGGGACCGGGCGCTCGACGTACCGCGGCCTCCTGAAGGTGCACGAGGGCGCGGAGAGCGCCAGGAGCCGGGTCGAGTGCGACGCCTTGCTCCTGGACGAGAACGCGCGGACGGACACCTATCCGTACATCGAGATCGAGGAGAAGAAGGTCTCGACCGAGCACGAGGCTACCGTTTCGAAGGTCGGGGAGGACCAACTCTTCTACCTCATGAGCCGCGGGCTCTCCGAGGAAGAGGCGATGGCGATGGTCGTCAACGGCTTCATCGAGCCTATCGCCAAGGAGCTTCCGCTGGAGTACGCCATCGAGCTGAACCGCCTGATCCAGCTCGAGATGGAGGGCTCGGTCGGCTAGGTTCCGAAGCTTGTAGTTCGGCAAAGCTGGTTTGGTGGGGCGGGCTCTTCTAGGGGTCCGCCCCCGTTTTTGAGCGACGAGAGAGGCTAGAGATATGCAGAAGAAAGGCGTCCCGGAGGTACTAAAGAGCAAAGGTATAAGCGCCGAGGTCGTGGAGACCCTGTCCAGGTTCAAGAACGAACCCGCCTGGCTCACGGAGAAGCGACTAGAAGCGTGGCGCGCCTTCGAACAGATGCCGATGCCGACGTTACGAGACGAGGCCTGGCGCTACACGGACATCTCGGACGTGAAGATCGAAGACTTCGCCCCCTACTCCCCGAGCCCGGACGTGGCCGACGAAGGGGATCTCCCGGAGGACGTCCAGAAGTTAATAAAGGAGGGCGAGGAGAACTCCGCCCTCGTCGTCCATCACAACTCCGAGTTGACCTACTCCAGGATGGACGAGGAGCTGGAGGCCAAGGGCGTCGTCTTCACCGACCTGCACACCGCCCTCGCCGAACACGAGGAGCTCGTCAAGGAGAAACTCTTCGGGCTCGTCCCGGCGGGCTACGACAAGTTCGCGGCCCTGAGCGCTGCGGCGTTCTCTGGCGGGTCGTTCTTGTACGTGCCGCGCGGGGTGGACGTCGAGATGCCCGTGCAGAGCTACCACTGGCTCGACGTGCTCGGCTCGATCATGCCGCGTACGCTCGTCGTCGTCGAGGAGGGCGCGAGCGTTACGTACATAGACGAGTACGCCTCTGCGGACGGCGAAGAGCCCACGTTCTCTAACGGGGCGGTGGAACTCTACTCGGGGCAGGGCGCCTCTTTACGCTACATCTCACTGCAGAACTGGGAGCGAAACGTGTTGCACTTCAACACCATCCGCTCCTCCACCGAGAAGGACGCCACGATCAGGAGCCTCGTCGTCTCTTTGGGCTCCCAGCTCTCGCGCACCAACGTCGAGGCGGGCCTCGTCGCAACGGGCAGCGACTCGGAGATGCTCGGGCTATACTTCGCCGATTCCAGCCAGGTCCTCGACCACCACACCTTGCAGGACCATATCTCTCCCAACGCCCACTCGGACCTTCTTTACAAGGGCGCTTTAAGGGATGAGTCGCTCACGGTATTTTCCGGGCTGATCCGGGTCGAGCCCGGGGCGCAGAAGACCGACGCCTACCAGACTAACAGGAACATTATCCTCGGGACCGACGAGGCGTTCGCCGTGAGCTTGCCGAACCTGGAGATCATGGCCGACGACGTGAAGTGCTCCCACGGCTCGACGACGGGGCAGGTGGACGAGACGGAGCTCTTCTACCTGATGAGCCGCGGCATACCACGTCGGGAGGCCGAGAAGCTCGTCGTGTTCGGTTTCTTCGGCGAGGTCACGAGCCGCATCCCTCTGCGGGGCCTGAAAGAGAAGTTAGACCGGGCGATGGAGGGCAAGATTGGGCTCGGCTTCGAGGAGCGGGTGGCCTAGGCAAGGCATGGCCGAGTTCCACAAGATAGCCGCAGCGGACGAGGTCGCTCCCGGCGAGGTGAAGCAGTACCAGGTAGAGGACCGTCCCGTGGCCCTCTGCAACGTGGACGGCGAGTTCCACGCCTTCGAGGATATCTGCACCCACCAGTTCGCGTACCTCAGCGAAGGCGAGTTCGCCGGCAAAGAGCTCAAGTGCCCGCTGCACGGGGCGAAGTTCGACGTCACCACCGGCAAAGCTCTTAGTCTCCCGGCCGTCAAACCCGTCCCGAAGCACGAGATAAAAGTCGAGCACGGGCACGTGTACGTGGCGCTCAACCCTAAGCGAGTGAAGGTGGCGGGCAGGGGACGCCGCAGGAGGTAGAAAGCCGTGTACGACGTAGAGAAGGTCCGAAAAGACTTCCCCATCCTGGAGCGTAGGGTCAGTGAGAAGAGGCTCGTTTACCTAGACAACGCCGCGACCTCACAGAAGCCGCGGCGGGTGCTCGACGCCCTCAGCGAGTACTACGAAGTGCACAACGCCAACATCCACCGGGCCGTGCACCGTCTCGCAGAGGAGGCGACGGCAGCCTACGAGGAGGCGCGGGAAAAGGTTGCCTCCTTCCTCGGTGCGCCAGACGTCAGGAGCCTCGTCTTCACCCGGGGTACGACCGAGTCCACAAACCTCGTGGCCTACGCTTGGGGTCGGAAGAATTTGCGCGAGGGGGACGAGGTGGTACTCACCGAAACCGAGCATCACTCGAACCTCGTCCCCTGGCAACTCGCCGCCCGGGCCACCGGAGCGAAGCTGCGCTTCATCCCGATACTGGAAGACGGGACGCTGGACATGGAGGAGGCGGAACGCCTCATCGGGTCCAGGACGAAGCTCGTCGCCTGTATACATGCCTCGAACGTTTTGGGGACCATCAATCCGATCGAGGAACTGGCGGAGCTGGCGCACGGTGTCGGGGCGCTGATGCTGGTGGACGGGGCGCAGAGCGCGCCGCACATGCCGGTCGACGTAGGAGCTTCGGGCTGCGACTTCTTCGCGTGCAGCGGGCACAAGATGCTCGGGCCGACAGGTGTTGGGGTGCTGTGGGGCAAGCCGGAGGTACTGGAGGAGATGGACCCGTTCCTGAGTGGAGGGGAGATGATCCGGGAGGTCCACCTCGACCACGCAACCTGGAACGATCTTCCCTATAAGTTCGAGGCCGGCACCATGAACATAGCGCAAGCCATTGGTCTCGGAGCCGCGATCGACTACTTAAACTATGTCGGCATGGAGAACATCCGAGAGCATGAGCGGCGGCTGGGGGAGTACGCCTACGAGAAGATCCGGGAGGTGGAGGGCGGGACGGTCTACGGTCCAGAGAAGGGACGCACCGGTCTCGTATCCTTCTCCCTGCCGGACGTGCACCCGCACGACCTCTCCCAGATCCTAGATGAGGCAGGAATAGCGATAAGGAGCGGCAACCATTGCGCCCAGCCCCTGATGCGGCGGCTCGGAGTGGCTGCCACATCGCGGGCGAGCCTCTACCTGTACAACACCGAGGAAGAGGTGGACGCGCTGGTTGGGGCTCTCGAGCACGCCCGCGAGTTCTTTGGAGCGTGCTCCCCATGATGCGCGAGCTCTACACACAAATCATCATGGACCACTACCGGAGTCCTCGAAACCGGGGAGAGCTTGCGGGCGCCGAGGTGGAGGAGCACCTCCTCAATCCCCTGTGCGGGGACGAGATCACGGTCTACGCCAACTTCCAGGATGGGAAGGCCACCGAGGTGAAGTTCGAGGGACGCGGCTGTTCGATTTCACAGGCTTCGGCCTCGATGATGACCGAAAAGCTCCTGGGCAAGAACCGCGAGGAGGCGGAGGCTGAGATCGAGCGGTTCAAGACCATGATGGTCGGCGAGGAGAAGTTCCCGGAGACTGAGGACCTTGCGGCGCTTAGGGGCGTGATCCAGTACCCCTCGCGCATAAAGTGCGCCACGCTTGCTTGGGACGCTTTCAGGCGGGGTCTGGGGGGCAAGGAGTAGAATCCCAAACTTTTATGCTGCTCGAAGGCTCTTGCCACTACGGGTCGGTCAGGTTCAGGGTGGAATCGCCGTCGCCGTACTCGTACCTAGCGTGCTACTGCAGCATCTGCCAGAAGACGGCGGGTGGTGGCGGCTACGCCGTCAACCTCGGCGCCTTCTCGGAGACCCTCGGGCACATATGAAAGGCGCGGACGATGCGTCGCGGACCTCGTCCAACCCGGCCCGATGGAATTTCTGCCGCGTGTGCGGCAGCTCGCAGTGGGTCTATAGTCCCCGCTGGCCCGAGCTCGTCCAACCGTTCGCCTCGGCGGTGGATACTCCGCTCCCGAAACCTCCTGAGAAGGTCCGTATGATGTTGAACTAGGCCGCCCCCTGGTGCGAGGTCCCCCAGGACCAAAACGAACGGCACTTCTCCGAGTTACCGGATGAGTCCCTGTAGGAGTGGCACCGCCGCCACGGCCTGCACGAGGAAAGCTAGGAGCGCCCCCGAGCCCGATTTCTACAAAGAGGTGGTCCTCGCTCATTACGAGCGTCCGCGCAACCGAGGCGAACTCGAGGGCGCAGACATCGAGGAACATTTGAACAACCCTTTGTGCGGCGACAAGGTGACGGGTCTACGCTAACCCAGCCGACAACAGAGTCGCCGAAGTAAAGCTCATCGGGCGCGGCTGCTCCATCTCCCAGGCGTCGGCCTCGATACTGAGCGAGCGCCTCGCGGCAAGGATCGCGAGGAAGCAGCGGTGGAGATCGAAGCTTTCCTGGAGTGATACGTACAGAAGAGCGAGAAGATCTCGGAGAGCTCGTGGCGCTAAAGGGTATCTTCTGGACCCCGAACCGCATCCGGTGTGCGACGCTGGCCTGGGACGCTCTTCGGCGGGGGTTGGAGGATAGTAAAGAGTAAAGGCCGGTTGCTTGCTGACACTATGCGAATAGGGACGCCTCGATCAAAGCCCATCTCCTCCATCCCCGTTCTTGCTGACAAGCTGACCTCTTCTCAAGCGAAGAAGCCGATGAGTGCGCACGGGGTGCCCATCATGAAGGAGAGGGAGAAGGCGATGGTAAAGAAGACGTTCTCCTCGGAGGTGTAGGTGTAGAGGCGCTTGTAGTGGGGGATTAGCAAAATGGACGGTAAGGCTATGCCTCCCATAAGGGCGGCCGTTGCGCGCAGGACGTTCAAAGCGCCCATCTGTTGGACGACGCCGTCGGAGTTGAGGAGCAGGAGGCCGAACCAGTCCATCGTGAGCATGACCGAGACGGCGAAGAGGGCTAAGAGCGCGTAGAGGACCGGTCGGGGGTAGAGCGGTCCTCGGACGTAGGCGTTGAGCTCGTCCTCTCCGTCTTCGAGCAGCGTCTTCGACGAGCGGCGCAGGATCATCAAGAAACCTCCGGCTGGCTCCATGGCTTGCTCATGTTAACCCAGAGCGGGGTGCCGTTCAGGAGCGAAGGAAACCGCCCTCCGAGTGGATTACTTGACCCGTGATCCAGGCTGCCTCCTCGCTCGCTAGGAACGCCACGAGCCGCGCCGCGTCCTCGGGTTCGCCGACCCTGCCGCTGGGAAACCTGCCCGAGAGCTCCCGCCTTAGCTCGTCCGCCGTCCAGCCTGTGTCCGTGGGCCCGGGGTTCACAGCGTTGACGGTTATCCCCTTCTGCCCGGCCTCCGTGGCGAGAGTTCGAGTGAAGGCCTCGATAGCGCCCTTGGTCGCGGCGTAAGCGAGCTCTCCCGGCATGGGCCCCAGGGACTGCCCGCTCGTGAGGTTGACGATCCTGCCTCCCGACCCCCCGCCGAAACGGCGGGCGAACCCGACGCTGAGTAGTGCTGTGGCCCGGAGGTTGACCGCGTAGTGGGCGTCGAGGGTCGCAGCGTCAAGTGCCTCGTAGCCATCGCGCGTGGAGTACGCGGCGTTGTTCACGAGCACCCAGGGCGGACCGAGCCGCGCGGCCACCATATCCAGCAGCCGTTCTGGGGACTCGAGCAAGGAGAGGTCCACCTCCATCGTCTCCGCCCGCACGCCCGCGCCGCGCAGCTCTTCGAGCAGGCCTTCTGGTTCGTCACCTTCCTCCCAGTAGGTAAAAAAGACGTCCGCGCCCTCTTCGGCGAGGGCCTTGCAGATCGCCGCCCCTATCCCCCGGCACCGGCCCGCGCCGGTCACCACCGCCACACGCCCGCGCAAGCCAGCTGCCATCTACCTAGCTCAAGACCCAGGTATCTTTCATGACACCTCCTCTGGAGACGTTGACCAGGCGGCTGCCGGGCGAGGCGACGCGAGTCATGGCGCCGGGCACGATCTCGACGGTCTCCGGGTCCGATACGAAGCCTTGGACGCGGTAGTCGGCGTAAGAGTCGCGCAGGGTCATCTCCCCGTCCTCGACGGAGCAGAGGACGTGGGTCGAGAAGTCAATGAGACGCTGGGCGACGTACTCTATTGGGTTCTCTTCGACCATCTTGCGAAACTCCTCGATGGATTCTTCGGGCTCTTCCGGGGCGATGAGGACGTCCTTGCCACCCCAACCGCTGCGGCTCTTCACGACCATCTCGTCGAAGTGGTCGAGGACGTAGCGGCAGTCCTCCTTGACGGCCAAGGAGTAAGTCTCGACGTTCGGGATCACGGGCTCTTCGCCCACGTAACGCCGGATCATCTCGGGGATGAAGGTGTAGACGCCCTTGTCGTCCGTTATCTCCGAGTTCTTGGGGAAGATGGCCTGCACCTTGCCTTCGAGGTGGGACTCGACGAGCCCGGGGAGGTCGTCGAAGATCCTGCCCTCCTCTATGCGCTCGTAAAGCACGTCTATCCTCTGCCCCGTCGCCCCGTGAAGCAGGTACCCTTCTCTGTCGAGCTCGACCTCGTGCCGCTCGGCGAGGATGGCGCCCGTCTCTTTGGCAAAGAGGTTGTGGTCGAGGTAGTACTGGTCCTCGGGACCGGTGGAGAGGATGGCGAGCGTGGGATCGGGGCGCGGGGAGGACGCCCGCAGCACGTCTCCGAGCCGCCCGAGCAGGCCGTCCAAGGGGCGCACCGAAAGCGCCGCGTAAGCCTCGGGGAAGACCTCGGGCGTGAGCTTGCGCAGGCGGCTCATGGACATCGCGCCGACGGGCATCCGTACGTTGTCCTCGATGATGGAGTACTTCCAGGCCCCGTTCTCTTCGACCGCGACGAGGTCTATGCCCATCTGGCGTGCGGGCACGTCCCCGAAGCGGACGGGGACGGAGGCGTCGTAGAGGGTGCTCGATTCGATGATTTCTTTGGGGACGACCTCTTCTTTGTCCGCCTCCAGACGCCTCAGGAACTCGTTGATCGCGAGAGAGCGCTGAGTGAGGCCGCGCTCGATCATTTCCCACTCTCCGGCGGAGAGAAGACGCGGGAACCAATCGGTGGGGTGGGTTTTGTCCCCTTCGAGGATGCCGTAGCCGTGCTGCTCTTCGAGGATCCTCTCGCGAGCCCGACCCGTACGTCTCTCCCACTCCTCAACGCCCATCTGCTCCAGCTCGTCCAGCACCGGCTCGTAGAGCTCGCGCGGGGTCCCGTCTCGCGCGAAGACCTCGTTCGGCCCCGTTTGTTCGAGGATCTTCCTCACGGGAGAGATGTTACCAACTTGGGACTACCCTGCACCGGGACACCGGTCGAAGAGTTTTTCGGCGAGGTCTTCGACGACACCGCGGTGCGCCAGCTTCGATAGCCAGCGCTCCGGTATCTCCTCCTCGCCGTAGAAGGCCCCCGCGAGCTGACCGTAGACGGCGGCCGTCGTGTCCGCGTCGTCGCCGAGGTTCACCGCCAGGAGACATCCCTCCTCGAACGAGTCGCTCTCGTCAAAGGCCCAGAGCGCCGCTTCGAGCGAGCGCACCACGTACCCCAGGCCCCGGATCTCCGGCGGCTCCTTACGCTTGAACGAGCCGCGGGCGACCTCGTCAATCTCGGCGGTGAGCGGCTTCTCCTTCCAGTATCCGGGCACCGGGCAGTACCGCTCCGAGAGCAGCTCGTCTTTGCCGGCCCCGTTCACCGCTCCGACCAGCAGGGCCCCGAGATACCGGCAGCCGTCCACGGCGTCCTCGGCACCGTGGGTCGTGCGCGAGCTCTCCGCGGACCGTTCGATGGCCTCCTTTGGACGCCTGGCGAAGAACAGGGGGACCGGCGCGAGTCGCATGATCGAGCCATTGCCGGCCTTCTGCGGGTCCGTAGAGCCGCAGTGCGGCTCGCGGGTCTCCTCGAACCAAAGGATAGCCTCCCTCGTCATGTTACCGATGCCGAAGCACTCCCCCATGCTGCTAAAGTAGCCCTCCCGGAACCAACGCAGGTACCGTCCGAGCTGGTCAATTGGGTCATGTCCTCTCTTCTGGACGAGGCTCTCCGCCAGGCACAACGCCAGCGAGGTGTCGTCGGTCCAGTAGCCGGGCTCGAGGCGGTGAAAACCGCCCCCGATTATGTCTTCGACGGGAGCGAAAGTGCCGAGTGGCATTCCCTCTAAAGGCGCTCCGAGAGCGTCTCCGGTGGCCAGGCCCAGGAGGGCTCCCCGGTAGTCCCCGATCTTTTTCATCCGATCCTCCCGTACTCCCAACGCCTCTATTCCCGAACGGCGCGACCGAGCATACCATCGCTTATGGACTCCGTCGGCCCTACCAAACGTCTTCCACGGGGTAGAGGATGATCCGCAGATCTGCACTCAGGACAAGCAACTCTTCCAAGAGAGACTGGGCAACCAGGAGGCGGTCGAAGGGATCCCGGTAATGGTCGAGTAGAGCATGGACGCGCAGCGCGTGGCTCAGGTGAACGAGCAGCACCTGGAATGTGTTCCTCGAGAGCTCTGCTCGCTCATGAACCACCAGTGGTCCTCGGGCCCCTCCAACTGCAAGCCTTCGAACCAAACAGAGCGTCAATGAATCGTAAGAGCCGTGGTGTTTACGAGATGCGTTTTCCCGTTTCTAACCTCTCGTTGGAATTTACAACCCTAAGTAAGCCTCAAAGCCCCTCGATGAGCACCCCGACCCAGAATCCGGCGTTGCCAAAGTCGGTCAGCATGGCGTTGTCGAGGGCGATCCCCGCCGCCCAGAATGATTGAGTTAATAATGGTGGGGCAATCATTATGCCGGAAAGGAGGAGAACTAGATGAGCATCTTCCTCACAACGATCCTTTTGTCCACCGACGGCTCCCCAGATGTAGCTTTAGCTCTCGAGACCGCCGTCGATCTGGCGAATACCACCAACTCGGAGCTGCACGTCGTCACCGCTGCGCGTGGGTACCCGGCCTACGACATCCGCATCGAAGAAGTGGCCGAGCAGCTCCGCCAGGAAGCCTCAGAAACTCGTAGTTCACTCCGTCTCTTGCCTAGACTCCCCCTGCACTCCGCCTTCTTCGTCTATATGGCCGTAGGCCTTCTCGACGATGTCCCTGGCTACCTCTCTGCCGCCTATGCCGAATGCTATCGCCGCCGCCAGCGCCACCGCTCCTAGCACGATCAGGAATGTGTTCGCAGTCAGCTGCACCGCGATCCCTAGCTGCGTCAAAGCCGCGAACGCCGCATACACGATGACGGCGTACCTAGCGATGCTCGACAACAGGTCGCTCCCGGTAGCCCCGCGAACGATACCGGCCAGGAAATTCGCAAGCAGGGCCGCCAGGATCAGGATCAGGATGGCGGTTATGATGGAGGGGATGTAGGCAATGAGTTGCGCCAGCACCGCCGAGACCTGCGGTATCCCCAAAGCGTCCGCTGCCATGGTTATAGCGATGATGAAGACGAACCAGAAAACCAACAGGCCCAAGATGCTGTGGGGGGTCTGGTTGGTCTGGGCCCTGTCGAAGAACTGCTTTATGCCCCCCCGCTCCATCCAACTATCGAAGCCCACGGCTTGCAGGACCCGGCCGACAATGGCCTGCAGGGCCTTGGCTATAATGTAGCCAACGATCAGGATGACTAATGCCCCTATAAGCTGCGGTATATAGCTTACAAAAACGCCGATTGCGTCCTGTAGCGGCTGGAACATTTGCGGACCTTTCTCTGTCTCTTTTTGCTGCCCTAACTGGGTATGTTACAGGATATCTTTGTAACTAATGACCCAAAGAGCTTGCGTCCGACTCTAGGGGGCTGCCGTTGCCTCTATTCACTAGATTGCCGCTAGAGACTGTCTGAAAAATAGTAAGAGTGGTCGCCTCGGCCATACCTTTATCTACAGGCGACCCCAAAATGGGGCTCTTTGCCCCGTTCCACCGGTTCATGAGCGCTCAGTTCGGGGTCCCTAGAGACTTTTCAGACAGTCTCTAAGGTAGATTCTGGGAAACCCGCATGGCCCCGGTCCCAATGCCCCAGGACCGCCCGGCCGTGCTGAGGCTAGTTATGTTCGCAGCCCCACTACCCCACTGACTTAGACGCCTTCACTCTTCGAAGATCTCGCTTCCCATCTGATCCACTTTGCGCTCGGCATGCACCTGCATGTCGCCCCCGGCACCCGTATCCTCGGTCATCTCCTCTGCCAACTCGTCCGCTTTTTGCTCGGCGTGCTGGTGCGGATCTCCCCCAGAACCCGTCTCTTCGGTCACCCTCTGGGCGAGGTCATCGTGTGCGGCTTCGGGATCCATGGGCTGCCCCTCCACGGGCATGTCCTTCATCATGACCTCCCCCGCCTCCGCCGCTTGTTGTGCCTCTTGGCTTACCTCTTGTGTTGTGTAATCAGACGACTCCATGGACTGCATGGACTCTATGGACCCCATCGAGGGCATCGACTCCATGGGGGCCAGCGAGTCTTCTCTGAGGCCGGGCAGGGGGCGCGGCTGGACGTCGCCCTTTTCGATCCTCCTTTTGACCTCGTTTGCCCTGAGCGAGGCTTCGTGTGCCCGCGCTGTGATCTTTTGCCCGACCTCTCTATCGGCCCTGCGCATGGCCTGGTTTATCCTACGCTCGGCTTCCCGTTGCCGCCGCTCTTGGTCGCGTACACTCATCTCCTACCTCCCTCGTTAGTGTGGGGCGCGGCGTTAGTCATCTTACTCCTAGTGACAGCCTGGGGATACGCGCAGGCGTCCCCTAGAGGACGCTCCTCAACGTTCTATCTCCACCGGAGCGCCTAGAAGAGGCTCACTCGGCTTCTTTTGGTCCCCAACCCGCAATCCTATGCACCAAGACGAATGTCCTGGAGCGCAGTTTATGGGAAACCCGGCGTGGGATGACGTGCACGTGCTATCGGTAATCACCGCTAACGTTATCGCCGCTCGGCCTCGGTCGCACAGACCTAAGGACCGGGGCTAAGAGACGTTCGGTAAGCATGACGCGAGTCACTGGCAGCGTACAACAAATGCGTGGGCTCCGCCGCGCCTCGCGTCACGACGCGAGGTCCCTTTTATTAGCCCCTCTCGCGTTCACCGACCGCCCAGTTCGCCAGCCCCCATGCGGCCCCGAACACTGCGTGGTCCAATACAGGGAGCAGGACCTTGGGCGTGCGCTCGGTCCAGGGCGCTCGGTGGACGCCGACGAGCGGCAGCCAGCTGGCCCACCCCGCTCCCCAGGCGAGCAGCCCCAACGCTGCCCCCACTGCGGCCTCCTCCACCGGACCACCCCGTTCCTGGCGCAGGAAGCCGAATGCTGTTCCGGTTCCCATGCCATAGGCGAAGTGCGCGGCCACGGTCAGGCCGCGCCGCTCGTCGGCCGACGAGCCTTCCACGAGCCCGACTTCCTGCATGCGGTTCACTACCTGCATCGGGGCGGTTTCGAAGACCAGCCCGAACCTCGTCAAGGCTTCGCGCAGGCCCGACAGGACGAGCGTCGCCGCGAGCCCGCCGAACACTCCCGCCATCGCCCTCTCTTTCAGATTCACGATCCCTTCCTTCCCTCGCCAACTCCCCGCGAACGCCAGTATAGCCCCACCGGAGCGTGTGCAAGCGGATGAATGGGACGTCGGCGCTCATAGCTCGCCCACGAACCCCTGTTGATCGGATCAAGCAGGTGCGCAGGCGACGCAGGCAGCGACCCTGTTGCAGCCGGCAACCCTTGAGCACCAACATCGGTGACTGCGACCGACCCTTGCAACTTGCTTGTCACAAGGCTTGATCCGCTCTCCGGGTAGCAAGTAGGGAGAGAAAGCTACAGCTACCCTCTTTTGCCTGCAAAGCCTAAGAATCCTATAGCCGACAAAGTGTGTCTCGGAAGGAAGTGCTTATGGTATGGGCCGAGCAATGGTTGCACGAGGGCGTGAAGATAGATTAGCAGAAGCTGTTGCCACCGAAGGGGTTTGTGGTACTGCCGCGCCGATGGGTTGTGAAAAGGTCTGTGCTCCACCCCTACTCTAGGCTGCGTTGGACTGCTGATGCGACCGGGTAAGCGCCAGAACCAACTTGGAGACTCCGCCACACAAAGCCCCCATCTCATAAGCTTCCTCAGTTTCTCCTCGATAGGTAGCTGTTCGTCGGTGGCGTTCTATAGCCTTGCACACGATGGCCGCTTCCCAAAAGATCTGAGTTGTGCGCTCCGGTGGCAGCTGATGTGTATCCCTCATGTCTCTGCTATTCCTTTCTCAGGCGCGCTCTACGTTCTGTAAACATCATGCTTCGCAAAAGTTGCGAGATGGTCACAAACAGATTACGAAAGTGTTAGATTACGAAAGTGTTAGAAAGGGGCGCGAGTGTATCACCGGCCTCGTGGAGGTGCTCCGCGAGGAGGGCTTAGAAGCAGTTTGGTATGCCCTCTGGGACATGACAAACTGGCACCGCGACTACGATCCGTGCATCTGGCGAGGCAGGACCATCGAGGAGAGGCTTACCCCGAAGGTGTGTGCGGCCTCTCTCTTTTTCATCCCTCGCTTGACGGCCTCGACCACCTTTTTGCGCAGATCTTCGGAGTAGGCTCTCATAAAATTTATGATGCCCCACGGTTCAATACCCTTGTAAGACGCTGTTGGTCTTTGTCGACCAGATGGGCGCGAACACGTCAGCTCTGAGAGCGAGTTTTGCATACCATATTCGCATACCTCTCCTATGAGAAGCCGTATCCGACCTTTCCGATGCTCAATGGACCAATTTGCGATTGTGCCTGCCCCCCCAAACACTCTTGCCCATACCTTCGCCCCCCCGTGCATACAATGGTGGCGCAGCCGGTCCACGGAAAAGCAGGAGGCGCTATGGATGAGCACGGGTTGGCGCGGGGTTTGGGTTGGGTGAGCCTAGGGGTCGGCCTGGCGGCTATCGCGGCTCCCGTTCCCCTGATGAAAGCCTTGGGCCTGGGCGATCGTCCCAACTTGGGGCGTTTCCTCGGCGTGCGGGACATATTGCTCGGCGCGGGGATACTGCGGGGACAGAACACGGCGAGCTGGGTCCAGCCCGGGGTATGGCCGACGCCCTGGACGTGGCGCTTATCATCGCCGGCACGGTCACCGGAGCCTTCCGGAGGGACCGAGCACCTATCAGCCTCGCCTCAGGCGCGGGCTTCAGCGCCCTGAGCTTTTGGCTCGCTCGCCGACTGAACCGGTAGGTGGAGGGAGGGCAAGTGAGCTGAACGTGG
>Ga0126313_10000652_pt1 | contig 16892 bp, 12 predicted proteins | sample Plot105A_FD_89954 | JGI IMG/M metagenome (GOLD analysis project Ga0126313, IMG submission 89954) | Serpentine soil microbial communities from UC McLaughlin Reserve, CA, USA - Plot105A | ecosystem: Environmental > Terrestrial > Soil > Grasslands | place: USA: UC McLaughlin Reserve, Lake County...
ACGGTCGACGCGCGCCACTCGGTGCCGCCGCGCACGGTCGGAACCTGCTCCCCGTTGAGCTGGTTGGCGATCGCGCGGAGGGTCATGCCGTGGCGCTTCATCGATGCGATTCGCTCGACGAGGTCCGGCCGGTCGGCGAGCCAGCCCGCGTCCGGATCACGAGCGCCCGACCGCCCCTCGGCCACGTGCAGGCCCGCGCCTTGGGCGGTCCGCTCGCGCTCCCATGCGCTCAAGGTGATGAGCGCCGAGGCGGCGTGGTGACCTTCGCGGGTCGACGTGTCGACGCCCAGATCGAGCGCGATGAGCGCGGCTCCGGCGTCCCAGAACCATGCCAGCAGCGACCCGAGATCCACGACCGAGCGGCTCAGGAGCTTCAGGTCGCTGACGATGAGCCCGGCCGCCTCGCCGTCAGCGATCCGCTCGAGCGCGTACCTCAGTCCCGGACGGTCGAAGGTGCGCCCGCCCTCGGTGTCGCGGACGATCGCCAGCAACTGCCAGCCCGCCTGCTCGCACGCCTCGTCGATGGCGCGCGCCTGCGAATGGAGCTTGTCGCCGTTCACCGACCGCTCGACCGTGACGTAGCCGATCAGGCGACGGTCCGCAGACTCGGACTGAGGGGCGTGCTCTGACGTGCCGGCGGGTCCACCGCCGGCCGACGCGCGGAACCGGGGCGACGCCTGGCCCCGTCGCGGCTCACCGACGGGCGTCGCTTCCGGCGACTCGCTGTCTCGCTCGACGACCGGAGTCGTCGCGGGTGCGTCTCCCCCGTCCGCGGGCGTTTCGGTCTCGGACCCCTCGGCCGCCCTGCGCGGCGCTTCCCTCTGCGACGCGTCGACGGAGGCGGCCTGGGCGTTCGGCTCACCGGCACGCGCTTCGTCGTGGGCAGGTGCCACGGCGGCACGGCGCGCCACGCGACGCCAGATCGCCCCCCCGAGCGCCCACACGGCGGCGATCAGCACGCCGGCAACTGCGCCGGCGATGAGCACCAACCGCCACGGCGACGGGCGGTCGGCCTCGAGGTCCCGGCCGGGCGCCGGCCTCGCGGCGGGCCGATTCTGACTCGTGGTCGAAGGCGGTCGAGCGTCGCGCTGCGGCGGGCTCGTCTGCGCCTGCGGCTGGGTGGTCGGGGCCTGCGAGCTCGTCTGGGCCTGCGGCGGGGTGGTCTGCGCCTGCGGCGGGCTCGTCTGCGCCTGCGGCGGATTCGTCTGCGCCTGCGGCGGACTCGTCCGCGGGCGGCGCGGGCGGGTCCGACGCGCGCCGGAGTTTGGACGCTCGCGCGGACGCGTCCGAGTCGAAAGGCCGAGCACGCGGCGCGTGCGGGGGCCCACGATGCCGTCGACGACCAGGCGCGAATCGGCCTGGAATCGCCGGACGGCACCGGCGGTAAGTGGCCCGAAGCGTCCGTCGATGCCGGGCGCGCCGACGCTGTAGCCGCGGCCCGTCAGCGCGCGCTGCAGCGTGCGGACCCGCTTGCTCGGCTTGTCGCCCATCCCGATGCCCTCGTAGAGGGCGGCGGTGCGAGGCGACTCGGCGGCTCGTGCCGCCGTCGGGGCTGCGATGACGACCGTGGCCGCCAGCACGAGGATCCCCGCAATGGTCTTGGTTCTGTCGCCGGGGGCGAACAGATGGATAGTCATGTCGTCTCCCTGTGGAACGGCTGGAGCGCCGGGGTGCGAGCTGCACCGGGCGCACTGGCTGAGGACCCCCGAGGGGGCTCAGCCGGGCTGTTCCTGCAGGGAGATGAAGGCCATCGGTCGCCAGACGACCGATGGGCAGCGATGACGGCGAAGAAGAGCGCACCCGCCGACCGCGAGCAGGGCGACGAGCACGGCGGCCGACCCGCCGCCGAAGCCTGCGCCACCGCCGAATGCGGCGCCGAAGCCGGCCGGACCGGGCGGTGCGGTCGGAGCGGCGGGGAGCGACGGAGCGCCGCCCGAGTGGCCCGCGGACTGCGAGGGCGACTGCGCGCCCTGGAGGCTCGACCCGAGGTGCGACGGGTCGAACGGCGTCCAGAGCGCGGCGGGCGAGCTGCCGGCGGACCGTGCGAGGTCCGCTGCCGCGCCGTGCGACGAGCCCGCAGCGCCGCCGATCGGCGTCAGCGAACGGTGGGCAAGCGCCGGCGGGGCGAGCGCGTCAGGCGATGCGTGCGGCGACGAGGCGATCGGCGCCGGCGGTGCGGCCGCCGACGGGGAGAGGGAGCCGCTCGGCGCGAGTTCCCGCGGCAGCGGGCTGCTCGCGGTCGGGCCGGTCGGCGGTGTCAGAACCGCAGGCGATGCGACCGGCGTCGAGACGACCGGCGGGCCTGACGGCACCGGCGCGACCAGACCGGGGACCCGCGCGGCGGGCGCCTGCGCGACCGGCCCGAGCGGCGTGCCCGGCGTAGTGATCATGTCGAGCACCGGCGTCAGGGGGCTCGTGATCGTGGCGAGGACGGGCGCGAGCGGCGTCGTCACGGCGTTCACCGGGGCGAGCAGCGTGGTGACCGCGTCGAGCACCGGCGCCAGCGGCGTGGTCACCGCGTCCACCGCCGGGTCGAGCGGCGTGGTCACCGCGTCCACCACCGGGTCGAGCGGCGTGGTCACCGCGTCGACCACGGGGTTGAGCGGCGTCGTCGCGGCGTTCACCACCGGGTCGAGCGGCGTCGTGACCGCGCCGACCACCGGCGCCGGCGGCGTCGTCGCCGCATCGAGCACCGGCGCCAGCGGCGTAGTGACCGCGTCCACCACCGGGTCGAGCGGCGTCGTCACCGCGTCCACCACCGGGTCGAGCGGCGTCGTCACGGCGTCGAGCACCGGCGCCAACGGCGTGGTGACCGCGTCCACCACCGGGTCGAGCGGCGTCGTCACCGCATTGACGACCTGATCGAGCTGCGTCGTGACCGCATCCACCACCGGCGCCAACGGCGTGGTGACCGCATTCACCACCGGGTCGAGCGGCGTCGTCACGGCGCTCACCACCGGGTCGAGCGGCGTCGTCACCGCGTCCACCACCGGGTCGACCGGCGTGGTGACCGCATCCACCACCGGGTCGACCGGCGTCGTCACGGCGTCGCCCACCGGCGCCAACGGGGTGGTGACCGCGTCCACCACCGGGTCGACCGGCGTGGTGACCGCATCCACCACCGGGTCGAGCGGCGTCGTCACCGAATCCACTACCGGCTCGAGCGGCGTGGTGACCGCATCCACCACCGGGTCGAGCGGCGTCGTCACCGAATCCACTACCGGCGCCAGCGGCGCGGCGACCGCATCCACCACCGGGTCGAGCGGCGTCGCCACCGCATCAACGACCGGCTCGACCGGACTCGCGACCACGTCGAGCGCCGGCGCGACCGGGTCGACCACCGGCGCCAGCGGCGCGGCGACCGCATCGACCACCGGCTCGACCGGACTCGCGACCACGTCGACCGTCGGGGTGGCCGCGTCAGTGGCGGGCGCCGGTGACCCGGCGATGGTGTCGGCCGCCGGTGCCAGCGGCGCGGTCAGCGCGGCGGTGACCGGCGCGAGGGGTGAGGTGACGGTGCCCGAGTTGGCCAGCGGCGCGGCCGGTGTGGTGTCGGTGTTGCTGATCGCGTCGACGATCGATGGAGTCGGAACGTTCGTCAGGTCGAGCGGTTGGGCAGCGGCGGTGGTAGTTGTGTCGACGATCGAAGAGGTCGCGGCCGTGACATCTGCACCGCTCGGTACGGTGCCTGTGTCGCCGGGAAGGGCAGTATCCGCGGCCACGTCGATGAGGTTGGTCGGCGTGGTGGGCGCGGCGGATGTAAGTGTCGCGTTCCCTGTCTCGAGCGCGGTGGGGGTGCTCGGCTCAGCATCAGTCAGCGCCGGGGCCGTGGTCGTGGCGGTGGCTGTGTCGGCTCCGATCGCGTCTGCGATCGCGGCGTCGGACACGGTAGAGGCTGAGGCGACATCCGTTGACTCGAGCGTCGTGAGAGCCGAGGTCGTGGTCGACGTATCCGGCTCTGACAATGGGGAGGACGCGCTTGGACTGCTTGGCGTGAGAGTGGTCGACGGCGAGATGGACGTCGTCGTATCGGTTGCGCTCGAGGTCGCGGCCGAGATGTTGGGCTGGGTAGTGGCCGAGCTTGCGATCGAAGCGCTCGACTCGGTGACCGACGAGGTAGTGGCAGCGATGCCCGACTCGGACGCGGACGGTGAGCTGCTCGCGGTACCGGTCTGGGGCTGGTCTGTGGGCTGGATGCTCAGCTCGCTGCTGAGCGGGGCGGTAGGCGTGACAGTCGCCTCGGCCAGGGTGGAGGCCGGATCAGCAGTGTCGAGCTCGGTCGAGGTAGTGGCTCGTGCCGTGGTCTTCGGCGAGACCGGGTCCGTACTCGTGATGCTGGTCGGGCTGTCGTTCGGCGCGGGACTCGTGTTGTCTGACTTGACAGGAGCGGGAACGGTCGACCCGCTGGATGCGGTGGTGCTCGTCTCTGCGGATGACAGGTCCGGGTTCGGGGCGGTCGGCTCGGCGGTACTGGGGGTGTCAGGCGGGGTGCTCGCCTTGGTCGGCGTGGTGGATGCCGCGGGTGCAGTGGCATCACTCGGGGCGGTCGGCTCGGCGGTACTGGGGGCGTCAGGCGGGGTGCTCGCCTCGGTCGCCGTCGGGTCGGTGCTCGGGGTCTCCGGCGGGGCGGGGGCCGGGTCGGCGCTCGCAGTGCTCGGCTCCGCAGATGCCGCGGTCGCAGTGGCATCACTCGGCTCGGCGGCGCTCGGAGCGGGGCTCAAGGTGCTCGGCTCGGCAGACGTGGCGGCAGGCGCACTCGCCGCTGTCTCCGTCGCTCCCGCTGCAGCCGACTGCGCCGTGGCCTCGACGGATCCGCCCGCGACGGACCCCCCGGCCATGGCGACCGAAGTCGTCTGCCAGGCGAGAAGCGCAGTGAGCAGCGCGCTGGCGACAGCTAGCCAGATCGACCGCGCAACGCGTCGATCATTCGTGCCGGAGTCCGGCAATCGCGTCCCCCAAAGGACGTCAGGATTTCGATGAACGTCTGTTTGGTTACCGGGCCGCTCGATACGAAACCCCGCGGCGTCAGACGGCCGACGTGCCGCTAAACGGTGTATCCGACCGTCTGGGGCATTTCGTCGACCGTCTGGCGCACGAACGGCGACCGTTCACCGGCGTTCGACGCTCGCCCCGCCGGCGCTGGGCGGTCCGTCCCAGGCGCCGTGACCACTCGTGGTGCCTACCGAGCACCGCCCGCGCCGTCGCCCGTGCCGCCGGGCTCGCCGCCCCGCAGGTCCGCCAGCCGGCGCTCGAGCAGCCGCCGCTCCGCCTCGTCGTGGACCAGCTCGAGCGCGCGGCAGAACGCGGCGGCGGCCTCGTCGGTGCGCCCCAGGCGGCGGAGTAGCTCGGCGCGCGTCGCGTGCAGGTAGCGATAGTCGTCGAGCGCGAGGCGGTCGACGATGTCCAGCCCCGCCTGCGGCCCCTCCGTCTCGGCCACCGCGACCGCTCGGCTGAGCTCGACGACGGGCGAGCCGGTGAGCCGCGCGAGCTCGGCGTAGAGAGCGGCGATCTGCGGCCAGTCGCGCGGCTCCTCGGCGTGCAGCGACGCGATCGCGGCCTGCACGACGTACGGGCCGGACCCGCGCAGCGCGAGCGCCCGGTCGAGCGCCGCCCGGCCGGCGGCGATCTGCGCGGCGTCCCACATCGACCGGTCCTGGTCGGCGAGCAGCACGAGGTCCCCCTCGCGGACGCGCGCTGCCCGGCGAGCGTCGTGCAGCAGCATCACCGCCAGCAGCCCGTAAACCTCGGGCTCGTCGGGCATCAGCTCGGCCAGCGCCCGCCCGAGCCGGATGGCCTCGGTGGACAGGTCGGCGCGGGCGGGCGGCGCGGAGTAGCCCTCGTTGAAGATGAGGTAGACAACCGCGAGCACGGCGGCGAGGCGGTCGGGCAACAGGTGGTCGGGCGGCACCCGGAACGGGACCCCGGCCGCCTTGATCTTGCGCTTGGCGCGCACGAGCCGCTGGGCCATCGTCGCCTCGGGCACGAGGAACGCGCGCGCGATCTCCGGCGTCGTCAGGCCGCCGAGCGTACGAAGCGTGAGCGCGACCTGCGCGTCGGTCGCGAGCGCCGGGTGGCAGCAGGTGAAGACGAGCTCGAGGCGCTCGTCGCGGAACGTCGTCTCATCCACGGTGTCCTCCGTCACGAGCGGCACGTCGAGGAGCCGCGTCTTCGCGGCGAGGGTGCGTTCGCGGCGGATGCGGTCCAGCGCGCGGTTGCGCGCCGTCGTGATCAGCCACGGCCCTGGGCTCGCCGGCACCCCGTCGCGCGGCCACCGCTCCGCAGCGACCGCGAACGCCTCCTGGGCGGCCTCCTCGGCGAGGTCGAAGTCGCCGAGGAAGCCGATCAGGGCAGCGAGCACGCGTCCCCACTGGTCGCGAAAGACCTGCTCGAGAATGGCTAGCGCTCCACGACGGGGCGCACCTCGACCGCGCCGCCCAAGCGGGCGGCCGGCACCCGCGCGGCGACCTCGATCGCGGCGTCGAGGTCCTCGGCCTCGAGCACGAAGTAGCCGCCGATGGCCTCCTTGACCTCGGCGAACGGGCCGTCGGTCGTCAGCGTGCGGCCGTCCTGCACGCGCACCGTGGTCGCGGTCTCGGGCGGCTCCATCTGGACGCCGGGGGTGACGCGCGGGTCCTGGTTGATCGCCTGGTAGTCGCGGTAGACGGCGTTCTGCTCGTCCTCCGACAGCTTCGCCCACTCGTCGGGCGTGTACGGCGTGGGCGCGTCGCCCTGGTGGATGAGGATGAGGTACTTCATGGCGTCCTCCTGGTGAGAATGGTTGCCCATAGACGAACGGGAGCCGGCGAAATCGACACCTGCCAGAGACACGAGGTGCCGCGCCCCGTCGCGTCGCCGCTCAAACGCAAACGCGTGCAGTCCCGCGGTCGTTGTTACGTTGCCGGCATGGAGAAGAGAGGCAGGGGCGTCGAGGCCCGCCTCGACCGGTTTTAGTGCCCCGTGCGCTGCAATCGATTGCAGCGGCCGGGCGGGCGTGCGATGCCGGCCACGGCCCGCCGCATCCACGCACCCCGGCACACGAGTAGCCCGCCCATGACCGCGTCCACGATCATCGAGGCGCGCAACGGACCGCCGCGTACGAGAGCGTCCGCGCGCGCATCCGGCTGACGCCCTGAGCGACGTCAAACTCGACATCGGCGAGAGCGAGTTCGTGGCGATCGTCGGCCCGTCGGGCTGCGGGAAGACGACGTTCCTGAACATGGTGGCGGGGTTCATAAAACCTGTCACGGGCACGCTCAAGGTGCGCGGCGCCGAGGTCACCGGCCGGGCGCCGATCGCGCCATGGTCTTCCCGGACTACGCGCTCCTGCCGTGGCGGACCGTCGAGCGCAACGTCCGCTTCGGCGTGGAGATGCGCGCGGGCGGGCAGTCGAAGGCCGAGCTCGCCGAGCGCGTGCAGCGCAGCATCGAGCTCGTCGGGCTGGCCGGCTTCGAGAAGTCCTATCCGCATGAGCTGTCGGGCGGCATGCGCCAGCGCGTCGGCATCGCTGTACGTCGGCCATAACGGCACCAGCCGCATGGGGACCTCGATCCTGGATGTCTCGGATCCGGCCGCGCCGGAGCTCGTCGCCCAGTGGCCGGCGCCCGAGCACACGCACACCCACAAGGTGCAGATCGCCGACGGCCTGCTGCTGATCAACCACGAGAAGTTCCCGCTCGGCCCCAAGCCGGTGCCGGGCCCGTACTCGGCCGGCCTGGCGATCTACCGGCTCGACGAACCGCTCGCGCCCGAGCAGGTCGGCTGGTGGGACTCCGGCCGGCGTGGCGTGCATCGTGTACACCGGCGGGCGCTACGCGCACATGTCGGCCATCCCGGACGGCTTCCGCGACCGCATCTGGGTCGTGGTCGACGTCTCCGACGCGACCGCGCCGGTCGAGGCGGCGCGCTTCTGGCTGCCGGGGCTGCACGAGGCCGGGGGCGAGACGCCCGACTGGCCGGAGGGCGAGCGGTTCGCCGCGCAACCACGCGCTCGTCGACGGCGATCGCGCGTACCTCGGCTTCGACGACGCGAACATGGTCGTGCTCGACGTGAGCGACTGGACCGCGCCGAAGCAGGTCGGCCAGGTCACCTGGGACGGCGGCTCGACGCACACCTGCCTGCCGCTGCCCTCGCTCGGCGTCGTGGCGGTGACGGACGAGCAGACGAAGAACGGCCCTGACGCCCCCGAGCGCCTCATGCGCCTGGTCGACCCGGGCGAGGAGCGGGTGGTCTCGATCCTGCCACCGCCCGACCCCTCATATGCGCAGGGCAAGCTGCGGTTCGGGCCGCACAACTTCCACGAGAACCGCGACGGCTCCTACCGCAGCCGGCTGCTGTTCGCGACGTACTTCAACGCCGGCGTGCGGGTGTACGACGTGGCCGACCCCGAGGCCCCGCGCGAGGTCGCCCACTGGGTGTCCGAGCCGGCGCCCGGCCAGCCCGACGCCCAGGCCAACGACGTGTTCGTCGACGCCGATGGCCTGGTCTGGGTGACCGACCGCGTCGGCGGCGGCGTGTTCGTCCTCGAGCCGGAGCCCGAGCTCGAGGCCCTGATGCGGGAGGCGCAGCTGTGAGCACCACCGAGCAGGCCCCCGTCCGCGACGCGAGGGTCCAGTCGGCGATCGACCACTGGGCGCCGCGCTTCGTGCAGGCGGGCGTGGACTACAACGACTTCGTCCGCACGACCGCGGGCGTCGAGCGCTGGGACGACTGGATCGACGCCTGGGCGGAGCTCGGCGACCGCCACGCGGAGCTCGCGCGCGAGGCCGAGGCGGCCGGACGCACCGTTACCGCCGGCGACGCCTGGCCGCGCGCGTCGGTCGCCTACCACTTCGGCAAGTTCGTCTGGGTGCTCGACGAAAACCGCGTGCGGCCCGTGCACCAGAAGTCGGTCGACGCGCTGTACGCGGGGCACCGCGCGCTCGGCAACGCCGTCGAGCGCATCGAGGCGCCGCTCGACGGCAAGGCGATGGTCGGCAACCTGCGCCGCCCCGTCGGCCTCGACCGGCCGCCTCTCGTGCTGCTCATCCCGGGGCTGGACTCCACCAAGGAGGAGCTGCTCGGGATGGAGGAGGCGTTCCTGCGCCGCGGAATGGCGAGGTTCGCGCTCGACAGCCCCGGGCAGGGCGAGTGCACCTACGAGCTGCCGCTGCGCTACGACTACGAGGTGGCGGTGACGTCGGCGCTCGACGTCCTGGCCGGGCGCGACGACGTGGATCTGGACCGGGTCGGGATGGTCGGCCAGAGCATGGGCGGCTACTTCGCGCCACGCGCCGCGGCCTTCGAGCCGCGCGTCAAGGCCGTCGTCGGCCTGAGCGGCGCGTACAAGCGCGTCGACATCTGGGACAGCCTGCCGCCGGTCAACCGCGAGACGTTCATCTACAAGACGCACTCCCGCGACGCCGAGGAAGCGCGAGGTCGCGCTGGCGATGGACCTCGAGGGCGTGCTCGAGAAGCTCGACCGCCCGGCGCTGTTCGCGACCGGGACGCGCGACGGGCTGGTGCCCTGGCAGCAGACCGAGATGCAGGCCAAGGCCGCGCCACAGGGCGAGTTCGTGCTCGTCGAGGACGGCACGCACGTGCTGTCGAACTACCCCTGCCTGCTGCGGCCGCTGGTGTCCGACTGGATGGCGGAGAAGCTGGGCTGATCGGGCCGATCTGTGCGCCCGCGCACTTCGTGACTGGCGTCACAAACGCCGGCGGCGCCGGCTGGGACTCTGGCGACTCCGTTCCCCGCCCGAGTCCAGGAGCCACCATGTACGCCGCCAACAGCTACGTCATCCGCCTCGCCACCGACGCCGACGCCCAGGCCCTGCAGCGCCTCGCCGAGCTCGACGCGCAGCCGCCGCTGGAGGGCTCGATCATCATCGGCGAGCTGCACGGCGAGCCCGTCGCCGCGCTGGCGCTGGCCGACGACCGCACGGTCGCGGACCCGTTCCGGCCCACCGCGCACCTGCTCGCCACGATGCGCGTCCGGGCGCAGGGCCTGCGCGCCGTCGAGCGCACGCCGTCCCTCCGCGAGCGCATGATCGCCGGCGTGCCGGCGACCTACCGCGCCGCCACGCGCCGCGCGTAGGTCGCCGCGCGCGCTCCCCGGTCCGCTCCGCGCCCGGCGCGGGGCGGCACCGGCCGAGACGGTGCGAGAATTCGGCCCGGCCGGGTACGTTCCACGGTAATGACCGACCATCTCGTCCCACCCACCCCCGCGCACGAGCCACCCACCGCCACGCACTCCGGCGACGCAGGCGACGCCGCCGCCAACCGCGCTCTCGACGAGGGCGCTGCCACCGAGGGCGCCCGCACCGAGCAGGCGATCCCCGACGCGGTCGAGCTGCGCATCGACCGCGACGAGGCCCAGGCGCTCCTGCTGGCCGTCGACGCGCTGACGCCGCTGCTCGAGCGCATCCGCCAGGAGGTCGCGCCGGAGCCCGAGCCCGCGCCCGAGCCGCAGTCCGAGGCGCCCGCCGCGGTGGCGACGCCCGACTTCGACGACGCGTTGCATCGCGCGACGCGGCTGGCGCGCCAGTCGCTGCGCGAGGCGCGCGTGGCGATCGGCCGCGGGCAGCAGAGCGCCGAGCAGCGCCGCGCCTGGCAGGAGGCCGCCCGTCGCTATGTCGCCGCGCGTGCCTCACGGCGCGCGGGCTCCTCCGGGCGCTGAGCGAGTCCCCACCCAGGAAGAGGGCCGCCGCCCGGAGGCGACGGCCCTCGCCGTGGGGTCCGCTCGATCGAGCGGTTGCTACGCGGCCTTGACGGCCGAGAGGTCGAGGTTGATCTTCACCTTGTCGCTGACGAGCATGTTGCCGCTGCCCAGCGCCTGATTGAAGGTCATGCCGAAGTCGGAGCGCTTGATCTGGCCGGTGACCTCGACGGCGAAGCGCTCGTTGCCCCACGGGTCCTGCTCGACGCCCTGCAGCTCCGCGTCGAAGGTGACGCGCTGGGTGACGCCGTGGATCGTGAGGTCGCCGGTGACCGTGAAGGTCTCCTCGTCGACCGGCTCGATCGCGGTCGCGGCGAACGTCAGCTCGGGGTGGTTCTCGGCGTCGAAGAAGTCCGGGGAGCGCAGGTGCGCATCCCGCTGCTCCTCGCGCGTGTCGACGCTGTCGACCTTGACCGAGCCGTACGCCTTGGTCGGGAGGCCGTCGGGGCCGATCTCGAGCGAACCCTCGAACGCGTTGAAGTGGCCCTTGACCGTGGCGATGCCGAGATGCTTGACCTGGAACTCGACGCTCGAGTGAGCCGGGTCGATGTTCCACGTGCCGGTGGGGACGAGGGTGGCGGTGGCGGGGGTCATACGGTTTCCTCCTCAGAAAGTTGCTTGCGCAAGCAACTTTACCATGGTCCGGTCGCTCGTCAAGCGGACCTCGCCCGATCGGGCGGTTCGGCGCGCGACCCGGCCAGCAGCGGGACCGGACGCCGATCCCGGACCGCGTCCAGGCCACGGCCGGACCGGACGCCGTTCCCGAACCGCGTCCAGGCCACAGCGGGACCGCACGCCGTTCCCGGACCGCGTCCAGGCCACAGCGGGACCGCACGCCGTTCCCGGGAGCGCGTCCAGGCCGACGCCGGCCCCGCACCGCCGGTTCGCTAGCCTCGCGCCCATCGCCTCGTTGAACTCCGAAGAGTCCATCCGCGTCCTGCTGTCGACCCCGGGCACGTGGGCGGTCGTGGGCTGCTCCCCCAGCCCGCACCGCGACAGCCACCGGATCGCGGCGCTGCTCCAGCGCCGCGGCAACCGCATCCTGCCCGTGAACCCGACGGCCGCCGGCGAGCAGATCCTCGGCGAGCCGTGCCACAGCAGCCTCGACGCCCTACCGGCCGGCGCCGGCGTCGATGTCGTGGACATCTTCCGCCGCGCCGACGCCGCCGGCGCGCACGTCGACGAGGCGATCGAGATCGGCGCGCGCGCGGTGTGGATGCAACTCGGCGTCGTCGACCACGCCGCCGCCGAGCGGGCGCTGGCCGCCGGCCTCGACGTGGTGATGGACCGCTGCCCGGCGATCGAGGTCGGCCGGCTCGGGCTGCGCTAGCCGGTCCGCGGCTGGTCCAGGCGTCCTTCCAACGGAGTTGACGCCCGGTGTCCGCGGGTACACGCTCAGCGTGGATACCGGCGACCGCCACCTCGGCGACCTGCTGCGCCGCGCTGTCAGCACTGAGGATCCCGACGACGCGCTGCGCGCCATCACCGTCCTGCGCGGCGAGCTCGACCGCCTCGAGCGCGACCACGTCAGCTGCGCGCGCGTGGCCGGCTCGTCGTGGAGCGCGATCGCCGACGCGCTCGGCATCACGCGACAGGCCGCGCAGAAGCGCCACCGCGGCGCGGTGCCGTCGCAGACGGCCGGCCCCGCCGCGAGTCCGACGGTGCTCGTGACCGCCCCCGCGCGCATGGCCGTCCGGCTCGGCCGCCAGGAGGCGCAGGCGATGGGCTCGGACGTCGTGGGGAGCGAGCACCTGCTGCTCGGAGTCCTGCGCAGCGGCGACCACGCCGCGGCGAAGGTGCTGCGCGACCTCGGCGTGTCGCTCGACGATGCGCGCGCCGCGGCGCAGCCGACGCTCGTCGGCGGCCAGCCGACCGAGCCGGCCGGCAAGGATGGCATCTCGCCGTACGCCCGGTCGGTGCTCGAGCAGTCGCTGCGCGAGGCGGTCGCGCGCGGCGAGGGCTTCATCGGCCCCGAGCACCTGCTGCTGGCGCTGCTGCGCGAGGACGTCGGCGGCGCGGCGCGGACGCTCAACGAGCTGGGCATCGACGCCGACGCGGTGCGCGAGCGCCTCGCCGGCGCGCCGCACGGCCGCAGCGCCTGAAGCGCCGCGCCGGGGCGTGCGCCGCCGCCCCGCCGGGTAGCGCGCCGCCATGCCCTCGCGCCGCGACCGGATCGAGCGAGCCGCCCGCGAGGTGCTGGGGTTCCAATCGCTGCGCCCGGGTCAGGTCGAGGCGGCCGAGAGCGTCCTGGCCGGGCAGGACACGCTCGCCGTGCTGTCGACCGGCTCGGGCAAGTCGGCGATCTACCAGCTCGCCGGCCTGCTCTCGAAGGGGGCGACGCTCGTCGTCTCGCCGCTCATCGCGCTTCAGCGCGACCAGGTCGACGCGCTCCGCGAGCGGGCGCTCGGCGCCGCGCAGCTGAACTCCAGCGTGCCCGAGGGTGAGCGCGCCGAGGCCCTGGCCGAGCTGGCCGAGGACTCGCTCGAGTTCCTGTTCCTGGCCCCGGAGCAGCTCGGCAACCCCGAGATCCTCGACGAGCTCGCCGCCGGCGCGCCGTCGCTGGTCGTGGTCGACGAGGCGCACTGCATCTCCGAGTGGGGCCACGACTTCCGGCCCGACTACCTGCGCCTCGGGGCGGCGATCGAGACGCTGGGCCACCCGCCGGTGCTCGCGCTCACGGCCACCGCCGCCCCGCCGGTGCGCGACGAGATCGTCGAGCGCCTGGGGCTGCGCGACCCCGAGATCGTCGTGCGCGGCTTCGACCGCCCGAACATCGACCTGGCTGTCGAGCGCTTCCATGACGATCGCCACAAGGACGAGGCGCTGCTCGACGCGGTGGCCGCGGCGGCCAAGCCGGGCATCGTCTACGCCGCCACGCGCAAGCGCACCGAGGAGCTGGCGGCAGCGCTGGCCGAGCACGGCGTCGAGGCGACCGCGTACCACGCCGGCCTTAAGGCGTCCGAGCGCGAGGCCGCGCAGGAGCGCTTCATGGACGGCGGGCTCGAGGCCATCGTCGCGACGACCGCGTTCGGCATGGGCGTCGACAAGGCCGACGTGCGCTTCGTGTTCCACGCCGAGGTGCCGGAGTCGGTCGACTCCTACTACCAGGAGGTCGGGCGGGCCGGCCGCGACGGCGAGCCGGCGCAGGCGATCCTCTTCTACCGCCCTGAGGACCTCGGGCTGCGGCGCTTCTTCGCGGGCACCGGCCGGGTCGGCGCGGACGAGCTGCGCGAGGTCGCCGAGGCGGTCTCGGGCGCGCGCGACCCGATCGCGCCGACCGAGCTGCAGGAGCAGACCGAGCTGTCGCAGACGAAGCTCGCCACCGCGGTGTCGCGCCTCGAGGATGCGGGCGCTGTCGAGGTCCTCCCCACCGGCCACGTCGCGCGCCCCCCGTCCGCGCCGCCGATCGACGAGGCCGTCGGGGAGGCGCTGCAGAGCGAGGAGGACCGCCGCGAGTTCGAGCGCTCCCGCCTCGACATGATCCGCGCGTTCGCCGAGACCGGAGCCTGCCGACGCGAGTTCGTGCTGTCGTACTTCGGCGAGCCGTTCGAGGGGCCGTGCGGGCGCTGCGACAACTGCCGCGCCGGGCGCGTCCACGAGGACGACGACGCGGACGAGCCGTTCGCGCTCGGCGCGCGCGTCGCGCACCCCGAGTGGGGTGAGGGCGTCGTGCAGCGCTACGACAGCGACCGCGCCGTCGTCGTGCTGTTCGACGACGTGGGCTACAAGACGCTCGCGCTCGAGGTCGTGCTCGAGCGCGGGCTGCTCGAGCCCGCGTAGGCCCGGCGCCACGCCGCCGAGAGGCCGCTCGCCCCGGCGGCCGCCAGGAGCGCGATGAGCGACAGCGCGTAGCGCGGGTGTGCGACGAGCACGGCGTGGAGCAGCGTGCTCGCGAGGATCAGGGTCGCCACCAGCGCCAGATCCGCGCGCCGTCCCCAGAGGACACCGCACAGCACCCCGGCGACGGCCAGGACCATAACGATGCGATGCATCACCGCCGCCGCGCGCGACCGGACCTGACTGGGCCGCCACCACATCCTGGCAGCCTTGCGGGCCATCATCGCGGCGAAGGCCGCGGGGCGTCCCAGCGCGTAGCGGCGCACGCCGGCGAGCGCCTCTGCGCGCAGGGCGGCCCGGTAGCCGAGCTCCGGGCGGCGCGCGCGCACGGTCTCCATGACTGCCTCGCCGGGAATCCGAAGGTCGCTGCGCCTCCGCAGCTTCGGCATGCGGGCGCGGGTCTCGTCTGCGAGCGCTCGCTTGAAGCCGGTTGTGGTGCCGTCACCGGGCAGGTAGGCGCCGACGAGCAGGGTCGCGGCGTCGGTCTCGACGACCGGGACGAGCGAGCCCGACCGTGCCGACGCGTATGCGACCCACGGAGCGATGACGAGCGCCCCGGCCGCGAGCACCGTCGCCGCATCGGCGGCTCCGGTCCGCGGGCGCCCGCAGGCCGCGCGCAGGGCGAGGAGGACGAGGGCACAGGCCGGCAGGGCGACCAGCAGGTCGCCGCGCGCCAGCGCCGCCACGCCGAGCAGCGCACCACCGCCCGCAAGCAGCACGCGCCGCCCCGAGCGTCGCGCGGCGACGAGCAACAGGACAGCCAGGGTCACCGCGAGCGCGCCGAACGGCTCGCTGAGCAGCTCGCCCGTCGTCCGCACGAGCGGCGGGTAGACGGCCACGACGCCCGCGCCCAGGAGCCCGGCGGCGTCGCCGCCCAGCTCACGGCCGAGGGCGAACGTCGCGACGACGAGCAGCGTCCCGACCGCGGCGAGCAGCCAGTACGCGGCCGGGATGTCGGTCGGCGATCCCGGCGGGCTCGGCGTCAGCCGGCGGGCCGCGGCGAATGCGAACGGAGCACCGGGCGCGGCGATGAACGGCCGGCGCGGGCCGGTCGTCGGGTCGCCGTAATGCAGATCCTCCGCGAGCGTGCGGGAAAGCGCGGCGTAGACGCGCTCGTCCACCGAGTCGCGGCCCAGATGCGGATGCGCGGCCTGCGCGCCGCGCAGGCCGGCGCCGGCGAGCACGATGAGCGCGAGCGCGATCAGGACGCGGACACGGCCGGGCACCGGCCGCGAGCCTATCCCGCGCCGCCTCCCGGCACGAGTCCGACGGCGACCTAGACGGTGACGCGGGCCAGCTCGGCGAACGAGGTCAGCCCGGCGCGGACCTTCTCGAGGCCCTCGGCGCGGAGCTGGCGCATGCCGGCCCGGCGAGCCGCCTCGGCGATCGCGTCGGCCGACGCGCGCTTGACGGCCAGCCCGCGGATCTCCTCGTTGACCGGCATGACCTCGTACAGGCCGATGCGGCCCTTGTAACCGGTGCCGCCGCAGCGCGCGCAGCCGACCGCCTCGAACACCTCGAGGCGCTCGTCGGCGCACTCGTAGCCGTTGGCGCGGACCGTCTCGCCGTCCACCACGACGGCCTTCTTGCACTGCTCGCACACGCGCCGCGCGAGGCGCTGGGCCAGGACGCAGCTCACCGCGCTCGCCACGAGGAAGGGCTCGACGCCCATCTCGATGAGGCGCGCGATCGCGCCCGGCGCGTCGTTCGTGTGCAGCGTGGAGAGGACGAGGTGGCCGGTCAGCGCGGCCTCGACCGCGATCTGGGCGGTCTCCTTGTCGCGGATCTCGCCCACCATGATGATGTCCGGGTCGGCGCGCATCATCGAGCGCAGGCCGTTGGCGAACGACAGGCCCGCCTTCGGGTTGACCTGCATCTGCTTGACGCCCGCGAGCTCGTACTCGACCGGGTCCTCGATCGTGATGATGTTCTTCTCGGGCGTGTGCAGCATCGTCAGCGCGCCGTAGAGCGTCGTGCTCTTGCCCGAGCCGGTCGGGCCGGTGACGAGGACCGCGCCGTGCGCGCGCGAGAAGGCCTCGACGAAGCGGTCGCGCTCCGGCTGGACCATGCCCAGCCGGTCCAGGTCGATGACGGTGCCCTCCTTGTCGAGGATGCGCAGCACCGCGCCCTCGCCGCCGACGAGCGGCAGCGTGGCGACGCGCACGTCGACCTTGCGCCCGTCGATATTCAGCGCCGTGCGGCCGTCCTGCGGGATGCGCCGCTCGGCGATGTCGAGCTCGGACATGATCTTGATGCGCGACACGACGCCGGCCACGAGCTGGCGCGGGATGCGCGTCGCCTCGGTGAGCACGCCGTCGATGCGGAAGCGGACCACGAGCTCGCCGGCGACCGGTTCGAAGT
>Ga0126313_10000654_pt1 | contig 16883 bp, 14 predicted proteins | sample Plot105A_FD_89954 | JGI IMG/M metagenome (GOLD analysis project Ga0126313, IMG submission 89954) | Serpentine soil microbial communities from UC McLaughlin Reserve, CA, USA - Plot105A | ecosystem: Environmental > Terrestrial > Soil > Grasslands | place: USA: UC McLaughlin Reserve, Lake County...
CGCTCCCCTCGCCTGCATCCCCACCACCGCCGGCACCGGCTCCGAGGTGTCGATGGCGGCCGTGATCAAGGAGCCGGACCAGAAGGTCAAGCTGGAGATCGCGGACTTCCCGCTCTTCCCCCGCCTCGCGATACTGGACCCCGACTCCACCCGCACCCTTCCGCCGCTCGTGGCCGCGGCGACGGGGATGGACGCCATGACCCACGCCGTGGAGGGCTATGTGTCGGTCGACTGGAACCCCCTCCAGGACGGGCGCTCACTTCAGGCGCTGCGGATGATCCGCGACAACCTCGAGCGCGCGGTAGAGACGCCCGAGAACGACGACGCGCGCGGCAACATGCTGGTCGCGGCCTCGATTGCGATCACGATCTCGCTCGGCTCGGTGCATGCGATGTCACATCCCGCCGGCGCCCAGTTCGGCGTGCCGCACGGCGTGGCCAACGCGATCCACCTCCCGCACGTGATTCGCTTCAACGCCGAGGCGGGCGCGGACCTCGCCGACCGCTACAGGGACATCGCCGACATCTTCGACCTGGACAGTGCCGAGGCCCTTGCCGGGCACGTGGCGGACCTGGTCGAGCGCATGGGCCTGCCCACCCGGCTCTCCGAGGTGGGGGTGCCGGAGGAGGCCATCCCGGCGCTCGTCGAGGGAGCCATGGGCGACGGCACGACGTTGCTCAACCCCCGTGAGCCCTCCGAGGAGGACTACGCGGAGCTGTACAGGCGGGCGCTGTAGTTCGGGTCCGTGGACACTCCCCGCCGGTCGGGGACAAGGTGGTACGACGTGTGCGGGCTAAACGAGCGGGACTTTGGTTCGCTCCTGCTCCAGCCTGAGCTGGCGCTCGACCTCCGCCTTGAGGTCGTCGGCCGTGAGCGCCCTGAACTCGCAGGGAAGCATCAGGGGCAGGTCGCAATCAGGACAGCGACCCGGCTCGCAGGCCATACCGAGACCCACCGTTTAGCCGCACTGTGGGCAGGTGACTCGATCCATCTCGCCTCTTTTTCACTAGCCCGGATCGAAATGTGCAATCACCTGTCTGACCGCCGCGCCCGATGGGCCTCCACGGTCGCACGCAGGGTCGTCTTGGCGGTGTACCTGGGCCGCCAGCCGAGCTCCTTGCGCGCCCGGTCGGTCTTCATCAGCACCGGCTTGCGCAGGGAGTGCAGCCACGACACGGAGTCCGGGGCGAGGGGAAGCCGGGTGACCACTTCAGCCGCCGCTTCCAGCGCGACGCCCGGCACCGGCAGCGCGTACCAGCCCAGGGCATCGGTCAGGTCGGTCAGCGTGAGCACGCCCGCTGCCGCCAGGTTGTAGGGCCCGGGCTCGCCCTTGCCGGCCACGCCGGCCATGAAGGCGGCGGCGACGTCGTCCTCGTGCACGAGCTGGAAGCGTGTGCCGGGATCGGGGATCACCGGCTTCAAGACCGGCGTCGAAGCGAGAAGCTGCCGCGCCGGCTCGGGCATCGCGTTCGACAGTCGGTAGTAGGGGATCTCGTCGAGCAGCGTCTGCGCTCTCGGACCGGCGACCACGCAGGGCCGAAACGCGTAGGCGACGGGCTTCCGCCGCCGCCGCAGCACTTCGCCGAGGACCCGTTCCACCTCGGCCTTCTGCTGCGAGTAGGGGTGCTCCGGAGACCCGCGGGCGGGAATCCCCTCGCTCAGCCAGTCCGGGTTGTCCCGGTGGAAGCCGTAGGCCGCCACGCTCGATGCATAGAGGATGCGCTCCACACCCGCCGTTGCCGCGGCCTGGAAGACCCGTCGCGAGCCCTCGACGTTGAGCTCCCTGGTGGCCTCGCCGGCCGTGAGGATCGCGAAGGCGAGGTGGATCACCACGTCCGCGCCCTTCACGAGCTCTCGGACGCTTGAATCGTCGGTCACGTCGCCGCGCCGGTATTCCGTCTTCTTCCAACCGAGCTCACCCGGATCGAAGGGCCGCCTCGCCATCCCCACCACTCGCTCGACGCGTCGCGAGCGCTCGAGCGCCGAGACGATCGCGAGCCCGAGGTCGCCGGTCGGGCCGGTCACAGCGACGCTCAGCTCGCCGGGCATGGAGGCTTTCTAGCGGATCGCTTCACAGCCCAAAGCCGTCCACGGTGGCCGCGCCCTCCTGTTCCCCTGTCAGCCTTCGTAGCCGGGGTCCCCGGGGAGCACAACACGCGCCACGCCGCCCTCTTCGAGCACCCGCGGCTCGACCGGCATCACCCTCCGAACCCGAGCGCCCTGGAGCGCGGAGGCCACCGAGTCGAACTCGGTCAGCTGCTCGAGGTGCTTGATCGTGGGGAACACGAGGGTCAGCTCGCCCCGCGAATAGGCCTCCAGGGCGTCGCTCGGCCGCATCCAGCGGGCGTCGACGCACTCCGTGCCATCGGGGATCGGCCGCGCCCCCCGGGGTGCCCTGGAAACGAAGAACCAGGTGTCGAACCTGACCCTTACCTGGGCGGGAGTGATCCAGCGGGAGAACGGCTCGACCGGCGCATCCGGCGGAAGCCGGATGCCGGCCTCCTCATAGAGCTCGCGCACCGCCGTGGGGGCGGGCTCTTCGGCATCGCCGTCGACGGCACCCCCTGGGAACACCCAGGCGCCGCCCATGAAGCGCTGCTCGGGATTGCGCTCGACGAGCAGCACCTCGGGGTCATCCGGCCCGTCGCGCAGCAGGATTAGCGAGGCGGCCGGGCGCGGCTCCGTGACCTCGCCCCGGTTGAGCTCCTCCCCGGGCGCCGGGCGGTCATAGCGCACGCGACCAGCCTACCCCCTCCGCTGGCGGCCGATACGCTTCGCCCGCGTGAGCGAGGCTGCGACGAAGCAGCAATACATCTGCACCTCCTGCGGGTTCATCTACGATCCGGAGGAGGGCGATCCCGACGGCGGCATCCCGCCCGGCACGCCCTTCGAGGACATCCCGGACGACTGGTTCTGCCCCGTGTGCGGGGCGCGAAAGAAGGACTTCGAGCTCCACGAGGGCTGACTGCCGCTGCCGCGTCGCCGACGTCCCTGACATTGGTCAATACTGCTGGCGGAACGTCAGGGACCCCACTCAGGCCGCGCGGGACAGCGCGAGCGCCGAGGTGGCCGCTTCGATCGCCTCGTCGGTGATCGACACCAGGCGTCGCAGCTCCGCCTCGGAGATCGCGAGCGGGGGCATCAGGACCACCACGTCTCCCAGCGGTCGGATGATCGCGCCGCGGGCGCGGGCCTCCAGGGTCACGCGGTGGCCCATGCGAAGCTCGAGCGGGAAGCCGCCCAGCTCGACGCCGGTCATGAAGCCGCACCGGCGGACCTCCGTCACGGCGGGATGCGCCGCGAGCGGCGCGAGCAGCTCGCCGAGCAGCTCGATCTTCGGTTGCAGGCGCTCCAGCGTGTGCTCCTCCTCGAACACGTCGAGCGAGGCGAGCGCGGCCGCGCAGGCAAGGGGGTTGCCCGTGTAGGTGTGGCCGTGGAAGAAGGTCTTGAGCTCCTCGAACTCGCCGAGGAAGCACTCATAGATCCTCTCGCTCGCGAGCGTCGCAGCCAGCGGGAGGTAGCCGCCCGTGATGCCCTTCGCGAGGCAGAGGAGGTCGGGGGCGACGTCCTCCTGCTCGCAGGCGAACATCGTCCCGGTGCGGCCGAAGCCCGTGGCGACCTCGTCGAGGATCAGCAGCACGTCGTGGCGATCGCAGAGCCGGCGCACATGCCGCAGATAGCCGGGTGGGTGGACCAGCATTCCCGCCGCGCCGTGCACGAGCGGCTCCATGATCACCGCGGCCACCTCCCCGGCATGCTCGGCGAGCAGCCGCTCCAGCTCGCCGGCGTTGCCCGGCTCGGCCTTGAGAGTGTCGAAGAGGAGCGGGCGGTAGAGCGAGTGGAAGAGGTCGATGCCGCCAACCGACACCGAGCCGATCGTGTCCCCGTGGTAGGCACCGTGGAGAGCGACGAAGCGGGTCCGGCCGGGCTCGCCTCGCTGGTGCCAGTACTGGAAGGCCATCTTGAGGGCCACCTCCGCCGAAGTGGCGCCCGAGTCCGAATAGAAGCAGCGCGTGAGCCCCGGCGGGGCGATCGCCGCCAGGCGGCGGGCGAGCTCGATGGCCGGCGGATGGCTGAGGCCGAGCATCGTCGAATGGGCGACGCGCCCGAGCTGGTCGCGGATCGCGGCGTCGATGCGCGGGTGCTGGTGTCCGTGGACGTTGCACCAGAGTGACGAGACGCCGTCGATGTAGCTGCGCCCGTGCGCGTCGACCAGCTCCGTCCCCTCCGCGCGTTCGATGATCAGCGGCTCCTCCCGCTCCCAGCCGCGCTGCTGCGTGAATGGATGCCAGACGAAGGCGCGGTCCGCCGAGACCAGATCCACGGCAGCCGACCGTAGCTATCGTCCAGGTCGGAATGCCGCCCCTGCCATTCCTCGTCTTCGTGGTCGGCACGGGGTCGCTGGGCGCCGAGATCGCGGCCGTCAGGCTGCTCGCGCCCTACTTCGGTGCCTCCACGATCGTCTGGGCGAACACGATCGGCGTGGTGTTGGTGGCTCTGTCGACCGGCTACTGGCTCGGGGGCCGCCTCGCCGACCGCCACCCGCACCTGCGCGGGCTCTGCCTGCTGGCGCTCACCGCCGCGGTGCTGCTCGCGCTCGTGCCATTCGTAGCCGATCCCCTGCTCGACTTGGGGGTCGACGCGCTGGACGAGGTCTCGGCCGGCGCCTTCATCGGCTCGCTGGCGGCGGTGCTCGTGCTCGTGGCGGTGCCGATCACGCTGCTGGGGGCTGTCTCCCCGTACGCCATCCGGCTGGCTGTGTCGAAGATCGAGGAGGCCGGAACGGTGGCCGGCCGCCTGTACGCGCTCTCGACCGCCGGCAGCCTGCTCGGCACGCTGCTCTCGGCCCTGGTCCTGATCCCGCTCGTCGGGACGCGACGGACGTTCCTTATCTTCGCGCTGGCGATCTCGCTGGTGGCCATCGCCGGGCTGCGGCCGCTGCGCCGCTACGCGCTGGCCCCGGCGGCCATCGCCGTCTTGATCGCGCTCCCGGTCGGGAGCCTCAAGGCCCAGACCGGTGACGGCAAGGTGATCTACGAGACGGAGACCGAGTACCAGTACGCGCGGGTCGTCGAGCGCTCCGACAGCAGCCGGGTGCTCGAGCTAAACGAGGGCCACGCCGAGCACTCGCTCTACCGACCCGGGACCGTGCTCACGGGCGACTACTGGGACGGCTTCCTCGTCCTCCCGTTCGCGCGGCCAGGCCCGCCGCCGAGGCGCGTGGCGCTGCTGGGCAATGCCGCGGGCACGGTGGCCCGCGCCTACGGGCGCTTCTTCCCCGTCGCCCGTGTGGACGGGGTCGAGATAGACGCAAAGCTCTCCGAGATCGGGCGCCGCTACTTCGACATGAGAGGGCCGCACCTGCACCTGTACCACGAGGACGCGCGTCCCTTCCTGCGCCGGATCGACGCCCGCTACGACATGATCTCGCTCGACGTCTACAGGCAGCCCTACATTCCCTTCTACCTGACTACGCGGGAGTTCTTCGAGCTGGTGCGCGACAAGCTGGCGCCCGCGGGTGTCGTGATCGTCAATGTCGGGCACCCCGAGGGCCGGTATGACCTCGAGAAGGTCCTTGCGGCGACCATGGGGGATGTCTTCCCCTACGTGGCGCGCGACGCGATCGAGCCGACCAACACGCTGCTCGTGGCGGGCACGAGACGGGCCTCGGCGGCGCGCTTGCGTCGGATGGTGCCGCGGTTGCCCGCCGGCCTGCGACCGACCGCTACGGCCGCCGCCGGTCGCTTGGGGGCGCCGCTCCGGGGTGGCTCCGTCTATACCGACGACAAGGCGCCGGTGGAGTGGCTGATCGACAAGTCGATCATCGACTACGCTGGCGGCGGCGACGACTGACAGCCGGCCGGCCGGCTGCAAGCTGGGGAAGGAGGAGAAATGAGCTTCCGCAAGTATCGCCTCGGCCCCCACGAGGAGATGGTCGCGCAACATCGCTGGGAGGTGCCCGAGCGCTACAACATCGCCTGGGACGTCTGTGACAAGCACGACCGCGACCGGCTCGCGATGGTCTGGGAAGACTGGCAGGGCAACGAGCGGCGCGTCAGCTTCGGCGAGCTCCAGGACCTCTCGAACAGGTTCGCCAACCTCCTCGAGGCCCACGGCGTGGAACGGGGCGACCGGGTCGCCACCCTGCTGCCGTCGCTCCCCGAAACGGCGGCGATATTCATCGGTACCTACAAGCGGGGGGCGATTCTGCTCTCGCTGTCGGTCCTCTACGGTGACGGGGGCATCCAGCATCGCCTGCGCGACTCCGGCGCCAAGGTCGTGGTGACCGATTCGGCGAATCGCGACCGCCTTCCCGACGGGCTCGTCGACGAGGTCTTGGTGCTCGACGAGGGGCTGGCGCAGGAGCTCGAGAAGGCCTCATCCTCCTACGGGGTCGTCGACACGGCCGCGGACGATCCGGCACAGCTGTACTACTCGTCGGGCACCACCGGCCACGCGAAGGGCATTCTGCACGCTCACCGCTACCTGCTCGCGCACGAGGAGTTCGAGTTCTGCCACGACGTCCGGGACGGGGAGCTCTTCCACGGCTCCGGCGAGTGGGCCTGGGCGGCGGGGATCTGCCCGCTGCTGGGCCCCTGGCGTTACGGAGCGGTTGCTCTCGTCCACGCCCGCAAGGGCGGCTACGACCCCGAGGAGCACCTGCGCTTCCTCTCGAAGCACGGGGTCCAGAACATGTTCACGACGCCGACGGCGCTGCGGGCGATGACCGGCGTGGGCGATGCGGGCAAGCGCTACCCGCTGCCGGAGCTGCGGGTCACCTGCTCTGCCGGGGAACCGCTCAACCCGGAGGTCATCCGCTGGTTCCGCGAGCAGTACGGCATCACCGTGCTCGACTACTACGGCCTGACCGAGAGCTACCCCCTGTGCGGCAACTTCCCGACCGTCGAGGTGCGCGAGGGTTCGATGGGGCTACCGATTCCGGGCTGGGAGGTCGCGATCCTCGACGAAGACGAGCGGCCGCGGCCACCCGGCGAGCGCGGTGAGATCTGCCTGCGGGCGCGATCGAACCCCCACTACCCGCTCGGCTACTGGAACCGTCCCGAGGACACCGAGGAGGTTTTCGGCGGCGACTGGTTCCACACCAACGACGCGGCTCAGACCGACGAGGACGGCTACTTCTGGTACGCGGGCCGCGCCGACGACGTGATCATCTCGGCCGGATACAGGATCGGGCCCTTCGAGGTCGAGTCAGCCTGCGTCGAGCACCCGGCGGTCAAGGAAGCCGCCGCCGTGGCCTCGCCGGACCCCCGGCGCGGCGACGTGGTCAAGGCGTTCATCGTCCTCGCCGAGGGTCACTCCGGCTCGGAGGCGCTCGTGACCGAGATCCAGGCGCACGTCCGCGAGCGCCACTGGGCTTACGCCTATCCGCGGGAGATCGAGTTCGTCGACGACCTGCCGAAGACGCTGACCGGCAAGATCCGGCGCGTCGAGCTGCGGGAGGCGGAACGCCAGCGCAAGCAGGAGGAAGCGCCGGCTTAGGACCTAGGCCTTGGCGGGCGGCCCCGCACCCGGCCATTCGGCCGAGCACCCGAAATGTCTACTGCAAGGGCGCCATTCAGACAGGCAGCAGCGGGATGTCCCAGAGCAGGACGGCGGCGACGACTGCCGCGAGCGCGAGGAGGCCTGCCGCCGCGCTCAGAGCCCGCTCCCGGCGCGTCGACTGCTCCGCGCGGTCCTTGGCGACGTCGGCCCAGCGGATCGCCCGCTCAAGCAGCCGCTCGGCGCGGTCGAACTCGAGCGCCAGGAACGTCAGGCCGACCAGGATCGTCGCGATACCCGGCCCGGGTACGCCAGGCCCCGACATCACGATCCCGATCATGATGAGGAAGAAACCGAGGGCCACGATCGCGGCACGGTGCAGGCGCCCCCGCTGCTGATGGTGCAAGCGTCGCTCGTGCAGTTTCACGAGAAGCTCGGGCCGGTCGTCCTCGGGCATCCAGGCGAGGTTAGAGCCAGTCGTCCAGCGTCAGCTCAGCCCCCGCGGCGGCCAGTGACTCGGGATCCGTCGAAGGCAGCCCGCTGACCGGCACCTGGCCGAGTCGCTCGACGGTTGCGCGGTTGGACGCCTCGATCGGCTCGGGCTCGTGGGACCAGGGGGTCATGACGACCGCGCGCACGCTCAGCCCCGCCCGCTTCGCGGCCTCCACAGTGAGCAGGGTGTGGTTGATCGTCCCTAGGCCGGTCCGAGCCGCGATCACGACCGGCAGCCGGAGGTCGAGCGCCAGGTCGCGGACGAGGTAGCCCGGCGTGAGCGGCACGAGCAGCCCGCCGACGCCCTCGCACACGAGCGCGTCGGCCCGCTCCCCCGCCAGGCGGGCCGCGTCGAGGAGGTCCCCCGGCTCGACCTGCTCGCCCGCCAGCTCGGCCGCGTAGTGGGGGGAGACCGCCGGACCGAAGCGGTAGGGGGCCACCTCCTCCGGCGGCTGGCCCGTGGTGGCGGCGAGGAGCTCGTGATCAGGTGGCCACGCGCCGGTCTCCTCCTCGAGGCCGGTGACCACCGGCTTGAAGGCGGCGACCGCCTCGCCGCGGCGGGCGAGCGCCGCGCACACCGCGCCGGCCACGACGCTCTTGCCGACCCCGGTGTCGGTCCCGGTGACGAAGACGCCGCGCACGCGGCGCCGTCTAGGCCGCGTCGCGCAGGCCGTCGAAGACGCGAGGCGCCTGATCGGTGGCCGCAGGCAGCGAGGCGAACGCGCGCGCCGCTCCGGGCATGGTGGCGGCCAGTACCCCCGCGGCCTCGCGCAGCTCGGATCGCGTGTGCGAGGCCATCACGGACAGGCGCAGCCGGGACGTGCCGGCGGGGACTGTGGGGGGGCGGATGGGCTGGGCGAACACGCCCTGCTCGAGCGCCCGCTCGCTGGCCTTCACGGCGGCATCGGCGTCGCCGATCAGGAGAGGGACGATCTGCGTGGTCGACGGCGCGGGGAAACCCCCCCGCTCCAGCTCCTCGCGAAGCGCCTCCGCGTTGCGCCGGAGCTTGTCGACCCGGCGCGGCTGCTCGTGCAGCAGGGCGAGCGCCGCGCTCGCCGCGGCCACGGCGGGGGGCGGCAGCGCGGTGCTGAAGATCAGGGTCCTGGCGGAGTTGACGAGGTACTTGGCCAACCGCGTGTCGCAGCAGACGAAGGCGCCGTACGAGCCGAGCGACTTGCCCAGGGTGCCGACGATCAGGTCGACCTCGTCTTCGAGCCCGGCGGCGGCCACCGTCCCTCTCCCGCCGGGTCCGATCGCCCCGATGGCGTGCGCCTCGTCCACCATCACCCTGGCGTCGTGGTGGGCGGCCAGGTCTATGATCTCCTCGAGCGGCGCGAGGTCCCCGTCCATGGAGAAGAGGCCATCGGTCACGATCAGCGATCCCCGGCCATCGGCCTGGCGGAGCCCCCACTCGAGCTGCTCGGTGTCGCGGTGGTCGTAGACGAAGGTCTCCGCCCTGGCGAGCCGGCAGCCGTCGATCACCGAGGCGTGGTTGAGCGCGTCGGAGAACACGACGTCCCCCTCGCGCGCGAGCGTCGAGATCACGCCCACGTTCGCCAGGTAGCCAGACCCGAACAGGACACAGGCCTCGGAGCGCTCGAACTCGGCGAGCCGCTCCTCGAGCCGGCGGTGAATCGTCATGTTCCCCGAGACGAGACGCGAGGCGCCGGCGCCGGCCCCGTAGCGCATCGCCGCCTCGGCCGCGGCCTCGCGGACACCCGGGTGGTCGGCCAGCCCGAGGTAGTTGTTCGAGCAGAGGAGCAGCACGGGACGCCCGTCGAGCAGCACGCGCGGTCCCTGCGGGCCGGACACGACACGGAGCCGCCGGTAAAGCCCGCGGCTGCGTATCTCCGCGAGGCGGTCCTCGATCTCGGTCACTAGGCCGCCAAGTCGGGTGGCTGGGCCGAGCGCTCGGGCGCGACGTGGATCACGGCCGGCAGCTCCCGCGTGGGCTGCTCGTCGTCGCTCGGGGGGACGGAGGGCGAGTCCGGTGCCGGCACGTGCCGCTTCTTCACACGCCGCAGGTGCGTCACCGGGTTCCAGAAGTTGGCCTCGGACTGCTTGTCGATCAGCTCGTCGACCGGGGTGCGGGGCGGCTCACCCTCAAGCCAGCCGGAGCGATTGTCGGGCCGAGGGTTGGTGCCGTTGTCGGGCTGCCGGGCGACGTCGAGGCCCAGCTCCTCGAATAGGGAGCGGTCCCACTCCGGGTCCGAGCCCAGCGTGGTGAGGAAGTTGCCCATCATCACCCCGTTGAGCCCGGCCTTGACGGCGAGCCGCTGCAGCTCGCCGGCGCCCAGGTTCTCGTTTCTCCCTCCACAGAGGCGGAAGAGGGCGTCGGGCAGGACCAGGCGGAAGATCGCCACCCACTTGATGACTTCCCACGGATCCATCAGCGCCCTTTCCCCGAACTTCGTGCCGGCGCGTGGGTTCAGGAGGTTGATGGGGACGCTCGTGGGGTCCAGCTCGGACAGCTCGAATGCCATCTCCACTCGCTGCTCGGGAGACTCGCCGAGGTTGAGGATGCCGCCCACGCAGGTCTCGAGCCCCGCCTCGCGGACCGCCTCGATCGTCCGGATGCGGCCCTCGTAGCGGATCGTGGTCGAGACCTCGGGGTAATGGCTGCGAGCGGTCTCCACGTTGTGGTGGACCCGCTGCACGCCCGCCTGCTTGAGCGCCTCGGCCCGCGCCGCCGAGAGGTGGCCGATCGACACGCAGCGCTTGAGGTTGGTCTTCTCGGCCACGAGCCGGGCGCCCTCGACCACGTTGTGGAAGTCGCGCTTCGAGAGGCCCTGGCCCTGGGTGACCATGCAGAAGCGGTGCGCGCCCGCCGCCTCCGCGGCCCTCGCGTGCTCGAGGATCTGCTCGGGCGACATCATCGCGTGCATCGGGGTGTCGGCCTCGGCGGAGCGCGACTGCGCGCAGAAGCCGCAGTCCTCGGCGCAGCCACCTGACTTTGCGTTGACCAGCGAGCACATGTCGGTGGAGACGCCGAACCTCTCCTTCCGGACCCGCCAGGCCCGCTCCACGAGAGCCTCGATCGCAGCGCGGTCCTCAAGGCGGCCGAGCTCGAGGGCCTCCTCCTTGGAGATCAAGGGCGGCACGTATGCGCCACGGTAGGCGGGGAGTCGGACGGAGCACCTGCCGCGGCGGTCCGTCGGTCGCCTCGCCCACCCGTGCACCGCAGCCACGTGGGCTCTTGGCGGGCGTCCCGGTGTCAGCCGAGGTAGCGGCTCAGCGCGGCGGGGTCGTGCACGATGGTCTTCCCGCGCTTCATGCTGATGACGCCCTCGTTCTCGAGCCAGTGCATCACGCGCGTGGCGCTCTCGCGCGGTGTGCCCGCGAGCCTGGCGACGTCTATCGGGCTGCCGATGACCTCAACCTCCCGGTCGCCGGCTCCCTGGGCCTGCCTCGCCTCGACCTGCCCGAGCAGCGTGGCGGCCACGCGTCCCGCCACAGTGGCCAGCGCGTGCTCGAAGATGCGCTCGTTGGCGGCCCGCAAACGGTCCGCCAGCCCGACCGCGACGCTGATCGCGGCCTCCGGGTCTGTCCGCAAGATCGACATCACGTCCCTGCCGGCCAGGACCACCGCCAGCGTGGGCTCGACCGCCTCGACCGTCGCCGACCGGCGCTCTCCGTCGAAGAGCGCGAGCTCGCCCACCACGCTGCCCGGACCGAGCCTGGCGAGCGTTATGCGGCGGCCGTCGGGGAAGCGGCGGAGGACCTTCACAGATCCGCTGTGGAGGACGTAGCAATCGTCCCCGTGCTCCCCTTCCTCGAATACGATCGTCCCCGCATCCCAGTTGACCGTCTCGGCCTGCTCAGCCAGTCCGGCGAGCTCCTCCTCGGTCAGCGAGGCGAACCACTCGTGGCCTGCCAGCAACGCGACTACCGTGTCGTTCTGGAGCCGGTTCAAGCCGATCGACCCCCGTCCACGAGGGCGATCATAGCCGCGGCCGCGCCCGCTACCCCCCGGCGAATATGGTGCCCGTCGGGGGAGGTGCCATGAGCAGGGTCGCTCGCTTTGCAATACGGCGTCCGTGGCTCGTGCTCGCGAGCTGGCTGATCGCCACGGTTGCGCTCGGCCTGGTCGGCAGGGGAGTCGAGAGCAAGGTGCTCCCCACGCAGCTGCTGGTGCCCGGCACCGAGGCGGCCCACTGGGACAGCCTCCGGCACGGGCACTTCGGGGAGGACGCGGTCGTGCTGCTCGAGGGCCCGAGACGGGAGATCGGGAGCCAGGGGCCGCCGCTGGCGCGCGACCTTGCGCTGCGGCCGGGGACGCGCGCGCTGTCGCCGTGGAGCGCGGGGCAGGGGGCCGAGCGGCTGCGTCCCAGCCCGACCAAGGCGGTCATAGCGCTCGACCTGAAGATTCCCAAGGGCGAGACGAGGAGCACCATCGTTCCCCCCCTCGAGCGCTTCATCAACGCGCGGGTCTCGCCGCCCCTCGTGGCGCACACCTCGGGCGAGGCCCCGATCGGCAAGGAGCTGAACGAGGCGACCACGGACGGTGCGCACAGAGCCGAGCTCATCGCGGCTCCCGTCCTCATCATCGTCTTGCTGCTCGTCTTCCGCTCGCCGGTCGCTGCGGCCATCCCGCTCGTGATGGGCCAGGGCACTGTGTTCGCCGCCTTTGGCGTCATCTCGATCATCCTCGACTTCGCCTCTCTGGACGCGATCTCGCTGAGCCTAGCCTCCGGGGTGGGCCTGGCGCTGGGAGTCGACTACTCGCTCCTGATCATCACGCGCTTCCGAGAGGCGCTCGAACAAGGCTTGGCCCCTAGACAGGCGGCCTCGCTGGCCGCCAACACGGCTGGGCGAACCGCGGTCTTCGCCGGCACCGTGCTGGTCTCCATCATGCTGGTCTCCTTCTTCCTGTCGCCGGGCACCGTCCTGCTCTCCTCGGCCGTGGGAGCGATTGTCTCGGCGACCCTGAGCATGGTCAGCGCCGCCCTGGTCGCGCCCGCTGCCGTGCGCCTGCTCGGCCACAACGTCAACAGGTGGTCGTTCGGAGGCCGCGGTCGAGAGGGAAGCATCTTCAGCGGTCTCGTCAGGCGGGTGTCGAGCCGGCCGGCTCTCGCTGCCGCCCTGGTGCTCGCGATCCTGTTGATAATCGCCTCCCCCGTCGGCGCTATGGAGATGATCCCACCGGATCCGCGCCAGCTGCCCAAGGGGAGCAAGGGCCTCGACGATTACGATCGGGTGCGGGCGGCCGGCTTCGGACCCACCGTGGAGGTTGCGATCGAGGCGCCGAGGGGAACGGTGATGGACCCCTCGGACCTCAAGGAGATCGATCCCTTCGAGCGGCGGCTGGCACGGATCCACGACGTGAGCGCCGCCTTCGGCCCAGGGACGCTCAGCCAGCAGACGAGGGCACTGCGCGACGCGCCTCGCGCGGTGAGGCGCGCCAGGCGGAACCTCAGGCAGGGCGAGCGGGACCTCTCGCGGGCCGCGCGTCAGCTCGCCCAGGCGACGAGCGGCGTCCGCCAGCTGCGCGGCGGGCGGCTGGGCGCGGCTTTCGGCGCCCGCCGGCTCCGGGCCGGGTCCGCGCACGCGAGTGAGGGGTCCGGCAGGCTCGCGGCCGGCAACCGGCGGGCCGCCGCCGGCGCCGGCGAGCTCACCGCCGGGGCGCACCGGGCAAGGGTGGGCTCGGCCGACCTCGCTCGAGGCAACCAGGAGCTCAGCGACCGCCTCTCCGGCGAGCTCGCGCCCGGGGCCGACCGGCTCGCCACCGAGCTGCGCGCCGGACAGGGGCGCCTCACGGCGCTCCGCGCGCCCGCGCGGATCACCGAGCAGCAGACGCAGGCCGCCTTCAACACGCTGAATCGGATGACGATCGGGAAAACCGACCCGCTCTTCGGGCAGGCGCTCCAGCAGGTGGGCACGGCCCTGGGCGCCGCCACGGGGCGGAACCCCCTGACCGGCGCGGGGGTCGCCCCCGGCTACAGCGGACTGGACGCCTCGATCGCCCAGGCCGCCTCCGAGGCCGGCCGGGCCGCGGATGGCGCCGCCCGGCTGGCGGCGGGGGCCCGCGAGGCCTCCACGGCTGCCCGGCAGCTGGCGGCGGGGGCGAACCGGCTGCACAACGGCCTGATCGAGCTGGAGCGGGGCAACGCTCGGCTCGAGCGCGGTCTGGGCAGGCTGGCGGCCGGGTCGGCGGAGCTGCGCAGGGGACTGGCCCGCATCGACGCGGGCTCGGGCGAGCTGGCCGAGGGGCTCGAGTCTGGCAATCGGCGCAGCGCGCCGCTCGAGTCGGGCCTCGCGCAGGGCCGGGACGAGGCTGCCACCGGGCGCGACCAGCTGATCACCCGCAGCGGACCCTTCAGGCAGCTCAGGGCCCTCGACCAGCTCCAGAACAAGTCGCCCAACTTCTTCGACTCCGGCTACGTGCAGGTCGCCGCACTGGACGGCGCCCACGCCCTGGACCGCGACGCGTCGACGTTCCTGGTCGACGCGGACAAGGGCGGCGGGGAGGTCGGGCGCATCTCGATCCTGCCAAACGTTCCCACGAACGACCCGCGCACTACCAAGCTCATCGACAACGTCGAGAAGGAGACGCGGAGGTTCGAGAAGGACAGCGGCCTTGACGCGGCCGTCGGGGGCACCGCCGCGAAGATGGTCGACTACGACCGCGTCACCTCCGGGCGCCTGCCGCTGCTCGTGGCGATGATCGCGCTGGTCACCTTCCTGATGCTCGTGCTGATCCTGCGCTCGCTGTTCCTGCCGGCGATCGCGGTGATCCTCAACCTGATCACGGTGGCCGCGGCGTTCGGCGTCCTGTCGCTGCTATTCGTCGGCGACAACCCGCCGCTGGGCGGAGCGGGGGCCTTGGACGTGCTGTCGGTGGCCACCATCTTCACGATCACCTTCGCGCTCTCGATCGACTACCAGGTCTTCCTCCTGACCAGGATGCGGGAGGAGTTCGTGCGCACGCAGTCGAACAACGCGGCGATCGAGTTCGGAATCGAGAAGACCGCCAGGGTCGTGACGGGCGCCGCGGCGATCATGATCGCGGTCTTCACGGCCTTCGCGCTCTCCGACTTCGTCGTCCTCAAGCAGTTCGGCGTGGGACTGGCCACGGCCGTTCTGATCGACGCCACGATCGTGCGCCTCGTGCTGCTGCCGGCGACCATGCGCTTATTCGGCCTCACCACGTGGTGGCTGCCCGAGTGGCTGGACGACCGGCTCCCAGTGCTCGACGTGGAGGGCTCGGAGTACGCGCACGAGAGCGAGTCGATGCAGCCGGCCCGCGCCTAGCGGCCCTCTGCCCGGGCCGCCAGGACTATCCGCGCAGGGGCAGCGGCAACCCATTCTCGAGGATCACCCTCCGACTAAAGGACGATTCCATGCAATCACCTTTGCTCGCGAGGGCCGCCGCTCCTGGCACTGGGTATGCACTGATCCGGATTACGGACCCCCCTCTCGCTTTTCCGTGGGCGGAAATGCAGCTGGGTAGGGAGCGGAACGCGAATCTCACCGGTACCCTCGCCCGCCGGTCGGCTTCGTCAGCCGCTCGGCCGCAACGTGCCACCTAGCCGGGCTGTGGGCCCGGCTAAGTGCCACGGTAGGCCCGAGTCTTGGCCCCTGACCGTTCGAGCCGCGGCCGCGCCACCGAAGCGGGCCTTTCGCCCAACGAGATGCGAGAGGGGACACCCAATGTGTGCCCAGGATGGATCAGCGGTCCAACAGAAGCGGGCTGTCTCAGCCTTGACAGGCAGCCCAGCGGCTGCATGATTGGCGGCGATGACGATGGACGCCGTCTTCAAGGCGCTCGCGGATCCCTCCCGCCGCCGGCTGCTCGACCGTCTGAACAGGCGCAACGGTCAGAGCCTGCGGGAGCTGTGCGATGGCTTGGACATGGCACGGCAGTCGGTCTCCAAGCACCTGGCGGTCCTGGAGGCGGCCGGTGTCGTGACCACGGCACGACGGGGACGGCAGAAGCTGCACTTCCTGAACGCCGCCCCCATCAACGACATCGGCGAGCGCTGGATGAACCGCTACGACCGCGAGCGCGCCGCCGCGCTCGCCGACCTCAAGCGAGCGTTGGAGGACACCGCCATGGAACAGACCCAGTTCGTCTACGCCACCTACATCAGGACGACGCCCGAGCGGCTGTGGCAGGCGCTCACCGACCCCACCTTCACACGGCGCTACTGGGGCGCCGGACTGCACTCGGACTGGCAGGTCGGCTCGCCTGTCCTCTGGCAGGAAGGGCCCGACGACGAGCCCAGGGATCGCGACGTGGTCGTCCTCGAAGCGGTGCCCTATCGACGTCTGTCCTACACGTGGCCTCCCCCCCAGCAACATCACGCTGAGCTGTTCGGATGGTCCGCGGAGCGCCTCGCCGAGCTTCAACGCGAGCCGCGCTCACACGTCCGCTTCGAGCTCGAGCCGGTCGGCGACGCCGTCAAGCTGACCGTAATCCACGACGGATTCGCGCCTGGCAGCGCGCTGCTCGAGGCCGTCAGCGGCCGAACCGAGCAGACCGGAGGCTGGCCAGAGCTCCTCGCCAACCTCAAGACGCTCCTCGAGACCGGCGACACGATGCAGCTCACACCGGCGAGCACGAGTCGGCGGTGAAAGAGACTCAAAGCTCGAGACCCTTCGGGAAACGATCCCGGACGACGGTTAGTACGACGTCGTGCTCGAGCAGCGCCTTCAGCGCGCACAGGACCTGGCAGAAGCCGCCGGTGGAGCCAGCGACGCTGGAGACGATCTCATCTCCATCACCGCTGAGCCCGGTCTCGGTGAGCTGGACGAAGGTGGTGTCGTCCTCCCAGGGGATGAAGCGAAACTCCACCGTCGTGGACTCGTCTCCATTGCCCCACTCGATGAGGATCCGGCTGTCCGCCTCGACCGCCTTGACGGAGACCTCGGTAGAGACGCCGTACATCTCC
>Ga0126313_10000655_pt1 | contig 16882 bp, 18 predicted proteins | sample Plot105A_FD_89954 | JGI IMG/M metagenome (GOLD analysis project Ga0126313, IMG submission 89954) | Serpentine soil microbial communities from UC McLaughlin Reserve, CA, USA - Plot105A | ecosystem: Environmental > Terrestrial > Soil > Grasslands | place: USA: UC McLaughlin Reserve, Lake County...
GCACCGTGCAGAACGACGTGCTCAAGGAGTACTGCGCGCGCGGGAACTACATCTTCCCGCCGCGCCCGACGATGCGGATCACGACCGACCTCTTCGCGTACTGTCACGAGCGGCTGCCGCGCTTTAACACGATCTCGATCTCCGGCTACCACATTCGCGAGGCGGGCGCGACGGCCGTCCAGGAGCTCGCGTTCACGCTCGCAAACGGGATCGCCTACGCGGAAGCTGCTGTTGCGGCCGGGCTCTCTCCGGACGAGTTCGGCGAGCGGCTCTCGTTCTTCTTCAACGCCCACAACCACTTCTTCCAGGAGATCGCCAAGTTCCGCGCCGCGCGCCGGCTCTGGGCCAGGATCATGCACGACCGCTTCGGTGCGACCAACCCCCGTGCGTTGGCCCTGCGCTTTCACGCGCAGACCGGCGGCTCGACCCTGACCGCGCAGCAGCCGGAGAACAACATCGTGCGCGTCGCCGTGCAGGCGCTCTCGGCCGTCGGGGGCGGCGCGCAGTCGATCCACACCAACGCCTTCGACGAGGCGCTGGCGCTGCCGACGGAGCGCTCGGCGAAGATCGCGCTCCGCACGCAGCAGATCCTCGCCCACGAAGCCGGCGGCACGGACACGGCCGATCCGTTCGGCGGCTCCTACTTCATCGAAGCGCTGACGACCGAGCTCGAGGAGCGAGCCTGGGAGCTGATCGAGCGCGTCGACGAGCTGGGCGGCGCCGTCGAGGCGATCGAGCAGGGTTTCGTGCAGCGCGAGATCGAGGACGCGGCCTTCCGCTACCAGGAAGCGGTCGAGCGCGGCCACACGGTCGTCGTCGGCGTCAACCGCTACGAGGAGCACGAGGCTGAGCCGATCGAGCTCCACACGCTCGACCCGGAGGCCGAGCGACGGCAGCTCGAGCGGACCGCGAAGGTGCGGGCGGAGCGTAACGCCGAGGACGCCGCACATGCCCTGGAGGAGGTTCGCCGCGTCGCGCGGAATGACGAGAACCTCCTGCCGGCCATGCGGGAGGCTCTGCGCGCCCGAGGCACGGTCGGCGAGATCTGCGACGTCCTGGGCGAGGAGTTCGGGATGTACGACGCGCAACGGGCCTGAGCGTTCTGAAGATCCTCCTCGTCTCGCAGCTGTACCCGGGCCCCGACGACCCCGACCTCGGGGTCTTCGTGCAACAGCTCGAGCAGGAGCTGAGCCGCCGGGGGCATCACCTAGAGCGGGCGGTACTCGACCACCGTGGCGGCGGCAAGCGGCGCCACATCGGTCTCGGACGCCGAACGCTCGCGGCCGCCCGGCGCTTTCGTCCCGAAGTCGTCTACGCGCACTTCCTCGTTCCCACGGGTCTCATCGGCGCCCTCGGTGGGCAGGCGCCGCTCGTCGTCACGGCTCATGGGCGGGACGTTCGCAACATCGGCGCGGTTCCGGGGATCCGGCTGGCGACACGCTTCGTCGTCCGCCGCGCCTCGGCCGTCGTCGCGATCTCGGACTACCTCCGCCGGGAGCTCGAGACGAAGATTCCGGAGGCGCGCGGGAAGGTCGAGGTGATCGACTGCGGCGTCGACCTCGAGCGCTTCCGCGTGGAGCCGGCTCCGCAGCCGCCGACCCGGTACCTGTGCGTGGGCTCGCTCAGCGAGCGGAAGAACGTCGTCCGGCTCGCAAATGCGTTCGGCAGGCTCGGCGAGGGAACGCTGACCTTCGTCGGTGACGGTCCGTTGCGCGCCGAGCTCGAGGGGAGGCCGGGCGTGGCACTTGCCGGGGCGGTTCCGCACGAGGCGGTGCCGGACTGGCTAGCCCGCTCGCAAGTTCTATGCCAGCCGAGCCTGGTGGAGCCGTTCGGGCTCGCGCTGATCGAGGCGATGGCCGCCGGCCGCTCGGTGGTCGCCACCCGCGTCGGCGGGCCGCCCGAGTTCGTCACGTCAGCTGCCGGGGTGCTCGTCGACCCGACGGACGAGGACGATCTCGCGCGGGGTCTCGCCGCTGCCGCGGCCCTCCCGTGCCCGAACCTGGCGGCGCGGGAGGTCGCCGAAAGGCACGACCTCAGTCGGCAGGCGGAGCGGGTGGAGGCGGTCCTCCTGCGAGCCGCTCGAGATCGGCGAGACGGCGCTCGACCAGCGGCTTGACCGTCCCTTCGAGCCCGGCTTCGCGGGCGACGGTAAGCGCCTGCTCGTAGGACGCTCGCACCTTCTCGGGTGCAACTCCCTGCTTTAGCCGGTTGTCACCGGTGACAAGCAATTTCTGGATGTGCTCACGCGCGTCCATTTCTACTAAAATCTTTCACCAGAACTTCTCGGAATCAAAACCAATCCCTATGAAAACTGCCGAATTGGCCGCGAACAATCTCGAGCGCTCGATCCATGTGCTGATCGTCGACGACGAGCTGCCGTTCACCGAGATGGTGCAGGCGCTGCTCGAGGTCGAACCAGGGATCGAGGTCGTCGGCACGGCGCCGGACGGGAAACAGGCCGTCGCACTCGCGCTCGAGCTCGCGCCGGACGTCATCGTCATGGACATCAGCATGCCTGTCATGAACGGACTCGATGCCACGCGCGAGATCTGCGGGCAAAATCCGACCGCGAGCATCCTGATCCTGACGGGCGGCTCGAACGTCGTCGACGTCGACGAGGCGCGCATGGTCGGCGCCGCCGCGTACCTGACGAAAGACCGGATCGCCGGCGAGCTCGTCGCCGAGATCCGGAATCTCGGCGCCGAATAGAAACGCCTGCACCGGCAAAGCCGGAACAGGCTCCTTGGTCGGCGCCGCCAAGTCGGCGCCTTGGCCGTTGCTATCCTCGGCGACCGATGCTTGTCGGGACACTCGTCTTCCTCCACTTCCTCATCTGCGCCGCGTTGATCGCCCTCGTGCTGATGCACTCCGGGCGCGAGGCGGGGATGGGCGGGCTGGGCTTCGTGCCTGCGTCGCAGGGCGGCACGCACATCGTCGAGCGGAACCTGACCAGGCTGACGATCGTCGTCGCCGTGCTCTTCGCTCTGAACACAGTTTTGCTGTTCCGGCTCCTCCAATAGGCGGCGCTACACTGGACCGCGCGCGCTGGTGGCGGAATTGGTAGACGCGCAAGGTTGAGGGCCTTGTGGGCTTTGCGGCCCGTGGAGGTTCAAGTCCTCTCCAGCGCATAGGCCCCGTTCCGGGGCCTTTTTAGCGGCCACGCCGGCCAAGCCGGCATGGCCTCTTCTGGTCGGCGCCGACGAGTCGGCGCCTTAGGCCCCGGGCAACCCGGGACGCCGGGCTTTTTTCGAGCCTTGACGCCGTCCGGCCGCCCCGCTACCGTGATCGAACACATGTTCGCGGAAGGAGGCCAGATGGTGACCGAGCGGCAGCGTGCGATCCTCGACTACCTGCGGGCGTTCGTCGACGAGCACGGCTACCCGCCGACTGTACGTGAGATCGGCGAGGCCGTCGGCCTCCGCTCGCCCTCGACCGTGCACGCGCACCTCGCACAGCTCGAGCGAGCCGGCCTGCTCCGCCGCGACCCGACCAAGCCGCGCGCGATCGAGCTCACCGACCGGCGCCGCCAGCTCGACGAGTCTCCGGCCGACGTCCATCGACTGCCCCTCGTTGGTGAGATCGCCGCTGGCGGTCCCTTGCTCGCCGACCAGAACATCGAGGACTACGTCGCCGTCCCGGAGCCACTCTCGCGAGGAGGCGAGGAGTTCATCTTGCGGGTGAAGGGGGACTCGATGGTGGGCGCCGGGATCCTCGACGGCGACTTCGTCGTCGTGCAGCGGCGGCAGGATGCTCGCGACGGCGAGATCGTCGTCGCACTCGCCGATGCCGACGAGTCCGCCGAAGAGGCGACCGTGAAGCGATTCTTCCGTGAAGACGGACGCGTCCGGCTTCAGCCCGAGAACGACGCGCTCGAACCGATCTACGCAGATCACGTCCAGATTCTCGGCAAGGTGATCGGAGTGTTCAGGCACGTCCTATGAATGAGGTCAGGTCCCTCAACCGCACGCTCGATCAGGAGCTCCTGGCGCTCATGCGAGGCGCCAGCCTCGAGTGCCTCGTCTGTGGGGAGTTCGTGCTCCATCGCCACGGCGAGATCGAGTGCCCTCAGTGCGGCTTCGGATTCCGCGACCGGGACGCCGGAAAACCCAGACTCCAATTGGGGCTGCAGGCCGGGTGACCGCGTGCCGGCGTAGCCGGTCCGAGCTGAGGCGCCGCTTGCGGCGCCGACCATCAGGACGCACGGGCTTGCTCGTGCGTCCGTCTGAATGAACGGTCGAGACGTGCGGAACTCGCGCCCGCCCGAGTGGTACGCGAACACGCGCGGCTACAATTCACCTTTGCAGGCCGGGTGACCGCGGGCCGGCAGTAGCTGGTCCGAGGAAAGTCCGGACACCGAAGGGCAGGACGCTGGGGAAACCCCAGGCGGCGAAAGCCGACGGAAAGTGGCACAGAAAGGAGACCGCCAGCGGCGAAAGACTCTCCGGAGACGCCGAAGGTAAGGGTGAAAAGGTGGGGTAAGAGCCCACCAGCGTCGTGGTGACACGGCGGCTTCCAAACCCCGTCCGGTGCAAGGCGAAGCAGGCTCCGATGAGGCGGCCCGCCGAGGAGCCGGGTGCGCCGCTCGAGCCGTCGGGAAACCGGCGGCCTAGAGAGATGGTCACCCCCGACAGAATCCGGCTTACAGGCCTGCTACGGGAAAAGCCCTGGTAACGGGGCTTTTTCTATGCCTGCGATCCGCCGGCGACTCGTCGAGGCTTTGCCGGCGATGGGTTGGCGGATGTCGGCACTGGGACCGCGTGCAGGAGGCCGAGGCCGAGTGGTTTGGCGCGGCGATGCTCGTGCCGCGTGAGAGCGCGCTCGAGTGGATGCGCCAGAACGGCGACCTGGAAGACGGCGCGCGAAACCTCGGCGTCAGCATCGAATTGTTCCGGGGCCGTGTCAACCACACCGGCCTCGTCCGGCAGGTTGCACGGTCAAGCGATCAACGCGGCATCGAGGATCGCGCGCCAGTTGGCGAGCGGCAAGAGGTGTCCTGCGCCAGCAACGACGGCGAGGTGCGCGTCGGCGACGCCCTCCGCATACCAACGGCCGTGCTCGGGGCCGATCCAGTCGGCCTCGCCGTACCAGAGCCGCACGGGCCCCTTTACCTCGTTGAGCGCGAGCGGCTCGCCGCGCGACCCTGCGACGATGTCCGCGGCCATCCCGATCGCGCCCTGTCGCGCGCCTTCTCGCATCATCGCGCGGAGGGCATCGGCGACCCCGGGTTTGGCGCGCACCTCCGCGTCTGCCGGGCCGGGGTCGGACTCGACGGCCGCGTCCGGGTTCTGGGCATAGAACTCGCATGCATCGGTGATCGCGGCGAGCGCCCCCTCCGGATCTGACTGCACCTGCGCCGTAAGTTCTCGAAACTCGTCGGGCACCCACGGGAGCTCTTCGTCGGGCGCTGGCGTGCACAGCAGCGAGAGTGAGCGTGCGCGCGGTCCGAGCGCTGCGGCTGCCTGGAGCGCGAACATGCCCCCGCCCGACCAGCCGATGAGCGCGACTTCGTCCAGGCCTATGCCCTCGACCACATCGGCAAGGTCCGAAGAGACTGCAGACAGCGTCGGCTCGGCGACGGAATCTGTGCGGCCGTAGCCGGGACGGTCGATCGTGATCAGCCGCGCACCGGCGGCGGCGGTCGCGCGGGGATCGGGATCGAGAAGCCTGGAGCCCGGGTTGCGATGGAGTAGGACTACGGGTTGACCCTCGGGATCGCCCCATTCCGCCCAGGCGACGCGGCGGCCGTCTGCTCGTGTGAGTGTGTGATCGCTCGTCGGGATCGTGGCTGGGGCGGAAATCATTCGGCGTCTCCTTTCAGGGCCTGCTGCGAGGTAAGGGAGCTGCCTTCCGAGTCGTCAGCGCATCACCTGATCGGCTGATGAGCTGCCTGCGCCAGTCCGATGGCGCTGGCCAGGTTGACGGGTCTGGCTCGAGAGCAGAGTCGATCCACCAGTAGATCTCCCAGGCGGCGGAGGTGTGATAGCGAACGAAGTGGCGGGCCCGCCGGTGTCACGTCGTGTTGATGAATTGACCTCCACAGTTCGCGCGGTGCTCACCCTGCGCCTCGGCCAACCGGGCGACTTGGATTGGTCGCCGACGAACATCAAACACGTCGCGATGTGCTGCAAGACTCACTGACGGACGATCTCGACGCCCGAGCGTTCACGATGCAGGCGGTCCTCGAGCGTGTCGAGAGGCACGGCGACCTGTTCGCGCCGGTGCTCGGCGAGCCGCAGCCGCTCAGCGCGGGGCTCCGCCGGCTTCGCCATTGAGCGTCGACGAGCGGTCGGCCTCGGGCCGACGTCGCTCAGCGCGCGAGCCGTGCACGCGCCGAGCGAGCAGCGGCGATCGGACGCATCGTCCGGAACAGGAGCATGGTTGCCGCGAGACCCACGGCGGTGTTCACCGCAGTGACCCCCACCTGCATGCTGACCGAGAACGACACTGCGGCAGCGGTCGAGATCACGCCCTGGAGGGCGTAGGTTGCCAGGATCTGTTGCGATCCCGCGCCTCCGGGGACCGGGACAGCGGTCGACAAGCCGTGCAGCACGACCACGAGTAAGGCAGTCTCGAGACCTGCTTCGATTCGAAACGCCTGCAGTACGAAGTAGACGACGCCGATCCGGGAGGCCCACGCTCCAAGCTGGAACGGAAGTACCGATCGAGCGTAGAGCGCTGGGCTCCGCAAGATCGCAAGGCCTCGCGTTGCCGACTCGAGAAGCCGCCCGAGCATCGCGCGAGATCGCCGGGCAATCACGCCGAGAACGAAGACCGCGGCCAGGGCGGCGGCAACAGGAGCGAAGCCGAGCCCAGGAACCGATGGCAACGTCGGCAACACGCCCGTCGCCCAAAGAGCGATGATCAGCGACGCTCCGAAGATGGCGTCCACCACGACGAGGACCGTGAGTGACGCTGCAATCGTGGGCACGCACGAGCCGGGAATTTGCGCGCGGGCGAGCGCGACCTTTGCCCCCTCCCCGCCGCGTGCCGGGAGGTATGCGTTCAAGGCCATGCCGGCGGCGTACGCGCAGCCCAGCGAGAAGACTGGGATCTGTCGCTGCGGGTATGCCGCCGCGAGCACGTTTCGCCAAGCAAGGGCTCGAAAGGCCAGCGTTGTGAGCTGAAGCGTGAGTGCGAGTACGAGAAACCGCCAGTCCAGGTCCTGCACTCGGTCGACCGCCGCGGCCGTGTGGTCGCCGATTGCGGCCAGAACGCTCAGGTCGTCGGCTCCAGGACCACGGAGCGCGACATCGCCGCGGCGTCGTCCGTAATCAGCCCGGCGACACCGAGTCGAAGCAGCGCACGCGCGCGCTCCGGCTCGTTCACCGGCCAGGCCATGATGAGTTCCGCAATCTCGCCGAGCGCGGCAACGGTCTCTCTATTGACCAGCCGCTCGTGAATCGAGACACCCTCGAGCCGCCGATTTGCGAAGCGACGAAGCACTGCCCGGAGCTGTCGTGCGTTGCCAACGGAATGAACGCGGCGCACGGGTGTTCCTCCGAAGGGCTCGAGCAGTCTCCACGAGCGCGCGCACACGGTAAAACGTCGCTCGCTCAGGTATGGCTCGACCGCACGGAGGACCTGCTCGGCCAGTCGCTTCCTCGGCCCCTTCAAGTCGAGCACGAGCTGAGTCTCGGCGGCCATGGCCGCGAGCAGCTCCTCCAGGCGAAGCTGCCGGCGCCACGACGCTTGGAGCTCCCATCGATCCCAAAGAATTGGGATCGGCCCGGCCGTCTTCAGGTGCCGGACCTCCAGCCGGCCCCGATAGAGGCGGACGTCAGCTTCTACAAGGGTCGGCTTGAGGAGCTCTGCGGCGTGGAGATCGGCGAGACGATTCCCGGCGCGGTGCGCGACGAAGAACGGGCGCAGCCCGTCCTCGCGGAGGCTCGACCGGGACGGTTGGCCCATCGCGCGCGAGTGTAGCCGCGGCCACCGCTCTTCTCTTCTCGATTGCGTGAGCTCCCGCAAGCCCGACGAGCACGACGGCAGTGCCGGCAGCGACGTCAAGGACGAAGTGGTTCGCAGTGGCGAGGACTGCGAAGGTCATCACGAGCGGCGAAAGGACTGCGACTGCCCGAACTGCAAGGTGGGTAGTCGTCATGAACAGGACGATTCCAACCGCGAGGTTCCACCCGACGTGGAGACTCGGGAGGGCGGCGTACTGATTCGTGAGTCCGGGCGGTTGGAGCGCGCGGTAGGCCTCCGATTGATTCGACACGGTGTCGACCAAGCCAAGCTTGAGCAGCCGCGGCGGGGCAACCGGCACGAACGCGAAGAAGAGGAACCCAATTCCGCCCGAGATGAAGAGCGTATTGCGCAGCAGGTAGTAGCGATCAGGGCGCCAGACATAAAGGACGACCGCAGTCGAAAGGATCACCGGCCAGTGGCCCCAGATGTAGACCCAGTTGGCGAGCATGACCAGGCTGTCGCGGCCGACGATCGATGCCTGGACCGCGTCTTCCCAGGCGACACCGAGCGAGCGCTCCAGATCCACCATGCGCTCGCCGTTCGCAAACGCCTCGGCCGGAGCCCCGGCCGTGAGGTTACGGATGGCGAAGTACGCGAGGATCGCGCCCGCGACGAGCGCCGCCTCGCGCAGAAGACCGTCGTCAATGCTCGCACGCAGCCAGCGCGCGACGGTCGTTCCGTCCGTGCGCTGCGGCCGAGTCCGTGACGGCGACGAGATGTCGGTGCTACTCACCCACTCACTCCTCGTTTCGCTCCCCAGGGCTGGGCTTGGGGCTATCGAGTTCAACGATCGATCGCGGGCTCGAATTTCTGCTTTGGAGAGAGGAAGCCCCGCCGAGGCGGGGCTTCCCTCGGTCGTCACACAGACCGCTGGTACGCGTTGAAGGCGCGCGTGGCGAATGTCGCGCTTGCGATCAGCAGGACCGCTAGCAGTCCCATTCGCGTCGCGATCAGACTCCAATCCGCTTTCTGCGTGGCCGCGGAGCGGCCGGCCTCGACGGCCCAGTTGACGGGGTTGAACCTGGCTGCCCAGCGCACCCAGTCGGGAAGCAGGCTCTGCTGCATCAGCGTCGACGAGAGGAACGTCAGCGGCAACACGACCATGCTGACCGCCCCGATCAGCGTCTCTCGCTCGCGCGTCAGCACGGCAAGGCCGTTCGACAGCGACGCGAAGATCGCGCCGAGCAGGGCCGCCACCAGGATCAGCACGCCCACGCCCGCAACGCCGTTGTGGAAGTGCGCGCCGACGACGAGCGACAGCCCGATCACGATCAGGCTCTGGACGGCGATGCTGAGGACGGCTTGCACCACGCTGCCGGCGTTGAGCGCCCCACGCCAGATGGGCGAGACGAGCATCCGGTCCATCACGCCTCGGTTGATGTCCTCGATGAAGCCCATCCCCGTCCAACCGGCGGACGAGATGGCCAGCATCACGATCACGCCCGGCGTCAGGAACTCGATGTACGAGCCACCCGTGAAACCGGGGATATCGACGACCCGCTTGAACAGGGCGCCGAAGAGCAGCAGCCAGATGACTGGCTGCATGAGCGAGATCGCGACCCAGGCCGGCTGGCGCGCGAGCGCACGCACGTACCGGAGGGTCACCTGCCAGGTATGTCTGATCGGAGTCAAATCGATGCTCCTTCCTGGACGGCGTCCGCCTCGCGGAAGGCCCGTCCGGCGTAACGGAAATAGACGTCGTCGAGCGAGGGCCGCGCAAGCGTCGCCGCGACCACCCGCAGGCCTCGCTGCTCGAGCGCTGCGAGAACCGCCGGGATCGCGGAGGCGCCGTCGTCGGCGCGCGTGCGCAGCTGCTTGCCGTCGACCGTTAGCCCGTTGATCCCGGGGACACACTCGATCGCGGCGAGCACCGCCGGCCGGGCGTCGTCCGCGAGCTCGACCTGCACCGTGTCGCCGCGCAGCTCTCCCTTCAGCTCGTCAGGGCTGCCGGCTGCGACGACCCTGCCGCTGTCGACGATCGCGAGCTGCGAAGCGAGCCGATCGGCCTCCTCGAGATAGTGGGTGGTCAGCAGGATCGTCATGTCGTCGTCCCCGGCCAGCCGCTCGATCTCCCGCCACATCTCGGCGCGGGCCTCGGGGTCGAGCCCCGTCGTCGGCTCGTCGAGGAAGAGCACTCGTGGCCGGTTGACGAGTCCCAACGCCACGTCGAGACGGCGCTGCATGCCGCCGGAGTACGTCTTCGCCCGGCGGTCGGCTGCGTCGGCAAGCCCGAGCCGGTCGAGGAGCTCCTGCACGCGCCGACGACGCGCCCAGCCCCTAAGCCCGTAGAGCTCGCCCTGCATCGTCAGGTTCTCGCGGCCGGTCGCGTCGGCATCGAATCCCGGCTTCTGACCGACGACGCCGATCGCGCGCCGCACGGCCGCCGGGTCTCGCGCGACGTCGATCCCTGCCACGCGAGCCTCGCCCTCGTCCGCGTGCGACAGCGTCGTCAGGATCTTCACCGTGGTCGACTTGCCCGCGCCGTTCGGGCCGAGCAGCCCGAAGATCGTCCCGGCCTCGACCGCCAGGTCGATCTCGTCGAGCGCGCGCACGCCGCCCGGATAGGTCTTCACGAGCCCGTGAGCCTCGATCGCGAGCTCTGGCTTCATGTGCTGTGTCACGGTTTTCTCCTCTCGAACAGTGTTTTTGATAACGAACACCGTTCTAGCAAAGGCAAGCCGCTTTGTCAAACACCGTTCGATACTGGTACGATGTTCGACCAATGGCCAGGAAAGACCCGGACGACAGCGTTCCTCCGCCGCCGTGGGCGCGGGAGAAAAAGAGGCGATCGGCGCGCCGCGCGCCGCTAACCCGTGACGCGATCGTCGACGCAGCGCTCGCTCTGCTCGACCGCGAGGGGCTCGATGCGGTCAGCATGCGCCGTGTTGCAGAGGGGCTCGGTACCGGCGCCGGCTCGCTCTACTGGCACGTCGCGAACAAGGAGGAGCTACTCCAGCTCCTTATCGACCGCGTCGCGGACGAGCTCCGCCTCCCGGAGCCGGACCCGAAACGCTGGCAGGAGCAGCTGAAAGACGTGGGACGGCAGTTTCGCGCGCTCATGAAGAGCCACCGCGACATCGCGCGGATCTCGCTCGGCCGGATCCCGATCGGGCCCAACACGGTTCGCGTCTCCGAGTGGACGCTCTCGCTCCTGCGGGGCGCGGGCGTGCCCGATCGCACCGCGGCCCTGGCGCTGGACTTGATGGCGCTCTACGTCGGCGCCTACGCGTACGAGGAGAGCCTCCCCTTCCCCTCACCCGCGGGCGACGATGCGTCACCCGAGGAGACGATCGCGATGATCCGCGACTACTTCGCCTCGCTTCCGGCCGACCGCTTTCCCCACACCGTTGCCCTCGCCGACCAGCTGATGGCCGGCGGGCCGGACGAGCGTTTCGAGTTCGGCCTCAACGTTCTCATCAGCGGTCTCGCCGCTTCGAAGGTCTAACCCGGCCCGCGGCGGAATGCCTGGCGCTCGCCGGGCGTTCGGACACTCATGGGAATTGGAACCAGATGACCACGACCTTGTCGATCCCGCAGCTGCGCGCCGAGCTCAACGGGCGGGTGATCACGGCGGACGACGACGGGTACGACGAGGCGCGCGCCGTCTTCTACCGCAGCGTCGACCGCCGGCCGGCGATGATCATTCGTCCCGCGGACGCGACCGAGGTCTCGCTTGTCGTCTCGCTCGCGCGCGACACTGGGGCGGAGCTCGCCGTTCGCAGCGGCGGCCACAGCCTGGCGGGACACAGCGTCTCCGAGGGCGGCATCGTGCTCGACCTTGTCGAGCTGAAGGCGCTCGACATCGATGCCCACGCTCGCACGGCGTGGGCGCAAACGGGGCTCACCGCGGCCGAGTACACGGCCGCGGCGGGGGCGCACGGCTTGGCGACTGGCTTCGGCGACACCGGCACGGTCGGGATCGGAGGGCTCACGCTCGGCGGCGGCGTCGGGTTCCTCGTGCGGAAGCACGGGCTCACGATCGACGACCTGCTGGCGGCAGAGCTGGTGACCGCAGACGGCGAAATGTTGTACGTCGACGCTGAGACGCACCCGGACCTGTTCTGGGCGATTCGCGGCGGCGGCGGCAACTTCGGTGTCGCTACGCGGTTCCAGTTCCGGCTGCACCAGGTCGACACGATCGTCGGCGGCATGCTGATCCTCCCGGCAACACCGGACGTTATCGCCTCATTCGTCGCCGAGGCGGAGGCCGCGCCGGAGGAGCTGTCGGCCATCGCCAACATCATGGTCGCGCCACCGATGCCGTTCTTGCCCGCCGAGGCTCACGGCAAGCCCGTGGTGATGGTGCTGATCTGCTACGCGGGAGAGGTCGGGGCCGGTGAGCGCGCACTCGCGCCGTTCCGCACGCTCACGGAGCCGGTCGCGGACATGGTCCGTCAGATGCGGTACCCGGAGATCTACACGCTGTTCGGCGACGAGGCAGAGGGCCCCGGTCCCGCCCAGGAGGTCGCACGTTCGCTGTTCGTCGATGCCGTCGACAGCAACACAGGGAAGCCGATCCTCGACCACCTCCAGGCCTCGACCGCACCGATGGCGGTGGCTCAGCTACGGGTGCTGGGTGGGGCGATGGCCCGAGTGGCTGCCGAGGACACCGCGTTCGCGCACCGCGAGCGACGCGTCATGGTCGCCATCGGCGCCGTCTACGAGCGCGCCGAGGAAAGCCCGGTACACGAGGCGTGGGTCGCCGACTTCGCCGCTGCGTTCCACCCTGACGCCGGCGTTTACGTCAACTTCCTTGGTGACGAGGGCGAGGAGCGGGTGCTGGGCGCCTACCCGGGGCCGACCTGGGACCGGCTGGTGGCGGTGAAGAGCCGCTACGACCCGACCAACCTCTTCCGGCTCAACCAGAACATCCCGCCGGCGTAATCCTCAGTCAGCGCTGAGCGCCGGCGGCTTGCTCCGCAAGCCAACCCCGCACCACCGTGGCCACCGCTTCGACGGCCGTGCGCAGGCTGTGGTTACCAGGTACTTGGACGACGGTGCGGTTCGCAGCAGCGGGTGGAATCCCGAACGGGTCCTTGTCGCCCTGGACGACCAGCGTCGGGACCCCCACTTGGTCGAGCTCGGGAAGCCGGCTCGCGGCCGGTGGGCGGGGGGCCCGGCGCGGCGGCTGGAGTGGGAACGCGAGGCAGAGCACCGCGACGGCGCCGGTGACCTCCGCCGTACGGCAGGCAACCCGGCCGCCGAGCGACCGGCCGCCGACAATCAGAGGCAGCCCGCGCAGCTCGCCCGCCACCAGCTGCTCGACCACCGCAATCCAGGCGGCATCGAGCTGGTGCACCGGCGCCGGCGAACGTCGTCCGGCGACCCGGTAGGGCTGCTCGACGAGCGCGACGCTCATCCCTTCCGACCGAGCGACGTCCGTAACAGCCACCAGGTCTGGCGACGACACGCCTCCCGCCGCGCCGTGGCCGAGGGCCAGCGCGGCTCGCGGCTCATCGACGCGATGGAGGTGGACGTTGGCCTGACCGTGCGGAGTCTCGACTTCGAGCATCGAATCGACGTGCATCTTTTCACTGGTCAAGTTCCGGCCGGGTAGATCTCGGTCTGCTCCCAGGTGACCTCGCCGCGGCTGACTCGCGCAGTGACGAATACCCCCGAGCCGAGCGCGTGCTCGTCGAAGAGCTTCACGCGCCGCGGGCGGAAGCGATAGAAGCGGTACCCGGCGGAGTCGGCGTCGCGGTACTCGGGAAACCTCCCGCCGTAGACCTTCTCAGCGTCGCCGGCTGCGCGACCCAGAAGCTCTCGGGCGGTTCCCATCAGCTGGATGCCGCGGTCCGGATTGCCCCACGTCTGGTGCGAGTCGTAGACCGCGACGGCGACGGTGCGACACGTGCGCACGTTGCTCGAATGCCTCGCGTGCGGGTCCGACAACCAGACGAGATCCAGTCTCGACGACCAGGCGAAGTACGCGGTGTTGACGTGGGCACGGCCGCCCGGCGAGACCGTGGCGAGCGCGCAGAGGGTCGACGCATCCAGGAGCTGACCGGCCAGCGCTCTCAACCGTTGGCTCGCGACCCGACGGCCTGATCGCGCGATCGCCATCGGCAACCATCTCCTCCCCGGAGCGTCGCTAACTGCGCGCGAACCTAACAGGCCGCCGCGGAAAAGGTTGGCATTTCCACGACATTGGCGTAAATTCGCCGTTGGTGGGAAAGATCCGAACGCAGCTCCCGGCCGTAGTCACATTGCCGCCCCGTCGCCCCCCCGGGCAGTGCCAGCTGTAGAACTGCGGCACTAGGGGCGGCAAGAGGAGCCCCGCTCGCGCGGGGCTCTTCCTTTCTTGTAGATCCGTCAGTGGCTCGTTTCCGTATGCCGTTGCGAGACAAGACACGTGCCGGAGCGGTGAGGTCAGGATGAGCAGCTGCGAGCTCTGAAGCCGGCCTAGATGCGGCAGGAAGAGCCCCGCTCGAGCGGGGCTCTTTCCTTTCCGCCCTCACCGATCGTCTTCGTCACACGGTGGAACGCCGCCGCCAGGACTTAGGAGTTTTCGTCGCCGACGGGCGCGACGTTGAAGCTGAACATCATGCCGCTCTCGTGGTGCTCCGCAATGTGGCAGTGCGCCATCCAGCGGCCGGGATTCGTGACGTCCAGGAGGATGTCCACGGTCTCCCCCGTTCGCACGAGCACCGTGTCTTTCCAGACGAGGTTGGGCTCGACGATGCCGTCCCGGGACAGAATCAAGAAACGGCCTGCCCCATGGACGTGGAACGGGTGGGGCATGGGATGGTCGGAGTCCATCTCGTTGACCAGCCGAATCTTCACCCGATCGCCAACGCGGAACCGCCAGTCGATCCTCGCGTTTTCCGCACCCGTCGCCCGATCGACCAGCTTCCAACGCATGTTCGCCGGCGTCGTCATGCGGTTCACCTCGACCATGTCGTCTTCCCACTCGATCCCTTGAGCCGTCCTGTGCGCATGACCTTCGTGGTGGTGCCCATGTCCGACTTGATGTCCGTGCCGTTCATGATCACCGTGGCGTTGGTGGTGCCCGTGACGCTCTTGCTGTGCCTCGTGGCCGTGATGGTCGGCCGCTTCATGCTCATGCGCGTGCTCGTGCCCGCTTTTCCCCACCAGGTCCGCCGGCAGCAGTTTCATGCCGCACTTCGGACAGCTGCCCGGCTCGTCGCTGACAACGTCTGGGTGCATCGGACAGGCGTAGGGGGCCGCGCCGGCTCCTTCCCGAGCGTCCATCTCCATTTCAGCGACGAAAGCAAGGGTCTTGTCGGGAGCTGCATCTAGGAAGGGAGCGATCCACTCCCGTAAGCCCGCCATGTCCTGGTTCGTTCGCAGGACCTCGAACTGCTCAGCGAGTGTCAGGTCGGCCGGCTCGTCACTGACGGTGATTGCTGCCAGGCGATAGGCGCGCTCCGGCGTTTGGTGCTCGAGCGTGAGCTCGCCGGGCTCAGGGAAGAGGGCGTCGACGACGACTCGCTCCGAGGGAGCCAAGAGCACCTCGTCGACGAATTCCTCGCGCTCGTAGTGGCCGCTGTCGCTTCCCACCAGCTTCATGCGAGCTCCCGGCAGCGTGACGTTGAAGACGCGGGTGTTCGCTGTATTCGTCAGGTAGAAGCGAACGACCTCGCCACGCTTGGCCTCCAGCGAGAGGTCTGGCTCACCCGAGACGAGCATGACGTTGCCGAACCGTCCCATGGCGACGTGAGTCGTCTCCGACTCGCTGAACGGCGCGATCTTCCCGTCTTCGATCAGGATGTCGTCCAGCGTCAGGAGAAGCTCGCGGTTCGCCGGCGGCCAGTAGTCGGGCTCCGTGGGGACGACGAGGATGTTGCCGTAGAGGCCCATCTCTTGGCCGTAGTCCTCGCGGATGTGCGGGTGGTACCAATAGGCGCCCGGGTCAGGGACGTGCACCTGATAGGTGAAGGTCTCTCCGACTGGTATCGGCGCCTGCGTGTCGTGCGTTCCGTCGTAGCGGTTCTCGAGCCGCAGGCCGTGCCAGTGCACTGTCGCGTCGAGGTCGCCGTGATTTGTGACGTGCACGGTGATCCTCGAGCCTTGCGGGATCTTGAGCGTGGGACCCGGGATCGATCCGTTGTAGGCGAGCATGCGCACGGTTGCGTCCTCGATTCGCTTTCTGACAGGAGCGATCTCGAGCTCGAACTCGTCCGCGTCCGAAAGCTCGACGATTTCAGGACGAGCCGCCTCCGGAAGGCCCGCGGTCTCCGTCGGCAGCCGATCCACCGTCTCGGTCTGGCTGTCAGGGACGTGATTCGGCATTGCTCAAACCCTTTCTCTGGTGTGCACTCGTGCCGGCTCGGTCCTCGCGCGCATCGGTTGTCGGGCTATCACTCCTATCACGAGCGTCCTGGTAGGCGGCGACCTGCTCGGCGATGAACTCGGGTGAGAGGAGGTCTGGGTGGTCAACCACGAGAGCAAAGGGGCGGGTTTGTGCGGATCGACGATCTGCGGAGCTGCCTTGCCAGTGCCTTCGAACGCCTTGACCTCACGCCCGAAGACGCCGATGGACTAGCAGGGCTACTGGTGGACTCCGAGCTTCGCGGTCATCCGGACCACGGGGTCGCAGCGCTCGGGGTTCTGGCCACTCTCTACCGCGACGGCAAGCTGAACCCTCGCCCTCGCGCGCGCGTGTTGCAGGAGACGGACGGCGCAATCCTCTTCGACGGAGATCGCGGCTGTGGCCCCAATGTGCCGACCCGGGGAATGCAGTGGTGTATCGAGCGCGCCCGCGAGCGCAAGGGAATGGCCGTCGCCGCGGTCCGGGACTGGCAGCTCCTGGTCGCCGCGCCCTACGCCAGACTGGCAGCCGAGGCCGGCCTGATCGGCTTCGCTTGCACCAACTTCGTTCCGCTGGTGGCCCCGCCCGGCGGTCGGACGCCGGTCTTCGGCACCAACCCCTTCGCGTACGGCCTCCCCGCCC
>Ga0126313_10000656_pt1 | contig 16864 bp, 21 predicted proteins | sample Plot105A_FD_89954 | JGI IMG/M metagenome (GOLD analysis project Ga0126313, IMG submission 89954) | Serpentine soil microbial communities from UC McLaughlin Reserve, CA, USA - Plot105A | ecosystem: Environmental > Terrestrial > Soil > Grasslands | place: USA: UC McLaughlin Reserve, Lake County...
AGCAGACGAGAACACGGCTTTCGATGTTGGTGACCAACACCCCCACGGTTATGCGTCCTACCACTTCACCAGGCGGGCGGTGAAGCTGCTAGAGGGAGGATAGCCCCAGCCGGAGATATTCACTGGAGTGCCTAGAAGGTTAATCCTGCGAACTTCGCCTGTGATGAATTCTCGGAAGTGCGAGCGGGTAAGAGGAGATCGTGGAGCGTCTGTTCTCAGAAGAAATGGCGCGGCGTTACTGCAGGCGATGAACGAGCAGCAGGCCACAGGCCGCACCGACGTAGACGTGTTCCCAGCAGCGGTGGCCGCAGAAGTGGGGATCGTGCCTGGTACCAACACCTTCTTCGCGGCGGTGGGCCACCTTGAAGCAGAGGGTTGCATCGATCCGAGCCCCAATGCCACCCTCGTGGGAGCGACCGTCTTCAGGATCACCGACAAGGGCATGGCCTGGTTGGAAACTCCTCAGCCAGAGGTCTGACCTGATGCTCTGACGGCACCTTCCGAGCGTTGCTCATACGTTGATTGATAGGGTCATTCACCCTAGTACGTGGAAGGGTAATCTCCGAACTTCGCCCTAACGGAGTTCTAAGAAGATCGTCTGCGTCGCTGTGCGTATCGCTACCTACCGCACTACCGGAGTGCCATCCGATACTCCGGCTCCCTCAAGCGAAACTCGTGGCCCACCAACACCAATGCTTGCTCTATCGGTGAGCCCGAGCGGCGTAGCTCGCGGTACTCTCCTACGAACTCCGCTGATTCGGGGGTGCCAGAAAGCATCCGTATGGCTTGCTCGTCTGTCGAGGGTGCTTGTACACTCTCCGAGGTGCGGGTCGTTGGGTTGTACCAGTACATCTGTCCTCCTTCCCTAAAAGGACGATGCTTCAGATGTACCCGTTGCTACGAGCGCCAAAACGCCTACCGAGCTAGCTTCGGCTTTACGGAGTTCTCGGAAGTTGCATGGCTCACCGGGGCTCCGCAGGCGCGGCGCATTCGGAACCGTACGCGCCGACGATAAGCGCTTCGCCCCGGACGTCAGCTACTTCTTCTGACCTTGCCGCTGTTGGGCGTTTACCTAGTAGCCTTTGCTCTTCTTGCTGCCCCCTTGCCGCGAGTCTCTTTTTTGCTTGGCCTTCTGCGTGGCCTGCTGGCCTTTGGACTTGAGCTTGTTCTTGGCCTCTTGCTTCGCCTGATGGCCTTTGGCTTCGACCTTCTTTTTGGCTTGGTGCTTGGTCTGGTCGGAAGCGCTACCGCAACCCGCCGCCACGAAACCCACGAGCAGCAGCACGGCCAGTACCCATAGCATCATCCGTACCTTCGTCATATTCGCTCGGTCCTCCCTTTCACCCTCTATGTAGCGCCGCATGGGTGGAGATAAGAGCATCTTACCCCCAACCCTTATTCACCCGACCGCCTAGAGCTCGACTTTATCCATTCGGTAAGGAAGAAGGGGTAGGGTACGATCATCGCCAGTCCGCCACAGAGATGTGATGATGCGAACCCTACCGATCACGATGCTACACCTGCTCAACCCCTTCGTGCCACTGTTCTCAAGGCGCGTATGGCCCCACGTACAGGTGCTACTCGCAGGAGCGATCCTAGCTCCCGGCAAAAGGACCGTTAGTGCAGCGCTGCGGGTCATGGGCCTCGGGCAAACCGACCACTTCCAAAGCTACCATCGACTTCTCAACCGTGCCGTTTGGTCAGCCAGGGAGGCGAGTGGTGTGCTGCTTGGGTTGCTCGTGAAGACCTTCTTGGCCGACGGCCCGCTGGTTATAGGCGTCGATGAAACCTTGGAGAGGCGCTGGGGCAAGAAGATAGCAGCCAAAGGAGTCTACCGCGACCCCGTGCGCTCCACCCACGAGCGTTTCGTCAAGGCAAGCGGCCTGAGGTGGGTATGCCTGATGCTCTTGGTCCCCGTGCCCTGGGCGCGACGCCTCTGGGCGTTGCCGTTCTTGAGCGTGCTTGCTCCGTCGGAGCGCTACTCCGCCCGGCAGGGCAAGCGGCACAAGAAGATAACCGACTGGGCGCGGCAGATGCTCCTCCTGGTCAGGCGCTGGTGGCCCCAACGGGAGATCGTGGCCGTAGCCGATTGCGCTTATGCTAGCCTCCGGCTACTTGCAAGCTGCCAGCGCTTCTTGCCCAGGCCGGTGACGTTCATCACTCGCTTGAGGTTGGACGCAGCACTCTACGATCCAGCGCCGCCCCGCAGAGCCGGGCAGATAGGAAGACCGCGTCTTAAGGGCGAACGCCTGCCGAACCTGTCGCTCGTGGCCGAGAATCCTTCCACCGTTTGGGCACCTGCCACCGTGGAGGACTGGTATGGGAGCGGAGAGCGTACCGTGGAAGTGGCTTCGGCGACCGCAGTCTGGTACAGCACGGGATTGCCCGCCGTGCCCATACGCTGGGTATTGGTGCGCGATCCTAAAGGAGAGTTTGCTACCCAGGCCTTGGTGTGCACCGAGCTAGGTGCCAGGCCCGAGCAGATCGTGAGGTGGTTCGTCTTGGGTTGGCAGATGGAGACTACCTTCCAGGAAGCACCTCGACACCTGGGCATGGAAACGCAAAGGCAGTGGTCGGAGCTAGCAATCCGGCGGACCACTCCGGCGCTGTTGGGGTTGTTCTCGATCGTTACGCTGCTCGCCCACCGGCGAATGACGCGAAGCGTGCAAGCCGTCCGCCAGGCGTCGTGGTACCGCAAATCCCGCCCGACCTTCTCTGATGCTTTGGCGCTGGTGAGAAAGGAGTTGTGGGCGCACGCGACTTTTCGCGGGTCGCCCGCGGAGACCGACACGATAAAAGTCCCGCGGGGGTTCGTAGAGCACCTGACCGAAACACTTTGCTATGCGGCCTGAATGGATAAAGTAGAGTAGAGAGACTGTCTGATAATTCCGGAACGGCCCCGATCTGGACTCCAATGAGTGGTCAAAACGGACCCAGAAGCGCCATTTCGCTACCTTGAGTACCGCTATCCCGAACCTTCGGGAGCCCTCTAGCGATTTATCAGACAGTCTCTCCACGCACTTGCGTGAATAAGGGCAAGGAGAAGGGCCGCAGTCCCGTAGGACTCGACCCTTCCCACACCCACGTCAAAGCTGGTAACCGATAACCTCGATAACTTCAGTAACCGAGGTTATCGGCACCGCCTGAGTACCCCTTCAACCCCACCAGATGAGGCTTCTCCTACTCTTTCTCTTGCTCCGACGCTCCCCTGCTGAGGTTATCGAGGTTACCGAAGTTATCGGTTACCGAAGCAGCCCGTGCGAACAGACTTACCTGGGCGCCCCACGGTGACGGTCGGCAGCATGGTTGCGGGGCTCGCCAACCGCGAGTCGGAGCTTCGCCCCACCGGAGACCACTTTTTGATGTCCTAAAAGATATTGCATCGACACCGTATATAGTGTAGACTCCCCCCGTCGTGCAAATAGGCCTGTTTGGCGAGATTGCTCTCGGCGAGCTAGGAGGCTGAAGCGGAAATGAACGACGAAGTCGGACGAACGTGGGAAGCCGAGCAAACCAAGAAGAAAATAGGTCTGGGCGTACTGGGACGCCGCCGTGAGCTGAAGTTATCCCAGAGGGAACTCGCCGAGCGCGTGGGGACCAGCCAGAACCGCATCCACCTCATAGAGAGCGGCGAGGCGAACCTAACGCTCGAAACGCTGCAGCGGTTGAGCAAGGTTCTCGGCCTCGAGCTCGAGATCGATTTGGCGGATCGTCCTCAGGGCGAGGAGTTGGTAAGGGTGACTCAGACTCTGCATTCGAGGGCAAGTTTCAGGGCAATGGGGACCGACGAGGAGCCTGGCAGCAAATACGAGCCTGGGATCGAATACAGCAAGTTCGCCGTAGGCACGAGGCCGTATTGTGTGTGGGAGCACGACCTCGCCAAGCGTAACATAGAGTACCTCGAAAGCCTTGATGCCACCTACTTCAACTACGTAGCGAACCTCTACAGCACCGCGCTCCGCTCCGACGATGCCGACGCTCAGCACCACGCGGCGGGCGCCACACGCTTCGCCTACCACCACGCCTTGGAGACGCTCTTTGCGTTGCTCTTAACTGCTTTGCAAGCCCCTGACTGCGTGATTGGGTGGATGCAACGCTACACCGCCAGCTCGTTAAGGGAACTCGTACGCTCCGTCGACCGGGCGAGGCACCCTTATCTGAAGATCAAGCCCATCCCCTACACCTGGGAGGGTATCGCGGCTGAGATCATCCTTGCACCTCCCAACGACGATGGGACCGCCGCCCGCTTCCAGGACCTTTTCGGGGGCCTCTGGCGTAGGTTAGCTGGGGAGTACCTCGACCAAGACCGGATCGAGGAGTACAACAGCATCAAACACGGGCTCTGGCCGGGCACCGGTGCCACGGACTTCTATGTACAGAGTGGCTTCGAGGAGACATCCGGTGAGCTAGCGCCGCCTGAGAGGATGCGCGGCTTGGACGGCAGCGAGTTCGGGAGCTCGTTCTTCACGGCCCGCGGGTTCGGCATTCGACCTTCGAAGCCGAGCCGGTCGGACCCGCACTTTAGGGTCCAACGTAACTCCCTGAGCTGGAATCCGCAGGCGTTGTGCGATGCCCTCGTTCTTATATCCTTATCGATCCGCAACGTCCTGACCTTCCTCAGGAAGCATAACGGCGTCGACGGGTCCACCCTGCAGTGGCACGTACCCCAGGACGAAGATGCCTTCCGAGCGCCCTGGAAACGTCGACCGGGCGTACGTGTCTCAAACGTCGACGATGTCGTCTTCGAGGAGGAGATCCAACAGTTTACCCCGGAGGAGATCTTATCTATATACGAGGAGGACCGGAACCGGTGAGCCTGCGTGGAATTCCGGTCCACGAGCGAGGCAGGCCTTCAAAACGACTTGTGCTGTGCGGATTGAGGCGGTGCGGTCTAGAGACGGCCTGCTCTAGACTCATCCGTACTTGGAGAAAAATAGTACTCACTGAGAAGAGGTACGCGCGACGATGTAATCTAGTTGTTTAGTGATCAGATTCGCATTGCGATGATAGCTCGGCAAGAAACACACAGTATAGAGGATAATTCAGGGCCAGTAGGGCCCGCAGCAGAAGAGGTAATTATGGCAACGCAAAAACCCCCGCCGCTCGAAGAGCGCGTAAAGCGCCTTGAGGAGGCGCTGCAGCACAAGATGGATAAGACGGATGGTGAGGACCTTGAGGAACGGGTGGTCGACCTCGAGGAACGGGTGGACGACCATGAGGACGTCGGGGAACGCGTGAACGACCTTGAGGAAAAGCAGGAGGAGATCATCGAGAAAACGGATGACAATGAATCTCGGGTAAGTGACGTGGAGAATCAGGCCTATGACCTTGAGGGGTGGCTTGCTCGGGGCGAAAATGAGCATGATGACCTCAGCAGCCGGCTCAATGAGCACGACAGTCAGATCAGTGAGCATGACAGTCAGATTAGCGAGCTTGAGAGTCAGGGCACCGATACTGAGGATAACTTGTCGTAGCTTGGGACAGAAACAAGGGGTTGAGGGACACCTTGTGAGCGCTCTCTGGACCGAGGGCTAAAGTGATGAGCAAGGGTGCCCGAGTATAGTCGGGCACCCGGATGGATGTTATGCGGGGCGGGCGCTTCGGTCTCACCCAGATGACGGTGTGGCGTCTTGAGAACGGCTACCGCGACGCCCGTCCAGAGACCATACGCAACATCGCGCAGGCCCTAGGTGCGAAACCCAGGGAACTCCTCAAGACGAAGCTACAAGGAGATAGAGATTGACTCACAACATCGCGCTCATCCCCGGCGACGGAATCGGTAAGGAGGTCGTTGCCGAGGCCCATAGGGTTCTGGAGCAGGCTGGGGGGATCTGGGGCTTCGACTTCGAGTGGACCGAGTACGAGTGGGGCTCCGAGTACTACGCCGAGACTGGACGCATGATGCCCGAGGACGGCTTGGAGCGACTCCGAGAGCACGACTCCATCTTCCTCGGAGCTGTGGGCTATCCGGGCGTGCCGGACCACGTCTCCCTGTGGGGACTGCTCATACCGATCCGGCGCACCTTCGAGCAGTACATTAACCTTAGGCCCGTGAAGCTCTTCAGAGGCATAATGAGCCCTCTCGCGGACGTAGGTCCCCAAGACATAGACTTCGTCGTGGTACGGGAGAACAACGAGGGGGAGTACTCGGAGATCGGCGGGCGGATGTACCGCGGGACCCCCCAGGAGATCGCCGTTCAGGAGTCGGTCTTCACCCGCCGGAGCGTGCGCAGGACCATAGAGTTCGCCTTCGAGCTGGCTAAAGGACGCCGGGGCCGCGTGACCTCGGCGACGAAGTCCAACGGCATCATCCACACCATGCCGTTCTGGGACGAGATCTTCGACGAAGTGGCCAGCGAGAACCAGGACATCGAGGCTGGGCAGTATCACATAGACGCCCTCGCGGCGGCGTTCGTGCTCAAGCCGGCGAGCCTGGACGTGGTGGTGGGCTCCAACCTCTTCGGTGACATTCTGAGCGACCTTGGCGCGGCGGTCGCCGGCAGCATCGGGATAGCCCCCTCCGCCAACCTGAATCCGTCGGGCGAGTACCCTTCGATGTTCGAGCCGGTCCACGGCTCGGCACCGGACATAGCCGGACAGGGAATCGCGAACCCCATAGGCCAGATCTGGTCTGGTGCGATGATGCTAGATCACCTCGGGCACGAGGACGCCGGAGCGGGCGTGGTCTCGGCCATAGAGCAGGTGCTTGGCGAGACGGAGGTCCGGACCCCAGATCTGAATGGCTCGGCCACTACGAGCGAGGTGACCGACGCCATCCTCGGCGCTCTGGAGAAGATCCGCAGTGAGGACGCGAGGCAGTAGCCGGCACCCGCTGCCAGACACGAAAAAGGAGTTGGTGGACATGCGCATCGACTGGGAGGAGTTTGATCCCGAGAGCGGCGTGATAACGCAGGTGCTCGGCAGGAGCTACCGCGACCATGAAGAGACGAGGACCCATGTCAGGAGGGAGTTTAGCGAGTATATGGAGAGATCCGCATGAAGGCTGCCCTATATTGCCGGGTATCCACATAGGAGCAGGCGAAGAGCGGCTACTCTCTGAGGCAACAGATTGAGACTTTACGACGCTATTGTGACGCCCACGACCTTGAGGTGGCGGGGGAATTCGAGGATCGGGCATCCGGGGCCTCGCTGGATCGACTCGGACTCGATGCCTTGCGTGACGCCGTCTCTGTCGGTGGCGTCGACGTGGTCCTCGCCCAGGATCGGGATAGGTTCTCCCGCGAGCCAGCCCACCACTACGTCCTCGGCGAGGAATTCCTCCAGCACGGTACGAGCCTGAAGGCCCTCAACGACTACGGCGACAGCCCGGAAGGGGTGCTGACTGACGGTATCCTCGACCAGCTCGCCAAGTTCGAGAGGGCGAAGACCGCAGAGCGGACCCGTAGGGGGAGGATGAGGAAGGCCCAGGAGGGTAAGATCGTTGGCACGGGTAAGGCTCCTTACGGATTCTACTATGCTGACGACCACTACCACGTCGACCCCGATCGCATGCCCTACGTACACGAGATCTTCGAGATGATCGCCGATGGGCACTCCATTTACGAGGTAACCCAGCACCTACGTAGAAATGATACTCCCTCTCCTAGAGGTGCGGATGGTAAGTGGGGTAGGACAACGATCAGAAACATCATCCTCAGCGATACCTACCTCGGTGTTTTCTGGTGGGGCAAGGAGAAGAGGATCACCACAACGGTCTCGGTGGTAGAGAACGGGGTTCGCATCTACAGGAAGAAGGTCAAGCGGGAGGAACGTCCCCGAGAGGAGTGGACGGCTATCCCCGTACCCGATTCTGGTATACCGCCCGAGACCATCTACCGTGCGCGGGCGATGGTAGAGAATAACACCTGGTATGTTTCCCCTAACCCGGCTAGGACCTGGGAACTTTCTCGTGGTGTAGGGTTGTGCGGGCAGTGTGGTTCTCGTCTTAAGACCTACTCCACGTCCAACGCTTACAAGACCAAGTACTTCTACTACCTATGCTCCAATAGAATCTCCAGCCGGGAACATGGCACGTGTCCCAACACAAAGCACTACCCAGCAGAGACTCTGGAATTGCTGGTCAAGGACACCCTCATGGACGCCTTCCGTGAAGAGTCCTGGATAGACTTTGTTAACGACACGTGTGATCAGCGGCTTAGGGACCTTCGCAAGATGCAGCATTCCAATCCCCTGAAGGCCAGGGAAAGACTGAGTAAGCGGATAGATGCCCTGGGTAGGAAGGAAACCCGGCTGAAAGACCTGTACGTCGATGGAGACATCAGCAAGGAGGAGTACGGGGAGAGGAAGATCGTTCTTGAGGAGGGTATTGCGCAGATAACCGACGAACTATCCAAGTTGGATGATCTCGACGGCGAGCTTCAGCGGATAGAACCTCTTCGTGTTGCCCTGCTCTCCGTGGAGAGTCCCCTCAGCGGTCACTACTGCTTCACGGAAACCATAGCTGATCTGGATGACGACATGATGGATAACGGCCTGTCCTACGGCTCCAGGGAGACGGCAGCGAGGCGCAGGCAGGAGTTCTATCGCCAGGCGGGATTGAGGGTGAAGGTGGGAGAGGAGCTAGAGATCAGCCTAGGCGTCGATGGGATCTCTGTTAGTGCAGATGAAAGTGCTTCAGGTAATATTCACAGCCCCACGGGAACTCCGTAAAGCCGAGCTCGAGCGAGAAATCATCGCCCGCGGCGACCTCGAGCACCTTCATTCCGGCACGCACGACCTCGGGACCTATACCATCGCCCCCAATTACCCCGATCTCGACCACAGCGTCATGCTAGCAATCGGCGGTGAGCATTTCAGCAAGTCAGCATTTCAGCTTTTTGGCTGAGGGCTCGCCGTGCGTAAAGTCTCAAGCCGCGTTGCAGGATGCTGTATTAGCCTTTAGATCTTGCGGAGATGAGCGGGTATCATAGGGGTGGGAAAGGAGGCCTGTAGTGGACGAGAGAGACGTGCGGCGAAACAGGGAAGCTTCGGAGCGGCTGGACAGGCTCACCCGCGAGGGGTACAAGGCAGCTGTGGACCAGGCTTTCGAGGCGCAGAAGAGCGGCATGAGGCTCTCCAGGAGGTTCTTCGAGAACTGGGTCGAAACGCTCGATGACCACGCCGAGCTCAACCGCAGAACCCTCGGTAATCTGCAGCGGCTTGTAAGGGAACAACGCGAAGTCTTCAGAGAGTTGTCCAGGGAGTCGGTCGACGCCTACGACGGCTTTCTGGACTCCCTTGATGCCTATCAGGAAGACATCTCGCGCTTGCAGGATCGTGAGGATTGAACAGGAGATCCTGCGGGTAGGCTTGAAGGCAGGCCGGTCGTTGTATACATTGAGCAGGTCGAGCGAGTCGATGGGAGACGTAGCACCGGTTCATGCGAGAGGAAGAGCTTCCACAGAGCCTTTCTGAGGGGCCGCGGACCGGCGGCTTCGACGGTGTCGACCCGCTTGCGACGGACGTCTTGCGCCGCAACGGCCTGAAATCCTGGACCAAACCGGCGCCCTCTCTGTATCCGCATCAATGGAGTTGGGACTCTGCGTTCATCGCGCTCGGCCTTGCGCACGTGGACAACCGCCGCGCGACGGACGAGCTCGAGACCCTCTTTAGTGGTCAGTGGTCGACCGGCAAGGTCCCGCACATAGTCTTCAACCCCGAGGCCCCGCCCAACAGCTATTTTCCCGACGCGGAGCGCTGGAATTCCTCCGGACTATCCGAAGATGCGCCTTCCGGTCCGCGCACCAGCGGGTTGTGCCAGCCGCCCGTCCACGCCATAGCCGTCAGGCGCATCTGGCAGACTTCGCGGGGAAAGGACGAAGAGCGCGTCGCCCGCGCCCGCGCCTTCCTCGAAGGCAACTACCGGCGTCTGCTCTCGTGGCACCGCTATCTGGCGACCGCCCGCGACCCTGAGGGCTCCGGGCTGGTGACCATCTACCATCCCTGGGAGAGCGGCACGGACAACTCCCCCCGCTGGGATGCAACCCTGGAGAGGATCTCCGTCGGGGAGGTGCCCTCCTACACCCGCTACGACCTCAAGCACGTCACCGATCCCTCGCACCGTCCGACCGACAGCGAGTACGACCGCTTCTTGTGGCTGCTGGAGCTTCTCAAGCGGGTTCGCTACGACGAGGCCGACATCTACGAGCGGCACCCATTCCTGGTAAAGGACGTCCTGTTCTCCGCCATCCTCGTTGCGGCCAACGAGGCTTTGTTGGAGATCTCCGAGGTCCTCGAAGCGCCGCTGGAGGACAGGGAGCTCATCGGGAGTTGGATCGAACGCGGCCGCGCGGGACTCGAAGAGCAATGGGACCCCGACCTCGGGCTCTGCCTGGACCAGGACGTGCTCGCGGGCGAGCCCCTGCGGGTGCGCACGATAGCAGGGTTCGCGCCCCTGATCGGCGGCGGATTTGATCGCGAACGGCTTCGCGACCTCCTCGGTACGCTGGACTCGCGGGATTTCGCCGGCAACCCCAGCCTGCGCTATCCACTACCACCCTCCACCAGCCCAGAAGAGCCAGGCTTCCACCCGCGGAGCTACTGGCGCGGTCCGGTCTGGCCCGTAGCCAACTGGCTCCTCTGGTGGTCGCTGCTTCGCGCAGGAGAGACCGAGCGGGCACAGAGCATACGCCGCGAGACCCTGAAAGAGCTCTCAGAGGGGGGCTTCGCAGAGTACTTCGAGCCGTTCACCGGCGAGCCACTCGGCTCCAGAGAACAATCCTGGACCGCCGCCGTAGCCCTCGACATGCTCGCCACAGGCGGCGCAGACTGACCCGCAAATGGGCAGGCCGGAGTGAGGTTCGATTACGACCCGGACACCGATTCGCTGTACATCGAGTTGAACCCAGGAAGGGAACGCAAGCCCGGAGGCGGGCAAGAAGTGCTGGGCGGAGGAGAACATGACATCGTGATAGACGTGGACGGCGACGGGATGCCGGTAGGGATAGACATAGACAGCTTCGCGTCCAGGATCGCGGACCTTACGAGGCTCGAGATACAAGGCCCGATCTTCGGCCTGGCCCGCTCGAGTGATTCCGAACGACGCGTAAGTTAGCCCCATCGGTCCAGGAAACGAGACACCATCCTGAGGTGGCCATCTTCCCGAACGTAGCTGGTCGAGCAGTGAGCAGGGCATGCGGGCGTGATTTGCGGCGTGTCGCATCGACCCGATTCTGGTTCCAAAGCACTTTGCATCGGTATCGACTTGCCGTAATCGCCCATTCGCCGACCAACCAGAACAGTAAGCTGAAATGCTGACCTGCTGAAATGCTGGCATGCATACTTTGGCCCATTTTTTCGCGGGCCTCACTTCAGGGTTCCCCTCTTGGGATATACCCTAGAGCATGACACGCGTCCTGGTTACCGTTACGCCCCGGATGTACCGTCAGGCCATCGCGCTCACGATCCAGCGCCAGCGTCCTGGCCTCGACGTGAAGACCGCGCCTCCGGAGGCCAGCGAGAGGGCGCTGGCCGACTTCCAGCCCCACCTGCTCGTTCACAACGACAGCGACGGGCTAGGGTCTGAGACTGTGGCGGATATTCGCTGCCGGGTGGAGGTGCAATACAGTGACGGCATGGACGCGCATATAAGCGTGGACGGCGAGGTCACCGTAGCGCGCGACATGTGCATGGAGGACCTTCTTCGGGTCGTAGACAGGGCGATCGCCCTTGCGGAGCGTGAGACGGGTTGATTCGTAGATCCCCTCTGGATTGATGAGGTAGACTTGCGCCCCGACGTCGGGCGGGACGATCGATTCGTCGCCTGAGTAAGAGAGCCTGGTATCCACGTCGTCGGGCACGCTCCTCTCGAGCAGCTTCCTCAGCGCCGTCGCAACCCCGCGCTCGGTCTCCTCGGCGACCGAGCGCCGCAGCTGCATGGCGAGGTTGCGTGCCTGGTTCAGGGCGCTCTTTGTGCGTCCTTCACGAGCGGTACGCCCACCCAGGCGCCGATGCCGGCTCCGGCGTAGCGGGCCTTCTCGTCGTCGGTCAGAGTGGGGTCGGCCATAACGTCGGTTACTACGACCGGGTCCGTGTGAAGAACCGTGGTCCGACCCAGGCCGAAATCGGCCATCCTGAACCGTCCCGTGAGGGTGGCTACGCCAGAGGCGTAGCCTTGGTCTTATGACACAGGCCCGGGCGATGCGACGTGCGCGTCGGCACGTTTGCCATGCGCCGCGCGCTGGGCGAGAATGCGCGGTTGTATGGGTGAAGCTGACACCATAGTGGGCGAGACTGACACCATAAGAAGCGTGTGGCGGTCGGCGTTGGCGATCGTCGGGATGTACCCCCTGGCAACGCTCGTGCCTGCGGCCTTTCTTGGCGCTCTTGGGGAGGCCCCAACTTATCTCATGGAGGGGCATCCGTGGTCGGATCAGATCGTCACCCTAGTGACCGCCTACGTCGCATACTACCTCTACCTGGCATACGCCGAAGGGCTTGTCAGGAGGGTCCGTCGGGGGGCGCAGCGCCACGGCCTTGGTGGTGTGCTCGACGATATGATCGAGGCCGCACCCTTCGTCCCTAGCGTTCTCGTGGCAGCGTTGATCACGGGCGTTGTAACCGCCGTGGGGATCCTGCTGCTGGTGGTCCCAGGGCTCTGGCTGTACACGCGCTGGTCGCTTACCGCGCCGGTGATCCGCGAGGAAGACATCGGCCCCTTAGCCGCAATACGACGCAGCCACCAACTGGTGCGCGGTCACTTCTGGTTCGTGTTCGCGACGGCGACCGTAGCCTATTACATGGAAGGGGTGGTGATCCACTACGGCGCGCTGGTAGCCGGGTGGGTCACGCAGTCGCACACGTGGGGCGAATGGGTGGGCGGTACGATCGTGGCGACCATCGCCATGCCCCTGGTAGCCTTCGCCACCTCGCTGGCCCACTCGAGCGTCGTGAGGCAGGCGAAGCCCGTCCGAGGAGATTCTCGGGCCAAAGTTGGCCTACAGTAGCGCGCCGTGCTCTCCGTTCACCCACGTGGCGATATGAATCGGCCTCGTACGGGTGTGTTCGCGACGCGCTCACCAGATCGCCCCAACCCCATTGGATTGCACGCCCTCGTGACCGAGACGGTGGAAGTCGAGACCATTACGGTCCACAACCTCGAAGCCATCGATGGCACTCCCATCCTGGACATCAAACCGATCCTTGGCAGGTTGCGCGAGCGGTAATGTGACCGACTTCCACAGACTCCCTGGCTGGGAGATCGGTATAGTGGGGGAGAACGCAGCGAGGGACGAGAAGGAGGAGATCAGCTTGCTTGGCACAGCGGTCGAGAGCGCGATGAACGAGCAGATCAGGAACGAGCTCTTTTCGGCGTACCAGTATCTGTCGATGGCGGCTTACTGCGAGTCGGAGAACCTTCCCGGCTTTGCGCAGTGGATGCGCGCCCAGTCCAGGGAGGAGACGGAGCACGCGATGAAGTTCTACGACTTCATCCTCGAGCGCAATGGCCGGGTCGTTCTGCAGGAGATAGACGGGCCCGTTGTCGAGTTCGGCTCACCGCTTGAGGTCTTCGAGCAGGCCCTCGAGCACGAGCGGAAGGTCACGGCGATGATCCATGACCTCTACGGGCTTGCGGTAAGCGAGAACGACTACGCCAGCCAGACCTTTCTCCAATGGTTCGTTTCGGAGCAGGTCGAAGAAGAGAAGAACGCCGGGGACGTCGTCGAGACCTTGAAGATGGTGGGAGACAAGAGCGAGGCGCTCTTCCTGCTCGACAGGGAGTTGGGTCAGCGCCGGGTGGAGGCGCAAGGATCCGGCTGAGGAACCGAATCTCTTCGGGGCGTCCTTTCTGAAGCACGTCGGTGGAGGATCGCAGTGGTCAACCGTATGCAGTCTCTCGTGCTCGGGTTCTTCTTGGTGGCCTGGATCAGCCTCGTGGCCATCCTCGTGGTTGAGCCGGGGATCTACGACAGCGCCATGAAGCTTCCCGCGGGCCGGCACGTTCTCGCTGACCTGGCGTTTCTGGGTGCGATCTCGGCTTTCATCGCACTCCTCGTTGTCGGGGTTCTGAGGCGCTGGCGCTGGACGTTCTGGCTGATCCTGGTCGCCTTCCTGTTCGGCGTTTTGCGCGTACCGGCGTCGGTCCTGGAACTTACCGGGGTGCTATCTCCGGCCGGACCGACATGGTACGTGCTGTTTCAGGCCCTGCTCGGCCTTGCCCAGGTCACGATCGGGCTTCTGATGCTTGCCGGCTACCGGCGGGCCGGATTATGGGGCAGCCCAGGCACCTTGCTTCGCTAGTATTGGACCCTCGTGAGGGGTGTGGTCTGCCATAAAGGAGTCCGGCACAGGTGCGGGGGTTCTCCAGAACCCCGCGCCGTGTCGGGTTTCGTGCGCGTAGAGTTGGCGGTCGAATAGGCCGCAGCAATCAGCGAACAAAAAGCTGGCGAGCTGAAGTGCTGAAATGCTGAGAGCCGCCTGTAGGGCGGCGTGCTGACTAGCTGACATACGCTATGATCTCGGTGATGAACGAACGTCAGGAGGAAAAGGACGTCCGGAGTGATCTCGCGGATCGGCTACGTGAGGCGGTCTCCCGCCCGCTGGACGAGTGGAGCGAGGTGTACGAGGGCTTCTCGCCCGTAGACCTCGAGACCGGGCAGCGGCGTCCGCGTGTGCCGCCGCCAGGGGCGGATTCGCGGCTCGCTGCGGTGCTGGTCCCCATCCTAGTGGAGGGCGAGGATGCGCGCGTGGTCTATACGGTTAGGAAGGACGATCTCGCCGACCACGCGGGCCAGATCTCCTTTCCAGGCGGCAGCATAGAGGCGGGTGACGGTTCGCTGATGGAGACGGCATTGCGCGAGGCCGAGGAGGAGATCGACCTCAGCCCAGAATTGGTCGAGGTAGTCGGGGCGTTGGAGGAGATGTACATCCCGCCCTCGAACTTCCGCGTGAGCCCTTTTGTCGGGCTCCTGCCGCCCGAGGCCGAGATGGTACTGGCCCCCGACGAGGTAGAGGAGATCTTCACCGTCTCTTTGGCGACGCTGACCGCCAATGAGACTTTCCGCAAGGTACTCTGGCACTATGACGGTCGCGACTACGAGGTGCCGGTGTTCGCCGTCGAGGACGCTGTTTCGCGAAACATCTGGGGCGCGACGGCGGCGATAACCGCGGCCTTGCTGGCACGCCTGGGCTGGCGGGAGTACAGACGCTAAGGGGACCGCATGCTGCGAGTGGTCGCAATGCTGCTGTTCGGCCTGATGTTCCTGGCCCAAGTCGGAGACCTTTACGGACTTTACCTCACGCTCGCTGACCCTGTGCCTGCGGCTGACCGATTCGGTATCAGCGCCGGGGCCGAAGTCCTGCGCAGTACTGTACTCCTGATCCTTGCCCTCATCGTTTGTCTTGGCGCGCTCCTTGCCCTGGTCGGGTTGCTCCTCCGCAGAACCGCACTCTTTCACAAGAGCGCCCTGGCCTGCGCGCTCGGATACGGCGTGTATGGGCTGTATCAGGTGGCTGACGGCGCACTGCAAGTCGGCTCGGCGATCGTCATCCTTGCCGGTTTGATCTATCTGGTGCTCGGCGGCATCGCATACGCCATGTATCGGTCTGTGTTCGAGACGTGAAAGCACTTCAGCACGTCAGCAATAAAGAAGCTGACTGGCTGAAGTGCTGACCGGCGCGGGAATTGGAAGGGTTGTACCCTTCCAATTCCCGCTACATCTCACCTTAGCTCGCGCTACCTGATAGATTCTCTGATCGTGGCTACGGAAACCAAGAGAGAAGAGGGTGTTCGACGGGTCTATAAGGACCGCAACCTCCAGGTGCTGTGGGGCGTAACGTTGATGGCGGTATTAGGGACCTCGAGCATAACTCCGGCCTTTCCGAGCATCGTGCGGGCGCTCGGGATCTCGAGTGGGCAGGTTGGGCTCCTGATCACGTTCTTCACCATGCCCGGCATCGTGCTGACTCCGCTCCTCGGCGTACTCTCCGACCGTTTCGGGAGGAAGAAGATCCTGGTCCCCGCCCTTATCCTTTTCGGCCTCGCCGGCGGCGCCTGCGCCTTCGCCCGCAGCTTCGAACTGCTCCTCGCTCTCCGATTTTTTCAGGGCATGGGAGCCGCCGCCCTCGGGACTCTCAACGTCACGGTGATCGGGGACATCTACGAAGGCCGCGAGCGGTCGAGCGCGCTCGGATACAATTCCAGCGTTCTCTCTATAGGGACGGCGAGCTACCCCGCGATCGGCGGTCTCCTGGCTACCTTCGCGTGGTACTATCCTTTCGCCCTTCCCTTCGCGGCGATACCCATAGCCATCGTCGTCCTGTTCTCGTTGCGCAATCCGGAGCCGCGCAACGACGATCGGTTGAGGGACTACTTCGGGAGCGTGTGGGAGAACCTTCGCGACAGGGAGGTCTTCGGCCTGATCGGAGCCTCCCTGCTAACGTTCATAATCCTCTTCGGGCCGCAGATCTCGTACCTACCGATCCTGATGAACGCGCGCTTCGACGCCCCTTCCTACATTATCGGGGCCGTCCTCTCGGGCGCATCCCTGACCACCGCGCTGACCTCGACCCAGCTCGGCCGCCTGACCGGCCGCTTCTCGGAGAAGAGCCTCTTGAGAGCTGCATTCGTACTCTATGCGATCGCCCTGACCGCTGTCGCATTCACTCCCAGCTTGCCCCTTCTTCTGCTCCCCGCCGCCGTGTTCGGTGTGGCGCAGGGGATCAACCTCCCCAACGTCTTCTCGCTCCTAAACTCCCACGCCCCAACTGAGAACCGCGGGGCGTTCATGGCCGCAAACGGTATGTCCCTCCGCGCCGGCCAGACGATAGGTCCCCTCTTTATGGCCTCCGCCGCAGGGGCACTCGGCCTGACCGGAGCCTACCTCACCGCCGCCGGCCTCGCGGTCTTCGCATTCGTGACGGTCCT
>Ga0126313_10000657_pt1 | contig 16860 bp, 14 predicted proteins | sample Plot105A_FD_89954 | JGI IMG/M metagenome (GOLD analysis project Ga0126313, IMG submission 89954) | Serpentine soil microbial communities from UC McLaughlin Reserve, CA, USA - Plot105A | ecosystem: Environmental > Terrestrial > Soil > Grasslands | place: USA: UC McLaughlin Reserve, Lake County...
GCCGCATCCTCCTCAGCCGCGGAGGCGGGCGCGCCGCCGCGGCCACAGCCCCGCACACCGCGACGGTGCGCCGCGCGCTGACCGCCGGCCGCCGCGTCCGCCTGCGCCTGAAGGTCGGTCCACGCACAGCCGCGCGGATCCGCCGCGCGCTCAACCGCCCGCGGCGCGCCGCCGGCGTCCGCGTCACCGTGACCGCGACCGATGCCGCCGGCAACACGGGCCGGCGCACCGTACGGGTGCGGATCAGGCGCTAGCGACCACGCCGTGCTCGCAGCCCGCGCGCAGCGGAGCCGGCCCAGGAGGTACGCGACTTCGACACGTTCGTCAACGCGGCGAGCCATCCCTCCTCCTCATCGCGCGGGCCGAGCGCCGGCCCCCCGTCATCCTCAGAAGACGTTCTCGGGCAGGTCGAGATCGGTGAGGCTCTCCACCTTGAACGCCGCCGGCAGGACGACACCCTCGGCTCGAAGGAACTCGACCATCTGGCGGTAATGGAACGCGGCGTGCCAGCGCTGGTACTCGAGCAGCGCACCGAAGTTGACATGGCCCCGAGAGGACGCCACCGGGGGGTCGCGCCGATCGAGCTCATCTCCATGCTCGCCGAGAAACAGCAGCCAGGCATCTGCGGCATCTCTGGCGAACCCGACGACGTCCCCGATCGACCGCAGACCTTCCTCCCGTCGATGGTCCTCCTCGGGGTACCACTCGAAATGCCCCGCCGAGAACGCCCCGGGCAGCAGCGAGACCGGATCGAACACGTTCACGGTCAGGTTCCGAAGCGTGCGCCCGCGCGACGGAGTGGGCCGCACCACCAGCTCCCACTCGACATGCTCCAGGTGGGCGATCCACGCGTCCAGGACCGGCACGATGTCCCACGCGAGCCGCTGGCGTTCCTCCGTGCTGGGCACCGACAGCCCGAGTGCCGTGGCGATCTGGGTCCGGTGCATCACCGGCGTGACCCGGTCACCGACCACGAGCGACGGGACGGCGGGGCTTCCGAGCTCCGTCCAGCGACGCTTCGCATCCTCATCATCGAAGATGTTCAGTGAGCGAAAGTCGATCCCCTGCTCGCCAAGGAACTCCTTGGCCGCAGCGCAGGACGCTCAGCCGGGTCGCCAGATGAGCGCGACTCGGGTCATCGCGGCCACAGATCGATGCGGCGGGACCCGAAGAGAACGCGATCCGACTCCCGCCGGAGACGCGACGCGACGCTCGTCCCGCAGCGCTGGAGCGGTGCACGCATCGCCGAGACCCTAGCTTCCGGTGACCGCGGGCGCGACGAGGGGACGACGGCGAGGCGAGCCGAGTCGAGCCGTGGTGTGCGTCGCCCACGTCACGGTGACGGAGGCCGAACCGCTGACCGCCCGCCCCGAGGGGCGTACCTGGCGGACTTCCGCCCGCGCGCAGCTCACGCGGCGGCGGCGGGGCGGCACAGCGGAAGCGACGGACCGGGTCGCCGGGGAGCCGCTCGCGGCGACGGGCTGAGTTCAGACGCGACCACGGCGTTGCGCGCGGCGACCCAGGCCGGATAGCGTCCGGCCCGTGAGGATCGGTGCACAGCCCCTGGGAAGAGGAGGACGTCGCATGACCAGAAGCACCCTTCGAGCGCTGCTCGCGAGCGTGGTGGCCGCGCTCGCCCTCGTCGTGGCCGCCTGCGGCGGCGACGACGACGGGGCCAGGACATCGACCGGCGGCGGCAACGGCGCCGCGCAGGAAACCGGCGGGGGCAAGACCGGCGGCGTGCTCCGCCAGCTCGGCTCCACGGACGTCGACTACCTCGACCCCGGGCACACGTACTACACGGCCGGCTACCAGGTCGCATACGTGACGCACCGGTCGCTCTACGGCTTCAAGCCCGCCGGCGGGGACCCGATCCCGGACGTGGCGGCGGGCGAGCCGCAGCTCTCCAAGGACCTCAAGACCATCACCGTCAAGATCAAGCGGGGCATCAAGTTCAGCCCGCCGGTGAACCGCGAGGTCACGACGAAGGACATCAAGTACGCGTTCGAGCGGTTCTTCTCGGCCAACGTCGGCGGCCAGTACCCGTCCTACTTCAGCGCGATCGCCGGCACGCCCGAGGAGCCGACCAAGGGCGTCAAGCCGATCTCCGGGATCACGACGCCGGACGATCAGACGATCGTGTTCCGGCTCGCGCGGCCCGAGGCGGTGTCCGTCGCGGCCGCGCTCGTCATGCCGATCACGATGCCGGTGCCCGAGGAGTACGCGAAGGAGTTCGACGCCAAGAACCCCTCGACGTACAACGAGCACGTCGTGGCCACCGGCCCGTACATGGTCAAGAACGACGCGAAGGGCAACACCGTCGGCTACCAGCCGGGCAAGTCGATCGACCTCGTCCGCAACCCCAACTGGGACAAGTCGACGGACTTCCGCCCCGCCTACCTCGACGAGATCGATATGACGACGAACGCGTCCGACGCATCGGTCTCCGCGCAGCAGGTGCTCACCGGCTCGCACATGACCCTCGACTCCGACCCGCCCGCCGCGCAGCTGCGCGACGCGGCGCTGAACCGCAAGGGCCAGTTCGTCCAGGTCCCGAGCGGCGGGTATCGCTACCTCCCGCTCAATACGACCATCAAACCGCTCGACAACATCAACGTGCGCAAGGCGATCGTCGCGGCGTTCGACCGCGAGGCGGTCCGCCGCGTGCGCGGGGGGCGCTTCATCGGCGACATCGCCACCCACCTCCTGCCCCCCGGGATCCCCGGCTTCCGGGAGGCCGGCGGCCTCAAGGGCTTCGCCGACCTCGACTACCTGCGCAACCCGCGCGGCGACATGGCGCTCGCGACCGAGTACATGAAGAAGGCCGGCTACCCGTCCGGGAAGTACACGGGCAACGACCGGCTGCTCCTCGTCACCTCCAACGCGGACCCGGGCAAGTCCCAGGCGGAGGTCGGCAAGGCGCAGCTCGAGAAGCTCGGCCTGAAGATCGACCTCCGCGCCGTGCCGAACGACGCGATGTACACCGACTGGTGCCAGGTCCCGCCGAAGAAGGTCGCCATGTGCGGCGACGCCGGCTGGTTCAAGGACTTCGTCGACCCGCAGTCGATGCTCGAGGTCACCTTCAAGGGCGCGAACATCGTGAAGACCGCCGGCAACAACAACCTGCCCCAGCTCGACGTGCCCGAGATCGACGCCGCCATGGACAAGGCCGCCGGGCTCCAGGGGCAGGAGCGCCTCCAGGCCTGGGCGAACATCGACAAGATGATCATGGAGCAAGCCGCCGTCGTGCCGCTCGTCTGGGACAAGACGACGCTGATCTGGTCCAAGGACGTGCAGGGCGTCGGCAACGCGTACGACACGACCGTCGACTTCGCGTTCACATCGCTGAAGTGACCTGACCGTTCGCGAGCGGTCACCGCCGCCGGTGACCGCTCGCGAGCCGCGCGGCCTGGCGATCGCGAGCGGCGGGCGCGACAGCGTCGCCTTCGCGACGGTGCGGCGTTCGCCCCAGGCCGCGTTCCCGGACAGGATCTGGCGCGCACCGGACGGCGCAGGGTGGTGCGGCGCGTCGACGGCGCCTGAGCCGCTCAGACGGGACGGGGCGCGGGCAGCGTGAGGCCCGGGAGCTCCACGGCCGTCCGCCGCCCGTGAACGCCGCGACCGCCACGCGGACGCGCTCGCGCCCCGCCCGCGCCGCCTCCTCGGGCAGCGGGGGTCGGCTCGGCGGAGCCGTCGGCGCTAGTGGCGGGCCGAGTCGTGCGCGAGGCGCTGACGGGGATCGTGCTGCGGCGGCGTGGATCCCGGCGCGCGGCCCTGCCGGGCTCGGCTCCAGCGGGCGACCGAGGCGATCAGCCGGCCGGAGAGGATGGTGCGCGTCGCCGGCGACTGCGCTCGAGCGCGCGCGGCGCGCGCCCGGTCCGGGCGGCGCCGTGAGGGCGGAGCCATCCGCAGCCAGGCAGCCGTGAGCGCGACGAGCAGCGCGGCGACGATCCCCGCGCCGACGGCCGTGGTCGTTCGGGCGACGGCCGAGAGGGCGGCCGGCAGCCTCGGCAACGGAGCTTCCGACGCGGCCGGCGGGCGCGGACCCCGGATGGCGTGGCGGACGCTAGGGCGCGGCGCGACGTTCGCTCGCCGCGGCGCGGCCGGCGAGCCGGCGGAAGCGGCGATCGGCGGGCTCGCGGCCGCCACGCCGGGGCTCCGCTTCCGGGCGCCGCGGACGTGGGTGCGCTCGGGGCGCCCAGCGGCTCGCGATGCGCGCCGCTCGACGACCCGGATCCGGCGTGCCCGCGTGGACGACGTCCGGCTGCGCGGCGCCCGATCGGCCCGACGTGGGTTTGCCGTCGGCTTGCGCGGCAGCGCCGCCCGCGCGACCGGGGATGCCGCGGACGCCGTCGCAGGCACATCGAGCGGTGGGGCCGGCATGGCGCTGGAGGGCGCGCCCGGCACGGCGATCCGCGGCGCGGGGGACTCCGTGGGCTGCGTAGGCAATGGCGATGCGCCAGCCGGCTGATCGGGCGTCGCCGGTCCGGCCGTCTCGCCCGACGGTGACGGCGCGGAGCCGGGCGACGTCTCGGTCGGCGGCGGAGGTGACGGGTCGGGCGCCTTATCGGGAGTGGAGGTGGACGGGTCGCCAACGGGCGTCGGATGGGGCTGGCTCCCGCTGTGGTCGTCGGCGGCGGCAGGGTCCTGCGGCGCCGGATCCGTCGCCGGATCCGGCGACGATCCTGTGCTCGTCCCCGAGGTCTGCGCGCGCGCCGGCGTCGTGCCCGGGCCGACGGCGCCCGCCAGCGCGAGGACGATCGCCAGCGCGGCCAGCGCCAGCGCGGCCGCGGCGCCGATCCGTGGCAGCCGGCTCCGGTCGCTCGGGGCAAGCGCTGACAACCCTGGCTGCATCGCATCCATCGGCCTAACGATCCCGGAACCGGCGCCGCTTCGGACCTCCCCATTGGGACAGATTACGTCGAGGCGGCGGTCAGTTGGCGCCTCCGCCTCACTCCGCGCACCTGCCCTCGGGCGGCGAGGCGCGCCTCGCCGGGCTCGACGCGAGCCGCGTCGGCGGTTGCCGCGGCGCCACCGCCCTTCAGCGAGACCGAGCTCGCCATCGGATCGCACAGCAGGGCATCGAGTGCACGGGCCGCTGCCGCCGGCGCCGTGTCGGCGCGCCGGAGCAGCGACTCCCGAGAAGCCGCGTGCCCGAGCTCCTCGGGGCCTGAGCGACGGTCGCCGCTCGAGACGCGTGTGCACTGACGGGGGCACGCGCTCGGACGTCGCTCGACGCACCTGCGGGCTTATTCTCGATCGTGCGATGCGTTCGGCTCAGCGAGAGGACGCGGGCGAGGCGACGGTCGATGTCCTGATCGCGGGCGGGGGGCCGTTCGGGCTCATGCTCGCCAACGAGCTGGGCCGCCGCGACGTCAGCGTCGCGCTCGTCGACGCGAAGCCGTCGACGGCGATCAGTCCGCAGGCGAACGCCACGCAGGCCCGCACGATGGAGCACTACCGAAGGCTCGGCTTCGCCGACGAGGTACGCAGCCTGGGGCTTCCGGAGGACTTCCCGACGGACATCGCCTACTTCACGCGCTTCGCCACCCACGAGCTGGCCCGGTTCCGGCTGCCCTCCGCCCGCGAGGCCCGCGAGCGGGTGACCACGATGTCGGGGTCGTGGAGCGCCGCGGAGCTCCCGCACCGGGTCTCGCAGAAGTACGTCGAGCAGGTTCTCCGCCGCAACGCCGAGGCGCTGCCCGGCGTCTCGATCGACTACGGGTGGCGCCTGACCGACTTCGGGGAGACCGAGGACGCGGTGAGCGGGACCGTGGCGCAAGTCGACGGTGGGACGCAACGGCAGATCACGGCCAGGTACCTCGTCGGCGCCGACGGGGCGCGCAGCGACATCCGCAAGCGGCTCGGGATCGTCTGGACCGGCGAGACGGGCGTGGTGCGCGACTTCTTCGGAGGTCGCATGTACGCGATCTACCTGCGCGCGCCGGAGTTCTACGACGTGGTGCCGCACCCGCCGGCCTGGATGAACGTCACCTTCAATCGCGATCGAAGGGCGTTCATGGCCGCCGTCGACGGCAAGGGCGAGTTCGCGTTCCACACGCAGCTTCGCGAGGGCGAAGACCCGGAGCGCACGAGCGCGGCCGGCGCCGCGGGGCTCTTTGACTCCGCCGCCGGCGCCCGTATCGACGCGACCATCCTCTCGTGCGACACGTGGACCGCCGGCCACGCGCTCGTCGCGGATCGCTTCCGGCGTGGCCGCATCCTCCTCGGCGGCGACGCGGCGCATCTCTTCACGCCCGCCGGCGGCCTCGGCTACAACACGGCGGTCGAAGACGCTGTCAACCTCGGCTGGAAGCTCGCCGCGACGATCAAGGGCGTCGCCGCTCCACGTCTGGTCGACAGCTACGAGCTCGAGCGCAGGCCCGCAGCGGTCCGCAATACCGGCTATGCGCGCGCGTTCGCCGAATCGCTGGGCCGCTTCGTGCCCGAGGACGGCCTCGAAGACAACGGACCGCGCGGCGAACGGCTGCGCCGCGCGGCGGGGCAGTACCTGGAAAGGCACGGGCGCGCCGAGTTCAACATTCCCGGCATCACGTTCGGGACGCGCTACGCGGAGTCGCCGGTGATCGTGTACGACGGCTCGGCGGCCGCGCCGGACTCCGCCAACAGCTACGAGCCGAGCGCCTCGCCCGGAGGGCGGGCACCACACGTCTGGCTGGACGACGGCGTCTCGCTGTTCGACACCTTCGGCTTCGAGTGGACGCTGCTGCGGCTCGGTCCAGCGCCGCCCGATGGCACCGGCCTGGTCGACGCCGCCCGCCGGCTGGGGATCGAGCTCGAGGTCGTCGACGTGCCGTCGAAGGAGGTCCGCGATCTCTACGAGGCGCCGCTCGCGCTCATCCGGCCCGACCAGGTCGTCGCCTGGCGGGGTTTCGACGATGCGCGCGCGGATGCCGTCGCCGTGGTCGCAGTCGGCTACAGCGGCGACGGGAAACGCGGCGAGCGACGATCGTCGTAGCACCGCGGCTCGAGCCACCCGCCTCGCGGTCGGCTTCCATCCCGGCGCATCAGCCGAGCGGCCCGCCGCGACACCACGATCCGAGCCGCGGGCCCCGCGCTCAGTCGTAGCCCGTGAACGGCTCGGTCTCGAACCGAGTGCCTTTGGCGCGATCCTCGAAGACGTGCGTGATGCGGACTGCGGGCGGCACCGCCTCGACTCGGCTCTCGACGAGCTCGAGGTTGGAATCGTCTCCCAAGCCGAGGGCGTTCAGCCGCTCGGCCTCGGCCTTGGCGACGTCACCGGGGGTGGGATTGCTCTCAGGGTAAGCCTCGGTGTGGTGGCGGATGAGCGCCTGCCAGTGCTCGTCACCCGCCCGTTCGATCGAGCTTCGGATCTGTTCCCGGGTGAATGCCATGGTCTGAGCCTCCTCTGCCGTGGCTCGATGAGACCGACCGGCGCCAACGCTACCGGCGGGCACGCGAGAACCGGCGGGTCAGTCGCTGTCGTCCGACTCCTGCCCCGAGGTCCTGATGTCCTCGCTCACGAGATCCTTGAACGGCTTGAGTTTCTCGAACGCCTCCTGTGGGCTGATCTCGCCGGCCGCCTCCTCCTCGCTGAGCAGGTACGGCGCGGCGTCGACGGCCGTCCGCCACGCGGCCTCGTCCGGATCCGAGTCGCTTCGCGCAGAGGCCGTGGGCGCCTGCGCCGGCGCGGGCTCCACCTTGTCGAGGTAGACGTTGCGAAAGCCGTTGCGCTCCTCCTCGTGGAAGGCGATGCGCGCCCGCGAACCCTCGGCCTCCTCGGCGGCGTGACCGATCGGCGGGCGGAACGTCGTGTACTCGGTGCCGCTGTCGTCGGTGACCGTCCAGCGCGTATTGCCGTTTCGCGTCTCGTTCGTCTTCACCGACGCGATCACGACCTCGGCGTCCATGTTCGGGTGATACCCGACCCGGCGTCTCTTCGCCCCTCGTCGCGCCCTCACGCCGGCGGCGGCAGGGCGAGGTCGGCGACGAACGCCGATTTGGTCGCTGGGGCCGGGGCGGCGCCAGTCGTGCGCGTCGGCGCCGGCGACCGGACGCAGGCCGCGGACGGGAGGTGGTCGAGTCGCCGGCCGCCCTTCGCCTGCGGGAACGTCCAGCTCGCCTCGCGCTCGCCATACCGTGGAGGCCCGGAACGCGTCCTCCCAGCCGGGCTCGCGCAGGCCGTGCACCAGCGCGCGCTCGGCGCGATCCCAGCGTGCCGGGCGCAGCCGGCCCGCGCTGTCGTGCGCCGGAGCTCGTCACGGGATGTGACGTGCGCCCGCGTTAGATCGACTCGGCCCGCATCACGGAGTCGCGCGCGCGCCCGAGCACGTCGACCGCCCGGTCCCCCGGGCTCCACACCGCCATCGACGTTCGGACCGCCGAGCCGCCCGCGAACTCGGTGATCAGGTCGTTGAGGAGCTCTGTGGCCGCTTCCGCGCCGTCCAGCGGAGCGAGGATCGCGAGGCGGCGCCCACTGGGGCGATACGCCCTGCCCCCGAAGCGCCCGGCGGCCCGCTGAGCGTTCCGGGCAGCCACCTGGATCAGATGGTCACCCGCGGCATAGCTGACGTCGTCGTTCACGCGAGGCAGGTCCTCGAGCTGGACGAGCGCCACTGCGAACGGGCTGTCGGCGGTCGCGTTGTCCACGGCCTCGCGGACGTCGTGGTGCAGCGCGCGCTGGTTGCCGAGCAGCGTGAGGCCGTCGGTCGACGCGGCGGCCAGCGGGCCCGCACCGGCGCCGGCCCGGCCGGCCAGGTTCAGCGGCAGCGCTTCGATGACCCCGTCGGCGAGCGCCTCATCGACGGCCAGCGGCCCGCTGCGAACCGCCTCGACGAAGAGCTGGGCAACCTCGGGGTCGAACTGCGTGCCCGCTCCCGCGATCAGCTCACTGCACGCCTCCTCTTCCGACCGGCGCCCGCGGTGCGGGCGGTCGTTGGTCATGGCGGCGTACGCCTCGAGCACCGCCAGCCCGCGGGCGGCGATCGGGATCGAGTCACCCGCCAGGCCGGCCGGATATCCGCCGCCGTCGAACCGCTCGTGGTGATAGAGGACCGCGGTCGCCACGTCGCGGAGTGCCGGGACCTGTCCGACGATGTTGAAGCCGACGCGCGGATGCAGCTCGATCACGGCCCGCTCGTCCGGCCGCAGCGCTCGCTCCGCGGTCAGGAGGCGGTCGGGAACGGCGAGGTAGCCCACGTGGCGCAACAGGGTCGCGCAGACCAGCACGTCGCGCTGGCCGGGATCGAGCTCCAGGTCGCGCGCCAGCGCGAGGGCGTGGAGCGTGAGGCCGGTCGACTCCTGATGCAGCCGGAGGTCCCGCGCGGCCATGGCCTCGAGGAGTGCGCGGACGGCGGCGTGATGCGCCTGGTTCAGCTCGTTGTGAAGCTGGCCGTGGTGGAGCGCGGCGCCGGCGTGGTCACCGAGGGCGAGCAGGACGTCGTCGTCCACCTCGTCGAAGCCGCCCGAGCGGTTGGCGCAGATGATCACCCCGTGGAAGCGGTCGCGCAGGTAGAGAGGAATCGCGACGAGCGTCTCGATCTCGGCGTCGGCGGCTCCCGCCGACTCGGGGTCGCGCACCGGCTCGTCCTCACGCACGATCTCGTCGGACCTCAGCACCTGGCGCGCAAACCGCTGTGCCACGTCGCTGTCCGACGGGTCGTGCTCGAACCCGTGCGCCACGACGACATCGAGGGCGCCGTCGCCGTCGGCGTCCTCCCGCGAGAGCAGCATCCCCTTCGGCGTCTCGACGAGCCGCATCGCCGTCAGCAGGACGAGCTCCCGCACGTCGCTGTGCTCGTCCGGCGTATGCGTCCGCTGTGCGTCGTACAGGCGCTGGACCTGCCCGCGCAGCTCGCGGTTCCATTCGCGCTCCGCGCGCCGCGACTGCGCGAGGCGCCGCGCGAGCTCGCGCTCTTGGCCCAGCGCCTTCTCCGCGCGGTGAAGCGCATGCTGCAGGCGCTCGCGCTCGGCGCGATGGCGTTCCGCATCGCTCTCCACGCGTGCGCGGGCCTCGTCGACCTGGCGCCGCGTCTCCTCCTGCGCCTTCTCCTGCTGGGCGTCGTGCTGCGCCGTCGCCTCGCGGAGGGAGTCGAGCTCCGCCTCGGCTGCCGCGCGCCATGCGGCGGCGCGGGTCAGGTCGTCGTGCGTCTCGGCGACGGCCGCGCCCAGCGCGACGCTACGACCGGCCGCCCGGCGCCACGCGTCGAACATCGCTCCCGCGCCGAGCACCAGTGGCAGGAATGCGAGCAGCGCCGCGCGCGACACCGATGCGCCCGCGACCAGAGCAGTGACGAACACCGCCGCGGCCACAGACCAGGCGCCGACCGCAATGCGCGCTTCCCGGCGTTCGGGATCGCGTCGGATCATGACGTCACGACTGGACGTGATCAGGCGTTACCCGGGACGACGTCTCCCCTAGCGGCGGCCCGACTGCTCATGCGGCCGATCGGAGTACGCTCGGTGCGGCAAGCATCGGAAGGAGAAGCTGATGACCTTCCAAACCGGAGACCGGGTCGTCGCCGAGTCGGAGTCGACCGAGCGTCCCGCACGGTATGGGACCGTGCGCGAGGTGATCCACGAGGACCCGCGCGCCCGCTACCGCATCGACTGGGACGACGGTCACACGACCGTCTATACGCCGGCGGCCGGTGCGCTCTCGCTCGCGCAGGAGAGCGCCGAGCGGGCCCGGTGACGGCGCGCTCGGTACGCGGAGCGGGTTCGCGCGAGGAGGCCGTCACCGAATTCGTGGCGAGAGCTCCTCCGGCGCGAACGAAATCGGTGATGCGCCTCGCGCGTCACGGTGGAGCGGCGGCCCAAGCAGGGACGGGCCGCCGCTCCCCGTCGCCACGCTGAGGGAGCGCGGCACCACGCTGAGGAGCATGGCTTGCGAGCGGTCCCGGGAGGACTTGCGAACCGCCCGCGTCGGGGCTCGAAGAGCGGCAAGGCCCGTCGGTCCCTACCTCCATAACGACGGGTCGCCGCCAAGGTCGGGCGCGGTCGGGCAGGTCTGCAGCTTTCCGGCGGTGTCGACGCGCGTTCCCGTGCAAAGTCGGGCGCTGGACCCGGAGGTCGCCCCGATTCTGCGCTCGGCTCAGGCGGATCACGCACCCGCCGGTGTCGGGCCGCGCCCTGTGAGACGGCCTCGAAGAGCGACGACTCAGGGCAGCGGCGCTCGGACGCCAACGCTCGCGCCCGGACCGCTCGCTCGCAGTCGGGGATGGGGTGCGTACGTCTCGCGTCCGATCTCGCGCTGCTCTTTGCCGCAGTGCGCACAGAGGAGCACGAAGCGGACATGGCCCGGAACGTCGAGCCTCGCCTGTACGTCGTGCTGATCTTCGCAACACATCGGCGCCGTCCTGCGGTTCGGAATTCGACCGGCCGGGGCGCCGAGAAGCTCGGCGCCCGGTCGGCATGGACAGCATGCTCCGGGCGCGGTGGAGGAAACAACACGACGAAAGTCCGGAAAGCTGTCCGGCGTGGCCTCCCCATCTGCCTTGACGCCGTGCCGATGGACGGGAAATGCCCGCGTGGCACACCCCGCGATGGGCGCGGGCGCGGGTTCGTCGTGCCGCTCTTCCGGGCGCGGCCGGACCGGATGCGGAGACTTCATCCGCAAGATCCCGCCCGGCCGCAACTCCTGGAGGGAGCGCGAGCCCTAACGGCTCGGCGGCAGCAGCACGCGGTCGATCACGTGGATGACGCCGTTCGAGGCGCGGATGTTCGTCTTCGTCACGCGCGTGGTGCGGTTGAGGAAGACGCGGCTGCCGCGCACCGACACGCGGACCGAGGCGCCGTTGACCGTCTTGACGCGGCTGCGCTTGACGACCTTCCCGGCGGTGAGGCGGCCCTTCGCCACGTGGTAGGTCAGGACCGCGCGGAGCGCGGCGGGGTCTGCCGCAAGCGCGTCGAGCGTCGACTTCGGCACCTTCGCGAAGGCGGCGTTGGTCGGGGCGAAGACCGTGTACCTGCCGGACGACAGCGTCTCCGCGAGCCCGGCCTTCTGCACCAGGCCGACGAGTGTCGAGAACTGGGGGTCCGACGCAGCGACCTGCACGATGGTCCTCTCGGACTGCGCGCTCGACACGGCGGCGAACGAGACGGCGGCGACGGCCGCGAGGACGAGACTGGCCAGCATTCGCTTCACGGGAAGCTCCTTCATGTGGGGACGGATGCTTGAGGTACGGGCCACGGCCACCGACGGCCCGAGCGCCGGGGCGCCGGATTGGAACGGGCCCGAGCCCGCTCGGGGCCGCGCCGCGGACGCGGTGGACCCGGCCGGCCTGCGTGCGGCGCGGCCGCGGCGGTTGCGCGCCAGGCACCCCGGCCGCCCGGCCCGCGCGCCGTAGGGTGGGCGCCATGGATCGCCCGCCGCTGCGACCGACCGCCGTGGCCGCGGCCGTGGTCGGGGCGCGCGTGGCCCGCGGCCGGCGGCGCCGGCCCCCGCTCGTGCCGGTCGGCGCGCCGGCGGCCCTCATCAGCGTGGTGATCCCCGCGCGCGACGAGGAGCGCCGGCTGCCGGCCTGCCTGGCCGGGCTGGCCGAGGACACGGACGTCGGGGAGGTCGTCGTGGTCGACGACCGCTCCTCGGACGCGACCGCCGCGGTCGCGGAGCGCTCGGGCGCGCGCGTGGTCAGCGGTGCCGAGCTGCCCCCGGGATGGGGCGGAAAGGCCTGGGCGCTCGAGCAGGGGCTGAGCGCCGCGCGCGGCGAGATCGTCGTGTTCCTCGACGCCGACACGAAGCCCCGCCGCGGGCTCGCGGCCGCGCTCGCCGCGGCCCTCGGCGGCGCCGACCTCGTCAGCGCCGCTCCACGCTTCGTGTGCGAGAGCGCGCTCGAGCGGGCGCTGCACGCGAGCATGCTCGCGACGCTCGTGTACCGCTTCGGGCCCACCGATGTCGAGCGGTGGGAGCCGCCGGCGGCGCGGGCGATGATGAACGGCCAGTGCCTGGCGGTACGCGCCGGCGCCCTGCGCGCGGCCGGCGGGTGGGCGCGCGTGGCCGGCAGCCTGGTGGAGGATGTCGCGCTGGCCCGGGCGCTGCGCGCCGACGGCTGGCGTCTGCGCTTCGTCGACGCCGCCGACCTGCTCGAGGTGCGCATGTACGAATCGGCCGGCGAGACCTGGCGCGGGTGGGGCCGCTCGCTCATGGCCGGAGAGGAGACGTCCGCCGCGTGGCTGGCCGCGGACCTGGCCGTGATCTGGCTCGTCATGGCGCTGCCGCTCCCGCGCCTCGTGCTCGGCCGCCGCCCGCTCGACCTCGCCCTGGTCGTCCTGCGGATCGCGCTGCTGGCCGGGTTGGCGCGGTCGTACCGCCCCCGTGGCGCCGGGTTCTGGCTGTCGCCGCTCGCCGACGTCGCGGTGGCCGCGCGGCTCACCGCGTCCGTGCTGCGCCCCGAGCGGACCTGGCGCGGGCGGACCTACCCCGCCACGCGAACAGCGCCCCCACGATGCACATGAGCCCTCCGGTGGCCGCAACCCGCTCGACGGGGTCGACCAGCAGCTGGAGGAGCGGGGAGGCGAACACCCCCGCGCGGGCGCCCACGGCGAACGACCGGGCGGCGAGCCACCCCACCAGCACGACGGCCGCGGCCAGCGCGCCGGCGAGCGGGCTGAGCACCAGCCCTCCGCCGACGAAGGTCATCACCGCCTTTCCGCCGCGGAGCCCGGCGAACAGAGGGAAGGCGTGGCCGAGCATCGCCGCCGCCACGGCCGCGTACGCCGTCCACACGTCGCCGAGCGCGAGGCCCGCCGCCGCCGCGAGGGCGCCCTTGAGCCCGTCGCCGGCGAACGCCGGCCACGCGCGGCGCCGGCCGAGCTGCTCGAGCGCGTTCCACGCGCCGGGGTTGCCGTCCCCGGTGGCGCGGAGGTCGACGCCGTGGCGGCGCGCGACGAGCAGCGACACCGGGATCGACCCGAGAAGGTAGGCGATCAGGACCGCCGCCACGTAGTCCATCCCGAGTGCTCGCCTCCTTCCATCTCGTCCGCTATCCCCGCGCGACCGCGCCCGCGGGTCTCTCGCGCATGGGCCTCGACCGGCCCGTGCTGCGCCGCACCGACGGCCTGCGCTTCTGGCGCCTGCTCGGCACGGGGCGCGGCCCGACGATGACGCTCAGCGCCGACCTGCGCCGGTGGGCCCTGTTCGCGGTGTGGGAGGACGAGCCCGCGCTCGACGGGTTCCTCGCCGGGTCGCCGGTCGCCGAGCGCTGGCGGCGCCTGGCCGCCGAGCGCTACGACCTGCGGCTGCGCGTCGTGCGCGCGCGCGGCGCGTGGGGCGGAGGCAACCCGCTGGCGGGCGCCCTCACCGGGACCGCCGTCCGCAGCCCCGCCGAGCCGGTCGCCGTGCTCACGCGCGCCACGATCCGACCGCGCCGGCTGCTCGCGTTCTACCGCGCGATCGCGCCGCCGGCGACCGACCTCCTCGACCGGCCCGGCGTCCTCGCGTCCGTCGGGATCGGCGAGTGGCCGGTCGCCCGCCAGGCCACGTTCTCGCTGTGGCGCTCGGTCGAGGACATGCGCGCCTACGCCTACCGCGGCGCGGCCCACGCGGAGGTCGTGCGCCGCACGCGCGCCGAGAGCTGGTACGGCGAGGAGCTGTTCGCGCGCTTCCATCCCTACGGGGCGACCGGTACCTGGGACGGGCGCGACCCGCTGGCCGCGGTCTGAGCCCAGCGCACCAGGCCGTCCAGCGGGCGCCAGAACGTGCGCCGCTCGCGCGCCCCGTCGCGCTGCGGCCCGAGATGGTCGCCGACGGCTCGCGAGCGGATGATGCGCAGCGTGCGCCGCCCGGCCGGCACCCGCCGCGCGCCCCGCACGATGCCCCGGGCCGTGGCCGTGCCGACGACCCGGTCGGTCGGCGAGGCGAGCGCGACGATTCGGACCCCGGCCGGGATGCGCGCGAGCCGCGGCCCGGTGAGCCTCAGCGGGAATCCGCGCAGCGAGCGGCCCGGATAGACCGCGTACACCGCGCGGGGCACGGGCAGGCCGGCGGCGCGCGCGCTCGCCGCGAGGTCGGCGGCCAGCGCGCCGCCCGCGGAGTGGCCGGCGGCGATGACCGGGCCGTGGCGGCCGATGCGCCGCAGGGCGGCGCGCACGCCGGAGCGGACGTTGTGCAGCGGGGTGCGCACGTCGACGAACGGCACCTCCTGGTAGATCGGGTAGACGACAGTGGAGCCGCCGGCGGCGAGGTGCTCCAGCCACGGGCGGTACGCCGCGGGGCTCACGGCGGTCCAGCCGTGGAGGAAGACCACGACCGGATCGCCGGCGCGAGCGCCGCGCCGGCGGAGGACGACCGCCGCGCGCGCTCCGCGGCCGACGACCAGGCGGTCGACGCGCGCGGGGCGGCCCGGGGCGGGAGCGACCGCGGGCGCGCGGCGGCCCGCGCGGTCGTCGTGCTCGCCGCCCGTGGAGAGCGCGACGGCGCCCGCCACGGCGCCGAGCGCGCCGACGGCCCCCGCGGTCAGGACCGCCCGCCGTGCGCTCACGGGCTGCCCACCAGGTCGGCCACCGTCTTCGCGCCGAGCATCACGAGCGGCAGACCGCCGCCGGGATGGACCGTGCCGCCGACGCGGAAAAGCCCCCGAACGCCGCGCACGTCCGGTCCCGGGCGGCGAAGCGGAGCCAGGCGCCCGTGCGGGGCCGCGCCGTAGATCGCGCCGCCGACGGCGCCCGTCTCCGCGCGAGCTCCGCCGGACCGCGCCTCGCGCGCACGACGATCCGGTCGCGGACGCCGAGGCGCTCGATCACCCGCGCCTCGAGCTCGTCGATCGCGGCATCGGGCGCGGCGGCCGGCGCGTTGACGAGCGTGAACAGGTTCTCGCCGTCGGCCGGTGCCTCGCCGGGATCGGTGACGCACGAGGTGCTCAGGTAGATCGTCGGCTCGCACGGTGCGCGGCCGGCGAAGACGTCATCGAACTCCGCGTCGTAGCGCGCCGGGAAGCGGATCTCGTGGTGGACGCGGCCGCGGGTCGCGGCGCGCAGGCCGAGCATCAGCGCCAGGCCCGACAGCGAGCGCTGTGCGACCGGCTCGCGCGCACGGCCGAGCAGCCAGTCGAGGGACAGCGCGTCGCCGTTCCACACCACCACGTCGGCGGCCACGCGCCCGCCGTCGGCCAGCACCACCCCGCCCACGCGGCTGCCGGCGCGGTCGATCGCCGTCACGCGCGCGTCCAGCCACAGGTCGCCGCGGTGCGCGCGCAGCCGGCGCACCAGCGCCTCGACGATCGCGTACAACCCGCTGCGCACGTGCCACGCCCCGAAGGCGTGCTCGACGTAGCCGGCCACGGCCAGCGCCGCCGGCGCGCGGCGCGGGTCGGCACCCGCGTACGTCGCGAAGCGCTCGAGGATCATCCGCAGGCGCGGGTCGCGCGCGTGTGCGCGCGCGAGGGAGCGCACGGTACGCCAGGGCCGCGCGCGCAGGAGGCCGCGCGGGTCGGGCGCCGGCGCGCCGGGCGCCGGGCGGCGCGGGGGCCAGGGCGGCGGCCCGGTGAGGAAGGGCACCGACGCGCGCCACATCGACGCGCACGTCCGCAGGAACCGCGCCCAGTCGGTCCCGGACCCGGGCGACCACGCCTCGAGCGCCTCGAGCGCGCTCGGCAGATCGGCGCTGAGTTCGACGCTCGAGCCGTCGGCGAACCGGTAGCGCGTGACCGGCTCGACCCGCATGAGCTCGAGCTCGTCCTCGACGCGAGCGCCGGTGGCGGCGAGCAGGTCGCGCAGCACCCAGGGCATCGTCAGAAGCGACGGGCCCGTGTCGAAGCGAAAGCCGTCGCGCTCGAAGCGCCCGGCCTTGCCGCCGGGCGCGGTGCCCTGCTCGAGCACGGTGACCGCGTGGCCGGCGGCGGCCAGGCGCGCGCCCGCGGCGAGGCCGCCGACCCCGGCTCC
>Ga0126313_10000658_pt1 | contig 16844 bp, 13 predicted proteins | sample Plot105A_FD_89954 | JGI IMG/M metagenome (GOLD analysis project Ga0126313, IMG submission 89954) | Serpentine soil microbial communities from UC McLaughlin Reserve, CA, USA - Plot105A | ecosystem: Environmental > Terrestrial > Soil > Grasslands | place: USA: UC McLaughlin Reserve, Lake County...
CACCCTTCCCGACAACGACAACCCCGCCGTTCTCCAGTCCAGCTCCTTCTCCGAGCAGATGATCGAGGGCGCCGGATTCCAGGATTTCGGCCCTTCGCTTGTCAACCAGCTTTGCCACGCTCGTACCCTGAAGGTCGCCAAGAACATCGTCATGCGAAACGGCGAACAGCTTTGGCACATGGCTGTGAACCGCGCTCAGCAGCGAGGGCCTATCGAGGGTGATCTCCCCTACAGCGACGATCGACCGCTCTACTGGGCTCGTCTCCAGGCAACCGCCGCGCTGCGCCAGTGGACCCCGCGCTTTGCCCTGTCCGCCGACGATCGCACCGCGTTGATCACGACCTTCGACCGGGCGTCTCGCGGAATGTTCGACATCGAGTACCCGGCCGGCAAAGGCGTCAAGCGGGTCATCATGAGCGGCTTCGATCCGTACACGCTCGACGGCGGCCCGGACGGTACCGCCCCTGGAGCGGCCGGGAACAACATCCGGCACGGCAACCCGTCGGGCGCCACAGCACTCTCTCTCGATGACACGAAGTACAAGTCTGCCGACCACAAGGTCGTGTTCATCCAGGCGTACACCCTGACCGTCAATTTCACTGAGTTCGAGCTCGGATACCAGGAGGACACCATCGGTCCCTTCATGCTTCCTGGGCCGCGGCAGGTCGATGCCTCCCTCACGGTGAGTCAGGCGGGAGGATCCGTGTTCAACCTCGAGCAGTGGAACGCGCGCTATCACGGCGTCACACTCGGTAACGACCTTTTCAGGCCGTGCCCGCAGATCGGCGGCGTCCCACAGCTAGCAATCAACAATCACGGCTGCAACAGCATCGTGGTCGAGCGTTGGGGCGGCCCGGCCGCGTTCGACCTGCACAATCCTCCGCAGTGGACGACAGCCACGCTCCCGATCGCGGAGATGATCGCGGCCAACACCGGCGCCGGGGTTCCTCGGCCTCCGGGTGACGAGTGGCCGGACACTTCCGTCGCCTTCGGCGTCGTCTGGCACACCAACTACACCGAGTTCCCGGACTGCACGTCGCCCACGCGGGTAACGCGCAACACTCCGGTGCCGATCGAGTACCCACCGCCGACCCCGCCGATTCCGCCTGATCCCGGATCCTGCTCCTACAGCGGCGGCGGGGGAAACTACCTCTCGAACGAGAGCGCCTATCGGAACACGCTGCTGCGAGACCGAATGGGCCTCAGCATTCCCGCCGGGCACATTCACACTCCCGGCATGCAGCACTTCGAGACCGACTACAACCCCAGTGACGGCACCTTCGACGCGTGGCGGCTCTCGATCGCCCAGCAGGCGAGGAACCTGATCTACGCCGTCGCAGATAATGCTCCCTGAGCGAACGCCTCTGCTCCTGGATCTCTGATTCGGGAACCGCCCGGAAAGTCACCAGCGACCAGCTCCACCGGGACGTTCCGGTGGAGCTGGTCGACTTGGCGGCCCGGAGCGCCTTGGCGCTCGCGCCGCCAGTCCTTTTAGAGCCGAGAGAATCTCCCCGGCCTTGCGCTGTCTTTTCCGCTTCTCGCTCTAGAACGCTGTCGTGAAGGGTGTCAAAACTCCGAGTGAAGGTTGGAGCGTGGTTCTCTGCGGTTCCGGGGGGCGGCATCTCAGGCCGGCGAAGGGTCACCTCTGCAGTGCCTGGCGGTCGCCACTGGGCTAGTTCGGCGTTCCATCGGTTGACGCGCGCGCGCGAATACCAGAAACCGCTGAGCGGCGCAAGCGGCGGTCAGCGGGGAGGGCGGTCGCTCGGGCTGGGAGGATCGCTCGATGCTGCTCTCCTTCGCCTATCTTGGCTTCTCCACTGTTCTGAGGCTGCTCGTTCGGGGTCGGCGGGCCGAGTTCGCCAAAGACGTCGAACTCGTGCTGCTTCGTCACCAACTGGCGGTGTTGGCGCGTCAGCAGGCGCGTCCGAAGCTTCGCCCGGCCGATCGCGCCTTCATCGCTGCGCTTGCTCGCCTCCTTCCGCCTCGGCGTCGGCACGGTCTCGTCGTGGCGCCGGCGACGCTGCTGCGCTGGCATCGCGCCCTCGTGCGCAGGAGGTGGACGTATCCGCACCGCCGGGGTGGCCGTCCACGAACCGACCGGACGCTGCGCGAGGTAGTGCCGCGTCTGGCGCGTGAGAAATCCGCGCTGGGCTATCAGCGGATTGCCGGCGAGCTAGGCAAGCTCGGTTTCGGTCTCTCGCCGAGCACCGTCCCGCGTCTGCTTGCCTCGGCCGGGCTCGAGCCGGCGCCGCGGCGGCCGGAGCTGAGCTGGCGCTCGTTCCTGCGCCGGCAGGCCGCGACCATGCTGGCCTGCGACTTCTTCACGATCGAGACGGTCACACTGCGCCGCCTCTACGTGCTCTTCTTCATCGAGGTTGGCAGCCGTTCACCTCGCCGGCTGTACGACGAACCCGACCGCGGCCTGGGTCGTCCAACAGGCACGCAACCTCAGCTTCACCGGCCTGCTCGAACAGATGCGGTTCCTGATCGACGATCGCGACAGCAAGTTCATGGCTTCCTTCGATGAGGTGTTCCGCAGCGAGGGGATCCGAGTCGTTCACACGCCCGTCCGCGCACCACAGGCGAATGCCTACGCCGAGCGCTTCGTCCGCACCATCAGAACCGAGTGTCTCGACTGGCTGCTGATCCTCGGCCGTCGCCACCTCGAACACGTCCTGCGCACCTACGTCAACCATTACAACCGCGAACGGCAGCACCGCGGACTCGCACTCCAACCGCCTGAAGCGCCACCCCTCAGATCACCCGGCGGCGGCCATGTCCACCGCCGCGACCGCCTCGGCGGCCTCATACACGAGTACTACAAAGCCGCAGCGTAAGTGAACCTCGTTTTGACACCACACCCTTCACGCTGACGAGTGAAGGCCGACGCATCTCGGTCGACGGCCTAGATCGGCAGTGTCTCCGAGGCTTCTGGCCTTACGAGATCCACAGCCGTCGCGTGGTGCGAGCGGCTTCCTCACGAAATTCTCATCGGCGTGGCTAACGATGGCGTTACGCCAGCCGATGCCCAGGGTATTGCCGTCGCCGTGACCGACCTTCTGCAGCAGCTCCATCAATGGGATGCGTTCGTACTGAACGCCGGAGAAGCTGTCCACTGGAGTCCGCTGACGGTCGTGTTTCTGATCGCCTCCGCCTGGTGGGTGAAGGGCCCGCTGTTCGTCCTCATCGGCGCGTGCGGCGACGTCCGCGCTCGGCGGCAGTTCCCGGTGACGGCGAGCGCCGCGGCGGTGAGCGCGCTCACCGCAGGCATCGTCTCGATGGCGCTCAAGGAGGCCTTCGACCGGCCGCGGCCCGGCAACTCCGGAATCGGCGCCGAACCGCTTGTGGCGACACCGGCCGATCCCTCCTTCCCCTCGGGTCACACACTCACGGCATTCGCCGCGGCGGCGGTCGTGTCGTCGTTCCATCCACGGCTCCGCTGGCCGCTCTTCGGCCTCGCCGCGATCGTGGGCCTCTCGCGGATCTATCTCGGCGTCCACTTCTGGCTCGATGTGCTCGCGGGCGCGGCCGCCGGGGTGATGGTCGGACTTGCCGCCGCCTGGATCGTGAGAAAGGCAGAATGGCGGATCCGCGCCATCATCCGTGCACGGTCGCTCGCAAGAAACCGGTAAGTGCACGTGTCCCATGAGGAGCGCGTCCCGCGAGAGCGCGCTTCGAGGCCGAGGTGCGCTATCTCAAGCGGGAGCCTACGGGCGGGCACGGCGCAGGACGGCCTTCGGCGTCGTCCAGGCGTGGCCGGACTGACAGCAGGCCTGACTCTGTGAACAGGGCATAGGTCGCGCGCGCGCTGACATATCCGAGCAGGATCCCGGCGACGGTGTCGAGCGGGAAATGAGCGCCGAAGAGAACGCGCGTGAACCCCAGGAGCACGAGCAATGCCCAGAGCGGCGCCCGGAGGCGCGGAAACGCTATGGCGGTGCTCACGGCGAGCGCCGCCGTGATCGCCATGTGGCCACTCGGGAACGACTCGATGAAGTCCCAGCGCCCGCCCATGTGCACGGCCGAGGGCGGGAGGACCTCCTCCGGCCGGGGCCGATCGTAGGCGGCGTAGACCGCCTCGAGCAGCCCCCAGGCGAGGAGCGCGGAGCCGACGACCAGACTGAGGACCGGCGGGACGCTGCGCCAGCTCACCCGCGCGGCGGCGGCGGCCGCGACCACGGTGAGCAGGGCGTAGTTGCGTAGATGCGGATTGAGCGTGTGGTAAAGCAGCTCGGGTCCGGGCCCGACGCCGTTGACGAGGCGGAACAACGCCTCGTCAACGCGATGCAAGCCGGTGACCGCAAAGGCGAGGCCGGTCGCGAGGGTCACGGTGTAGACGGCCACGAGGAGAGCAGTCCAGCCGGCGAGCCAGCGGCGGCTGGGCACGTGCAGGCTCGTCAGCCGGTGGCCCGACCCGAGCACTCTCGAGAGCGCGCACAGCGGGACAACCGCCGCCAGAGTCATGGCGCCGCCGAGTAGGAAGAGCGTGCGGTAGCTCCCCGTAGCGGCGATCGCCCAGCCCGCCGCTGGCAGCGCGATCGCCGAGGCGATCGAACGGGCTGAGAAGAAGAGGGCGGTGTAGCCGCCCGCCTCGCCGGCGGGGATCAGGGCCGAAAAGAGTGGGAACCCGAGCGCCGAGATGATCCCGAATCCGACGGCGGCGCCGAGCAGTGCGGCGCCGATCCCGACGAGGTTCGAGCCGAACCCGACGGCGAGGAAGGCGAAGCCCGTGAGCAGCACGCCGAGCCGCAGCAGTGGAGCCCACCAGTCGGGATCGCGTACGCGTCCCGCTGCGACCATGGCGGCGGCGGTGGCGACGCCGAAGCCGACGAGCCACAGGGAGGCCGCCGCCGGAGACAGTCCGAGCTCGCCGTCCGCGAAGAGGATGAAGAACGCCGGCAGGGCGGCGTAGCCGAGAACCCAAAGAATCTCCGCGACAAGGAGTGGCAGCACCCCCGGGCGCGTCGAGGCGCGGAGGTAGTAGTCGAGCGAGCGCGTGGCGCGCTCGGACACGGCGATGTCCTCCCGTTCGCCTGTTCGCAGAAGCGTCGGGAACGCGAGGAGCGGCACGGCGACGGCGGCGAGCGCGAACGGTGCCCACACAGCCACCGAGGTGAGTGGGCCGCCCAGGCCGAGGCCGACCACCGCGCCGACCAGCATCGCCACCTCCTGTGCGCTCGTCGCTCGCGCGCGATCGGCCGGCTCGAACGACTCCGGGATCAGCGCGCGGTGCGCGGTCGTAACCGCGTTGATGCCGATATACGCCACCGCTCCGGAGACCGCGAGCACGAAATACGACGTGCCGCTGGCGAGCGCGATAGCGGCGAGCCCGGAGGCGGCGACCACGCTCCCGCCCGCGATGAAGGGCCGCCTCCGGCCGTAACCGCGGTGCCTTCGCCGGTCGCTCCAAAGGCCGACCACGAGAGGGACCGCGAACCCGGCGACGGCGTTGACCAGCATTACGGTCCCGATGAGACCCGGCGCGTCGCGGATCCGGTCGAGGACCAACGGGAGATAGCTCGTCGTCACCGCACGGGCTAGCCCGGCGCCGAGCGCCGCACCCGAGAAGGCGACGAGGAAGCCGATTCCCAGGCGCAGCTTCACGGCGCCACCACGCGCAAGGCGTCACGTTTGGCGGCCACGGAGATCAGTCCCGCGCCCAGGTTGGTTGAGTCGGCGACGACCGGCGAGCCGGCCGTGCGCAGGAGCAGCCGCTCCGCGCGCCGGCTCGCGACGGAGAACGTCCCGCGGCGCAGCCGTGCGAGAACGGCGAGGAGTCCCACGCGAGTACGGGTGCGGATCGCGACGAGATCGAGGAGGCCGTCCGACGGATCTGCCGGAGCGACGTGGAGCCCGAAGGCGTAGCGGGGCATGTTCGCCACGAAGAGCTGACTGACGGAGAGCGTCTTCGCCTCGCCGTCCTGCATTACGCTGACTTCCACCGGCCGGAACCGGCCCAGCTCGGCGAGACCCGCGCGGAGACCCTCGGTGATGTCGGCCGAGCTCTCGCCGTGGTAGCGGACGCGCGCCTGCGCCAAGAAGCCGACGCTGACCCCTTCCAGCGCCGTGTATCGACCCTCGGGCCCACGAGTTTCAATTCCGTCGATCGGCCTTGTCCGGCCCTCGATGGCTAGGCGCGCAGCCGCCCGGAGGTCGAGCGGGATCCCGAGGCTCGCGGCGATGTTGTTGGCACTTCCTGCCGGGAGCAGGGCCACCGCCTCGGGCGGATGGGGAAGATTGGCGAGCGAGTGCAGGGAGCCGTCGCCGCCGAGGACGACGAGGCGGCGCCCATCGGCGCCCTCGATCAAGGCGCCGAGCTCGCCGACCGAATCCGTCAGGTGCGGCTCGACTCGCGCGCCTGCAGCGCGCAGCGCCTGCGTCGCGCTCTCGAGCGCCGCTCGTCGGGCTCCCACCCCGCTCGCCTTTGCATTGCCGACGAGGAGCAACGCAGGAGAGCCGACCGTCCTCCCACTCCAAACCACGGTCGTCATAACCGATTTCGTCCACTCGATCGGCGGGTGTTTCGGATCCGCCTACTTCACCAAACTCTGTCATCTTTACTCCTCGAGTGGTTCCACCGTCCAGATCGCGTCGTTCGCGCGACTGGAGGCCTGCTCCGTCCTCGCCTCAGGCGGTTCCGAGCAGACGCTCGTCTAGCCGGTGCTTGCGGGAGTCTCGGGGTGGCGCAGCGATGCTTCCTTGCGCCAGGAAGCGTCCCAGAAGGCGAGTTCGTAGCGGCTGGAGGTGAGGAAGGCGTCGGTCATGCGTCGGCGATCGCTGGTTTCGGCCGCAGCGTTGGTGAGCGCCTTGCACCAGATGGTGAGCTCGCCGAACTCGGCACCGGCGTATTCGCCGATCCAGCGGGAGTAGAGCTCGTTGCTCGGTAGCCCGCGGCGTGCGAGACCGACGGCGAGCTCGTGATAGCCCCACATGCAGGGCAGCAGCACGGCCGCGAGCTCGCCGTAGTCGGCGAGCGTTGCCGTGCGCAGGAGGAAGTCGGTGTAGGCGCGGGTCGTGGCCGTCGGCTGTTCGGCTTCGAGCTCGCCGGTCGAGATGCCCCAGAAAGCCGACGCGTCCACGTGGCCGGCTGCACGGCCAATCCGACCGGCGCCTGGGTCGCCCAGCAGGCGCGCCAGTTCGCGTGGACGCTGCAGGAGCGTCCGTCGCCGTTTCGCTCCTTGATCCGTGACCGCGACAGCAAGTTCACACGCGAGTTCGACGCCATCTTCGCAAGCGAGGGCATCGAGATCAAGACGCCGCCGCAAGCGCCGAAGGCGAACGCGATCGCGGAGCGTTTCGTCCGCACCGTCCGTTCCGAGTGCCTCGACTGGCTGCTGGTCGTCGACCGCCGCCACCTCGAGCGCGTGCTCCGGACCTTCGTTGACCATTACAACAGCCACCGGCCACACCGCTCGCTCAACCTCAAAGCCACCCACTCCGGCGGCACGCAAGCTCCGGGCCCTGCGTCCGACATCAGGCGGCATCGAGCGCCGCGACCGCCTCGGCGGCCTCATTCACGAATACAGCCTCGCCGCATGAACCAATTTTGCGCACCCCACACCGCGCCGGGGTCGACCCCGCGACTGCTCCAGGAAGCGTGAGCAGTACTGCACCCGCGAACGCGCTCCCGGTAGCGAAGTGAGTCGACGCTGATCGCCACCTCACCATCCCGCTCAAAGCGACTCAGCCCCGCTTGAACCCCACTCAATTTGACCGTGGTGTGGTCGCGGCCGCCGAAGTGCCGACCGATCTTTGGAAGCGAGGAGTCGGTGAGCTCGCGTGAGAGAAGGCACAGCAGCGCTCATCCGTGACCAAAGGAAGGCCGATTCGGCGCCTCGGCGAGCTTTTTACCTGCTAACCAAGCCTTTTCGGGGGCACGAATAGGGCACGGACGGGCTCGAAACCGACGCTAACCGCGTGCCGCCCGAGCTTCGCAACCGTCGCAAACCCCGGTGGCCCCCTCGGAGTCCCAGATGCGCCGACCAAAAAAGCGGCGAGCCGGTCGAGCAGCTCCTCGCGCAGCTCCGGCGTCAGGAGCGCCGGACGCCCTCGCCCGCGATTTTCTGCCGCTCCCACGGGGACATTTTCGCCAACTTTCTCTCGCGGGATTCGTGCCCTCCGGGGGCTCGGGCGATGTGCGGGGGGGTCCCGCCACGCCTACGGGAGGTCGCCTTCAGGCGGCTCGGCGAATGACCTCCTTGATCTCTTGCCGGTCGTCCGCTCGCGCCAACTTGCGGAGACTCGGGCCTTCGAATCGGGCCAGTCTCATGCGATCCACGTGAAAGGCTCGGAGCATCGCACGCTGGGCGGACCGTGCTCGCGCCGGATCCTTCGCCATGACGTTCAACAGGGCGAACGCGTTGCTGTACAGCGCATACACCGCGAGGAAGTAGGCGAATGGCAGGAAGGCGAAGCTGAGCAAGATCGGAACGAGAAAGCGCATGGCGTTTTCCGAGCTCGCGAAGCTCACTGGATCGGTGGCGATGATCACTGCAGCGCGGGCGAGCAGGAACGTCCCAAACACGCCGAGCGCAAGAGATGTCAGGTTCCGGGCGGGCGCTAGCTCTGGCTTCGTCTCCGCGAACGCGTCCAGCAGCACCACGAACGCGATGCAGGGGACCAGGAGCAGCTCAACGGGGAGACTGAAGACGTAGAGGTTCGCGACGAACTCGACGAGCAGTACCCACGGGATCGCCTTCCGAAGAAGGCTCCGAACCAGAGCAGGCTCGCCCGCCTTCATTCCCGCGATGGCAAATGCGGCGACGCCAGCGCCGAAGAACCAGAAGAGCGTCACGTCGAGAACAGCTGTCGTCCAGAACCCCAGCTGAGCCAGCACGAGAACAACCAACGCGACGTATCCAGCGGCAATCAGGAACGGGACGACGAGGACCGGGGTCACCGCCTTAAAGATCCCCGGCACGTCCTGGCGAACGCCGGGTATGAGGAGAGCGCCCAGAACGACCACCACGAACCAGATGACAAGCGCCTTCTCTCGATTGTCGAAAACGTCCAGTGCGGCGCCCATCAGGCGCCCCGCAGGTACGGGTGAAAGGGACGATCTCGCCGCTCGAGATGGAGGCGAACCTTCCGAGTTGCCAGAGCCATCTAGACCTCCTTGGGTTCTTAAGCCAGAGCCGCGGGAACGACCGAGGCGTCGCAACTTGAGAGGTCCATCAAGGTAGGCAACCGGTCGGACGACCGAGCTCCCGCTCAGGCACGAGGCGAACCGCGGGCCGACCAGTTCCCGCTGGCCAGCCCGCCCTGCGTCTCTCCAGCTACGAACGCCACCCAAAGGAGATGGCGAGGGGCAGTCTCACACGGGGACCGGACGACGAAGGGGGTCCTCACTCGGGGAGCGGGAACTCTGCTCGCACCCGTTCCAATCTTTCCTTCATCGCTCCGATGTCAGCCCATACTTCGTCGCGTTCGCGGTTCACGATGTCGCCCAGGCTGACGATCACGACGATCAATGTCATCTCGATGAACTGTTCCGCGTAGTTCAGGTGGTGCGCCCGAACCTCCGCGTTTGGATGCGGTCCGTAGGTGAACTCCCGTAGGGGAACTGAGACCGCCTCTGGGAATCCACCACGCATGTTGTGAGCAGGCTTCGACAAGTCGTCGTAGAGCTCATAGCTAACTTCCGTCGCTCCTCTGCCCTCGGGCTCGATGCCAGCTTCTCTCATCCGCTGCTTCGCGAGGATCTCTTTCCGGCCAACCACCTCTCGAGCCGTCTTCGGGCGAATGAATTCGCGATCGAGCCAGCGGCGCAGCGCGTTCTCCTCCTCGTGGTAGGCGATCGCCGCGAGTAGCTCCGCAGCTTCGAAGAGAGTTCGAACGCTCCCGATCGCCTCGGAAGTGAACCCGCCGCGAAAGTCGTGAAGGACGACCCGACAGATCGCCAGGCAGCGACCACTCAGTTCCCAGATGGCCGACCATCGCGTGTCTGCGCCAATTTCGAGGTCGGTGCTGTCTCCAATGAACTTGTGCAAGGCGATCACGCGGTCGACCTCGTTCGCGTGAGCCTCGATGTGGGCGTCTATGTACGGCTGAAGTTCTGCGTCCGCTGGCGATGCCGTAGGGTGCGCAAATTCGATCGTGACAGAGGCGGCGTCGCTTGCAGCAATGGATCTGGCTAACTTCGGGCCTTCGTTGTCGAGTCGGAGGTGCGGGTGATCTGGTCGTTTGTCTATCTCGCGGTTCGGAGCCTCTTCGCGCTAATCGTGCTTCTTGGGCGCTCGGATCGGTCCAAGGAGCTGGAGATCTTGGTGTTGCGTCACGAGCTCGTGGTCTTGCGGCGGCGGTCAGGCCATCCGCGGATCCAGCCGGCTGATCGCGCGTTGTTGGCGACGCTCAGTCGAGCGCTTCCACGCCGGGCGTGGGCGGCGTTCTCGGTAAGGCCGGAGACATTGTTGCGCTGGCACCGGGGGCTTGTGGCGCGGCGCTGGACGTATCCGCACAGGAAGCCGGGGCGGCCGCCGCTGGCGCGGCCGCGGCGGGAGTTGATCCTTCGTTTGGCGCGCGAGAACCCACACTGGGGTTACCAGCGGATCGCGGGCGAGCTCAAGAGCCTGGGACTCGCGGCCTCAGCGACCACCGTGCGCAAGGTCCTGATTTGCGCAGGCGTTTCGCCGGCGCCCGAGCGCGCACGGCAATCGTGGCGGTCGTTCCTGCGCCAGCAGGCTGCCAGCACGCTCGCCTGTGATTTCTTCACGGTGGAGACGCTTGCGCTGCAGCGGATCTACGTCCTCTTCTTCATCTCGCCGGCGGCGCGCCGGCTCGAGTTCATCGCCTGCACAGCCAACCCGGACGGCGCCTGGGTGACCCAGCAGGCCCGCAACCTCCTCATGCAGCTGGGCGAGCATGAGCGGCGGTTCCGGCTGCTGATCCACGATCGGGACAGGAAGTTCAGCCGTGGCTTCGACGAGGTCTTTCGCTCCGGGGGGATCGAGGTGATCCGGACACCGATCCAAGCGCCGAACGCGAACGCCTTCGCTGAGCGCTGGGTGCGAACCGTGCGCAGCGACTGCCTCGACCGGATTCTGATCCTCGGACGGCGCCATCTCGAGCGCATCCTGCGCGTCTATTCCAACCACTACAACGGGCATCGCCCGCACCGCGCGCTCCAGCTCGCCCCGCCAAACGGCACCAATCCAGACCTCGTCGGCCGCACTTCCGCCGCGTCTAGCGTCTACCGGCACGACCTGCTCGGCGGACTGATCCACGAGTACCGACACGCAGCGTGATCGCGTTCTCGGCGGGACGAGGCGTCGCGCAGCGGCGCCGGCCACAGCTACTTCAGTTTCAATCATTTAAACCTCTAGTAGTAGTTGTAGGGAGTGTGGAACACGGGGACGACGCCGCTGCTTGGCCTGGGGAGCCGCACTCGCCTGGGGAGCCGCACTGGGGACAATCCGGCGGTTTGCACAGGCCGTGGTGAGGGGGTCGCACGGATGAACTCGTCGCGAGTGACGGATGTCTTCAGAGCCCACCCGGCCACACCCATGCCGTCGCAGGCATCCAACATCTGACGCATCAGACCTTCTATCGGTAGACGCGCGCGCGAATATCACATCTCGCCCGCCGACGCCAAAGGTCCCGCCGCTCACACCGGGTTCGGCAACGGATCCCGCTTCAAAACAAGCGGGTTTTCCTGTCACGGCCGAATTTGCGCACCCTACGCCTTCCCGCTCCTCTCTCGCGCTCCGTCCGGGCAGCAAACGGGCAGCAAACGTCCCAAATCCGGTTTCGCTCAACCATGCAGAATCGGATCGTGCGAGGCGCGAAAAGCCGCATGAATACAGCGATTCCGCGTCCATCGTCGTCAATCGTCGTGATCCCCGAACCGGCCTGTCACGCCGGAGGTCGCGTTCGAGTCGCGTCGCTCCCGCTCTGCGCGTCGGCGTTGCTACGACGACGCTCCTTCGCCCTCCGCGCTACCGTGTGTGCCCGATGCACCGAGAAGTATCCGCGCGGACCACCCGCTGAGCAGGTGACCGCGGTCCTCCTGGCGGCGGTTGCCGCGCTCGTTGCGGTCAACGGCTTCTTCGTCGGAGCTGAGTTCGCGCTCGTACGCGCACGCCGCTCGCGGCTCGAATCCCTCGAGAGAGCCGGCGCGCGCGGTGCGGAGCTCGCGCTGCGGCAGATCGACCGCATCGACTCCTACCTCGCGGCCTGCCAGCTCGGGATCACGATGGCGTCGCTCGGGATTGGCTTCCTCGGCGAGCCGGCGATTGCGAGCCTGCTCGAGCCGACGCTCGGCGAGTTCTTCAGCCATGCCGTGGCGGTCGCCGTCGCGATCACGATCGCGTACTTCATCGTCACGTTCGCGCACATCACAGTCGGCGAGCAGGTGCCGAAGATCTGGTCGATCGTGCACGCGGAGACGGCGGCGAGGTGGGTATCCGCCCCGCTCCACGTCTTCTTCGTCGCCTCGCACCCGCTCACCTGGGTCGTCAACACCGTCTCGAACGGGATGCTGAGGCTGGTCGGAACCGACCCCCGGGCCGAGTTCGAGGAGAGCGGAGAGGACCTCCGCCTGCTCATCGCCGAGAGTGCGATCGGCGGCCGGCTCGACCCGCGCGAAGCCGCGATGCTCTCTGGGGTCTTCCAACTCCACGAGGCGCAAGCACGGCAGGTGATGACTCCGTTTCACGCGGTCGTTAACGTCGAGAGCGACGCGACGGTCCGCGACGCGCTCGAACGGTGCCTGGAGTCCGGTCATACACGCATCGTTGCCGTCGACGCCGAGCAGCCCGATCATGTGATCGGCGTCGCCCATACAAACTCGCTCGCAAAGCTCGTTCTGCAGCGGGACGGCGACGTCCCGGTCGTCCGAGCCGCCAAGCCTGCGTTGATCGTGCCCGAGACGAAGCCGCTCGACGACCTGCTGGCCGACCTCCAGCGCGACCGGACAACGCTCGCCGTCGTCGCCGACGAATACGGGACACCCGCCGGGATCATCACGATCGAGGACATCGTCGAGGAGATCGTCGGGGAGATCGCCGACGAAACGGACCCCGTTGCAAGCCCGGTCCGGCGGCTGACGAACGGCGACTGGTACGCGCGGGGCGACGTGTCGCTCGAGGACCTGGCGGACTACGGCGTCGCGCTCCCTCCCTCGCCCGACTACACGTCGATCGGTGGGCTCGTCTTCGACGAGCTCGGACGCCTCGCGGCGATCGGTGACATCGCGCACAAGGACGGCTACTCGATCCGCGTCGAATCGGTCCGTGGCCCCCGGATCGCGGCGGTGCGAATCCGCGACCACGAGCCGGAGAGGCCGCAACCCTCCCCGGCCGCGTAGCGCCGACCGGTTGCGCGACGCGAGCACGCACGGCTACTGGGGTCCGGTCGACGACGGCCTAGCCGGCTCATGCTCGCCTCTGGCCGCGTGCTCCCCGTCGCGAGATCGCTGAGGATTGGCACGATCGCGTGGACGCGCCGGTCCTCGAGACGTTCCGACGGGAAGGGCTCGAGCCGGAGCCAGAAAGGCGACCTCTTCCTGTGACTCAGCGAGGGCCGGAGAGAACTCCTCTGGATGGTCGTCACACGCCGTTTGACGGGGCAGCACGTCAGGTGCTGCGGGTCGATCAGCGGCGGCGCGAGTGGGAGTCAGGCGCCTGCTCGCGAGTTAACGTCGTGCCGTCCGGCGCCCACGAGGAGGGCGAGTCGGACCGTCGCTCAGCGGGCGTACCGGGCGAGGAGCTCGAGGCTGCCCTTGCGGGCGGAGAGGTCGATCGTCTCCGCCTTCGCGTCGAAACGGTGGAAGGGGTGGCCGTCGAGGAGGACGGCAACGATTCGATTGCCGGCGGGCAGACGGAGGCGAAGGGACAGCTTCCGCGGCGGAGCGCGCTCCGGCACCTCGAGCGCGACGCGCACGGAGCCGGCGGCAGGCTCGATCGCGAACGAGACCTGACCGAAGCTCGTCGGCACCCCGCGCACCCGGATGCGCCTACCGGGCTGAAGCCACGCCCGCGGCGTCGCGTACGCGAGCTCGAGACCGTGCGGATCGCCGTTTCCGTCGCGCGTCTCGTGGACCAGCGTCTGGCGGAGGGTCTCGAGAAAGGCGGCGTTGCTCGCGCCGTTCGGCGGCAGGTACATCGCGCGGTGGGCGACGCCGCCGAGCGGCGCGACGCTCGCCGCTTCGCCCGCGACGAACGTCTCCGTCATGCCGGCGGCAAGGGCTCCGTAAAGGCTCAGCACGAGCTGGTCAGCCTCGTCGTTGTCCGCGAGAAAGCGGGCGACGTTGATCCCGTAGACCTGGTCGGTCCCGGAGGTCGGGTACACCGGGTTGCGGTAGAGCGCGTACGCACCTGCGCGGACAAGCCCGAGGATCCGCGAGCCGTGCCGCAGCAGGTAGCGAAGCGCGCCCGTAGCCTGCCGCCCGCCCGGCCGAAAGAGCCCGGACGCGAGCGCGTAGGGCATGACCAGGTTCCAGTAGCTGCCGAGCCGCGCCTGCGTGAGCGAGTCGTAGGGCCGCTCGCCGTCGAGCAGCCGGGCGGGGATGAAGATGGAGCCGTCGGGCAGCCGCACCTGCGATGCACTCACCGCACGGCGGAGGCCTCGCTCGAGCCGTGCTGCAAGGGCGCGTGACCGCGCGGCGAGCGAACGGCGGCCGGTCTCGGCCCAGACACCGCCCATCTTCCGGAGCCCTTGCCAGGCGACGGCCTGCGAGTGGAGGCCGTACACCCGGTCCGGAATGTCGGACGAGTAGCGCTCCCGCTGGAGCAGCCCCGCCCTGCTCCGGCTGAGCTGGCGGTCGAGCGCGGCAACGTAGCCGCGTACGACGGGAGTCACCTGCTGTACGTAGGCCCGGTCGCGGAGGAGGCGGTAGTACGAGGCCGAGCCGAGCAGCTTCTCGCCCATCTTCCAGTTCGGGTACGGCGTCGGCTTCCTCGTCAGCGACGTGCCGAGGATCGACCGGCTGACGCCCCCGAAACCGTACTCGGCCATCACCTGCGCGACGTCGACGCTCTCGGGGAACGAGAACTGCTCGTAGGGGTTGCCGATGCTGTACCGCCAGGTCAGGGCCAGGTTCTGGATCAGGAGGTTCCGCTGCGCGTCGGCGACCCGCTTCTCGGGCACCTCGATCGTCGCAGCCTCGGCGAGGCGGCGCTCCCAGTAGTCGGCGACCGCCCGCCTGGCCTCGTCGTAGCGGGCCTCGTCGAGCCCCAGAGGACGGCTCCCCGCCGGGTAGTTGACCACGCGACGTAGACGGTCCGGGTGCTGCCGCGCCGCACCCCGTACGTCACCGACGAGCCATCGAACCGTCCGCCGGGCCCGAAGACGAGGTAGGTTGCGCCGCGCCGCATGAGCCGGTTCCCCGTGACGGCGAGCCCGTCGACGGACGGCGTGAACCGGACCCTGATCGTCGGCGCCGCCGACCGCCGTGCGTCGACGGCCAGCCGGACGAAGCTCACGAGGGAGCGCGTCTCCGGGATCCGGCCCGCGAAGGACTCCTGCCGGTAACGCGCACCGGAGGCGTCGACGTAGCGCGCCTCCAGGATCGGCAGATAGCCGCCCGCCAGTCGCGCGGGCGCCAGACGTGGGAGGCACGATCCGTACCGCTCGCGGCCGAGGCGGCCAACGCGCACGGTCAGGTTTCGCCCGCCCACGTGGTCGGAGATGATCTGGCTGCCGTCGGCCACGTGGAGCGCGACCGATCCCGCGCCCGCGACCCCGCGGGGCTGCGCGAACGCGACGTAGTAGACGCCCGAGTCCGTCAGCGCACGCTTTGCGGGCGCCCGGGCCAGCAACAGCGGCTCGAGGTACCGGCGCGCCCCTTCGTACGTCGGGCCGCCCGGTGTCGCAAGCAACGTCTCACCCCAGATGTCGCGCTTTGCACGGAGAGCCCGGTGGACGCGGCTCGAATAGGCGGCCGTCATGTGCCGCTGCGGGCACGCTCGCTCCTCGGCGCTGCTCGCGCGGTCGGTCGCGCCGAGGGCCGCCCCGCCGGCGCCCGCCACGAGAGGGACGGCGACGAGCGCAAGCCTCGGGACGAACCGGCCTCTCCCGGTCGCCAGCTCGAGCATGGCGCCATTCTGGCGGGAGACGAGCGGACGCCCACGTGGGGCTCTTCGGCCTCCGAAATATCGACCGTCGTCGCAGACGCTCATCGTCGAACCGCTGGCAGTCGCGCCGACGCCTTCCTGGCCCGACCGGAGCTCACGAGGCCGCCGCGAGGTGGACGTTCGCTGCCGCCGCTGCCGCAACGACAATCGCCTTGGTCGTCCCCTGCCGTCTAGTCTCCGTTGCGGCTGGTCGCGCTGAGCGCGCCGAGTACCGTCATTACCAGCGCTGATTCGATCTCCGCCGCGGGCAGCCGCTTGGCTTGGAGTTCGCCGCTGGCGGCGTGGATGAGTGCGAGCAGATCGAGAGGTGCCACGCTGCCGGCACGCCTGATCGGAAGGCGCCGGCCTTCTGGCCACGTTCGATCAGCGGCTGGAGGAGCGCGAGCACGGGGCGGTGGAGCCGGCGAAGCTCCGCTGGGGTCGCCGGGTGTTGATGCCGACGAGCGCGTGGAAGCGGCCCAGTTCGTGCCAGGCCGCTGTGAGCACCTGTTGCAGGGCCTCGACGGGGTGGCCGCGGTCAGGCTGGCGACGCGCGCTCTCGGTCAGCACTCAGATCGTCAACGACCGCCCGTGCGTCCTCACGGTGCTTGTTGATTCGCACCGTGATGCGGTTTGCCACCAGGAGGTAAATGAAGATCGGCGCCGCAGGGATGAACGGCCAGATGCCAGTCACGCCCCATGCTGAGCACTGCTGCCGCCAACCCGAGGAACACCCCCAACGAAGATCGTTCCGCCGAGCGTCGGCTAACGCAGGTCGCCTTTCTCGGGCACGCC
>Ga0126313_10000659_pt1 | contig 16773 bp, 16 predicted proteins | sample Plot105A_FD_89954 | JGI IMG/M metagenome (GOLD analysis project Ga0126313, IMG submission 89954) | Serpentine soil microbial communities from UC McLaughlin Reserve, CA, USA - Plot105A | ecosystem: Environmental > Terrestrial > Soil > Grasslands | place: USA: UC McLaughlin Reserve, Lake County...
CAGCGTCTGTACCAGGGTGGTGATCTCGTCGTCGGTGTAGGCCGTGGCGGTCTCGAGCCCGAGGGCGGCGGCCACATCGGCGAACACGTCGGGAACCCCGAGGGGCTGGTCGCCGGTGATCGTGTAGTGGCCGTCGACGAGCACGATCGCGAGCAGGTTCGGCGGGGCGATCCCGGCCATGCTCCAGAACGAGCCGGCGCCCATCACGGCCTCGCCGTCGCCGAGGATCGCGATCACGGCGCGCGCGGGCTGCTTCTCCGCGACGCCGATGGCCGCGGCAAGCGCGGTGCCCATAGAACCGCCCATATAGAGATGCGGTCCGTCGTCGCTCGCCGCTCGCAGTGCCGACGTGGCGGTGCCGAGCGACGACACGACGAGCGCGTCAGGGGCGGCGCGCAGGATCGTGCGGACGATGTCGGTCGGGTTCATGGGAGCTCCAGCTCTGCTTCGAGGAGGATCGGTGCGAGGACGCGCGCACCCTCGGCGACCCCGATCGCGCCCTTGACGATCGCCGAGACGGCGCCAGGGTCAGACAACGAGAACGACTGCACGCCGAGCGCATCGAGCATGGCGACGGTGGTCCGGCCGAGCGGCATCTGCGACGGGTTGCGCTCGCCGAGCGTTCCGCGCATCGACACCACGACGGGAAAGCCCAAGCCGTAGGGAATCACGAGGGAGCCGATCGCGTTCAGCGAGTTGCCGAGGCCGGAGCACTGCACCATGACGAGCGGCATGCCACCGGCGGCCCGATAGCCGGCCGCGTAGCCGAAGCACTCCTCTTCGCGAGTGAGCGTCCGCAGCGGGATGCCGCGTTCGGCCAGGCGTGTGCCGATCGGAGCCAGGCGCTTGTCCGGCACCCATGCGGCGACCTCGATGCCCGCGTCGATCAGGCCATCGGCAAGCTCGTGCTGCCACACGGTCTCGCCTTCGGCGTCGGTTCGCCGCGCGACGCTCACGGTGCGGGGGGAGGATTCGAGCACGAGCGGAGCCCTTTCACTGAGGTGCCTAGAGGTGGGTGCGGGCGAGGCCCGCGAGGTAGTGCTCACGGTGGTCGGAGAGGAATCGCTCGAGTGGCGTGGCGGAGCGGCCGATGAGCTCTGGCAGGTCCGAGCTCGGGACGTTCTCCGCCTCCGTGTAAGCGGCCGCGATCGCCGCCAGATCGTCGGCGCGCCACTCCGGGATGCCGGCTTCGACCAGGCCGGCGCGGAAGCTCTCCGGGGGCCGTGCCTCGTACTCGACGGGGCGGCCGATCAGGTCCCCGATGGCCCGGGCGACGTCCGCGTACCCGAGCGCCGCCGGACCCGTGATGGTGTACGCCTTGCCGACGTGCGGCCCCGGATCGCGCAGCACGGCCGCGGCGGCGGCCCCGACATCGCGGGTGTCGACCAGCGGGTAGCGCCCTTCGCCCATCGGCGCGGCGATCCGGCTCTGCTCGGCGACGTCGCCCGCGCTGCGAAGCAGGTTCTGCATGTAGAGGTGCGGGCGCAAGAACGTCCAGGCGAACGACGACTCGCTTAGGCGCTGCTCGATCGCGTCGTGCCAGCGCATCAGCGCGACCGGCGACTCGGGACGGGCCCCGATCGCCGACAGCTTGACCACGTGGCGCACACCGGCGTCACGCGCGACGGCGAGTACACGGCAGTGCTGGTTCACCTGGTCGGGGTTGTCACGGCCCGTCAGGAACACCGTCTCGACGCCGTCCAGCGCGGCGACGAGCGAGCGCTCGTCGTCGAAGGTGCCGACGGCTACGTCGACCCCCTCGACGTCCATGGGCTCCCGGGCCAGCGCGCGCAGGCCAGAGACGCCGGCGAGGTTCTCGAGCAGCGCGCCACCGATCTGGCCGGTCGCGCCGGTGACGAGGATCATCGGGGCGGTGCCTCGCCAGGCGGGCTCTGGCGGATCTCGAGGATGACGCCGGCCTGCTCGGTGGTGTCGTAGTACGTGAAGCCGCTGCCGTTGGTGCGACGGCCGCGCATGAGCACCTCCAGCCCGCGCTCGGCCGCGGTCTCGTCAGCCGCGTCGGCGTCCGGCACCTCGAAGCCGATGTGGAAGACGCCCTCGCCGCGAGCGTCGAGGAACTTCCGCTGCGGCGTCGGCTCGGGCCCCGGCTGGCACAGCTGCAGCTGCAGGTCTCCGACCCACGCGTAGCGGTAGTCGAGCTTGCGGAAGCCGTCGGGGTCCGGCGTGTTGAGGTCTGTGAAGTCCCCCAGCGGCGGATAGGGCAGCCAGGGCCCGATCCCCGCCGCCTCGTAGAAGGCGACGCTGCGCTCGATGTCGTCCACCACGATGCAGACGTGGTGGAGCTTCTGGAAGGGCTCGTTCATCTCGGGCCGCCGTTCGCGCCGTCGAAGGTCATCGACGGGTAGCGCCAGTCCACCGGCGGCACGAACGTCTCCTTGGTCGTGCGCATCGTCACCCAGCGGCTGAGGTTCCACAGGGACGTCGCCTTGTCGTTGGTGCCCGACGCGCGCGATCCGCCGAACGGCTGCAAGCCGACCACCGAGCCCGTCGGCTTGTCGTTGACGTAGAAGTTGCCGGCGGCGTGGCGCAGCGCGTTGCTGGCCTCGATGACCGCGCGGCGATCGTTGGCGAACACGCCTCCCGTGAGCCCGTACGGGCTCTGGCGGTCGACCTGCTCGAGCACCTCAGACCAGCGGTCGTCGGGGTAGACGAACGCCGTCATGATCGGCCCGAACAGCTCGTCGCGCAGCAGCCGGTACTCGGGGTCGGCGGTCTCCACGATCGTCGGCTTGACGAACCAGCCCTCGGCGTCATCGAACCCGCCGCCGACGACGATGTTCGCCTCCGCCTTGGACTGCTCGATCGCGGCGCGGTGCTTGGCGAACGCGTCCTCGTCGATCACCGCGCCGACGAACACGCCGGTGTCGGTCGGATCGCCTACCCGCAGCCGGGGCACCTCGTCCTGCAGGCGCTCGCGCAGCGCCGGCCAGTGGCTCTGAGGGATGTACATGCGCGAGGGCGCCGAGCACTTCTGTCCCTGGTACTCGAACGAGCCACGGACCACCGCCGTCGCGAGCGCCTCCGCGTCGGCCGTCGGGTGAGCGACGATGAAGTCCTTGCCGCCGGTCTCGCCGACGATCCGCGGATAGTTGCGGTACCCCGAGATGTTGGTCCCGATGGTGCGCCAGATCTCCTGGAAGGTGTCCGTGGAGCCCGTGAAGTGCACGCCCGCGAGATCGCGGTGCGTGAGCGCGACGCGTCCGATCTCGGGACCGTCGCCGAAGACGAGGTTGATCACGCCCGGCGGGAGTCCGGCCTCCTCGAGCATCTCCAGAACGACCCACGCACAGAGCTCGGCCTGCTCGGCGGGCTTCCACAGCACGACGTTGCCCATGATCGCCGGGGCGTAGGCGAGATTGGCGAGGCAGAGGAAGTTGAACGGCGTGATCGCCAGCACGAAACCCTCGAGCGGCCGGTACTCGATCCGGTTCCACGTACCGGGCAGCGACTCGGGCTGCATCTCGTACATCTCGCGCATGTAGCGCACGTTGAACTGCAGGTAGTCGGCGGTCTCGCAGGCCGCGTCGATCTCAGCCTCGCGGACCGTCTTGCTCAAGTTGAGCATCGCGGCGGCGTTGAGCTTGGCCCGCCACGGGCCGCGGGCGAGCTCCGCCGCGCGCAGGAAGATGGCGGCGCGGTCCTCCCACGGCATCCGCGACCAGTCCTGCCACGCCTCCGCGCCGGCCGCGATCGCCTGCTCGACCTCCCGCTCCCCCGCCCAGTGGCTCTGGGCAAGCGGGCGGTTACGCTCATGCGGGGCGAGCACCGGGTGCAGCCGCCCCGTCTCGACGTCGTCGCCGCCGATGCGCAGCGGCAGCTCCGGCGCGTCAGCGCGCAGCCGGCGCAGCTCGGCGTCGACCGCCGCGCGCTCCGGCGAGTCGGGCGCATAGTCAAGTGGAAGCTCGTTGCGCGCGGGGGGCAACGTGAACACGGCCGGTGCTGACAAGGGACCTCTCCTCAAACGAAGCAGCTTTCGGTAATACCATACCGCGGAGGGAGCGAGCGTCAACCCCGAAGGCGATCGACTCGACCGAGTGAGGGTCGCTAGGCGCTGAGGGCGTCGTCGGCGACGACGGTCGCGTCGCCGGTGGCGCGGCGGTTCCACGTGCCGATGTGCGCGCGCATGAGGCGGCGAGCCGAGTCAGCGTCCCCGGTCGCCACGGCGCGGGTGATCGCCTCGATGTCGTCGGGGATGGCGAGCGAGTGCTCGTCGGCATCGGGCGGCTGCACCGCTGCGCGATGGCGGCGCAGGACGGCTTCGTGGATGCCGAGCGCGATGCCGATGCGGAGCCGGTTCTTGGTCGCGCGCGCGAGCGCCTCGTGCCATCGAACGTCGATCGCCGCCACTTCCCTCAGCGTCGCGGGATCGTCAGCGGCTGCCCGTGCCTCGGCGACGATGGAGCGCAGCATCGCGATGTCGCCGGCGTCGGCGCGCCGCGCCGCCCACGAGGCGTTCTCGGCCTCGAAGTCGACACGGAACTCGGCCAAGTCCTCGAGTGACGCGCCCCGCAGGTTGACGAGGGCCGCCAGGGCGTCGCCGACGGTCGATTCCGACGGCGTGACGGCATAGGACCCGCCGCCTTTGCCCGGGCGGACCTCGATGATCCCGACGGCCTCGAGCGACCGTAGCGCCTCCCGCAGCGTGGGCCGGCCGACACCGAACTCCTCGCAGAGCTGGCGCTCCCCGGGCAGACGCTGGCCCGGCCGGATCCGTCCGGAGTAGATCGCCTCGCGCAACTGTCTGACGACGTCGTCGAACGAGCGGACACGCCGCACCCTGTCGAAATTCGTCTCTTCCACGTGCGAACCTGCTGGCACCTTATCGGCCAAACCTTTCACGTCGGTCCTGCACAGCTTTCCCGATGCGCCGGATCCCCTCTTCGATCGCCTCGGGCGGCGCAGCGAGCGACAGCCGCAGCATCCCGGCGGCGCCCGGCCCGAATGTCTCCCCGGGAGCGCATGCGACCCCGGACGGCTGGGATGCGAGCTCGCGGGCGAAAGCGGCCGAGCCGGTGCCGGCGGCCGAGACGTCGGCCAGCACGTAGAACGCGCCGTCCGGCTTCGAGCTCGGCAGGCCTGCTTCCGCCAGCCTCCCAATTGCCAGGTCACGCCGCGCCCGGTAGGCCGAGCGCATCTCGGCGACGCAGTTCTGCGGTCCTTGCAGCGCTGCGAACGCCGCGTATTGGGACGGCATCCCGACGCTCGAAGCCACGTGCTCGAGCACTCGGGTGGCGGCGGCGGCGACGCTTGGCGATCCGACGAGGTAGCCGACCCGCCAGCCGGTCATGGCATAGGTCTTCGAGAAGGAGAACGTGGTCACCACGCCGCCCTCGCCGAACGGGACGGTCGAAACGTGATCGCGATCGAACGTCAGCTCGTCGTAGACCTCGTCGGCAAGGACCCACAGACCGTGGCGGCGCCCCAGCTCGACGCATCCCTCGACGGCGTCGCGCCGCCACACCGCGCCTGTCGGGTTCCCCGGGTTGTTGATGACCATCAAGGAGGCGCCCGACTCTGCCGCCAGAGCGTCCAGGGTCTCGAGATCGGGCTCGAAACCGGTCTCGGGGCGCAGCGGGTAGCGCACCGGCTCGAGCCCGAGGGCCACGCATTGGCCGACGTAGCAGCCCCAGCCGGGGTCGGGAACCAACACACGGCCTCCGCGTGGGACGAGCGCAGCGAGCGCGGCGAACACGCCCAGGACGGCTCCGGCGGTCACGACGACCTGCTCCGCCGACACGATCCCACCGCAGCGGACGGTGACCGCGGCGGCAGCCGCCTCGCGCAGCTGAGGGAGGCCTGCTCCGGGGGCGTACCGCGTGCGACCGGCTCGCACCGCCGCGATCCCCGCCTCCGCGATGTGCCGCGGTGTGTCGAAGTCCGGCTCGCCGAGGGTGAGGTTGATGACATCCGCGCGGCCGGCGGCGATCGCCGCGATCGCCCGAGTGCCGTGCACGGGGATGTGGGCGACGGTGGGCGATATCGAAGGAGCGAACGACCGCATCGTCTTTTGGTTTTACCATATGCTATAAACCTCCGGTGCTCGACGTCCGCCGCCTGCGCGTGTTGCGCGAAGTCGCCGCTCACGGTTCGTTCTCGGCCGCCGCCGAAGCCCTGCACGTCACGCAATCCGCCGTCTCCCAGCACGTCGCGGCGCTCGAGCGGGAGACCGCGAGCCTCCTTGTGCGGCGGAACACGCGAGGGGTGCAACTGACAGAAGCGGGAGAAGCGCTCCTCCGCCATACGCACGTGATCATCGCGCGGCTGGCCCACGCCGAGGCCGAGCTGGAGGCGATCGCCGGAGTTCGCGGAGGGCGCCTGCGCCTGGCGACGTTCCCAACGGCCGGGGCCTCGATCGTGCCACGCGCGATCATGCGCTTTCGCGACGCCCACCCAGATGTCGAGGTGACCCTCACGCCGGCCGCACCGTTAGAAGGCGAGGCGATGCTGCGATTCGGCGACGTCGACATCGCCCTGCTCGTCGATGCGGACCAGCGGCGCTCCATTGACGACGGCCTCGACCGCGTGCAGCTTGTGACCGACCCGATGTACGTGTGCCTGCCGAGAGGCCATCCCAAGGCAGGCAAGGGCCGGCTGCGACTTGACGACCTCCGCGACGACGCCTGGCTGGTCGGATCCGCGGGCAGCTGCCCGGACCACGCGATCATCCACACCGCATGCGGTGCGGCCGGGTTCCGGCCCCGGATCGTCTTCCAGTCAGACGACTATTCCTCGATGCAGGGCTTCGTCGCCGCCGGCATGGGGATCGCCCTGGTTCCCGACCTCGCGCTCCTCGGCGTGCGCGACGACGTGGTGATCCGGGCGATCTCCCCACGGCCTCCGCAGCGTCACATCGTCGCGGGGATGCTCGCCGGCGGTCACCGCTCGCGCGCGGTGGCAGCCATGCTCGACATGCTCGTCGCCATCGGTCGTGAGTTCGAGGGCGACAGGCGCACACTGGCGCTTGCGTCGTAGTCGTGCGTGACATCAGGCGCTGCTTTTGACTGGGCTGCCCCGGCGAGCGCTGCCGGGCTTCGCAATGCCCGCAGTGCTGACACGAGGCCTTGGCCAGGGCGGGAGTCACCGGGTTCAGCATTCACGGGCAGACGCGCCGCTCAACCTGCGACCGCCCGGTCTCGGACCGGGCGCAACGCACTGGCGCAGCCCCTCCACGGCGCGCCGGAGCATTCGGACCACGCGCTAGAGCCAAGACGAGCGCCTCTACGACGCCGAAGCCCGTAAGAGATTTTCCCCGTTGTTCCCCGTCCAAAAGATCGCCGCGGCACACGAAACGCGGTTATTAGCAGGAGTTTCGTGGTGATCGGGGAGACAGGATTTGAACCTGCGACCGCCCGGCCCCAGCCGGAGCGATCCAGGCGTACCCGGCGCTCTCCGGCGTTCTAGAGCCGTCTGAGTTGTTCTGAGTTGTGCTGGGTTCCGCTCAGATTGGACCCCTCCGTGGCAGTCAACGGCGTACCGCCGACTGGTTCGACCGCGAAAGGGCCGGTCAATCTCGATGGACTACATCGTGTTCCGGCTCGCGTCGGACAGGGCGCACTTGGACCGCTCGCACGACCCGCGCGCGGCGGCGGTCGGCGGCCTCGCGGACTCGGGCCGCGTCATCTTCGCCGCCGCAGCGGTGATGGCCGCCGTGTTCCCCACGTTGGCGCTCTCCGGGCCGCTGCCGGGCACGGAGATGGCGGTGATCCTCGGCGTTCCCGTGCTCTCGACGCGATGCTAGTCCGCCTCGTCCTACTCCCCCGCTGATGCGAGCCTTCGGGGCAGCACGCGTGGGCGCTGCCGCGCCGCCTCGGTGCTGCCTGCCGTCCGCTTCGGACACTCGTGAGCACGCTGACGGACCCGACGCGCCCGGCGTTTACCCGCCCCCGCGCCGGGTACGGCCCCCACGGGGCACGGGTGAACCGAGAGGAGGCCCTGATGCGTGATGTGCGGCCGGTTGGTGTGTGGTTGGGACTCGCCTGCACGGTTGCTGTGCTCGTGGGCGGCTGCGGCAAGGGCGAGGGAAACGCGGGCGGTGGCGGCGGCTCGAGCACGCAGGGCGGGACGCTCAAGGTCGGCGCCGCGCTCTCGCTCACTGGCTCGCTGGCGAAGGAGGGGCGGTTGACCAAGCTCGGCTACCAGTTCTGCCAGGACAAGGTCAACGGCGGCGACGGCGTGCAGGCCGGCGACAAGACATACAAGCTGGCGATCACCTACAAGGACGACAAGTCCGAGCCCGATACGGCCGCGCAGCTCGTCGACCAGTTCAACGACAGCGGCAACAAGCTGATCCTCGGTCCCTACGGTTCACCGTCGACGGAGGCGGCCTCGGCGGTGATCGAGCGCAACGGCCAGGTCATGGTCGACTCCTCGGGCGCCGACAACGCGATCTTCGACAAGGGCTATCGCAACACGTTCGCCGTGCTCTCGCCGGCGACCTCGTATCTGGCCGCGATCGTGGACGCGATCTCCGAGAACGCGAACCCGAAGCCCAAGACCGTCGCGATCATCTCCGCCGACGACGGCTTCTCCAAGACGGCGGCCAAGGGCGGGGCCGACGAGGCGAAGAAGCAGGGCATGCAGGTCGTCGCGATGGAGGAGGTCCCCGAGCACACCACCAACGTCTCCTCCGCGCTGACCAAGATCCGGCCGAAGAAGCCGGACCTCGTGCTCGTGTCGGCGCATGTCGAGGAGGGCATCGCCGCGGTCAAGCAGAGCAAGGAGCTCGGCGTGAACCCGAAGGGGTTCGGCGAGACGGTGGCGCCGCCGACGCCGGACTTCGCCAAGGCGCTCGGCAAGAACGCCGAGGGTGTCGTCGGCTCGACGCAGTGGACGGCGGACTCCAAGGGCCAGGACAAGGTGTTCGGCACCGCCAAGGAGTACGCGGAGGGCTTCAAGCAGCGCTTCGGCGAGACGGCCGAGTACCACAGCGCCGAGGCCGCCGCCGCGTGCCTGGCGCTCGTGATGGGCGTCGAGAAGGCGGGGTCGACCGATCCGGCCAAGGTGCGCGATGCGATCGCCGGACTCGACACGGAGTCCTTCTTCGGGCCGATCAAGTTCGACGACACCGGCAAGAACGCCGACAAGCCGATGTCCGCGATCCAGATCCAGAACGGGGAGCCGGTGACGATCTACCCGTCCGATCAGGCGCAGGCGAAGCTGCAATGGCCCGCCGGCTGAGCGGCCGACGATGACGCAGTTCCTGCAGGCGACCGTCAACGGGCTGCTCCAGGGGGGCCTGCTGGCGCTCGTCGCGGTCGGCTTCTCGCTCGTCTGGGGCGTGATGAACATCGTCAACCTCGCCCATGGGGCGTTCGTGCTCATCGGCTCCTACATCGCCTGGAAGCTCCAGACGGGCGCGGACATCGCCCCGCTACTGGGGATGGTGGTGGCCGCCGCCGCGCTGTTCGCCGGCGGCTACGTGATCCAGCGCTATCTCATCAACCTCGTCATCAACGCCCCGATCTGGATGACGCTGCTGCTCACGTTCGGGCTCAGCCTCGTGCTGGTCAACGGCCTGGTGCTGCTGTTCACCGGCGACTTCCGCTCGATCCACACCTCCTATGGCTCCGACAGCCTGGCGATCGGCGACATCCGCATCCCCTACGGGCGGCTGATCGCGTTCGTCCTCGCCGTCGGCTTCACGCTCGCACTCGTGTGGTTCATGGACCGCACACGCCTCGGGCTGGCGATCAAGGCGACCGGGATGGATCGCGGCGCGGCGCGCCTGATGGGCGTGACCGTCCGCCGCGTGTACGGCCTCACGTTCGCGATCGCCGCCGGGCTGGCCGGCGCGGCGGGCGCGATCTACGGGACGGTCGACACCTTCAGCCCGGCCAACGCCGGCATCTTCACGCTGCAGAGCTTCGTGATCGCGGTTCTCGGCGGCCTCGGCAACATGTGGGGAGCGCTCGCGGGCGGACTCCTGCTCGGCGTCGTCCAGGCCTGGAGCGGCCAGTACCTGGGCGGCACGCTGATCAACGCGGTCGCCTTCGCTGTGCTCGTCACGGTGCTCGTGATCCGGCCCGCCGGGCTGCTCGGCAAGCCGTACTACGAGGCGCGGGTCGAGGTCTGATGACGAGCGCGTCGAGTGCGACCGCCCCGGTCGGCCTCCGCGCCGTCGGTCCGCGCCAGCTCATCGCCGGCGCGCTCGTGCTGGGCGGCCTGGTGGTGCTCGTGCTGCTGCCGCAGTACTTCCTGCTCTCGAGCGAGCAGCGCACGCTCGCCGGCGTGTTCATGTTCGTCGCGCTCGCGCAGGGCTGGAACCTGATCGGCGGCTTCGCCGGCTATCCGAGCTTCGGCAACGTCGTCTTCTTCGGCCTCGGCGGCTACACGACGGCGATCCTGATGGCGAAGTCGGGCGTCCCGTTCTGGGTCGCGCTGCCGATCTCCGCGGTCGTCGGCGTTGTGTTCGCCGTGCTCGTCGGGCTCCCGGTGCTGCGGTTGCGCGGCCACTACTTCGCGATCGCCACGCTCGGTGTGGCCGAGGGCATGCGCGAGGTCGTGGTCAACCTTGACGGGCTCACGGGCGGCAACTCGGGCATCACCGTTCCCGCGGTCGGCGCGGAGGCGGTCACGTCCTATCCGGGCAACACGGGCTTCTACTTCTACTTCCTGGGACTCGCGCTGCTCGCCACGGCCGTGGTCTGGCAGGTCTCGCGCAGCCGCTTCGGCTACGGCCTGCGCGCGATCGCGCAGGACGAGGAAGCGGCGGCGGCAGCCGGGATCAACACGACGCGGCTGAAGGTCGCCGCGTTCGCGCTCGCGGGCCTGCTGACCGCGCTGGCGGGCTCGATCTACGCGTTCCAGCAGGTGACGATCTACCCCGCGCGGCTCTTCAGCGTCGACATCACGGTGCTGATGGTCGTGATGGCGGTGATCGGCGGCAGCGGCACGGTGATCGGGCCGGTCATCGGCGCCGTCGCGCTGCAGTTCCTCTCGGAGTGGCTGCGAACCCACTACACCGACCTGCATACGTTCATCTTCGGCGCCATCATCGTCGTCGCCGTCGTGCTGCTGCCGATGGGTATCGTCTCGTTCACGCGCGAGTCCATCGCCCAGCGGCGCATCTCCCTGCTCGACACCGTCCGGGCCTACCGGCTATGACGGCGGTCCTCGAGGTCGAGCAGCTTGGCCGCCGCTTCGGCGGCCTGGCCGCCGTCAGCGACGTCTCGTTCAGCCTCGAGGAAGCCATGGTGCTCGGCGTCATCGGCCCCAACGGCGCCGGCAAGAGCACGCTGATCAACCTGATCACCGGCCATCTGAAGCCGTCGACGGGGCGGGTGGTGGTCGACGGCCGCGACGTGACCGGCGCGAGGCCGTGGGCGATCGCCGACGCACGGGTCGCGCGTACGTTCCAGATCGTCAAGCCGTTCCGCGACCTGACCGTGCGCGAGAACGTCGCCATCGGGGCGATGTTCGGGCCCTCGCGCGCGGGCTCGACGCGAGAGGCGAGCGCGCGCGCCGCCGAGGTGCTCGAGCGCGTCGGGCTGGCCGACAAGGCGGACGCGGAGCCGGGCGGGCTCAGCGTCGCGGATGCCCGCCGCCTGGAGCTCGCGAAGGCGCTGGCGATGCGCCCGCGCCTGCTGCTGCTCGACGAGGTCATGGCCGGCCTGCGGCCGCGAGAGATCGAGGGTGCGCTCGAGCTGATCCGCTCGCTCAAGGACGAGGGCATGACGCTGCTGGTGGTCGAGCACGTGATGAAGGCGATCCTGTCGATCTCCGACAGCGTGCTCGTCATGCACGAGGGCTCGGAGCTGGTGCACGGCAAGCCGCAGGAAGTCATGGAGGACGAGCGGGTGATCGAGGCGTACCTCGGTGCGCGCTACGCGAAGCGGATGCGCGCTCAGCGCGAGCGGGCCGGCGATGCTTGAGGTCACGGGCCTCGCCGCCGGCTACGGCCGCGTCCAGGTGCTCTGGGACGTCGACCTCGAGGTCGGCGAGGGCGAGGTCGTGGCGCTGGTCGGCTCCAACGGGGCGGGCAAGACCACGCTGCTGCGCGCCGTCTCGGGCATGATCACGCTCACAGGCGGCGAGGTGTGCCTCGCCGGCGACTCGCTCGTCGGCCGCGCCCCGGAGGAGGCGGTGCGGGCGGGGATCGCGCACGTTCCCGAGGGGCGGCGGCTGTTCGCGGGGCTCACCGTACGCGAGAACCTCCGTGTCGGCGCGTACGTGCACGGTGAGCACGAGGACATCGACCGCGCCGTCGAGCTGTTCCCGCGCCTCGGCGAGCGGCTCGACCAGGTCGCCGGCAGCCTGTCCGGCGGCGAGCAGCAGATGTGCGCGATCGCCCGCGGCCTGATGGCGAACCCCAAGCTCATCATGATCGACGAGCTCTCGCTCGGGCTCGCGCCCAAGCTCGTCGAGCAGATCCTCGAGCGGCTCACGAGCGTGACCGAGGCGGGGACCGCGGTCCTCCTGGTCGAGCAGGACGTCGACGCCGCGCTCGAGGCGGCGGCCCGCGGCTACGTGCTCGAGAACGGCCGGATCGTCGCGTCCGGCGAGTCCTCGGCGCTGCTCGAGGATCCCCGGATCCGCGAGGCCTACCTCGGAGTGGCATGAGCCTCTCGCAGACTGCGCCGAGCGCAGGGCTCGAGCAGGGCTACCGGACGGCGCTCCTCGACTGGCTCGCCTGCGCGGTCGGCGGCCATGACCAGCGTGCCGCGAGGGCGGCACGTTCGCTCGGCGAGGGGCTGGGCGACCGGATCGCCGCCGCGGGCACCGCGGGCCACGTGCTCGACTTCGACGACACATACCTCCCTGGGCTCTCCCACCTGTCGGCACCGGTCGCGCCGGCGGCGCTGCTCGTCGGCGCCCACCTCGGCGCGCGCATCGGCGACGTGCTCGCGGCGTTCGCGGCCGGCTTCGAGGCGATGGGGCGGCTGACGGCGGCCAACCATCCGCAGATGCGTGCCCGAGGCTGGCATCCGACTGCGGTGGGCGGCACGGTGGGAGCGGCCGCCGCGGCCTCGAGGTTGCTTGATCTCGACGCCGACCGGACCGCCCACGCGGTGCGGCTCGCGCTCCTGCAGGCCGGCGGCCTGCGGGCGGCGTTCGGGTCCGACGGCAAGGCGCTCCAGGTCGGCCGCGCCGCCGCGGCGGGGGCGACGGGCGCTCGGTTGGCCGCCGCCGGCGCCGTCGCGAGCGCCGACATCGAGCGCGGCGAGGGCGGCTTCGAGCAGGCCTTCGGGGCGCGCTGGGTCGATCTCGCATCCTCGTCCGCGCCGGAGCGCGCCGCGGTGGGCGATAACTGGATCAAGGCGTATCCGTGCTGCCTGCAGACCCATGGCGCGATCGAGGCCGCCGTGCAGGCGCGATCGGCGGCGGCCGGGACGACGTCGGACATCGTCGTGACGGTCCATCCGGTCTGCCTGCACGCCGCCTCGCTCGGGCCCGACGTCCGCGACGGGCTGCAGGCGAAGTTCTCGATCCCGTACCTGACCGCGTTCGCGCTCCTCCACGGGCCGCCGACGGTGAAGAGCTTCGCGGGCGTCGACGACGCCGCGCGCCAGCTCGCCGAGCGTGTGCGCCTGCACACCGACGCGGGCCTGCTCGAGTCCGAGGCGGTAGTCGAGGTGGCCGGCGAGCGCGCCGGTCACGTCCGCGCCGCGCTGGGTTCGCCGGCGCGCCCGATGGACGCGACGTGGCTGCAGGACAAGGTGCGCGACCTCGCGGGCGACCGGCTCGACGGTGTGCTCGACGACCTCGGCGCGCCGGTCGCGCAGGTCGTCGATGCAGCGTCGTTGCGCTGAGCCGTGATCGCCGATCCGGCGTCCGCGCGAGCGAGCGGCATGAGCGGGCTCCTGCTCGGCGCGGCGGGCATGTTCGCGACGATGTACGCCAGCCAGGCGATCCTGCCGGAGCTGGCGGCCGACTTCGCCGTCACGCCGTCGCAGGCCGGGCTGACGGTCTCGGTGGTCTTGGTCGCCGTCGCGCTCGGCGGCTGGTTCTGGGGACCGCTGTCGGAACGCATCGGACGCAAGCGCTCGCTGATGCTTGCCAGCGGCATGCTCGTGCTCCCGAGCCTCGGCGCCGCGGCCGCCCCGAGCTTCAGCTCGCTGCTCGTGTTCCGCGCGCTGCAGGGTGCCTGCATGCCGGGCCTGCTCACGGTCGGCGTCCCCTACGTGGCCGAGGTCTTCGCACCCGGCATGGGCGGACGGGCGATGGGCTACTACCTCATCGCGCTGGTCGGCGGTGGAACGCTCGGCCGGGTCGGGGTTGGCCTCATGACGGCGGTGACCGGCTGGCGGCTCGCGTTCGCGGCCGTCGCGCTGCTGCCGCTCGCCGGGGTGATCCTGATGCGGCGGCGACTGCCCGAGGCCCCTGTTCCCGAGCGTAGCGGTGGCGGCCATCGGAGCGCAGTGGCGACTCAGCTCGCCAACCCGGCCGTGCTCGTGCCGGCGACCGCCGCCGCCGCGCTGTTCTTCACCTTCGTGGGGGTGTTCTCCTACGCGAGCTTCCGGCTTCGCGAGGCGCCGTTCGGCTTCAGCCCCGCCGCGACGAGCCTGGTGTTCTCGCTCTGGGTGCTCGGGACCATCGGCCCCGCTGCAGGCCGGCTCGCGGATCGCGTCGGCTGGCGCACGGTGACGCTGACTGGCGTGGCGCTGGCTGCGACCGGGGTCGCGCTGACGCTTCCCGGGTGGTCGCCCACGGTGCTGCTCGGGCTCGCCGTCACTACGCTCGGCATGTTCACGGGCGTGACCGCGGCCCAGCTCGGCCTCGCCGCAGCCGGGCCGCTTGACCGCGGCATAGCCAGCGCGATCTACTTCTCCTTCTACTACGGCGCCGGCGCGCTCGCCGGGTTCGTGCCGGGTCTCGGCTGGGAGGCATGGGGCTGGCCGGGCGTCGTCGCCGTCGTGGCGCCGGCGCTCGCGATGGGCGCCGGGACCCTGTGCTGGGCGGCGCGACGCCCGGGGCGTATCCGACCTCGTGCGTGACGCTGCGGCGCCTGAGCGTAGGCGCGACCGCGGCGCCCGGGGACGGGGACAATCCAGCGCGCGGGGACAAGTGACCGGGTGGTCGCTGGTCGCGGGGAACCGCGCTAGAAGCGAAACACCGCTTCGCCGACCGACGCCGAAAATGGACCGCGGATTGGACCCCGCCCATTGCACCTGTCGAGCAACCATCGTTGTTGCAGGGCGTTTAGTCGGGGAGACAGGATTTGAACCTGCGACCGCCCGGCCCCCAGCCGGAGCGATCCAGGCGTGCCCGGTGGGATTCGACGCTCTACAGCGGTATGAGTTGCTCTGAGTTGCGCTCGGTTGCCCTCAATTTGCACCCCAGATTGCACCCCCGTCGTCGCGAGCGCAGTTCGTCCCCGGGCACGCACTGCAGTGCTGGTCGCGCCGATCTCGCGCGCGATTGCGTTCCACGCTGATGCGACCGTGCATCGGGAAGCCGCTGAGACGCCTCCTCGTCGTCCGGAGCGAGCGAGAGCTTGGCGCTGTTGGCGACGCGCGTGTTCAGAGGAGCAGCGGTGCTCCGCCGGCGTTGCCTGATCGGCCGCTGCTCAGATTCGTCCAAAGCGGCAGTTTCATCCGGGCTCCGGCTTTTGCGCGGTGGCGAGCTTGACCGCGACCGGTAGCTCTAAGCCGTCACCACGTCGGTAGCCCTCCGCGAGGCGATCGAATGCGGCTCGGATGCGTTGCCGGACCTCCTGCGGCTGGCGCGTGATGAGCACTGCCACCCGCACCGTCGCGGCGAGCATGCCGTCCCATAGCTCATCGGCACTGGCGAAGCGCTGCACGAACGTGATGGCACTCGCGGCGGGACTCGCCAAGCCCTGCTGCCGAAACGCCGCCGCGAATTCTGCATCGTCGGAGAACCGGAAGAAGTCAGGGCCCGGTGGGAGATCCGCCGGCGGCGTCGCTCGCGCCTCCGCCACCGCATCGAGAAACACCCCGGCCAACCGGTGCTGGGAGGGGTCAGCCCATGCCGTGAGCACCAGCCGGCCGCCGGGACGCAGCACGCGCACGAACTCAGCCATGGCGCGCTCGGGACGCGAGAGGTGCATAACCGCCAAGTTGCCGACGACAGCATCGAAGGAGGCGTCTACAAACGGCAACTCGTGCGCATCCGCCCAACGGAACTCGAGCCCAGGGTGAGCGCTCCGAGCCCGCGCGATCATCGCCTCCGCAACGTCGACGCCGACGACCGACGCCCCGCGCTCGGCAGCCTGGGCGGCGACCCACCCCGGGCCCGTGGCCACATCCAAGACCCTCGTACCGACACCAACTGAAGCAGCCGCCAGAAGAGGCTCGACCACCCGACCGGCGATGACGCCGAAGAATCGCTCATAGGCGACCGCCTTCTCCTCCCACCCCGCCGCCTCAAAGGCGTCGAAGGCGTCGAGGTCAACGGGCGGGTTCCCCACGCCACAGACCGTACGAGCTTGCCCCGTGCTCGTCGAGGAGCTACGACCGGTCGACAGCTCCGATTGCGCCTTCCAGGCAACTGAGCGGTCCCACCGATGAGGCTGATCGACCTGAGCGCGCTGCTGCCTCCCGTACAAGCGGTCGTCTCCGGCGGGGCTGGTCGGACGTGCGGTGGGGAGAGCAGCGACGATGCCGCACCGATGCGCCGCCGCAGAGCTCGGTCAGGAACCCGGCCCGCCGCGGGGTGCAATTGATCGACGGGGTGCAAATGACCGGGTGGTCGCAGGTTCGCGAAAACGACGCTGCCCGGTTATCGACCACTTTCGCGACGTCCGGTCGGATTGCACCCCGCAACGCACCCCGCGCAACACACCGAAGTGCA
>Ga0126313_10000660_pt1 | contig 16766 bp, 20 predicted proteins | sample Plot105A_FD_89954 | JGI IMG/M metagenome (GOLD analysis project Ga0126313, IMG submission 89954) | Serpentine soil microbial communities from UC McLaughlin Reserve, CA, USA - Plot105A | ecosystem: Environmental > Terrestrial > Soil > Grasslands | place: USA: UC McLaughlin Reserve, Lake County...
AACCTGCTGTTCACCGCCGAGCTGCAGCGCCGGCTCGACACGGCGGGGTCCCGGGTCATTGCGACCGCGGCCCATCCCGGGTATGCGGCCACGAACCTGCAGTTCCACAGCGGCAGCGGGGTCATGGACCGTCTGTCGAGCGTCGGCAACCGGATCTTCGCCCAGGACGAGCACGGCGGCGCCCTGCCTACGCTCTATGCCGCCACGGCCGACCTCCCCGGGAACAGCTTCGCGGGGCCGAGCCGCTTCATGGAACAGCGCGGAGCGCCCAAGCTCGTCGGGCGCGCTGCGGCGGCCAAGGACGCCGACGCGGCCCGGCGGCTGTGGGAGGTCTCCGAGGAGCTGACCGGGGTCCGCTTTCCGCTGGGGGCCAAGGCGGCCGCCGCCTGAGCCGTCGGCTCAGTCCCGGTGGTGGTTGACGACCTCGATGTTGTTGCCGTCGGGGTCGAGGACGTAGGCCGCGTAGTAGCCGGGGTGGTAGCGCGGCCGCTCGCCCGGCTCCCCGTTGGCGCGGTAGCCCGCGGCGACCGCGGCCTCGAAGAAGCGGTGCACGGCGTCGTCGTCGCCCCGGAACGCCATGTGCAGGCCCTCGGTCGGCGGCCCCTGGACGATCGTGAACGAGCCGCCCGACGCGCCGGCGAAAAACACGCGGTCGGGACCCTCGTGCCGCAGCGCGAAGCCGGCGGCGTCGGCGATCGTGCGGTAGAACGCGGTCGCCGCGGCGAGGTCGGCGACGCGGATCCAGAGGTGGTCGACGATGCCGCCGCGCCGCAGCGCCCCGTGGTGGACGGCTTCGACGCTGTTGCCATCCGGGTCGCGCAGGAAGCCGCCGTAGTAGTCGGACCGGTACTGCGGGCGCGGCCCGGGCGCCCCGTCGTCGGGGTGGCCTGCATCGAGCCCGGCGCGCCAGAACGCGTCGACCTGCTCGCGGGAGGGCGCGGCGAAGCCGACGTGCAGGCGGCGCGTGACCGCGTGACCGCGCTCCGCCTCGTAGATCCCGAAGTCGCTCCACTCCGCCAGCGCGCTCGAGCTGCGCGAGGTCACGATCCCGAGCGTCGCCAGGACGGTGTCGAAGAAGCGCTCCGAGCGGGAGCGATCGGCGACGCGGATCGTGACGTGGTCGAACATCAACTCGTGCGCTGACTGGCCGGCCGTTTCGGGAGCGGGTCCGGTCCCCGCAGGAATACACGATCTCGACCGAACCGCCCGGCAGCGCGCGCTCGCGCACGTAGGTCAGGGTCGTCTCGGGGCTGAGCGACGGCGTCAGCTGCATCCCGCCGCCGAACAGCAGCGGCACCACGACCAGCTCGAGGGTGTCGAGCGCTCCGAGCGCGCGGAACGTCTCGATCGTGCGCGGCCCGCCGACGAGGTGGACGTCGCCGCCGCTGTTCGCGGCCCTGATCCGCTCGAGCAGACGCGCGGGTCGCTCTCGATCACCACGTGGTCGGGCGTCCCCTCCGGCCGGTGCGACGCGAGGACGAACACGTCGAAGTTCGGCCACGGCCAGCGCTCGTTGGTCAGGGCGGGCTCGAACGTCGTGCGGCCCATCAGCGCCGCGTCGCAGTCCGCGAGGAACTCGCGGATCCCATGGCTCCGTCCCGAGCCGAAGGCGGGGTCGGCGGTGAGCGCCGGCCAGCCCTCGGGCGTGGTCACGTAGCCGTCGGCGCTCATGCTCATGCGGGCACGGATCTGCATCGGCTGGCTCCTTTCGAGGTTCCCGCCCTGGTCGGAGCCGATCGCGCGGCCTCGACACGGCGTCCGCTAAAGCAGCCCGACCTGCCGCAGGATCGAGACCGAATCCGAGTAGACGTCCTTGCGCTTGACCAGGCCGTCCTCGAACGGGATGACGTCGACGCCCTCCCATTGCACCGTGCGGCCGGTGGGCTCGACGACGAGGTCGCCGCGGCGCATGGTGTGCGTATGCGTGGCCATGGCCGTCCACTCCTGGACGACGAGGTCGTCGCGCACGTACAGGCGCCGAGCCTCGAACGCGATGTCCGGCCAGGTCGCAAAGATCGAGGCGATGTGCTCGCGCACCGCGGGCCCGGTCGCCGACTCGCCGGCGGTGTGGTTCTCGAACACCATCCCGGGGGCATGGAGAGCGACGATCGCGTCGAGGTCGTGGTCGTTCCATGCGGCGTTGTAGCGGTCGATCACGTCCTGAATCTGCTCACTGTCGGGCACCGTGCCACCTCATCCGTGTGGGGGTCGGGATGACCGTGAAGCCGGGGCGAGTCTAAAGCCCTCCCACAACGACCCCGCGATCGATCATGCTCGGCGGGTGAGCAAGATCACCCTGAGCCTGCTGGGCGGCTTCGCGGCCGAGGTCGACGGCGAACCGGTCCCGGATGCGGCGTGGCGGCTGAAGAAGGCGCGCGAGCTGGTCAAGCTCCTCGCGCTCGCGCCTGGCCATCGCCTACTGCGCGAGCAGGCGATGGACGAGCTGTGGCGCGATCGCGCGCCCGACGCCGCCGCCAACAACCTCAACCAGGCCGTCTACGTGGCGCGGCGGGCGCTGCAGGCCGAGGCGATCGCGGTCCGCGAGGGTGTGCTCGAGCTCGAGGCCGAGGTCGACGTCGACCGCTTCGAGGCGGCGGCCGCCGCCGCGCGCGATGCCGGCACGCCGGGCGCCTGTCGGACGGCGCTCGCGCTCTACCCCGGCGACCTGTTGCCCGAGAACCGCTACGACGACTGGGCGGCGACGCGGCGCGACGACCTCGCCGCGCTCGCCAGCGCGCTGGGGGACGAGCTCGCCGCCCTCGGTCCCGTCGCGGCCGGCCGGCGGTCGGCGCTGCCCGCCGACGCCGGCGCGTTCGTGGGGCGCGCCCGCGAGCTGGAGGAGCTCATGCCGCTGCTGCGGGGCCGGCGCCTGCTGACCTTGGCCGGGCCGGGCGGCGTGGGCAAGACGCGGCTCGCGTTTGAGCTCGCACACACCGCCGAGCCGTCCTACGCAGACGGCGCGGCGCTCGTGGAGCTGGCCGCGATCGGCGATCCGCGCCTCGTCGTCGACGCGGTGGCGACTGCACTCGAGGTGCGCCCGTTGCAGGGCCAGGAGGCTGTCGACGCGCTTGTCGATTTCCTGGCGCCGCGCACGTTCCTGCTCGTGATCGACAACTGCGAGCATGTGCTCGCGGCCGCCGCCCGCCTCGTCGACGCGCTGTTGCGCGCGGCGCCGCAGCTGACGATCCTCGCCACCAGCCGAGAGCCGCTGCGCGCCACCGGCGAGGTCGTCTTCCGCGTGCCCTCGCTCGACATCCCGGATCCGGAGTCCGCCCACGCGCCGGAGGAGCTCCTGGGCTTCGAGTCGGTCCAGCTGTTCGTCGAGCGTGCGCAGGCGGCGGCGCCCGGCTTCGAGCTCGACCGCGACAACGCCGGCGACGTCGTCCGCATCTGCCATCGCCTGGACGGCCTCCCGCTCGCGCTCGAGCTCGCCGCCGGTCGCGTTGGCTCCCTGGGCCCCGCGGCGATCGCGGACCGGCTCGGCGACCGCTTCCGCGTGCTGCGCAGCGGGAGCCACGCGGCGCCGACGCGGCAGCAGACGCTCAGCGCGACGCTGCAGTGGAGCTACGACCTCCTCGAGCCCGACGAGCGCATGCTGTTCCGGCGGCTCGCCGCCTTCGCCGGCTCGTTCGCCCTCGAGGCGGCCGAGACCGTGTGCGCCGGCGACGCCATCGACGCGGCCGACATCGTCGACGTGCTCGCGCGCCTCGTCGAGAAGTCGCTCGTCGCCGTCGACGAACGATTCTCGCGCGAGCGCCGCTACCGCCTGCTGGAGACGGTTCGCATCTACGCGGGCGAGCGGCTCGACGAGGCGGGGGGAGAGGGCGTCGTTCGCGGCGGCTCACGCGCGCTGGGCCTTCGCGGTGGCCGCCGCGGAGCGTGGGTCCCCGCGCCTGGACCGCGACGCCGCAAACCTGCGGCTCGCGCTGGCGACGCTGCTCGAAAGCGCTCCCGAGGACGCGCTGCGGCTCTGTGTGGCGCTGTGGCCGTTCTGGTTACGCCGGATCGATCTGCCCGAGGCCCAGTGGGCGTTTGAGGCGGCGCTTGCGGCGGCGCCCGAGCGCACGGTGCTGCGCGCCGAGGCGCTGCTTGCGGCGGCCGCGATCGACTACCGCAGCGGGGCGCTGGCGCGCGGGCTCGAGCGGGCCCAGGAGAGCCACGGCGTCGCGCTCGAGATCGGCGAGGAACGCGCACGGTGGCGCGCGCTGCAGTTCCACGGCGAGTTCTGGATCGCGCGCGACGCCGCCGGCGAAGCGCTGCCATGGCTCGAGGAGGCGCTCGCGCTCGCGCGCCGCGAGGGCTTCGCGGAGGCTGCCGCGATCGGCATCTACACGATCGGCGTGGCGTCCTGGATCGTCGGCGACTTCGACCGCGCCGAGCAGCTCGTGGCCGAGGGCATCGACCGCCTGCGGGAGCTTGCCGACTCGCCGGAGCGGATTCCGGCTCCGGTCAACATCGCCGAGCTGCGCTCGACGCGGCCGGGGGGCCTGCCCGGCCTGGGCGTGGTGTTCGAGGACTCGCTGCATCCGCTCGTCGAGGTCACCTCCGCGACCGCCGTGAGCTACGCGCTCGCGAACCAGGCCGGGCTCGCCCGCGCACGCGGGGACCTGGTGCGAGCGCGTGCGCTCCTCGAGGACAGCGCTGCGCGATTCGCGGAGTGCGGCGACGCCGCGGGCAGCGCCGCCGTCGGGGTGCGGCGCGCGTACCTCGAGCTGGCGGAGGGAGCGCTTCCCGCCGCCCGCGCAGCGCTCGAGGAGGCGCTCGAAGTGCGCCGGGGGCGGGGCGACCGGCGGGGCGTGGGGCTGGTGCTAGCCGGGCTCGGTCTGATCGACACGACGGCGGGCGAGTACGCGACCGCCGAGCGCGAGCTGGCCGAGGCGCGTGACCTCTTCCGGCGTGCCGGCGATCGCTGGGGGCTCGGCAGCACGCTGTGGCGGACCGCCGACCTCGCGTTCGCGCGCGGCGACCTCGACGGCGCGCAGGCGGCGCTGGAGGAGGCGCGAGCCGTCGTGGGCCCGACCCAGCGCGAGCGCTGGATGGCCAACACGCTCGCCGGGCTGGCCGAGCTCGCGCTGCTCCGTGGTGAGGCCGATCGGGCCGCCACGCTGCTCGCCGACGCCCGCGACCGGTACCTGGCGCGAGACGACGCGCCCGGGGTGGCCGAGGTCGACGAGCGCCTGGGCGCGCTCGCTAAGCATGATCTAAGCGGCGGCAAAGCGGGCGTGCGTTGACTCCGGCTCTCCCCCACGACGAAAGGACGTCGGAGATGACCATCGCCCCCGTGCTCGGTGAGGCAACGGTGCAGGAGCTGCGCGAGTCGGTGCGCGGCGAGATCGTGACCCCGGACGACAGCGGCTACACCGAGGCGTCCAAGGTCTGGAACGGCCTGCACGACGATCGCCGGCCCGCCATGGTGATCCGCTGCCAGGGTGTCGCCGACGTCATCGCGGCGGTCGGCTTCGCCCGCGGCAACGATCTGCCCATCGCCGTCCGCGGCGGCGGCCACAGCGTGGCGGGCTTCTCGACCGTCGACGACGGCGTCGTGATCGACCTCGGGCCGATGAGCGGCGTCCGCGTCGACCCGCAGGCTCGCCGCGCGACCGTTGGCGGCGGCGCCGTCTGGGCCGACGTCGACCACGAGACCCAGGCCCACGGCCTGGCGACCACCGGGGGCCTCGTCTCGACGACCGGCGTCGCGGGCTTCACGCTCGGCGGCGGCATCGGCTGGACGATGCGCAAGTTCGGCCTGGCGTGCGACAACCTCGCTGCCGCCGACGTCGTGACGTCATACGGGGAGCTGGTGCACGCGAGCGAGACCGAGAACCCCGAGCTCCTGTGGGGCCTGCGGGGCGGCGGCGGCAACTTCGGCATCGTCACCCAGTTCGAGCTCGAGCTGCATCCCCTCGGACCGATGATCTACGCCGGGCCGATCTTCTACCCGGCCGCGGCCGCCGGCGACCTCCTGCTCGCGTTCCGCGACTGGGCCGGCGACGCTCCCGACGAGATCACCGCGTTGGTGAACCTCACGACCGCGCCGCCGCTGCCGGTGATCCCCGAGGAGTGGCACGGCAACAAGGTCGCGGCGTTGATCGCCGCGTCGACCGGCCCGGTCGACGAAGGCGAGGCGCTCGTGCGGGCGTTCCGCGAGGTGGCGGAGCCGATCGCGGACCTGCTCGGCCCGATGCCCTACCGAGGCATCCAGACCCTCATCGACCCGCTGTGGCCGAAGGGCATCCAGTCGTACTTCAAGTCGGCCAATCTCGGTCGCCTCGACGACGAGCTCGTCGACGCGCTGTGCGCGGTCCACCTCGCCGCGCCCGGACCGCAGTGCGAGATCCATGTCCACCAGATGGGTGGCGCGGTCGCCCGCGTCGGCGACGACGCGACGGCGTTCCCCGAGCGCTCGATGCCGTACGTCCTCAACGCGGTCACCGGCTGGCAGGACCCAGCCGCGACCGAGGCGCACCGGGACTGGGCCCGCGGTGTGGTGGCCGCCGCGTCGGGGGCGTCCACCGGACGCGCGTACGTGAACTTCCTCGGCGACGCCGATGCGGCGCGCACGTCCTACAGCGAGGCAACCTACGCCCGCCTTGCCGCGCTCAAGCGGCAGTACGACCCCACGAACGCCCTCCGCCTGAACCAGAACATCGAGCCGCGCGCCTGACGCGCGCGCTCTGAAGGGCACGCGCCGGCGATGCCATTGCGGCATCGCCGGCGCTGCTTCGTGGTCGACGAACGCGCTGGCGCTCGCTCAGGACAAGGGTGCGGCCGGCCAGCTGGGTCCCGCGGGACGGCCCGGTCCGCCGGGCGTGCGTGGGTCCCGACGGGTCCCAAGGCCCGGCGGGCGACAAGGGCGCGACTGGTGCTTCCGGCGTGACGGCCGACTCCTCGGTGGTCACCCGGATCGTCTGTGGCAAGGTCGACTGACGGGCCGGCTCGACAACGTCCGGGCTCGTCTTATCCGAGCTCGAGCTCGTGGTCGATGCCGGACCCGTGGGCCGTCACCGCGCGGAACCCGAGCCGGCGGACGAGCGCGCGCGCCGGCCGATTCTCCGACAGCGTCGTCGCAACCAGTACCGCGACGCCGTTTGCGCGGGCGCGTTTCACCGTGCGGGTCGCGAGCGCCGCGCCGATGCCCAGCCCCTGCAGCTCGTCGGCGACGGTGACCGCCATGTGCGCCGCCGCCGGACGGCGGCCGTCGAGCGCATAGCGGGCGACCCCGACGATCGAGCCATCGCGCTGGTCGATCGCGGCGATGGCCTCGTGCCGGACGTGATCGATGTCGCTGAAGTAGTCCAGCTCACGGTCGGACAGCTCGCGCTTCGTCGACAGAAAGCGCCTGCGCCGCGACTCGGGACTCAGCCGCGCGAACAGCGACGCCAGAGCGTCGCGATCGCCGGCCTCGATGGGGCGGAACCGGAGTCGGGTACCGTCGGCAACAACGAGCATGCGCAAGTCGTACTCCGCACGGCTTTGCCCGCTGTTAGAGCCGGCTTAGCCGTCGGGCGCGGTCCACTCGGGCGGTGTGTACGGCGCGCCGGGCACGCCGCCGACGCAGAGCACGCGCATGCCGTCGGCTCCTGCCACGAGGGTGCGCGAGACACCGGGCCCGACGCGTGCGACGTGATCGGTGTCCAGCGGCAGGTGCGCTTCGTCGGGCCCGATCACGATCTCGCCCGACCCGCGCAGCGCCAGGTAGAGCTCCTCCTGGCCGCTGGCGCTCTCGTCGTGGGACTTGGTCGTGTGGTTGGGCGGCATGTCCATGATCTGCACGCCGAAGCCGGTGATTCCCAACCCGGCGCGGACGAGCTTGGCAAACCCGTCCCAGAGCGTCGGCAGCTCGTCGATGGGAACGGATATGAAGCCGCTATCGGTCTCTTGTTGGGGCATCGGTGGATCATGCACGCGCAGGGTGGGTAGTCGCAAGGACGTGGCCACCGAGGCGGCATCCGAAACCCCGGCGCGAGACGCACCGCCGCGACGGGACCGCGCCATGCGCCTGCCGCGGACGACCGGCGCCGTGAGCGGGGTCGCGATCGTCGTGCTCGGGATCTGGGGCGCGCTGATTCCGCTCGTTGGGCCCTATTTCCACTACGCCTTCGGCAATTACGACAGCTGGCACCTGACCGCAAACCGATTCTGGCTGGACGTCCTTCCCGGCGTGCTCGCCGTCGTCGGAGGGCTGATGCTGCTCTACACCACGCGCCGTGTCAGCGGGCTGATCGGGGGGTGGCTGGCGGTCGCCGCCGGCGTCTGGTTCGCGATCGGCCCGACCGTGAGCCTGCTGTGGGACGACTCCGGGGCGCCGATCGGCCGGCCGATGGGCGGCCGCGGCCAGCAGGCCCTCGAGCTCCTCGGCTACTTCCACGCGCTCGGCGTGGCCATCGCCGTGCTCGCCGCGTTCGCCATGGGCCGCTTCGTCTCTCGTCCGCGCGTGGCCGAGGAGCCGTTCGTCGCCGCCGGCGCGGTCGCCGGCGAGGTCGCCGACCACCGGCGCGGCGGGCTCTTCCGGCGCCGCCGGCGCGCCGACACCACGTCCGCGTAGTGGCGCAGCAACTCGGGCTCGTCGTTCATCCCACGCGATCCCTCGACACCGTCCTCGAGACCACCGACGCCTGGGCGCGCGCGCACGGCGCGAACATCGGTCAGGTTATGATCCCCGGGCTGACGCGCCAGGTGGCCGATCCGGTCGATCCCGCCGAGTGCGAGATCCTGCTCTCGCTCGGAGGAGACGGCACCGCGCTGCACGCCCTGCACGCGGGTGCTCCCGCCGAACGGCCGGTCCTCGGAATCGCGTGCGGCAGCGTCGGCGTGCTGACGTCCGTCACGGGCGACGACGTGGCCTGGGCGCTCAATCAGTTCGCGGACGGGCGCTGGAGCCCGCGGGCGGTGCCGGGCCTCGCGATCGCATCGGCCGACGGGCCCGTCGAGGTCGTCATCAACGACATGACCCTGATGCGCGACGGCCCCGGCCAGGTGGTCGTGGCGATCACGGTGGACGACGCGCTCTACGTCCGGGTCGCCGGCGACGGGGTGGTCGTCGCGACGGCGCTCGGCTCGAGCGCGTACAGCATGGCTGCGGGCGGGCCGATCCTGGCGCCGGGCGTGGAGGGAATGGTCGTCACGCCCCTGGCGCCCCACGGGGGATCGGCTCCGCCCCTCGTGACGGGCCCGGGCAGCACGCTGAGGCTCGAGGTCGAGCAGACCTATAGCCGCGTCCGCTACGACGTCGACGGCCGGTCGATGCCCAGACCCGGCGACCTGCTCACGGTCCACTACGAGCCGGAGTACGCCGTGCTGGTGGAGTTGACCGACCAGGAGTCGCGGCTCGCCGGCCTGCGACAGCGCGGACTCGTGCGCGACGGTCCGCGCGTCCTTGCCCGGGATCGCCGCGTGTAGGGCCACCGCGACTTCGCCCTGCAGGTGGAGGGTGCGCACTAGGCTTCCGCAGACCTTGATCAGCACCAACCAGTTCAAGAACGGCAACCACATCGAGGTCGACGGCACCGTCTTCAAGGTGCTCGAGTTCCAGCACGTCAAGCCCGGCAAGGGCGGGGCGTTCGTCCGCACCCGGCTGCGGCGGGCGGCCGACGGGGCCGTGATCGACCGGACGTTCCGCGCCGGCGAGAAGTTCCGCGCTGTGCATACCGAGTCGCGGCGGATGCAGTTCCTGTATTCCGACGGCACCGACGCGCACTTCATGGACTCGCAGTCCTTCGAGCAGATGACCCTGCCCGAGGACGGGGTCGCGAAGGCGCTGCGCTGGATCAAGCCCTCCGAGGAGGTCGACGTCCTCTACATCGACGACCGCCCGGCCGACGTCAACGTGCCGAGCGCCGTCGAGCTCGAGGTGACCCAGACCGACCCGGGCGTGAAGGGCGACACCGCCTCCGGCGGCGGCACCAAGCCGGCGACCCTCGAGACCGGCGCGGTGGTCCATGTGCCGCTGTTCATCGACGCGGGCGAGCGGGTGCGCGTGGACACGCGCAGCGGCGAGTACGTCTCCCGCGCCTAGCCACGATGCGCCGCAGCGATCAGCGGCGCGCCGCGGTGGTGGCGCTCTACCAGCACGATCTCACCGGCCGTCCCGTCGACGAGCTCTTCGAGCCCAACGCCCGCCCCTACACGCGCGGGCTGGCCCATGCGACGCTGGATTTCCAGGACGAGCTCGACGAGGCCATCTCCCGCCACGCGACCGGTTGGAGCCTGGACCGCATCGCCCCGCTCGAGCGCGCGATCCTGCGCGTCGCCGCGCTCGAGCTGCTGCACCCCGAGCTCACGATCGCCGAGAGGCCGATCCCACCCGAGGGTGCGATCGACGAGGCCGTCGAGACGGCGAAGCGGTTCTGCGGCGCCGACGCGCCGGGCTTCGTCAACGGGGTGCTGAGCGCGATCCTCCGCGCGAACCGCGACAATCGCGCTGCCCATGGCTGACCTCGCGGAGCTCACCGACCGGCTGGAGCGCGTCGCCGCCGAGCTGCGCGCCGGCGAGCTGGATCCGCAGCAGGCCGCCGACCGCGTCGACGACCTTGCCCGGCTGGCGGGCGAGGCGGCCGCTGAGCTCGACCGCCGCGCTCGCGCAGCCGACGCGCCACCCGGGCAGACGGAGCTGCTCTAGCCGTCGGCGGCGGCCGCCTTGCCGACCCGGGCGCGCTTGGCAGCCCGATCCGGGTGGATGATCATGCGCCCGACCAGGTCTGCATAGAACCCACCTACCTGCTCGGACGTCTTGTGATCGTCGCCGGGGTGATACCACCGCGCGAGATCGATGCAGAGCGACAGGATCGCGAGCGTGGTCGCCTCGAGCTCGGGGACGTCGAATGTCCCGGCGTCGACCCCTGCCTGGAGCTCAGCCGCCGGCAGCTCCTCGAAGCGCTTGCGCAGCTTGGCGATGCTGCGGAACTGCCCGGGAGGAAGCGCCTTGAGCTCGTACTGGATGACGCGCGCGACGCCGTGGTGGTCGGCATGCCACTTCGCGAAGGCGGCGACGAACCGGCGAACCCTGTGCTCGGGGTCCTGCGGGGCGCGTAGAGCCTCTTCGACCGCGTCCAGCACGGACTGGTGGCCGATGCGGCTGATCTCGTAGAGCAGATCGCTCTTGGCGTCGTAGTGGACGTAGACCGCTGCCGGACTCATGCCGGCGCCTTCGCCGATCTCGCGCGTCGTGGCCGCCTGGAAGCCCCGCGCCGCGAACGCCGCCAGGGCCGCGAGCAGAAGTCGACGCGAGGACTCCGGCTCGATGCCGACCCAGAGCCCGGCCGAGTTCGCGTCGGCGTCCTCCAGTGCCGGCTTGCGACGGCGCCGTGCTGCAGGCATGCGGGGAGTCTGGCACCTGGATTGACGCTAGCCCACCTGCGATGAATAAGCGCTTGCTTGGCGGTCGTGTCTGTGCTACTCGTGGCAAGCCGGCGTCCAGCGGCCCGGCAAGGAACAATCGGGCGGGCGCGGGTCAGAAAGGAGTCCTATGCAGATTTCATGCGCGTTTCCGACGACATTGGACTCGCACGAGGACATCGCACTGGCGGAGGAGCTGGGCTTTGAGCGTGCGTGGCTGTACGACACGCCCCAGCAGAGTCCCGACGTGTGGATGATGCTGGCGCTGGCGGCTGAGCGGACGGAGCGCATCGGCCTCGGTCCGGGCGTTCTGGTGCCCACGCTGCGCCACCCGATGGTCAACGCGGCGGCAACCGCCGCGCTCGCCGCGCTCGCCCCAGACCGCGTGGCGGTCGCCTTCGGCACGGGCTTCAGCGGGCGCCGCGCGATGGGTTATCGGGGGATTCCGTGGTCGTACATGGACCGCTACATCCGTGCCTATCGCGGCCTGCTGCGGGGTGAGACGATCGAGTGGGACGGAGCGCGGATGCGCATGCTGCACCCGCTGGGCCACGCGGCGCAGCGGCCGGTCGAGGTTCCGGTCATCATCGCCGCGCTGGGGCCTAAGGGCGCCGAGGTCGCTCGCGAACTGGGCGACGGCCTCTACATCACCCTGGCGCTTCCCGAGTTCGCCAGGGAGTTCTCGTCGGTCTCGTTCCTGTTCTGGGGAACGCGCTTGGAGGAGGGCGAGGATCCCACCTCTGAGCGCGTGCGAGCGGCAGGAGGACCGGGGCTGGCGCTCGCTTACCACGGCGCCTACGAGTTCGGCACCCCGTTGGAAGAGCTGCCGGGCGGGGCGGAGTGGCGAGCGGTCGTCGAACGCACGCCGCCCGAAGAGCGCCACTTCGCCGTGCACGAGCAGCACTGCGTCGGCCTCAACGAGGCCGACCGCGCCGCCTGGGAAGCGGGCGGCCACGCGATGCTCGAGGAGGCGACGATGAGCGGGACCGCCGGTCAGCTGCGAGAGCGGCTCGCAGGTCTCGCCGACCACGGCGTGACCGAGCTCGTCTTCCAGCCCTGCGGACCGGACATCCGTCGCGAGCTCGAGGCATTCATGGCGACGGCGAAGTCCGCCGTCGCGGCGTGAGGGGCGGCGACATGAGCAGCGCGCGAACCCTGACGCCGTTCGTCGACGGCGGCTGCTACTTCGAATGCCCGCGATGGCACGACGGCCGGTGGTGGGCCTCCGACTTCTACCGCTACGGCGTGTTCACCTACGACGCCGACGGAAGCGAGGAACTCGTCATGGAGGTCGAGGCCCAGCCTTCCGGCCTGGGCTGGCTGCCCGGCGGGGACCTGCTCGTGGTGTCCATGAAGGACCGCCGGGTGCTGCGGCGCGCGGCTGACGGCAGCGTCAGCGTCCATGCCGACGTGTCCGCGCTGGCCACCGGTCACCTGAACGACATGGTCGTCGACCGGCAAGGGCGCGCGTATGCGGGCAACTTCGGCTTCGATCTCATGGGCGGGGGGCACCCGGCGCCCGCCGCCGTCGTCCGTGTCGATCCAGACGGGCGAGCCGTCGTCGCCGCCAAAGACCTCTGGTTCCCGAATGGCTCGGTGATCACCGACGACGGCACGCTCATCGTCGCCGAGACGATGGCGGCCCGCCTCACCGCGTTCACGATCCAGGCCGACGGCGAGCTCGCCGATCGACGCGTCTGGGCGCAGCTCGAGCCGGCGCCCGAGCCCGCCGACATCGCGACCATGTTCGGCGCAATCACCTTCGCTCCCGATGGCTGCGCGCTGGACGCCGAGGGACACCTGTGGGTGGCCAACGGGCTTGGCGGCCCGCTCAGCCGCATCGCCCCAGGCGGGCAGATCGTGGACGAGGTGCCGGTACCCCCGGGCCTGGCCGTGTTCGCGTGCGGGCTCGGGGGCGAAGACGGCCGGACGCTCCTGGCCTGCGCTGCGCCCGACTTCCACGAGGAGGCACGGAAGGCGGCGCCCGAGGGGGTGCTCCTGAGCACAACCGTCGCTGTCCCGCGCGGAGGCCTCCCTTGAGGGCGGTTCAGCTCTTCCTTCCGAGCCCCAGGTGCTCGTAGAGGAAGTACGCCGAGTGCGTGATGAAACGGCTGCGGTACTGCCAGGGGACGTGCCCGGCGCCCTGCAGCGTCTCGAACACCACCGGGACGCCCGCCTTGGCGATCCCCTCCGCGGTCGCCTTCGACAGTGCGAACGGCGTCGTGTGGTCGAGCGTGCCCTCGAAGAAGAGGGTGGGGGCGTCCGCGCGCGAGTAGGACGCTGCGGGCAGGAAGCCCGAGATCGACACCGCGGCATCGATGGGGACCGAAGGATCGGTGCCAAGCAGCAGCGACGTCACCGCGCCTGCCGAGGTGCCGCCGACGGCGATGCGGTGCGGATCCACGTGCAGCCCGCGCGCGTGCCGGCGGATCCACGCCACGGCGGCGACGGCGTCCTCCTTGGCGGCCACCGCCGCTTGTGCGCACTTCGGGGGCGGCGCCGAGCCCGTCCCCCCGCATCGCACGCCCTGGGCCAGCAGCCGATAGTCGATCGAGGCGGCCACGTAGCCGCGTTGGGCGAACGCCGTGGCCAGCTGGACCACATTGGCGGCGCGCTTGGAGCCGACGCGGAACCCGCCGCCGTGGATCCACACGACCGCGGGACGGTTGCGCGTGCGGTCGCCGGAGGGCTGGTAGATGTCGAGCCCCTGGTCGCCCGAGTAGCCGATGTCGCGCTTGACGTCGACGCGCGAGGTGACCGCGTCGCGGTAGCGGAGCGGCTCCTTGCCCGAGGGCTTGTCGACGGTCGTGGCGGGCGTGGCGGATGTTGCGAGAGCCGCGGCGGCAAGCAAGGCGAGCGTCGTCACGCCCGAACCAACACCGGGCCGCGGTCGAAGGCGCGGTGCCGCTCGTAGCGGCCCGCCGGCTCCGGGCTAGTCCCGCTCCGGCCGCTGCACCGCCGCCAGCCCCTCGGCCCGGGTCGGGAACCCCGCGAGCCGCACGACGCGGCCGTCGCGGAACCACCACACGTCGGTCTCGTCGGCCTCGATGGGGACGTCGCTGCCGCGACCCACCGCCACGATTCGCGTGTGGGCGACCACCGCGTGGCCCATGTCGACGATCTCGAGCGGCTCCCAGCGGATCTCGGCGAACAGGTCCTGCGTCTTGCGCCAGAACTCCTTGGCCGCATCGCGTCCTCGGTAGACCTTCCGATCGGGCAGGTCCGGCCGCTCGTGCAGCTCGAGCTTCGGGTCGAACCGCTGCCACAGGTCGGGCGCGAGCTCCTCCGGGTCCACGAAGCCCTCGGTGCGGCCGAGCGAGTTGATGAGCTCGTAGTTGCGCCGCACCAGCTCGACGTTGTCACGAGACACGGCGCGCAGTATCCCGGCAGAATCGGGGTCGCGTGAGCGTGCCCTACCCCGATGACCTGCGCGACGAGGTCGAGCGCTACCTGGCGGACCTGCGCTTCTCCCCAGACCCGGAGACCGCCGGGCTCGAAGAGGCGATGCGCTATTCGCTGCTGGCGGGGGGCAAGCGGATCCGCCCCGTGCTCGCGCTCGCCACCGCTCGCGCGGTCGGTCTGGACCCGGAGAGCGTGCTCCCGCTCGCGGCGGCCATCGAGCTCATCCACACCTATTCGCTCATCCACGACGACCTGCCCGCGATGGACGACGACGACCTGCGTCGCGGCCGGCCGACCTGCCACCGCCGGTTCGGCGAGGACGTCGCGATCCTCGCCGGCGACGGTCTCTACGCCGAGGCGTTCGCGCTCGTACTCAGCCGCCAACAAGGGGAGCCCCAGCGCGTGCTCGAGGCCACCCGCGAACTCGCCGTCGCCACCGGGGTCCAGGGCATGGTCGGCGGGCAGTACATCGACATCAGTGGCACATCCGACCTGCGCCGGCTGCACGAGCTCAAGACCGGCCGACTCATCGGCGCGTCGGTGGGATGCGTACTGCTACTGGCTGATCGCCCGCAAACGGCTACGCTTGCCTATCGCTCGTTCGCAGCCGAACTCGGCGTGCTCTTCCAGATCGTCGACGACATCCTCGACGTCACCGGGACCGACGACGCCCTGGGCAAGCCGCGTGGCAGCGACGAGCGGCACGGCAAGCGCACCTACGTCAGCGAATTCGGAGTTGAGCGGGCGCGTGAGCTGGCCGCGGAGTCGCGCCGCAAGGCGCGCGCCGCGTTGGCCCAGGCATCCGCTGAGGGCGACGGTACGCAGGAACTCGAGCAGATCACCGACTTCATAGTGACCCGCACCTCATGACCAAGCTCCTGGATCGCATCGACGGCCCGTCCGACCTCCACGCCCTCTCCGAGGACGAGCTCCAGCAGGTCGCCCAGGAGGTCCGCGAGCACATCATCGATACCGTCGGTGAGGTCGGCGGGCATTTCGGCGCCAACCTCGGCGCGTGCGAGATCGCGGTGGCCCTGCACTCGCTGCTCGAGTCGCCCCGGGACAAGATCCTCTGGGACGTCGGCCACCAGGCCTACCCGCACAAGGTCCTGACCGGCCGCCGCGAGGAGCTGGACACGATTCGCCAGTACGGGGGTCTCGCGCCCTTCTGCTCACGGGGCGAGTCCGCCCACGACATCATGGGCGCCGGGCACGCGTCGACCTCGGTCGGCTACGGGGTAGGGCTCAAGGAGGCCATGCGCATGGGCCACGGCGTCGACGGCCGCGTGGTCGCGGTCATCGGCGACGGGGCGATGACCGGCGGGGTGGCGTTCGAGGCCGTGCATCTCGCGGGCGGCCTGGGCACGCCGCTCGTCGTCCTCCTCAACGACAACGGCATGTCGATCGCGCCCAACGTGGGCGCGCTGTCGCGGTACTTCAACCGCGTCCGCCTGCACCCCAAGCTGTGGAAGGCACGCGAGGAGGTCGAGGGCGGCCTTACCAAGCTCCCGGCCGGAATCGGGGCGCGGTTCGAGCGCCTCGGCCCCCAGCTCAAGGAGTCGATCAAGGCGTTCTGGGCCCCGGGGCTGTGGTGGGAGGAGCTGGACTTCGCCTACATCGGCGTCGTCGACGGCCACGACGTGAGCGCGCTGCGCGAGGCCCTCACCGAGGCACTGGCGGCCGAGCGGCCCGTCGTCGTCCACGCCGCCACGGTCAAGGGCAAGGGCTTCGCCCCGGCCGAGGAGGGCGGCCTCGAGGGCATGGAGAAGTGGCACGCCGCCAAGCCGAGGTCGATCGCCAACGGCGCTCCGGCGGCGGCCAAGAAGGCGGGCGCGCCCAAGGCGATCGCCGTCGCGCCACCGCAGTACACCAAGGTCTTCGGCGAGGCGATGGTGCGCGAATGCGAGCGCGACCCGCGCGTCGTCGGCATTACCGCCGCGATGAACTCCGGCACCGGGCTGAACATCCTCCAGAAGGCCAACCCCGACCGCTACTACGACGTGGGCATCGCCGAGCAGAACGCGGTGCTG
>Ga0126313_10000661_pt1 | contig 16744 bp, 11 predicted proteins | sample Plot105A_FD_89954 | JGI IMG/M metagenome (GOLD analysis project Ga0126313, IMG submission 89954) | Serpentine soil microbial communities from UC McLaughlin Reserve, CA, USA - Plot105A | ecosystem: Environmental > Terrestrial > Soil > Grasslands | place: USA: UC McLaughlin Reserve, Lake County...
ATCGATACCAGCCGTACCCGGATGCCGTCGGCTTCGAGCAGCTTGACGGCGTCGTTGGCCACGTGGACCTCCGATCCGGTCGCCAGCAGGAGCAGCTCGGGGTCCCCGCCGCCGGTCTCGTGAAGCACGTACGCGCCGCGTTCGATCGCGTCGTCGGGCACCGCGGCCGGATCCCACACGGGCAGGCCCTGGCGGCTCAGCGCCAGCGCGGTCGGGCGATCGGTCTGGCGCAGCGCGTGCCGCCAGGCGAGCGCGGTCTCGTTGAAGCCGGCGGGGCGCACGACGTCGAGGTTCGGCGTCGCGCGGAGCGTGACGAGCTGCTCGATCGGCTGGTGCGTCGGGCCGTCCTCCCCCACGCCGATCGAGTCGTGCGTGAACACGAACGTCGAGGGGATGCCCATGATCGCGGCGAGCCGGATCGAGCCCTTCATGTAGTCGCTGAAGATGAGGAAGCCGGAGCCGTAGGCGCGCAGGCCCATGAGCACGAGGCCGTTGACGATCGCGCCCATCGCGTGCTCGCGGATCCCGAAGTGCAGGTTCCGCCCGCCGTACTCGCCGGCCTCGACGCTGCCGCCGCCGTCGATCAGCGTGAGCGTGGACGGGGCGAGGTCGGCCGAGCCGCCGACCAGCTCCGGCACCTCCGCGGCGGCCCACTGGATGATCTCCTGCGACGCCTTGCGGGTGGCGATCATGCCGGCGTCGGGGCCCTTCTTGGGGACATCGTCGCCGAAGCCGGCGGGCAGCGCGCGCGCCAGATAGCGCTCCAGCTCGGCCGCCTCCGCGCCGTGTTGCGCCCGATACGCGTCGAACGCCTCCTGCCAGTCGGCCTGCTGCTCGCGCCCGCGCTCGACGCAGCGGCGGAAGTGCTCCAGCGCCTCGTCGGGGACGAAGAACGGCTCCAGGCTCGGGTAGCCGTAGACCTCCTTGGTGAGCCGGATCTCCTCCTCGCCCAGGGGCGATCCGTGCGCGCCGTGCGTGTCCTGCTTGTTCGGCGAGCCGGGCGCGATGTGCGTCCGCACGATGATCAGGCTGGGGCGATCGGTGACCTCCTGGGCGGCGACGACCGCCGCCTCCAGCTGGTCGAGCTCGAGGTTCTCGTGCAGGTTCTGGACGTGCCACCCGTAGGCCTCGTAGCGCGCGCCCACGTCCTCGGAGAAGGCGAGCTTGGTGTCGCCCTCGATCGAGATGTGGTTGTCGTCGTAGAAGCCGATCAGCCTGCCGAGGCCGAGGTGGCCCGCGATCGACGACGACTCGGACGCGATCCCCTCCTCCATGTCGCCGTCGGAGGCGATGAAGTAGGTGAAGTTGTCGACCGGCTCGTGGTCGCCGCGGTTGAAGCGGGCGGCGAGCATGCGCTCGCCGAGCGCCATGCCGACGGCGGTGGAGATCCCCTGGCCGAGCGGGCCCGTCGTGGTCTCCACGCCGGGCACGTGCCCGTACTCGGGGTGGCCTGCGCAGGGCGAGTCGATCTGGCGGAAGCGCTTGATCTGGTCGAGCGTGACGTCGTAGCCGGCCAGATAGAGCGTCGAGTAGAGCAGCATCGACGCGTGGCCGCAGGAGAGCACGAAGCGGTCGCGGCCGGGCCAGTGCGGGTCCTCCGGCGAGTGCCGCATGACGCGCGTATAGAGCAGGTAGGCGATCGGCGCCAGCGCCATCGGCGTTCCGGGGTGCCCGGAGTTCGCCTGCTGGACGGCGTCCATGGAAAGGCTGCGGATCGTGTTCACGCACAGCTCGTCCAGCGCCCGCTGGTCGGTGCCCACCGTCATACGGCTCCTCTGCGTCGATTACGTGGGATCTGAACCTATCGAAGGGCGCGTGCGGGGTGTGAAGCGCGCGGGCGACTTGACAGGAAGAACGGTTCCGATATATCGTTGACGTATCGCGTAAGTACGACGACAGAAAGCAGGCAATGCGATGCATGGACATCACGGACACCAAGCGCTCGATCCCCGCATGCTCGGCTGGTTCGCCATGGGCGGCCGCGGCGGGCCCCGCCCGCGTGGCGGACGGGGTGGCGGCCGGGAGCACGGCTTCCCCGGCTTCGGACCCCCGCGCGGCCCACGCGCCCGCCGCGGCGACGTCCGCGCGGCGCTGCTCGTGCTCCTCGCCGAGGAGCCGCGCAACGGCTACCAGCTGATGCAGGAGATCGAGCAGCGCTCCGACGGCGTCTGGCGCCCGAGCCCCGGCTCGGTCTACCCGGCGCTCCAGCTGCTGGAGGACGAAGGGCTCGTGCGCGTCGAGGGCGAGGGCCGCAAGGCCTACACGCTCACGGACGCGGGCCGCGCGCACGTGGAGGAGAACGCCGCGCAGCTCGGCGCGCCATGGGAGGCCGTCAAGGGCGACATGGGCCAGGGCGCCTGGGAGCTGATGGGCGCGATGCGCCAGATCGGCGGCGCGCTGTTCCAGCTGACGCACTCGGGCACCGAGGCGCAGCAGCAGGAGGCGAAGGAGGTGCTCGCCGAGGCCCGGCGCGCGCTCTACCGCATCCTCGCCGAGGAGCCGCCGACGAGCGAGCGCTGATCCCGCGGAGAGGGCCTGGAATGGACTAAGGGGTCGCGGCGTCAGGGGTAAGGGGTCGCCCCTCCGAAGAGCGCGCGATCTGCCGATGTACGGCGGCCGTCTCAGCCGTACCTTCGAATCCACGACATCGACCGAAAGGCCCCAGATGCACGGCTCGCTCCACCTCATCCTCGCAACCGAATCCGATCGCAGCCGTCGCGCGAACGCCGCCGAGGCCCGTCTGGCCTCGTCGCTCCGTCGCCCGTTCGCCTCGATCCGCGCGCGGGTCTCGTCCCGCGCTTCAGCGCAGGGATCCCCGTCCCGCGCTGACCCGGGAACGGAGTCCCCCTCTCTCGGTCGCCCCCAAGCCGCACCCCTCCGCGGCCGGTGATCGTCCCCCGCCCGGCTGCGCTCCCCTCGCCGCCGGGCCGGCTCCCGAGCGGCGCCCGCCATCGCGCGGGCGCCGCTGCGGGGGTCCTCCCCCACCTCGCAGGTCAGTGCCCCGCCGCCGCACAGCGCGCGCGGCTGATCGAGCAGGCATGGAGCGTGGACGCCCACCACGACCACGTCCGCTTCGCGTGGGAGCTCGCGAACGACGACGGCGAGGTCGCAGTCGGCGGGATCGACGTCGGCGAGCTGGCGCAGGACGGCCGCCTGCGGCGGATCATGGGCTTCTTCGGCGATCTGCCCGCGGTCTGAGCCACAATGGGGGACGTGTCGCGCCGTGTCACCTCCCCCGTCTTCGTCGGACGGGCCGCCGAGCTGGACCTGCTCGGCGGCGCGCTCGACCGAGCAGCGGCCGGCCGGCCGGCGTTCGCGTTCATCGGTGGGGAGTCGGGCGTCGGCAAGACCCGGCTGCTGCGCGAGTTCGAGTCACGCGCCCGCGCGACCGGTGCGCGCGTCCTGCTCGGGCAGTGCCTCGAGCTCGGCGGCGCTCAGATCCCCTACGCGCCCCTGGTCGCCGCGCTGCGACCGCTCGCGCGCGGGCTCGACGACGCCGAGGCCGAGGCGCTCCCCGCCGGGGCGCGCAACGGGCTCGCCGAGCTGCTGCCGGAGCTGGGCGGGACCGGGACGCGCGCCGACGAGGAGCCGCACGCCCGCCAGGGCCGCCTGTTCGAGGCGCTCCTCGCCCTGCTCGAGCGGCTCGGCCGCTCCGGGCCGGTGCTGCTGGCGATCGAGGACCTCCACTGGGCCGACGGGGCGACGCGCGACTTCATCAACTTCCTCGTCCGCAGCGCCCGCGAGGAGCCCCTGCTCCTCGTCGTCACCTACCGGTCCGACGAGCTGCACCGGCGCCACCCCCTGCGCCCGCTCATCGCGGAGCTCGAGCGCGCCGCCGGGGTCGAGCGGATCGGGCTGGAGCGCTTCGACCGCGCCGAGGTGACCGAGCAGCTCGCCGGGATCGTTGGGGAGCCGCCGTCGCACGACCTCGCCGACCGGCTCTTCTGCCGCTCGCAGGGCAATCCGCTCTACACGGAGGAGCTGCTGGCGGCGTCGGAGGACGGCGACAGCTGGCTGCTGCCCGAGACGCTGCGCGACGTGCTGATCGCGCGCTTCGAACGGCTCTCCCCCGCGGCGCAGGCGGTCGTGAAGATCGCGGCCGTGGTGGACCGGCCGGTGACGCATGCGCTGCTGGAGGCGGTCGCCGACCTCTTGCCCGCCGAGCTGATGGAGGGCGCGCGCGAGGCGGTCGCGCACCAGGTCCTGGTGATCGACGCCGCGGGCAGGTACGCGTTCCGCCACGCGCTGGTCGGCGAGGCCGTGCACGGAGACCTGATGCCGGGCGAGGACACCGCGCTGCACGGGCGCATCGCCGCCGCGATCGACGCCCAGCCGGACGTGCTCGGGGACGACGTGACCGAGGCGACGGTCGCCGCCGAGCTGGCCTGCCACTGGAAGAACTCGCACGAGCTGAGCCGCTCGCTCGGCGCGAGCGTGCGCGCCGGGATGGCGGCCAAGCGCGTGTACGCCTACGAGGTCGCCCAGCGCCAGTTCGAGCGCGCGCTGCAGCTGTGGGAGCGCGTGCCCGATGCCGAGGAGCAGGCGGGGATGGACCATGCCGCGGTCCTGCGCCACGCCGCGACGTGCGCGAGCGCGTTGGGGGAGGCGTCGCGCTCGGTCGCGCTCGTCCGCGAGGCGCTTGCGGCCGTGGATTGCGACGCCGAGCCGCTGCGCGCCGCGGAGCTCTACCAGCGGCTCGGGCACTACCTGCGGCAGGCCGGCTCCGGCAGCGAGAGCTTCGCCGCGTTCGACAGCGCGGTCGCCCTGCTGCCGCCCGGCCCGAGCGCCGAACGCGCCCGCGTGCTCGAGGAGCGGGCGAAGGTGGAGATGCTGCTCGGCGATTTCCGGCAGGCGCTCGCCACCGTCACGCAGGCGATCGACGAGGCGCGCACCGTCGGCGCCGACGTGACCGAGGTCCGTGGGCTGATCACGCTCGGCTTCACTCGCGCGGGGCTCGGCGACGAGGCCGAGGGCATCGCGACGCTGCGCGAGGCGCACGCCCGCGCCGCCGCCATCGGCTCGCCCAACGACTCCAGCAGGGCCGCCGTCAACCTGTCCGAGGCGCTCGATCTCGCCGGCCATACGGAGGAGGCCCTCGCCGTCGTGGACGCGGAGCTCGACGAGGTGCGCAAGCGCCCCGAGCGGACGTCGTTCGACGCCTTCCTCGCCGTCCAGGGCGCCTGGATGCTGATCCGGCTCGGGCGGCTGGCCGAGGCGGCCGAGCGGCTCCCGTCGCGGGTGCCGGGCGAGGCGTCCGCGTACACCGGGATCTTCTGGCGCGACACCCGCGCCCGGCTGGCGATGCTCGCCGGCGACCTGCCCCGGCTGCGCGAGGAGCTCGCCGCGCTGCGGAGCCTGAGCGGCTCCGCCGCCGAGCCGCAGTGGATCGAGCCGCGCACGGAGATGGAGGTGGAGCTCGCGCTGCGCGAGGACCGGATCGACGACGCGCGCGAGACGATCCGCCTCGCCGCCCCGCGCATCGAGCACTCCGACGAGGCGACACGGCTGCTGCGAATGATGTGGATGGCGCAGCGCGTCGACGCCGAGGCGGCCGGCCGCGCGCACGCGCTCGGCGAGCCCTATGCGCCGGCCCTCGACGACGTCGTCGAGTGCCTGCGCGAGCGCGGCGAGGCGCGCCCGCGGTTCGACGAGGCGTGCGCATGGAGCGGGATGGCGACGGCGGAGCTCCAGCGCCGCCGCACGCTGCTCGGCGACGCGCCCGCCGATCCCCGGCCGTGGGAGGAGGTCGCGACCGCGTTCGACGCGATCTCGCTGCCGATCCCGGCCGCCTACGCGCGCTACCGCGCCGGTGAGGCGCATGTGACCGGGGGCGACCGGGCGGCGGCCGCCGTGCCGCTGCGCGCGGCGGCGGCGTCGGCCGAGCGTATGGGCGTGGCGCTGCTCGCCGCCGACATCGCGGCGCTGGCCCGGCGCGCCCGGATCGACCTGCACGCGCCGGAGCCGGCCGCAGCGAGCGCGCCCGAGACCGACGACTCGCCGGTCGCGCGGCTCGGGCTGACCCCGCGCGAGCTGGAGGTCCTCCTGCTCGTGGCCGAGGGCCGGACCAACCGGGTGATCGGCGAGACGCTGTTCATGAGCGAGAAGACCGCCTCCGTGCACGTCTCGCGGATCCTCGCGAAGCTCGGCGTCGGCGGCCGCGTCGAGGCGGCCGCGGTCGCCCACCGGCTGGGCCTGGCGGGCGCGGCGCGTTAGGGAATCGCAGCATCCTCGTCATACCCTTGGGGCCATGGCGACCGAGATCGAGAAGACCGAGACGGAGTGGCGTCAGGAGCTGACGCCGGAGCAGTACCAGGTGCTGCGCGAGGGCGGGACGGAGCGGGCCTTCACCGGCCGCTTCTGGGACTGCCACGACGACGGCGTGTACCGCTGTGCGGGGTGCGGCGCGGAGCTGTTCGACTCCGCGACGAAGTTCGAGTCCGGCTCCGGCTGGCCGAGCTTCACCGAGCCGAAGCTGGCCGAGGCGGTCGAGCTGCGCGCGGACAACTCGCACGGCATGCGCCGGACCGAGGTCGTGTGCCGGCGCTGCGGCGGGCACCTCGGCCACGTGTTCGACGACGGCCCGCGCGACGCCGGCGGGCTGCGCTTCTGCATCAACAGCTGCGCGCTGGACCTGGATACGCGCGCGTAGGGCAGACCTGCCCGCGCGGCTGCCCGATCGGCTGTGGCGGAGCCGGTCGGGTCCGCGTAGGGTTGCCCGATGCCCGAGCGTACGCCGGCCGCCGCGGACCAGGAGCGCCGCCCCGCGGACGCTCCCGCCTCGCTGGTCCCCGGGCCGGCACGGCTGGACCTCAGCCCCCGCGGGCTGATCGCGCTGCAGCGGACGGCGGGCAACGCGGCGGTCGGCGCGCTGCTCCAGCGGGCGCCCGCCGCGGCGCCGCCCAAGGCCGACGCGATCGCCGGCCTTCGCATGCTGCTGCGTGACGGCGACGCCCACGGGGCGATCGCGTACATGGGGCGCATGGAGCCCGGCGACGCCGGCAACGCGCTCGCCACGGGCGACCTGCGCGGCCTCGCGGTGAAGGCGTTCGACGACGAGGAGATGGCGCACGCGATGTACGCCTTGAAAGGCGGCACGCTGCACCAGAAGCTCAACTGGATGGCCGCGGAGGGGTCGAGCTGGAAGCTCGTCCGGCCGCTGCTGGTCGATCCCGGCGTGCCGGACTGGCAGAAGACCGAGCTCTACCAGCAGAACTACCTGCGCAGCTTCTTCAGCAAGATCTGCGGCGACGACGAGATGGAGGAGGCCGTCGGGCTGCTCGGCGGCACGCTGGAGGCCCAGCTCAACTGGATGTTCGTGGAGGGCACGTCCGTGGCGGCCGTCAAGCGCCGGATCGGCGCGCACAAGCCGGCCGGGCGGATCGCGCTCTACAGGCACGACTACATGCGCGACTTCTTCGCCGACCTCGTCGGCGACGACGGGATGGCCGAGCTGGTCGACCTGCTCGGCGGCTCGCTGGACGACCGCCTGCGGTGGATGGCGTACGAGGACACGAACTACGCCGCGGTCGCCGACCGGATCCGGAAGGCCTCCGACACCGACTACAAGACCGTCACGCCGGACACCCGCTGGCGGCTCCAGCAGGACCTCAGCGCCAAGGAGTGGAGCCGGGTGGAGGCGATGCTCGACCGTGGCGTGCTCGACGCCCACGAGGTCGACACCTCGCGCAAGGAGCCGCACTGGGAGAAGAAGGACTACACGGATCCCACGTCCAAGTGGTACGTCGAGACGTACGACGTCGAGTCGAAGTACCAGCTCGAGCGCACGCGCACCGAGCTGCGCGTACGGGTGCGGATCAAGTTCACCGGGATCACGCCCACCGCCGCGCACCTGAAGCTCTGGCGCGACGGCATCGACGCCGTGTGGAAGGACGCGTTCCACGTGGAGAACGCCGACGGCAAGAAGCTGCCGATCGTGTTCGACCCGGTGTTCAACGCGGGCAACCCGCACCACACGATCAAGCTCGTCCCGCCGGTGGAGGACAAGGTCACCGGGCACCTCGTGAAGGGACGCGCCGACGCCGGGAAGTGGTACGCCGGTCCCAACGCCAACAGCGTCCCGCCGGAGGACACGACCAACGGCCTCTCGGCGGCGCACGAGTTCGGTCACCTCGTCGGGCTGACCGACGAGTACCAGCTCGCGAAGGCGGACTACGAGCGGATCGTCGGGCCGGCTCCGGCCGCGGTCGAACCGCCCGGCGGATTCACCTCCCACACGATCATGGGCGACAAGACCGGCGGCGCCGAGCTGCGTCACATGACCGAGTTCGTGAACTGGCTGAACGGCCGCCTGCTTCCCGGGGAGAAGCCCTACCGGGCCGTGGCGGGCCCGCCTTGAGCGCGGCGCTGCTCACGGCGTACGCCGTCGGCGGCGGCATCCCGCCGGCCACCTACGAGGCGCTGCGGGTGCACGAGGACGGCGTCGTGCGCGCGGTGGTCGGGAACGCGTGGCCGTTCGGCGCGCCGCAGGACGAGGCGGGCTCCTACGAGCACCGGCTCGAGGACGGGGAGCTGGCGGCGCTCGCGGCCGTGCTCTCGGATCCCGCACTCGGCGAGGCGAGCTCGCGGCCGGAGGAGCTGACGGCCGACGCCGGTCGCTGCCAGCTGCGGCTCGGCGACGATCGCGACGTGGTGTGGTCCGCGTCCGCGCCGGCTCCCGAGCCCCTCGGCCCGGTGGTGGAGCGCCTGCGCGCCGTGCTCGCCGCCGCTCGCCGCCATCCCGCCGGCGCGGTCGCGCTCGCGCTCGAGGCTCCCGCGACGGCCGGCGCCGGGGAGGCGCTGCCGCTCGGCATCACGCTCCGCAATCCCGGCCGCGAGCCCGTCGCGCTCGCGCAGCCCGGCGACGCCGGCCGGCTGCGAGCGCGGGTGAGGCGCGTCGAGGGCGAGGTCGGCGGGCGGCCGGACCTCGAGGCGCTCGTGGCGGCGGAGCCGGTGGCGCTCCCGCCCGGCGCGATCCCCGCCGGGCTCCCCGGCGGATCGGAGCAGACCATCGCGGGCGAGGTCGCGCTCGCGGCGCCCGGCCGCTGGCGGGTGGACGTGCTGGCGCGGCTCGACGCCGACCTGCCCTACGAGGGCGAGACGGTGCGGCTCGAGTGCGTGATGCTCGCCGGCCCGGTAGTGGTGACCGTCGGCGCCTGAGCGGACCCGTCTCGCGCCCGCGTGCGTACGCCCCTACCGTGGAGACGATGGCCGTGGTCACCGCACGCGGGCTGGTCAGGACGTTCGGGGAGGGCCGCGCCGCGCGGCGCGTCCTCGACGGGACCGCGCTCGACGTCGAGGCCGGCGAGATCGTGGCGGTGCTGGGCCGGTCCGGCTCGGGCAAGTCGACGCTGCTGCACGTGCTCGGCGGACTCGACCGTCCCGACGCCGGCACGGTGGAGGTCGCCGGGCGGCCGGTGACCGGGGTCGGCGAGCGCCGGCTCTCGGCGCTGCGCCGCCGGCACATCGGCTTCGTCTTCCAGTTCTTCCACCTGCTCCCCGAGCTCACGGGCGAGGGGAACGTGCTGCTCCCCGCGCGCGTGCGCGGAGCCGATCCGGAGGCGCCGGCGCGCGGCCGCGCGCTCGTCGACCGGCTGGGGCTGCGGCCCGTCGCGGACTCGCTCCCGCACCACCTCTCGGGCGGCGAGCAGCAGCGCTTCGCGATCGCCCGCGCGCTGGTCAACGATCCGGCGCTGCTGCTGGCCGACGAGCCGACGGGGAACCTCGACGTCGAGGCCGGCGCCGCCGTCCTGGCGCTGCTGCGCGAGCTCGCCGGGGAGGGCCGCGCGATCGTGCTGGTGACGCACGAGGCGAACGCGGCGGCGATCGCCGACCGCGTCCTTCGCCTCGAGGCCGGCCGGCTGGTGCCCGCGTGAAGCCTGAACGGGGTCAGACGCCCTTGAGGTTCGCGGCGCTCTCCCCGCCGCGGCGCATGCGCACGGTGCTCGCCGCGCTCGGCATCTTCGCCGCGTCCCTCGTCGTCGGCACCGCGGTGACGGTCGGCTATGGACTCGCCACCGGCTTCGACCGCGCCGCCCGCGAGGCCGATCTGCCGCACGTGATCGCGCGCTTCGACCGCGAGGCGCGCGAGACCGTCGACGAGCGCGTGCGCGCGCTGCCCAACGTCGCCGCGCGGTCCTACCGGCACGAGGAGAAGGACGTCGACCTGCGCGCGAACGGGCATGGGACGCGCAAGGGCGTCCTGCACATCGTCGTCGACGGCCGGCGCGGCTACGCGGTGACGGAGGGCCGCGACCTGCGCGGTCCCGACGAGGTGGTCGTGGAGCGCGGATTGGCGCGCGAGTGGGGACTCTCGCCCGGCGACCGCATGCGCGTGTTCGGCGGCTGGGACGTGCGCGTCGTCGGCGTCGCGATCGAGCCCGACAACGTCGCGTTCCCGCTCACGGTCACGCCGCGCGTGTACACGTCGGAGGCGTCCTGGGACCACCCGGTGTCGGTCAACCTCGCGCTGCTCTGGCTGGTCGACCCCGATCGCGCCGACATCACGCTCACGCAGGCCAGGGCGACGTCGTTCGGGATCGGCAGCCTCGCCTTCATCACGCGTGCGGGGATCGAGGTCCTGCTCGGGCAGGCCGCCGGCATCGTGATCGCGCTGCTCGTGGCGTTCTCCGTGGTGGCGCTCGCGGCGGCCGGGACGATGCTCGCCGCGAGCGCGCAGGCGGAGGTGCAGCGACGACTGCCGTCGTTCGGCGTCCGGCGGGCGCTGGGGTTCACGCCGGCGCGGCTCGCAGCCGGGCAGGCGGCGGAGGCCGCGCTGCTGGCGGCCCCGGCGGCCGCGCTCGGCCTGGGCGCAGGAGCGCTCGCGGTCGCCGGCCCCTCGGGCGCGCTGCTGGCGCAGCTCAACGAGCTGCCGCCGGGCGCCGCGCTCCTCCCCGTCCTCGCCGCGTGCCTGCTGGGGGTGACGGCGCTGGTGACCGCGGCGGCCACGTGGCCGGCGTGGCGAGCCGCCCGCCGCCCGCCGGCGGAGATCCTCCGAGGCGGCGACCTCGCCCGCCCCCGCCGCCGCCGCGCCACGACGTCGTCGCCGCCCACGGCGGCGCGGCACGCGGCCTCATCGCAGCCGGCGAGCCCGGCCCGCTTCCGCGACGGCCTCCTCGCCACCGGCGCGCGCTTCGCCCTCGCCGCCCGCGGGCGGTTCGCCGCGTCGGTCGCGACGATCGCCGTCTGCGCCGGCGTCGTCGCGTTGATGCTCGCGCTCGCGGCGCTGCTCGAGCGGCTGCGCGACGACCCCGGCGCGATCGGCAAGCGCTACCAGCTCACCGTGCGCCTGAACCCGTTCGACGTCGACGCGGTCAAGGCGATCCCCGGCGTCGCCGACGCCGCCGAGCGCTACCAGGCCGAAGTGGCCGACTCGTTCCGCCTCGGCGAGCCGCTGCGGATGATCGCCTACCCGGGCGACCACACCCGCTTCGAGGCGCCGCCGATCGCCGAGGGACGGCGGCTGCGCGACGCGAGCGAGGTCGAGGTCGGCGTCGGGCTCGCCGACGCGCTCGGGCTGCGGCCGGGCGCGACGCTCGCGGTGCAGACCGAGGGCGGAACCGAGGCGCGGTTCCGCGTCGCCGGCGTCGTACGGGCGCTCGAGCACGACGGCCGCGTCGCCTACGTGCGGCCGGACCGCCTCCTCGACGCCCAGCCGGACGTCGGCTCGACGATCTCCGTGCGGCTCGCGCCCGGCGCCGACCGCGCGGCGGTCGAGCGGGAGCTCGAGGCGCTCGGCGCCCCGCCGCAGCCGGTCGCCGGCGCGACGACGCGCAACGCGGCGTTCCTCGGCGTGCTGGCGACGGTCCTGCGCGGCGTCGGGCTCGCGGTCGGCCTCGTCTGCCTCTACGCACTGATCCAGGCGCTGGCGATGACCGCCCGCGAGCGCCGCGGCGCGGTCGCGCTCCTGCGCGCGGTCGGCGGTGACACCCGCACGGTCGCGGCGGTGCTCGCGGGCGCCGCGCTCGTCGTCGCCGTCCCGGCGGCGATCGCGGGCGTGCTGCTCGAATGGCTCGTGCTCGGCCCGCTCGTCGCGCGCCTCGCCGCCGGCTACGCCGACCTCCCGCTCGCCCCGTCGCCGGGCCAGGTCGCGCTCGTCGTCGGCGGCCTCCTCGGGTTGTCCGCCGCGGCGACGGCGCTGGTCGCCCGGCGGACGATGCGCGAGCGCGTGATCGAAGGGTTGCGGGAGGAATGAGCGCCCTCGGGCAGCCTCGGCGCGCGGGCGGGCGCCGGCGAACGTCAACGGCGCGCCTCTCTCAATGCCCGCCGTTCGCCGGTCCCGCCACGGCCTACCGGGCCGCCGCCGTCCTCGCCGCCACCGTCGTCTTCGCCTCGTGCGGCGGCAGCGACGACCGGCCGCCCGCCCCCGCGGCCTCCACGCTCGACGCCACCCTCGTGGACCCCGACGGCGACGGGGCGTTGGAGCGAGGTCCCGGCGAGGCGCTGCTCGACCGCACCGAGCTCGCCCCCGCCGCGCGACCCGGCGACGTGATCGCGACCGTCGCCCAGCTCACCGACACGCACGTCCGCGACGAGGAGTCGCCCGCGCGCGTGCCGTTCCTCGACCGGCTCGGCGGCGTGTTCAGGTCGACGTTCCGCCCCCACGAGGCGTTGAGCCCCCAGGTGCTCGCCGCAAGCGTCCGCGCGGTCGACCGGCTCCGCCCGGGCGCGGTGTTCGTGACCGGCGACATCATCGACTCCAACGCGTCGGCCGAGCTCGACCAGGCGCTCGCCGTGCTCGACGGCGGCGACGTCGATCCCGACACCGGCGCGGCGGGCTACGACGGCGTCCAGGCCGCCGACCAGCCCGACCCGCTCTTCTACCGCCCCGACCTCGACGCGCCGCGCCACCCGGGCATGCTCGCCCAGGCGCAGCGCCCGTTCCGCTCTCCCGGCCTGACCGCGCCGTGGTATCCCGCGCTCGGCAACCACGACCTCCTGGCCCAGGGCGAGACGCCGGCGACCCCGCGGATCGAAGCGGTCGCCACCGGCACGCGCATGGTCGTCGGGCTCGACCCCGGCCTGCGGCCGCGCGAGGGGGTCGACACGGCGCAGGCGGTCGATGCGCTGCTCGCCGCCGGCGCCCCCGGCCGCAGCCTCGACGTCCCGGCGGACGCGGCGCGGCGCCAGCTCCGCCCCGCCGAGGTCGTCGACCGGCTCGCGCGGCGCGGCCGCGCCCCCGCGGCGCTCCGGGCGGCGGCAGGCCGCCCGACGCTCGACTACGCCGTCGACCTCGGCCGCGAAGCCCGCGCCCTCGTGCTCGACACCGTCAACCGCGCCGGCGGCTCGCGCGGGCTCCTGCGCGCCGAGCAGCTCGCCTGGCTGCGCGACCAGCTCACGCGGACGGAGGGCCGCGCGCTGCTCGTGTTCAGCCACAACCCGCTCGACAACACCGACGGGGGCGACGAGGCGCTCGCGCTGCTCGATGCCACACCGGGCGTCGTCGCAGTCGTCGCCGGCAACTCGCACCTCAACCGGATCCGCCCCCGCGCCGCCGGCGGCTACTGGGAGATCAGCACGTCCTCGCTCGCCGACCACCCGCAGCAGGCGCGCGCGCTGCGCCTGCGCCGCACGCCGGACGGCTACGCGCTGGAGACCTGGATGCTCGACCACGACGGCCGCGGCCTGGCGGGCGTCGCGCGCGAGCTCGCGTTCCTCGACGCCCAGGGCGGCCGGCCGCAGGGCTTCGCCGGCGGACGCGCGGACCGGAACGCGCGGCTGTTCGTCGCCCGCTGAGCCCGCCCCTCCAGGCCGGAGGGGCGGGCGGGGTTGCTGCTAGGCGGCGATCGGTGCGGGCGCGACGTCGCCGCGCTGCGCTGCCTCGGCGTGCTCGCGGCTGGTGCGCGAGGAGATCAGCGTCGCGGAGAGGATGGCGCCGAGCACCGCGAAGCCGGCCCCGACCAGGAACGCGGTCTGGAAGCCCTCGGTGAGCGCGTTCGGCAGCGCCGCCGCGGCCCCTCCGGCCTCGGTCATCAGCGAATCGGTGCGCGAGTTCGCGATCGAGGCGAGGATCGCCAGGCCGAGCGCGCCGCCCACCTGCTGCGACGTGTTGATCAGCCCGGACGCCAGCCCCGTCTCGTGCGGCTCAACGCCGGCCACGGCGGCGATCGTCATCGGGACGAACGCGAAGCCGAGCCCGACGGCCGCGATCAGCGACGGGAACAGGATGTCGCCGAGGTACGAGCCGCCGACGTCGACCTGCGCGAACCACACCAGCGCGATCGCGGTCAGCACGAGGCCGGTGGTGAGGATCGGCTTGAACCCGAAGCGCGTCACCAGCCCGGATGCGATGCCGGCCGACACGATGATCCCGAGCGCCAGCGGCAGGTAGGAGAGCCCGCTCTTGATCGCGCTGTAGCCGAGCACCTGCTGCATGTACAGCGAGATGAAGAAGAACATCGAGAACAGCGACATCGCGACGAGCAACCCGACCACGTTGCTGCCGACGATCGTCCGCCTGCGGAAGATGCTGAAGGGCACGAGCGGCGCCTTCGACCGCAGCTCGATCGCGGCGAACGCCGCGACGAGCGCCAGCGAGACGGCGACGAGTCCGAGCGTCTGGCCCGACAGCCAGCCGGCGTCGTTGGCATCGACCATGGCGTAGACGAACAGCGACAGGCCGGCGGTCACCGACACGGCGCCGGCGACGTCGAAGTTGCGCGAGCCTTCGTTGCGGCTCTCGGGCAGCAGGCGCGGCGCGAGCACGGCGGCGGCGATGCCGATCGGCACGTTCACCCACAGCACCCACTCCCAGCCGGCGTACTCGGTCAGGACGCCGCCGAGCAATACGCCGGCGGCGCCGCCGGAGCCGGCGACCGCGCCCCAGACGCCCATCGCCTTGTTGCGCTCGGAGCCCTCCGTGAACATCACCGTGACGAGCGAGAGCGCGGCGGGCGAGAGCAGTGCGGCACCGAGGCCCTGCACCGCGCGGGCGGCGATCAGCATGCCCGGCGAGGAAGCGAAACCACCGGCGAGCGAGGCGATGGCGAAGAGGATGAGGCCGTACGTGAACATCCGGCGCCGGCCGATCAGGTCGGCCATGCGGCCGCCGAGGAGCAGGAAGCCGCCGAAGAACAGCGTGTAGGCGTTGACGACCCACGAGAGGTCGCCCTGCGAGAAATCGAGGTCGGTGCCGATCGACGGCAGCGCGACATTGACGATCGCCGCGTCTAGGACGACGACGAACTGCGCGGCGGCGAGGAGTGCCAGCGCGAGCCATTTCTTGTCCTGCGGATACGACTGTGGGGACACTGGGAGCTCCTGGGGAGAGAGACTAAGTGGAACGGGAGTTCCGGTTTCGGATGAGGACGATACGGAGGTTGAGTTCCGGATACAAGTAGGGCTATCCTCACTCCCATGACGCTCGCCACCCCGCCTGTCATCCCCGGCGCGGGCAAGCCCCTCCGGGCGGATGCGCGCCGCAATCGCGAGCGGATCGTCAAGGCCGCGCGAGCCGTCTTCGCCGACCAGGGGATGGACGCGCAGATCGACGACGTGGCCAAGCGCGCCAAGGTCGGGGTCGGGACGGTCTACCGCCACTTCCCGACCAAGGAGGCGCTGCTCGACGAGCTCGTGCGGGAGCGGTTCGAGGAGATCGCGGACTACGCGCAGGAGGCGCTCGTGCGGGAGGACCCGTGGGAGGGGTTCTGCGAGCTGATCTGGCGGGCCGCGGAGCGCAACGCCATCGACCGTGCCTTCTGCGAGATGCTGGCCGGCAGCGACCAGAGCGCCGTCGTGGAGGAGACCGGGCTCGCGGGGTCGACCGAGGAGCTCATGGAGCGCGCCAAGGCACAGGGGAAGATGCGCGCCGACGCCACGCTCATGGACGTCAAGATCATGATGTGCGGCGCCGGCTCGGTGATGTTCACGATGATCACCGCCCCCGACATCTGGCGCCGCTACCTCACGCTCATGCTGGACGGGCTGCGCGCGTCGTAGTCTCCCTGCATGGCCACACCGCAAGTCGCCGACCCCGACGTCGAGGGAGTCGGCTGGGATCTGGAACCACTGCTGGACGGCGCCGGCGAGGGCGCCGCCGGCGTCGAAGCGCTGCTCGACGAGGCGCAGACCCGCGCGGACGCGTTCGCCGCCGCGCACGCCGGCAAGGTCGCCGAGCTCGACGGCGCCGGCCTCGCCGCCGCGATGCACGAGCTGGCCGACCTGCAGGAGCTGGTCGGCCGCGCCGGCTCCTACGCGATGCTCCGCTTCGCGACGGCCACCGCCGATCCCGAGCGCGGCGCGCTGCTCCAGAAGGTGCAGGAGCGCGGGACGCAGATCGAGACGACGCTGCTGTTCTTCGACCTCGAGTGGGCGGCGCTCGACGACGAGATCGCCGAGGCGCTGCTCGCCACCGACGGCCTCGACTTCTGCCGCCACCACCTGCGCAGCGCGCGCCGCTATCGCCCGCACCTGCTGTCCGAGCCGGAGGAGCGGATCCTCGCCGAGAAGGCCCTCACCAGCTCGAGCGCGTGGTCGCGCCTGTTCGAGGAGCAGACCGCGGCGATCATGGTCGAGCTGCCGGACGCCGACGAGCCCGTCGCGCTGGAGGTCGCGCTCTCGCGCCTGTTCTCCCCCGAGCGCGACGAGCGGCGGACGGCCGCCGGCGCGGTCACGCGCGCGCTCGAGCCCGGCCTGCGCGTGCGCGGCTACGTGCTCAACACGCTGCTGGCCGAGAAGATGGTCGACGACCGGCTGCGCTCCTACCCGCACTGGCTCGCGAGCCGCAACCTCGCCAACGAGGCGTCCGACG
>Ga0126313_10000662_pt1 | contig 16738 bp, 19 predicted proteins | sample Plot105A_FD_89954 | JGI IMG/M metagenome (GOLD analysis project Ga0126313, IMG submission 89954) | Serpentine soil microbial communities from UC McLaughlin Reserve, CA, USA - Plot105A | ecosystem: Environmental > Terrestrial > Soil > Grasslands | place: USA: UC McLaughlin Reserve, Lake County...
TCAGTCACAGACTAATCTCCCAAAGCTGGCCTCAAGACTCAGTGTGAAAATGACAATCGAAAAGCTACGATCTGAATCTCGAGGCCCACAAACCTATCGTGGAGGGGGTGAAAGTACATATATACACCCCAGTATGCAATAAGAACCTTTGTTATCGTAAGAAAGAGATCATGAAGCCTTAATAGCTACGGACGTGATTATATTGTATATGTCATGATCGACAGCGGGATGGAGAATATCGTCCTCTCATGCCCACCTTGCCAATCTGACATGCAAGATTTAGAGGAGGGATTCTTTAAGTGTCTTCTTCGCGACAGTGCAAGTTTTGTGGCTATCTGATCACCTTTGTTCGTCTGGCACATGGTCGTTGGCAGGCTCAGAATCTTGACAACACTCTTCACAAATGTGCTAACGACAAGAACGGTACGCCTGTATGGCCTAGCGCCAAGGATTCATAATTCTTACTTTTTTTGAGTGAAGCATCAAGATAATCGTTACAGCAAACGTCAGAGCAAAAGTCTAGAACACCTTTTACAATGCTGGAGTAAACTACCCCTTCATTAAAGCTTTGAAATTCTTTGCCGCATGACTTGCATACTCTGATCATTTTCTTATTCCCGGATTATTCCAAATATTACCGACTTAAGGCTGTTTGGATTCGATTTCTATATCATATCAAGAAGCGATATAAGGTACTGTTGGATACTGTTTCTTAGAGGAGATTTTGATGGCTGCTGTTCGAATATACAAGAAGCCAATGGAGCACGAAGCAAAGAGTATAGTTGCAGGCCCTAGCTTCATTCAGTTCTTGAACAAGTTATTTAGAACCCAAATAGCTGCAGGAGACATACTGCAATTCGAATCTGCCAACAGCAGCAAATACTTCATGTTCTTGTTAACTGGAACATGGGATGAAATAATTAAATTGCAATATGCAAATTTATCACATTACGTGCAAAAGTTGCGGCTATGAAACAAAGCTGCCACTTGGTAGCTCAAACCTTGACCAAATCCTTACCGACACTAATGCGGATTATGCAGACTATCATCTTTTCGTTTGCAAAAAGGAAGCAAAGTTTGTACATGCTGATATTCACGATAAGGCGTTCGAAGGCAAATGTCCTTCTGACGGCAGCGATCTAATGGAAATAACTGAACTGCCCCCTGACAAATGCCCGCGTTGTAACCATGCTAGTCTAGTTACGAAAGAGACTCGACCAATCCAGGAGGGCAGAAACACTTTGCCGTGATAAACTAATCAATTGATATTATGAACCATAATTCTTGACACCCTTTCGGTTAGCAGATAGACTAAAAAACTCCGCGGCACATTATCAGCCATATGCAGGAATCTTTTACTCCTGATGAAGAGTTGGTCATGCTTTTCTTAAAGAAGCATGCTAAATCTACCACTGCTCAAATTGCAATGCACACGGGACTGAGACAAAGAGGTGTACTAAGACGCGCACTTGACGGTCTCGATGCCAAGGGCGTGCTTCGGCACACTGACGACAGGGAAGAGAGATACTATCTGGTTCACACTGGATAGGAACAAGCCAGTCTCCTTAAGTTGCATGACAATTGGTTATTTTGGCACCAATTAACTTCCTTCTATCTGTGCAAACAGCAGCTTTTTTACTTCCAATGCTATAGTGAGACTAACCCTTGTGGCATAATATCCCTTCTGGACCTAAAATACCCGATATAGTTAATGTAATAGTAGAGATTCCAAAAGGCTCTCAAAACAAGTACGAGTATGACAAGAAAACCGACATGATAAGGTTGGACAGAGTGCTCTTCTCACCAATATTTTACGTAGGAGACTATGGAATGATCCCTCAGACGATGTCTGAAGATGGAGATCCGTTGGATGTTTTAGTGTTGGTGACAAACCCTACATATCCTGGAATTCTGATAGAAGCCCGACCCATAGCTATATTGAAAATGAGCGACGGATCAAGAACAGACAACAAGGTTCTTTGCGTAGCAAAAAATGATCCACGATATTCAAGTTACAAAGACATGAAAGATGTAGAAAAGCATACGCTAAAAGAGATATCTCATTTCTTCCAAATTTACAAAGATTTGGAAGGAAAGAAGGTGCAGGTTATAGGATGGGAAAATGCAAATAAAGCAAAGAAGGTCATTCTGACTGCAATAAGGTCTTATAAGAATCAACAACTGGAGCATACATGAAATTAGCGGAGATTTATCTTAGGTTTAGTCTCTTCTGGACCGTGATCCTTGACCAAATTCATTCCAATCCAATAATAGATTGCTGTTGACATCTAGTGACTAAAATCACGTTATGAAGGCCTTCGTTTTACTTTTCTCTCAAGTTCATAAAAATGGTAATTGGGCCGGTGACCCATGTTCTTGGAATGAGATTCATATATTTTGTCCAACTCTTCAAATGTCTCTGCAGAGGATTGGAAACTGCAATGCATGCAGGTGGCTTTTAGCATTTCTAAAGAAAACAATGCAGCGGAGGCGATATAGCGTTTTCTACGGTGGCCGGCTGCAAGATCATAAATTCACGATCGAGTTAAGAATTGTCACAATAGCAGTCTGGAATTTGTCCTTCAATCCCAGTTATTATCAATGTCAATCTCTTATTTCGTCATAAAGTAAGTCTTAATCCCTACACTGGTATTGATATATCTTAATTCAATCTTTCCTGCATAGGCCAAGATGAGCATCGCACTATTGAAAGCGATAGTATCGCCGGGCCATGCGATATGTTCCGGGTAAATATGTCTCATGATTTCCTCCTCTGTGAAGGCCTTGTCCTTGTTTGAATCAAGAAATCTCTGAATCTTGACTATTAGCGCGTCCTCAGTACGCCCTTTAGCAAAGTCATCCTTACTGATAGGCATGTCTGTAATCTACGTAGCTTGGCTAAGTTAGTTAAAGTTGCTGGTGGCTTATCTTCGCTTACTTTACGACCATCACAGTACACGGAGCGTAAACAGTCACTCCAGAAGTAACGCTCCCAAGCAACAACTTTGCAAACTCGGACTGTCCTCTGGTGCCAATTACAATGATATCCACATTTTCTCTTTCGGCATAGTTTACGATTTCCCCGACGATAGACATTGCAGAATTATCGGTCACCTCTGACCTGAAGTGCAAATTGTCATGAACTTTTGCATTTTCTTCTATCTTGGACAACCGGCTGTTTGCCTCCTTCTGAGTTGCCTCGACCATTTTCTTTGTATAATCAGAAAAGCTGAATCCGTATGCTCCCAAAAGCTGGAGCTTTGGACTAATATCTATTACGTGAAAGGCTATCACTTCACAACGGTACCGCCATCATTGCTATATTTTTTGGCTAACTCAACTGCAGCATCAGCTGCACGCATTGATGGCGCTGAACCATCTATTGGAAGGAGTATTTTGGAGATCTTTGATAATGCCATTATGATTTTTCCTATCGTATCAATTCGTCCTTCTTCTCGATTGACAGAGTATCTGGGTTCAGTGCACAGTTTGCGTCCATAAATGCATCTCACCCTGCATGTACCAGAAAATATCTTTCTACCCTGTCGTCGGTATGTCGAAGAACATCCTTGAGATCGAGACCATCCAACGCGTGTCGCAATACACCCCTCCGCCTCAATCCTGTGCGAATAGTAATTTCAAAAGCTGTGGATTTAGGACGAAGCTTTAAGGCATCAATAACTAGCTGTTCATCAGGCGCAAAGAATTTCTTCATGTCTATTATAGGTCGTTGGATGCTCTTACTATGCGTAGTAAGAAAAACATACTGACTTCAGACGATGGCAATGCAAAGGTTAAAGCCTAAGACCGAATAACTCTGCTATAATATCTGGCTGGCAGATTACTGCAGATGTCCTTTCACACTTGGAAAGATATGTGAATTGGTGCATCTCGGCAAAACTAATAGAAGTCAGAGACTTTACGCCCTACCAGTCAAGGTAATTTAGATATTGAACCAAAAAAGTGGAAAATGGCTTAGGCTGAGCGTGTACGGAACGTGTCATTGTGGTATCGCTGGCGTATCTTTGGCCATGCAATCGTGTAGACGAGCGCGCCACCTATTCCAGCTATTGCAGTTAGTACGAGTCTCAATGTTGTATCCATTTGATTCTCATTACTAATGTAATTAAGAGGGCGTATGAACCTTTGTAATATTTATAAAATTGCAAAAAACTTTTTACAAATAATATAGCGACTTAACGAGCTATAGCTGTAGTTATTATAATAAAGGAGAAGAAGATATGAGATTCTACATATCTAATGTGTTCTTCCGAGTTAATAGTGATGTAAAAAGAGATAAAAGCCAACAATCGGCTTATTGCAATTTTATTATCTCATCCCATGTTCCTGTTAGTGAAAACATGAAGTATTTGCTACTGTTGGCAGATTCAAATTGTAGGATGTCTCCCGCCGCTATCTGGATTTTGAACAATTTGTTTAGGTATTGCATGAAGCTGGGTCCAGCGACTATGCTCTTCGCTTTGTGTTCGAGAGGCTTGTCATAGTATTTTTTAAGTGTCGGTCAATCCCCTGTTACTAATTTCTTCAACCAATGTGGCCAAATCGATAAACGTTGAATTTCTCTTGTGTACTCTGATTATTGCCATTGTAAAATAACCTGTTACTTTGTAGCGTGAACTGCAATTTATCCCTGCCTATACGCATTTTCCACAATACAAACAGCCTTATGGGAGACTCGACTATGTTTCAACGTCAATGTACATACCTTGCCAGTCGTGCGGTAAAGCGTTTAACAACCTGTCTGAAGGCGTGCAATATTCAAGTACGACAAGAGGATTTCTAGCATTCTGTTCAGATGAATGCTGCAAAGGCTATCTTATTTCAGCCATAAAGTAATCCAAAGAAGCTACCGAAATTTTACTACTACTATTGTTATTAGGTCACCAATGGAGATAGTCTTGTTTCTCTTACAGTATATGCTAAATATAAGAAGAAACGGCGAGTTCTAGATCAACAACAGAGGCAAGAACCTCACGACTCCTTTAATGCCAACATGGAACTGTGCAGTTCATTTACTACCGATGACAGCGGAACAACTTTAACTAAGCGTGATCCTTCATGTCATAACTATAATGATCGATTATATCATGGTGCGTATGCTACGCGCAGGAATAACCTTAGAAGGTACAACAACTGAGGTATGTCAGAAACTAGGAGAACACATCGGGAAAAAATTGTAACTGGCAGGAGCGTTTTTGGCTGCTGGCTAACTTTACCGCGTAGCGTATTAACTCGATGTAATGTGTTCTACAGTAAATGTTTTAATGGATGTTCATGGACGAGCTGCATGAGATGGCACCGGCGGTTGATCGCAATTGCCTGTCGCATGACATAGCTATCGAGCGGGCTAAGAATCAGCTCAAACAGCTCGTAAGCTCCCCAAATATCCAACTGGTTAATGAATACACAGCGTTGGTACGTAAAGAATTTGCTGCAATAGAGGAGCTTATCTACGAGAACAAGATTGCGCCCCAAGATATGGGAGAGCTTTATGATGCGCTAAAAGCAAAATACGGCATTGATCCGGCTACAGAGCTCAGTAGCTACGTCAGCGACAAGCTGCACATTATTGTTGAAGCAGGAAGAGAGCTAAACATATGTCCCTGTTGTGGTGGTGCTAAAAGGCACACTATTCCAGAAAGAATTAGCGCAGATGGCAACAAACTCTATAACGAAGAAACATACGATTGCGAAACATGTGGTGGTACTGGAAAGTTAGCCTAGTTTATCATCTGCATCAGTTCATTAGGTCAAGCGCCATTTTGAGCTCTCTTATCTCCTGTTCTAATGCAACTCTATCATTCTGATCTCCTATGTGCCTTGATAGCTTCTCACAAGCCTCAAGCTGACCTGTGATAAGATCTTTCTTATCAAAGCACAAGCTGTGAGTTTCGTTTAGCAGTGAGTATTGTTTATGGAATATGCACATCCTGAAGTTTTAGTCGACATAAAATGGGTTATAGATCACCTGAATGATCCAAAAGTCCGAATTGCTGAGGTCAATTATGATCCAAATTTAAACTACATGATTGCCCACATACCAGATGCAGTAATAATGTCATAGCCAGCGCCACCCCAAATCTCGCCGGGCGAGCTGTCTACATCAATGTGGTCATTTCCGCTGCCGCCGGATATGTGGAACTCTAATCCGCAGGCGTCTTCGTGTGCAATTATCCAGTCATGCCCCGCACCAGTGTAGCTAAATGCAATACCTTTGCTCTCGCCTTTACCGCAGCCATATGTTGAGATCATGTAGTCATTCCCACCATTCCCATACAACTTGTTAACACCGCGCCAGCCATAGATTTTGTCATTGCCTGTTCCACCATATATCGTGTCATCGCCAACACCACCATAGAGGCTGTCTCTGCCTCCATACCCATAGATGAGGTCGTTGCCGCCGTTACCCTTGATTGTGTCGCTGCTAGATGTGCCATAAAGCGTATTGTTTCTGTTGTTGCCATTTACCGTGGCTGCGAAAGCCACGGGTGTAGCTGCCAGCCCAAATAGAATGAAAAATACCACCGACAGCACAGCTACCATGTGGCTTGTCCTGCTTTTCAGATGAAGGTCATCCTGCCTTTTCTCCATTAGCGTTTCGATGATTGCATATTTACGAAATTCAAAATTTAGACACAATGCAACTAGAATGCGAGGGTAATGGTTCTCTTCCCCTCCTCTCCTTGACCTTACGAGCTGGCCTGTTTTTTCGTTCCTGTGGACTGAAAGTTTTCCTTGAACGTGATGTACTCGTCGGCAGAAGGGCTTGTATACTGCAGGCACTGGAGTATGAGCCTTGTTGCCTCTGTGCAGTACACTGGAATGTCTGGCCTCAGGTAGTGGATGTATGCTGCATGGTCAACGTGGGCATGAGTCAGAAGGACGGCGTCAAATGCAGTGTCTTCGCCTCCTCCAAAACCCATGTGCTTGGCATAGTCGCGGCGATAAAGCCCATCAAGTTTTGGCAAGAGCCCAAACTCAAAGAGGTCGCCATTCCGTTAAAGTCGCGGGGCTTCATGTATTCAGAGAAGTAGCTCTTCTCCCTTCCCATCTGGTTGCCAAAGTCAAGAAAGATGCGGGTGCCCTTGCCTTCCACCAGAAATTTGTTGCCGCCTATCTCGTGGACGCCTCCATAGAAGGTTATCCTGCTGGCCGAGAAAGACAAGTAGAAATTGTAATGACTGCTTGCTTATTAGGCGTTCTTTTGTTGACAATGCTTGGCAATGGCACCAAGGTTCAACTGTAGCCTGCCACACCTGTTTCTCCAAAATTATCAGAACTTGTTCACGATCATCGCTGTCCGGGCTTTTTTATTTCAGCTTCCAGGCAGCCTTCGCGGCGGTGCTGAACCTGAACCGATTTGGCCTCGCTCATTGTGCTGCAGAACTATTTTACGTTGTGCCGTTCGCAGACTACCCTGTAGCCCATAGTCACTGTAGGACGATGTATCTATTATAGCTCTTGGCTTTAACATGAAAATCCGCCAATCTTAAGTCCTACAAATCTACGGCAGACAGCTACTCTCTCCCTAGTTCTGGGTAACGTGACGCGAGATGAGCCTGATTTACGAAGGGATTTTGGCATGATCTGGCCCTCAAGGGGCTCTCAACTCAGGTTGCTGACGCCGAAGAGCCATGCCTGAACAACCCACAACATGACATCGCCTTGTCTTGTACCCCTCTCGAACCTGTCAACTTGTTCGACTGTAAGGAAACAACTAGACAGATCAAAAAAGTACGAAGCGCCGCTGTTGTTAAAAAATAATCTTCATCACCATCATATACAGCAGCAGCCTTAACGAAAATAATATGCCGCGCAATATGGGAATAATGTCAGCAATTATTGTTTGGTGCGGTGCTATTTATTGAGTACTAACAATAGCAGCACTCTCATGCCATTTATTACATACATGCAGCACAAAACCCTTGGCATTTGCGTATTCTGGATGGGCCTTGGGAAAATCAACTGATTTTGAGAGGTTTTCGTCTTTATGTTAACGAGCTTAAGCTGATATCAAACCTTTTCCAAGCCTGAACATAATCTTCGGCCATTCTATCAAGCTCGTACAATGCATAATGTCTCGCTGAGACTGATTTCGCACGACCTGCCAGAATATCGGCCTCGTTCATATCCATAACCCTTGACATTACATTATAGTGAAGCTTCCTCAAACCAACAAACATCACGTTGGCGACTTTCTTGGTTAGCTTGTGCGCAACCTCAATATCCACGGAATCAAAGGATTTGAGCTCGCGGAACTGGTTCCAAACTGCAGTTGGCAATATAGTAAAGTAACATTTCTTGTGACCTCTGAACCAGTTTACTACTATCACAGAAACACCATCCCTTTTGTTAATGACATGCAGTTTACTACAATCACATCCCCCAAGGTTGTCACAAATCTCTGTCTTGTGGATATGGACGATCTCTTCCTCTCTGAGCCCAGAGAACAAACCAACCTTCACTGTTAGCCCGATCTGCCCTTCAATTTTCATCAAATCTCTGACTTTTGTGCTGACATAATTGTCGTCTACTAGATACACCTTCTGTTGGTTATCCAAGCCAACATTTAGCCCGAACCTGTCAATGATGCGCTCTATCAAGTCTTTGCATTCTGGGTTGCCTGTCTTGTAATTGTAATAGTTGCCAAAGTAACGCATGCTCACCAATATCCACGATCTTTTCCTAGAAGTCAGCCTTAGAAGCTCAGTTGGTTCTCGCCCAAAGAAAACTTCTCTGTATCTGGCAAAATAATTTACCGCGCAGCGCGATGCATGCTTTTGAAACCTCCTAATGTTGACCAAGTAGCTGAACATATCTTCAATGTCTAAATTTTTGTAAAAAGTGGGCTCGAAAGGAACTCCATTGATGACCGTCTTTAACCCGCTATTCTGGATATTATCGCCTATCGCGTCAATTTGCCTGTCCTCTGTAACCATAGGAAACTTTGCAGTAATAAAGTCGCTGACCAATTGTCCCAGCGTCTCGTAACCATACAGGCTCAGTCTTTTGTTAAAGGTACCAAGGTCCTCTTCTCTCACTTTGACCCCTACGGTTCTCCAGTTGTTTTTCGGAAATGGTTTTGAATTCACAGTTTGCTCATTTGTTACCATGCGGATACATCATACGATATATCAGTACTGATCCAGATTTAAGGGTTACTGGTCATCAGTACTGACTATAAGTGTTATATAGATCCGCAAAATATCCTAAAATGTCTGCATAATTGTCGCTGAACACCCTGCAAAAAGTCTATGATTCTCTGACTCCCGAACCCCAAACACCTAACGAAATTGCTGAAAAATTGGGCCTAAACCAAAAGACCGCGCAGAGTGCCCTACTCGAGCTAGCCAACACAAAGAAGGACGTCAAATGGAAAAAAGTTGGCAGGTACAGACTATTCTGGAAATCCAAATAGTAGCATTCTTCTTTGGTAACATGCAACTTTTCCACGGGCGAGCGGATAAGCGAGGAGTAAGCGCCAAAGTGCGAGACAGCATATCGCACTTAGGCGAGCGCTTCCGGGGCATCTTTTGCATGAGATGAACAAAATTGCATCCAGCATTTTGCATGTTACCATAAAATTTTTGGTGGTAACATCGCCAATCAATTGTTACCACAGAATTTGCACGGCAAACACACTTCCAAATCCTATGTTACCAAAAATGTTACCATTTCTGCGTTTTTGACCCGAAAATGTCTTCAAAATTTGTTACCATTTTGCCAAAATTAAATTCAAAAAGTGGCGAGCGCACCTCTCGCATAGTAGTGAGTGGACTGGGCGGGATTTGAACCCGCGACCTCTCGCTCTTTCGGCGGACACCGTTATCGCATCCACACACACGCTTGCGAAGCGAGCATTACTACCGCTGAACTACCAGCCCTCACTCTCTGCATTTCCGTAATTAAATCCCAATATAAAATATGGCGGAATCCATAGATGGATAAACGGCGATATATATATTATCTGTACTGCTAGAACCTGGCATAATTGTTGTTTTTGCCGCTAAATTGCTAGACTATCGGAAATTCGCGAAAATTCTTATGACCAGTAGTAGTCTTCCTGTGCTCTTCGACTTCAATTGAATAGATAAATGTCTCTGCTTGCATTCCACGCATGCATGCCTGAATCCTGTCGATTACAGATTTTGTTGCGGGGCCTGCTAGGCTCTCTTTCTAGAAACTTTTCCTTCTAATTCGTTGATTCTTGATCGCGCTGGCATGGCTCTATTCCACAAAAGGTCAAAACAACGCTGCTTGTATTCGACCGCACTTTCAGAGTCACTGTAAATGAATTGTATATCAAGTCTTGTCACTACTGAAGACCAAGAGCGTGTACATATTCCTTTGGAGAGAGAACGGGCATTCCAATAATCTTAGAGATCTCGTCCTTCCTCGCCAGCAGTTCTGCATCACCTGTGATAAAAGCTCCCAGTTTCTCGCTGTCTATTTGCTTTGCATGTCTTGCCGCAGCAATATGCATCAGGTCAAGGGTTCGTAGCGCTGTCAGAAAGCTGAGAAAAATTGAGTCGGCAAGCAAAGTTGGCATATCGACTTTTACATTACCAAGTCGCAACGGAATGTCTCCTACAAGATGAATGAACCTTATCCTCAGCACAGCAAGCCTGCGAATGGTCTTGATTATGAACATCTTTTTCTGTTCTGATCCTTTGTCTTTCATGCGATGGGCGTACAGTCTGCCTGCCACTGAAGCAGTCTCTAGCAGGGTGAGCACAGAGGTGTAGGCGCTGATCTCACCTTTCTGCAGAGTGGAGGCGATAATCTTTGCTTCAGAATAATAAGGATCATCCGGCTTCCACCTCGATATGAAGACATTTGTATCCAGGTAAAAATGCCTCATACTCCTCCCTGCACCTGCCTCTTTTACTGCCTTTCCCTTCCTTCGGCGACCAGCTGGGCAGCTGTCTTGCGTCCTCTGAATACGTCTGCAGCCAGTTTCTCAAATTGCTGATCGGAGATACTGTATTCTGCCTGCTTGAACAGGTCTTCTAGGTTGTCTGGAGCAAAAAGCTCGGGGTGCTCTTGCAGGTGTTCTTCTAGCATCTTCCTGACGGCCTCGCTTTTGTTTTTATAGATATTTCTCTTGACAAGCCTCTCCAGCTTTTCTGCAGTCTGCTCTTCCACTTTGACGTTCAGTATCTCCATGGTAATACATTTGTGTTACGTAATATAAAAGAGTTATGCAAACTACGCTGCGCCTGCGACCTCTCACTTGCGAAGCGAGCATTGCAACCGCTGTGAACTACCAGCCCTCTCTCTCTGCATTCAGAACATGATTTGATCCCAATATAAAATATGGCAGAGTACAGAGTGCATATATGCATGCATAAAGGGCGAATTTTTTCGAGACGGCTAGCTAGCATCTGATGACATAATAACGTGGTTTTGTGCCGCTAAAAATTGTGCTGCTAGACTACCGGAAATGCGCGAAAGTTCTTGTGGCCAATAGCTCTCCTGTGCTCATCGACTTCATGTTGATAGACAAAAGTCTGCTTGCATTCCATGCATGAATGAATCCTGTCGATTATTACAGTTTGTGTTTGTGTCGCGGGAGCTGCTGCTAGGCTCTCTCCTCCTCCTGCTTCCAATTCATTGACTCTTGTTTGGGCTGGAATAGCCCTATCCCATAAAAGGTCAAAACAACGCCGCTTGAATTCGACTACGCTTTCTGAGTCACTGTAAATGAATTGTATCTTTTCGAGTTCCTCCCTTGGAGCAAGCGACGGGGCTATAACCAGAGCCTCAGTATCAGAGATGCCAAAGTTTACTGCCATTCCCCCCATATGCCGAAACTCATCCAGTCTGGCCATATTCTTCTTGCAGTGTGACAGATTATCTTTTGTAATATCGGCAAGCTGCCTGCATTTAACGCCCCTTCGCCTCGCATCGGATATCTCCTTCCATAACCAATCGATGTTTGAGCCTACTGTTGGCTGGATTGCATCGGTGACCCAGTTTGCAGAACTCTTGGCGTTTCTAAAGAAACCGATTATTGCATTCCGATTATTCTCATAACCAAGTATCAAATATGCAACTGAAGTTCGCGAGACATCATCTTGCTCGTGCCTAGAACCTCTTCCATTCGTTGACATATATGTCTGTCAAGGGAGTACATAGTTGATAACAGGTTCTTTTGCTCGTGGCGTTTTTGTTTTAGCTGCAAGGCTGCTGCTGTCAGGTGGTGTCGGAAAATAGAGACATGCGCGTCAAAAAAAGCGAGATCAGCATCATATCCGATTGCAATATTATATGTTTTTGCTATGAATATGAGAGGCAGCTTGCTTGCTTGCTTCATTGCTTACCTCTAACTGGAAGTAAAAAATCTAACCGCTACCACTACTATTACTACCCATTATATTATCACACTATTATTCCACACAGCCGCTGCAAAACCTTTGCATCCACTTCTCAGTCCGATGTCGCTCGCCAACAACAAGTTCGATTACCACTTTGTTGACATTGCCGGTGAATCTTTTGCGTTAGATCCGTACTCTTCTGTTACAGATGAGACCCAGTGTCACACACCCTACTACATCGATACTCTCTTCTGCACAGTATCAGAAGGGAATGAATAGTACGGGGTATTTCGCCTTCCCCCACTTTTTTGCCGTTTATATATATAAAGCCGGCCTATGCCACCTGCACCAAATTTTTCTGCCCCACTCTTCTTCTCAAACTCGAATCTGAGCGTCGCCGGGGCTGCTTCAGCAGGTACACATCCGTTCTCGACCGGACATAGTAGTAGTAGTAATAGTGGGTTCCTGCATAGTTGTGGCAATACACCAGCTTTTTGTCTTTTTGAGGTACAGCGACCAGCCGCGGCAGTATTATGGCCGCCTTCTCTTTGCACATATTGGGCCTTCTGCATCTTCTCGACAGGAATTTCCACTTCCGCAGTAATACTGTGTGGGAGCGGTTCTTTGTATGCGGTGCGCTCCTTTCAGGTATATCCTTACTGCACCATGGTGTAGAAAGTGTATAGGATTTTGGCTCTTTCCCTGGTGTGTCCTCTTCGCGACCGAGCAGGTGTTCCGAGAATCTGTCGTCGTCTAGCGGCAGCACATTGTATTTTCCGGCCTCTGCCCGCCACCCCTCCACAAGATATGCCCCAGCTTGTTAGGATACTTGTCTGCCATCAATGCGGCATACTGGCTTCATGTCATCGCATTTCTTGCGATTATTCCAAATTAAATTATCGATAATATGGGCGCCTATATTCATCTCATCCACATTATGTGCAAAAGTGCAGTCAGCTCAGCCCGACGCAGTACTTCTGCCTCGGAATCAGTCAGTAATTCATAATTTGATAATTTTGTCGCGATCTCGCTATTTGGCACAATAACACCCTGGCGAAGTAGTAGCTGTTTTACGATTTGGTACTCCATTCCAGGTATGATGATTTGATCACTGAAAGTGATGATGATTCCTCTCTGGTGGTGCATTAGAGCGTTTACCATTATCATTTTGAAGTGGATCATCATATGTTCTGAAAATTGAAAAATGTCTTTTGAAATGTATATGATTGAGCCATTGGATGCATTGACGATATTGATAGATTGCCCATCCCAATTTTCTTTCAATTTTACTCCTAAGTCTATCCAGTTTGTCATCCTTTCATCCAGAGCTGGCAATACATCCCCATCGAGCTTCATGACTGGCAGAATAAGGTCTTTTTGCTTCTTGGAATTGGGGAACTTTTCAGCGGATAGGCCATATCTTTAGCAGAAATCCCTGCAATCTTTGAACCCTGAACATTGGACGTGCTCACTTCGCTATCGTGCTGCTTGGGTGACAGAATATGGAGAGAACGCTATTATAAACTCCATAAATAAAAAATCGCAAATGAATATCATGAGCCGCGGGAGTATCAAAAGCCATTCTTTCAATAAGTGCGGCTAGTTCTGGCTTTTTGACCCGTGCAAGATTGAACTCTAGTCAAATGGAAGTAAATTTACAATGCAAGATGGGCATTTTCTTCTCCTTGTCGTATTAACTCACTCACAGTCTTGAGGGAAAAATCTGCATTTTTTAAAGGGTGTGGAGATTCCATTTCAGTTCTAACTATCCTGTTTACAGACAATATTTCCGCCCCTCTGGTTTCTACAAGCTCAGAGTAGTCTCTTCTTATACAAGCAATCTCATCCTGACTTATCTTGGATTTATCGGTGTGCTTTTCAAGGATATCGTAAATGTGCTCGACAAGCTCTATCATCCTAGTCATGTGCTTGGGTGTTTCAATGTCGTACAAGGTTTTGTCGCTGAAGGTTATGTCTCTTGCCCTGTCGGACACTTCAATTCTGTTCTGCGGAAGCCTTTCTCTGATCCGGGGATAGTTTTCCACAATATACACATGCTTGTCATTTCTTGGTGATGCCTCCATGGCTTCTCGCAGGGGAGTATTATCCATCAAAGCACCATCCCACCCATAGACTCCTTGCTCTATCTCTATCCAAGGAAATCCGTAGTTTGGATACGCGGCACTGGCCAGAATATGATTGACGTTTATCCTTGTTTTTTGGCTATCGTAGATGAGGTGTTTTGAGGTAAGCACGTCAACGCATGTCAGTATCAGCCTTGTCTGGCCGCCAGCTCCAGATTGCCGCTCTGGAGACAGTTTGTCAAAATCCACATATTGTTCAAGTGTCTTGCCAAGTGGAGTGTGGTCGTATAGGTATGTCCAACTCGCTGGAGTCATGGCAAGACCCTCATCTGCAGATAGTCCATTAGACGTTCCAAAGAATTGCGTCCATGACCACATTCTTGGAACAAACATCTTTGGCACCCCAAAGAGCCCTGCATTGATAGCCGCCATAGGAATGTTCTTAAAAGTAAACTGTCCCGTTACAAAGTCATATTGCGGCAGGATAACATCTGGTATTAAATTATAACTACTCTCTGCTAACTCAATCCAGAAATTCTCCAAGTCTTTTTCTGGATACTCACTTCTGCTCCCTGCAATTATTGCAGCATTTACAGCGCCTATAGAAGTACCTGCAACAATATCAAATCTTATTCCATGTCTTGCCAGGGTTTTGAAGACGCCACATCCAAATGCCCCAAGAGACCCTCCGCCCTGTAATATAAGCACATTCTCAACAGTTCTTGAACGACGATGACGCGGGTGAGTATCACGCTTAAGATAATAATTGTAGTGGCTACTGCGAACATCTTTGTTATCGGATGAAATGTGGCTACTACTACCCTTACTCTGTATTTTTTCTTCCAGACTTGAAGAGCGCATTTTTTAGATCGCTTTCTATACTGGCGACATTTGCTTTCTATCTTGTCTCAACCTTCTTTTGCCATCTGATGCAAAAAGAGTGTGCTTGTAAGACATGATAGTATCTTAATACCAGACGTAACTACTACTACCGTCGCCGAGGGCTCGCTTTAACAGCATTGTCAATTGGAGAGTCTGCCCCCTTCATTCAATGATATAACACAATAATCATGCGAGCAGCTCGGGATTTCTAGATCTCAGAGTTTCAAGACCAAGGACTTTACCTTCTTCCACAAGCTGTCCAAGTTCTCCGCTTTGGCTCTATTGATGTAAAAGAGAAATCGTTTTTGCTTTTGAAATAATAATCGTCAATCGCGTTGGTAGAACTTGGATTTAGAAGATTGCGTCCTGTTTGTATCTGTTCTTTAAACTCTACCCTGCCACCGTCATACGAGACAAACATGTGATCGTCGCCGAGTCGAATCGATTCGATTCCCAGAGCAAGCCTCAAGGCGGCGATCTTGTCCCTTGGAGCAGGGCTGCCAGCATAGAGCGATAGCGCCCGTTGCTTTGTGTCCTGGATTCCGTTCAAGGTTTGCCAAAAGAACAACAGCAGGTCAGATTTTGCAAGGTTGTTCAAGAACTTTGTTCAAGAACTCGGACGACTCTTGGCGCAGGAACTAGATGTCCCTTGAAATGGTCGCCTGACCGACGCCAAGCATCTGAGCAATCTGAGACTCTGGCAGGTTGCGCGCCATCAAGATTCCGACAGTGCGGCGCCTCTGGTCAATTTGCGCCCTATTCATTTTATCCAACTTTTGATAGGGACTTTGATAGCTTTATGCATTTTGCAATGAATGCCAACCAACCAATCATTGATTCTAATAGATTAGAATGTAGAACACTGCAAGCCCAGAAATGCGAGCGTGAAAAGTGTCAGTTCTGGACAGCCATGTGCCCAAGATTGTGTCCACAATATTGAAAAGACTCCTGCTGACCCAAAATGTAGAGCTTTGCTTTTCAGTAGTAGGGGGAACTGGCTTACAACAACAGCATTCAGATATAAGGCAACATGCATGTGAAACCCATATTTGACATACGCAGCATGGAATGTCATGTCCAAAGCCGACCTTTACGAGAGGCTGAATAGAGCGTCCGAGATAACACTCAGTGTTAAAGGCAGAAGATCAGGTAGAGATATCTCTCGGCCAGTCTGGTTTGTGCATGAAGGCAACACTCTGTATTTGCTTCCAGTTCAGGGCACTGACACCAACTGGTACAAGAACTTCCTAGCTGATCAAACATTGAAGATTTCTGTAAACGGCGCAGAAACAAGTGTCAGAGGCGAGCCAATAACAGACAGCAATAGGGTTGGCGATATCGTGAGCAAATTCAAGTCCAAATATGGCGAAGGAGATGTGAAAAAGTATTATCCGAAAACGGATGTAGCTGTTGAAGTCCCGCTCTGACGAACGA
>Ga0126313_10000663_pt1 | contig 16738 bp, 15 predicted proteins | sample Plot105A_FD_89954 | JGI IMG/M metagenome (GOLD analysis project Ga0126313, IMG submission 89954) | Serpentine soil microbial communities from UC McLaughlin Reserve, CA, USA - Plot105A | ecosystem: Environmental > Terrestrial > Soil > Grasslands | place: USA: UC McLaughlin Reserve, Lake County...
GTGGGCAAGATCGAGCGCGTCGACGCGAGCGTGATCCACCACATCGCCGAGGACTACATCCCGGTGATCGCGTCGGTGGGCGCGGACCGGCTGGGCCGCTCGCACAACGTCAACGCCGACGAGGCCGCGGGCGCAGTCGCGCGCGCGACAGGCGCCTACAAGGTCATGTTCCTCACCGACGTCCACGGCTGGCTGCGCGATCCCTCCGACCCGGACTCCGTGGTCTCCGAGTGCGGTGCCGACGAGGTCGAGGCGGCGCTGGCGACCACGTCGGGCGGGATGCGGCCGAAGCTGCAGGCGTGCGTCGACGCGATCCACGGCGGCGTCTCGTTCGCGCACATCATCGACGGCCGCCAGCCGCACTCGCTGCTGCTCGAGCTGTTCACGGACGCCGGCGTGGGCACGAAGGTGCGCCCGGCGTCGTGAGCGCGCTCGCCCCGACCTACGCGCGCTACCCGGTCGAGTTCGCCTCCGGCTCGGGCTGCGTGCTGACCGATTCCGACGGGGTCGAGTACCTCGACTTCCTGGCCGGGATCGCGGTCTGCTCGCTCGGGCACTGCCACCCGGCGGTCGTCGCGGCGGTGCAGGAGCAGGCGGCGGCGCTGATGCACGTCTCGAACCTGTTCACCAACGCGCCGATGGTGCGGCTCGCCGAGCGGCTGGTGGAGCGCTCGTTCGGCGAGGGCGTGTACTTCGCCAACTCGGGCGCCGAGGCCAACGAGGCCGCCTTGAAGCTCGTGCGCAAGGCACGGCCGAAGGGCGACGTCGTGAGCGTGCACGGCGCCTTCCACGGGCGCACCTACGGCGCGCTGTCGGCGACCCCGCAGGAGTCAAAGCAGGCGCCGTTCGCGCCGCTCGTGCCCGGCTTCCGCGCCGTCGCGCCGACCGCCCAGGCGATCGCGGAGACCGTCGACGAGCGCACCGCCGCGGTGCTGCTCGAGCCCGTGCAGGGCGAGTCGGGCGTGCACCCGCTGGGCGCCGAGGTGCTCGCCGCCGCGCGCGAGGCGTGCGACCGCGTGGGCGCCGCGCTCGTGTTCGACGAGGTCCAGTGCGGCGTCGGGCGGACCGGGTCGCTGTGGGCCTACGAGCAGACGGGCGTCGTGCCCGACGCGATGACGCTCGCCAAGGGGCTCGGCGGCGGGATGCCGATCGGCGCGCTCGTGATCGGCGAGCGGCTGTCGGGCGTCTTCGCGCCCGGCGACCACGGCTCGACGTTCGCCGGCGGCCCGGTCAGCGCCGCGGCGGCCAACGCGGTGCTCGACGTCGTCGACGACCCGGACTTCCTCGCGGGAGTGCTCGAGCGCGGCGAGCGGCTCGCCGAGGGCCTCAAGGAGCTGCCCGGCGTCTCCGAGGTCCGCGCCCGCGGCCTGATGGTCGCCGCGGACATCTCCGCCGACGCGCCCCAGATCGCCCGTCGCGCGCTGCTCGAGCAGCACCTCGTGATCAACGCCACCGGCCCGGCCACGCTGCGCTTCGTGCCGCCGCTGACGGTCACCGAGGCCGAGATCGACGCCGCGCTCGCCCGCCTCTACGAGCTGCTCTGACAGTACTCCCCGTGGAGTACGTGGCCGGCGTGAAGTGTCTCCCGTGGGGCGATGTGCGGGCGCCCGCGGCGCCCGACGATGGCGGGCATGCTCACCTCACGTCTCGCGGCCCACCCGCGCCGCACGCTGATCGCGGTCCTGCTGTTCGTGGTGCTCGCCGGCGCGTTCGGCGGACCGATCGCCGGGGCGCTCGAGAGCTCGGGCGGCTTCGTCGCGCCCGGCGCCGACTCGGAGGTCGCCGTCGAGCGCATCGAGGCCGCCACCGGCACCGAGCCCGGCGCCGGGATCGTCCTGCTCGTCGACGATCCTTCGCCCGGGCGGCTGGCCGCGGTCGAGCGGGAGCTCGCCAACGTGCCCGGGGTCGCCTCGACGGCGCCCGGCGGGCGCGCCGGTGACGACGCGCTCGTGACCGCGACGCTGCGCGCGAGCGCCGACGAGCAGGACGCGGCGCAGGCCGCGCTGGACGCCTTCGGCCGCGCCGACGGCGTCACCGTCGGCGGGCCGGCCGTCGCGAGCCTGCAGATCAGCGAGACCGTCGCGGCCGACCTCGGGCGGGCCGAGATGCTCGCGTTCCCGCTGCTGCTGCTCCTCTCGCTGCTGTTCTTCCGCGGCCGCGCGACGCTGATGCCGCTGGCCGTGGGCGTGACGACCGTGCTCGGCACGTTCCTGGCGCTGTCGGCGGTCAACCAGGTCTACGGGCTCAGCGTGTTCGCGCTCAACCTCGTGATCGGGCTCGGCCTCGGGCTCGCGATCGACTACACGCTGTTCCTCGTCACCCGCTTCCGCGAGGAGCTGGCCGCACAGGGCCCCGGCCGCGCGGCGATCGCCACCACGATGGCCACCGCCGGACGCACGGTGGCGTTCTCCGCGGCGACGGTCTCGGCCGCGCTCGTCACGCTGGTCGTGTTCCCGCAGTCGTTCCTGAAGTCGATGGGGATCGCGGGCGCGATCGTGGCGGTCGTCGCCGCGCTCGCCTCGCTCGTCATCGCACCGGCGCTGTTCGCGCTGTGGCGCGCCAAGCTCGCCCGCCGGGGCGGTCGCGACGAGGCGAAGGGCGCGCCGTGGCACCGGCTCGCGCACGCGGTGATGCGCCGCGCCAAGCTGGTGGCGCCGCTGACCGCGCTCGTGATGCTCGCGCTCTCGCTGCCCGCGCTGACGACGACCTGGTCGGCGATCGACTCGTCCGTGATCCCCGAGGGGATGAGCGCGCGCACCGTCGCCGACGCGACCAACCGGGGGGAGGCCGCGAAGGCGCCGGTGGTCGTGGCGCTCTCCGCGCCCGCGGGCGCGCGGGAGGAGGTGCAGGCGTTCGCCGACCGGGTCGCCGGCGTGGAGGGCGTCGAGCGCGTCGCGCCGGTGCGCGACCTCGGCTCGGGCACGTGGCAGGTGAGCGCGATCGCCGCCGGCGACCCGTCGGGCCCCGTCGCCCAGGACGCGGTCCAGACGATCCGTGCGATCCCCGCGCCGTTCGACGTGCGCGTCGGCGGCGGCGCCGCCGAGTTCGTCGACCAGCAGGCGGCCATCGGCTCGCGGCTGCTGCCGGCGGTCGGTCTGCTCGTCTCGGGGACCCTGCTCGTGCTGTGGCTGATGACCGGGTCGATCGTGCTGCCGATCAAGGCGGTCGCGATGAACGCGCTGACGGTCGGCACCGCGCTGACCCCGCTGGTGCTCATCTACCAGGGCGGCCACCTGACAGGGCTGCTCGGCTACACGCCCAACGGCGGCGTCGAGCCGAGCGACTTCCTCGTGACGGCGGCCACCGTGTTCGCGCTCTCGACCGATTACGGCGTGTTCCTGCTCGGGCGGATCAAGGAGGCGCGCGAGAGCGGCCTGCCGGACAGCGAGGCGGTCGCGACCGGCCTCGCCCGCACCGGCCGCGTCGTGACCGCGGCGGCGGTCCTGCTCGCGGTCGCGATCGGCGCGTTCAGCACCAGCTCGATCTCGTTCATCCAGCAGATCGGCGTGGCGACGGCGACCGGCGTGCTCGTGGACGCCTTCGTCGTCCGCGCGCTGCTCGTGCCGTCGCTGATGACGCTGCTCGGGCGGGCGAACTGGTGGTCGCCGGCGCCGCTGCGCCGCCTGCACGGCCGCTTCGGGTTCCTGGAGGGAGGACCGCAGCCGGCCGTACGATGAGCGATGCCTTGCTCGCCCGCCTCGCTCGCAGCCCGTCGTTCCGGGCCTGGCTCCCGGTGGTGGTTCTGCCCCCGGTGCTGCTGGGCGAGGCGTTGCTGACCGACAAGGGCCCGGACGTGACCGCGTTCGGGCCCGTCGCCGCGGTGATCGGGTGCCTGCCGCTCGTGCCGCGCTCGCGGGTCGGATTCGTTGCGCTCGCCCCGGTGCTGGTCGCCGGGATCGTCCTGATCCTGTGGCAGCTCGAGCCGGGCAACACCGTCGTGCTGATCCCGATGGTGGCGCTGTTCGACCTCGCGGCCCGCTCGGACCGGCGTCGCAACGTCTGGGCGGCGCTGGAGGTCGTGCCGTGCGTGGTCGTGAGCGTGCTGCCGTTCGCCGACGACCCCGGCGAGCTGGTCAGCGTGGTCGTGCGCAACACCGCGCTGTGCCTGCTCGCGATCGCGGCCGGCGACATGGTGCGCTCGCGCCGCGAGGCGATGGCGCGCCTCGTGGCCCAGCAGGAGGAGCACGCCCGGCGGCGGCTGGGGGAGGAGCGGCTGCGGATCGCCCGCGAGGTCCACGACGTGGTGGCGCATGCGATGGTGGCGATCAACGTGCAGGCCGGAGTCGCGGCGCACCGGCTCGATGCCGACCCCGAACAGGCCCGCACGGCGCTGCGGGCGATCAAGGACACCAGCGGTGAGGCGCTCAGCGACCTGCGCGCGACGCTCGGCATGCTGCGCGGGGAGGACGGCGAGGCGCCGGTGCGCCCGCCGGCGGGTCTCGGCGATCTCGACGAGCTGGCCGCCGGCCTGCGCGCCGCGGGCGTGGACGTGGCCGTCGACGTCGGCGACCTGAGCGGGGTGCCCGGCGCCGTGCACGCGGCCGGCTACCGGATCGTGCAGGAGGCGCTGACGAACGTGCTCCGGCACGCGGGCGCCGGGCACGTGCGGGTGCGCGTCGCGCGCGACGGCGAGCAGCTCCGGGTCGAGGTCGTCGACGACGGCGCGGGGGCCGTCGCCAATGGCGCCGGCGGGTCCGGCAGCGGCGTGCGGGGGATGCGCGAGCGGGCGGCGGCGCTCGGCGGCACGCTCGACGCCGGGCCGGGGGATCGCGGCGGCTGGCGCGTGGCCGCGACGCTGCCCGCTCGCGCGGGGACGGGAGCATGATCAGCGTCCAGCTCGCCGACGACCAGGCGCTCGTCCGGGCGGGCTTCCGCGCCCTGCTCGACGGCGAGGACGACATGCGGGTCGTGGCCGAGGCCGCCGACGGTGAGCAGGCCGTCGAGCTCGCGCGCGAGCACCGGCCCGACGTCGTCCTGATGGACGTGCGGATGCCGCGCACCGACGGCCTGCGCGCCACCGCACGGCTGACTGCGGATCCGACGCTGTCGCGCACGCGCGTGATCGTGCTCACCACGTTCGAGCTCGACGAGTACGTCTTCGGCGCCCTGCGCGCGGGGGCCTCCGGCTTCCTGCTCAAGGACATGGAGCCCACCGAGCTGCTCGACGCCGTGCGGATCGTCGCGGCGGGCGACGCGCTGCTCGCGCCGCGCCACACGCGCCGGCTGATCGAGGCGTTCGTCGCGCAGGCGGGCGCGGGCCCCGCGGACGTCGAGGACGGCGAGCTGGCCGAGCTGACCTCCCGCGAGCGGGAGGTGCTCACACTCGTCGGCCAGGGCCTGTCGAACGCCGAGATCGCCGAGCGGCTCGTCGTCTCGCCGCTGACCGCGAAGACTCACGTCGCCCGGCTGTTCACCAAGCTCGGCGCCCGCGACCGCGCGCAGCTCGTCGTGATCGCCTACGAGACCGGGCTCGTCCGGCCCGGGCGACGCTGAGCCGTAGGTGTCGGCCTCCTTACGCTCCCAGCGCCCATCCGTCTGTCATCTCGCGCTCATCTCCGGTCCGGGACGAGACGGGAGGGGAATCCCATGCGCACGACCAGCGTCCTGCTGGCCACCGTCGCATGCCTGCTGGCGATGGCCGGCACGGCAGCGGCACATCCACAGCCCGGCGGCATGAGCTTCGGGCTGTATTCGGGCTGGTTCACGCTCGAGGATCAGAAGCTGCGTGACCTGGCGTCCGCGGCGAACCAGCCGCAGGCCGCACACGGCGCGGCGGCGGCCGACTGCGTCAACGGCATGGCGGGCGAGTTCCCGTGCAAGGACGTCGACCTGCTCGGCAACCTGTCGCTGGCCGAGATCGGCGGCGGCGAGATCGGCAACGACATCTGGGGCTGGACCGACCCCGAGACCGGGCGCGAGTACGCGCTCATGGGCAAGACGAACGACACCGCGTTCGTCGACGTCACCGACGGCGCGAACCCGCGCTTCCTCGGCATGCTGCCGACGCAGGCCGAGGGCCGCCGCATGTTCTGGCGCGACATCAAGGTCTACCGGAACCACGCGTTCATCGTTTCCGAGCACATCGGCCACAACATGCAGGTCTTCGACCTCGAGCGCCTGCGCACGGCGTCGACCGAGCCGCGGACCTTCACGGCCGACGCGATCTACACGATCGGCGGCAGCGGCAACACCCACAACCTCGACATCAACGAGGCCACGGGCTACGCCTATCTCGTGGGCACGAGCACCTGCAACGGCGGCCTGCACATGGTCAAGATCAGCAACCCGACCAAGCCGAAGTTCGAGGGCTGCTTCTCCGCGGACGGCTACACGCACGACACGCAGTGCGAGCGCTACGGCGGTCCCGACAGGCGCTTCATCGGCCACGAGATCTGCTTCGCGTCCAACGAGGACACGGTGACGATCGTCGACGTGACCAACAAGTCCAAGCCGACGATGCTCTCGCGCACCGGCTACCCGACCGCGGCCTACACCCATCAGGGCTGGCTGACCGAGGACGGCAAGTGGTTCGTGTTCGACGACGAGCTCGACGAGCTCTCCGGCAGCGCGCCCGAGGCCAAGCAGACGACGTACACGATGAACGTCGAGAGCCTGACCAGCCCGGGCGAGGTGCGGGCGAGCCCGAACAACACCACCTCGACGGACCACAACCTCTACATCCACGACGGCCACGTGTTCGAGTCCAACTACACGTCCGGCCTGCGGATCTTCGACGAGGACTCGGTCCCGAGCGGCGACCTCGATGAGGTCGCCTACCTCGACCTCTATCCCGAGAACGACAACACGGGGTTCGAGGGCGGCACCTGGAGCAACTACGGCCACCTGCGGGACGGCAAGATCGTCGTCTCGAGCATCGACCGTGGCCTCTTCGTGCTCGAGTTCGAGCGCTGATCGCACGGAGGGGGCGGCCACCGGGCCGCCCCCTCCCGTTACCTCCGCGCGCGCCGGGGTAGCCGTGCGGCATGGCTGACTACGCGGTCGTCCGCGCGGACGACGTCAAGGACTTCTATGCGGGCACGGACGTGCCGGGCGAGTTCCGCTCGCTCGGCGAGGCGCTGGGAGCCGAGCAGATCGCGATCACGCTGATCCGCGTCCCGCCGCACTCGGACTTCGAGCAGGGCACGGGGCACTACCACGACGAGACCGAGGAGGTCTACGTCGTCACGCGTGGGACGCTGACGATGCGCTTCGAGGACGAGATCGTGCCGGTCGAGGCCGGCTCGGTGGTGCGCGTGGCGCCTCGGACCCGGCGCTCGCATCGCAACGAGGGCGACGAGCCGGTCGAGCTGTGGGCGATCTCCCGCAGCGACGGGATGGGCGACGCCCACAAGATCGACGAGTTCTGGGAGGCCTCTCCCGACGCCGCGCAGAAGCGCTAGGCGCGCTCGTCGAGGAAGGCCTTGGCGAGGGGCTTCGGGGCGCGGGTGAGCCAGGCCTCGGCCAGCAGCTCCTCGAGCTCGGCGACCCCGATGCGCTCGAGCCGCACGAGGACGGCGGGATAGCCGTCGAAGTGCGGCGTCGTGAAGTAGACGTCCGGATCGTCGGCGAGCAGGGCCTCCTTGGCGACGAGGTGCTCCACGCGCGCGCCGAGGATCGGGCCGTCGGGGGCGGCCTCGCGGAGCGCCTCGAGATCGGCCCTGCGCAGCGGCCGCTCCCACGCGAACGCCTTGCCCCTCACGGTCCAGGCGCGATTGCCGTAGCTCGCGCCCTCATCGGTTCCGGGGAGGCTGTGCGCGAGCCGGTCGACGTCGTCCCAGGTCGCCATGCGAGGAGCCTACGCAACGGGTTTGAGCGGTGGCCGCTCGGTGGTACCCGGGCCGAGTACTACTGACCCTCCTAGGTCAGCGCGCGCTCGCCCGTCAGGGCCTCGCCGAGGATCAGCGTGTGGATCTCGCTGGTGCCCTCGTACGTCAGGACCGACTCGAGGTTGTTGGCGTGGCGCATCACCGGATACTCGGTCGTGATCCCGGAGGCGCCGAGGATCGTGCGCGCCTCGCGCGCGACCTCCAGCGCCTCGCGCACGTTGTTGAGCTTGCCGATCGAGATCTGGCGCGGGTCGAGCTCGCCCGCGTCCTTGAGCTGCCCGAGCCGCCAGGCCACGAGCTGGGCCTTCTGGAGCTCGAGCATCATGTCGACGAGCTTGCGCTGGGTGAGCTGGAAGCCGGCGATCGGGCGCCCGTACTGCACGCGGCTCTTCGCGTACTCGAGCGCCGCCTCGTAGCAGGCGCGGCCGGCGCCGACGGCGCCCCAGCAGATCCCGAAGCGCGCCTCGGTCAGGCACGACAGCGGCCCGCGCATGCCCGTGACCTCGGGCAGGACGGCGTCAGCGGGCAGGCGCACGTCCTCCAGCGAGAGCTCGGACGTGATCGAGGCGCGCAGCGAGAGCTTGCGGTGGATGTCGGTGGCGGTGAAGCCCTTGCTGTCGGTCGGCACGACGAAGCCGCGGATCCCGTCCTCGGTCTTGGCCCACACGACCGCGACGTCGGCGATGCCGCCGTTGGTGATCCACATCTTCGTCCCGTTGAGGACCCAGTCGTCACCGTGGCGCTTGGCGCTCGTGCGCATGCCCGCCGGGTCGGAGCCGAAGTCGGGCTCGGTCAGCCCGAAGCAGCCGATCGCGTCGCCCGCCGCCATCCGCGGCAACCACTGGAGCTTCTGCTCCTCCGAGCCGAACTTCCAGATCGGGAACATCGCCAGCGAGCCCTGCACCGACACCAGCGAGCGGATCCCGGAGTCCCCGTACTCGAGCTCGCGCACCGCGACGCCGTACGCCGTCGACGAAGCGCCCGCGCAGCCGTAGCCCTCGAGGTGCATACCGAGCAGGTTGAGGTCGCCGAGCTCCTTCGCGAGCTCGCGCGAGGGCAGCGTGCCCTCGTTGAACCAGCCCTCGATGTTTCCGAGCACGCGGTCGGCCACCCAGCCGCGCACGGAGTCGCGCAGCATGCGCTCCTCGTCGCCGAGGAGATGATCCAGCCCCAGCGCGTCGCGGGGGTCGAGCTTGGGTCGGGATGCGGTTGAGCCGGCCATGACCCATCACGGTATCCGACCGCCACGCGCGCGTCGGTGGCCGCGCAGTCCGCGCAGGCGCGCGGGCGGTACGGTCCCGAGCGATGAACGCCGCAGAGGCCGTCGGTCGCACGCTCGCCGCGCTGGATGTACGCGACGCGTTCGGCGTCATCGGCAGCGGGAACTTCGTCGCCACGCAGGCGCTGCACGCCGCCGGCGCGGCGTTCCACCACGCGCGTCACGAGGGCGGCGCGATCTCGATGGCCGACGGCTACGCGCGCGTCAGCGGCCGCGTCGGCGTCTGCAGCGTCCACCAGGGCCCCGGCTTCACCAACATGCTGACCGGCCTGACCGAGGCGGCCAAGAGCCGCACGCCGCTGCTCGTGCTCGCCGGCGAAGCGCCGCGCTCGGCGATCCGCTCGAACTTCGCGGTCGACCAGGCCGCCCTGGCGGCCACGCTCGGCGCGGTGCCCGAGCGCATCCTCTCGGGCGCCACGGCCGCGGCCGACACCGCGCGGGCGCTGCGGCGCGCCAGGGTGGAGCGCCGGCCGGTCGTGCTCAACATGCCGCTCGACGTCCAGGCCGAGCCGGCGCCCGGAGGCGGTCCGCCCGGCCTGCTGCGCGAGCCGGAGCGTCCCGCGCCCGCGCCCGAGGTGGTCGCCGAGGTCGCCGAGGCGATCGCCGCGGCGAAGCGGCCCCTGATCGTCGCCGGCCGCGGCGCGGTGCTCGCCGGCGCGCGCGAGCCGCTCGAGCGCCTCGGCGAGGCGATCGGCGCCGTGCTCGCCACCTCGGCCATGGGGCACGGGCTGTTCGAGGGCTCGGCCTGGGCCGTCGGGATCTCCGGCGGCTTCGCCTCGCCGATCGCCGCGAAGCTGATGTCCGAGGCCGACCTGATCCTCGCCTTCGGCGCCAACCTGACCCGCTGGACCACGCGCGACGGCGCGCTGATCGCGCGCGGCGCGAAGGTCGTGCAGGTCGACCTCGACGAGGAGTCGCTCGGCGCCCACCGGCCCGTCCACATCGCCGTCGTCGGCGACGCCGCCGCGACCGCCGAGGCGCTGCTCGCCACCGGCGTCACGAACACCGGCTTCCGCACCACGTACGGCCTCGAGCGCCAGATCGCCGAGGGCTCGTGGCGAGACGCGCCGTTCGAGGACGCCGGCGACGCCGGCCACCTCGACCCGCGCACGCTCTCGATCGCGCTCGACGCGATGCTGCCGGCCGAGCGGACCGTGGCGGTCGACTCCGGCCACTTCATGGGCTTCCCGCCGATGTACGTCCGCGTCCCGGACCCGCAGGGGTTCGTCTTCACGCAGGCGTTCCAGTCGATCGGCCTCGGCCTGGCCAGCGCGATCGGCGCGGCGATCGCGCGCCCCGACCGGCTGACCCTCGCCTGCCTGGGCGACGGCGGCGCGCTGATGGCGCTGGGAGAGCTGGAGACGCTCGCGCGCCTGCGGCTGCCGGTGCTGGTCGTCGTCTACGACGACGCCGCCTACGGCGCCGAGGTCCACCACTTCGGGCCGCAGGGGCTCCCGCTCGAGCTCGTGCGCTTCCCGGACACCGACTTCGCCGCGCTGGCGCGCGCCGCCGGGGCCGAGGGGATCACGGCCCGCTCGGTCGAGGACCTCGACCCGATCGTGGACTGGCTCTCCCGCCCGGACGGCCCGCTGGTCGTCGATGCGAAGATCACGCCCGACTTCTGCGCCGAATGGCTCGAGGAGGCCTTCAAGTGACGACCCAAGCCCAATCGCTCGCCGAGCTGCTCGCCGGCGTCGACGTGATCGACCTGACCCAGCCGCTCAGCGAGCAGACGCCCGTGCTCAAGCTGCCCGAGCCGTTCGCGAACACGCCCGGCCTGCGCCGCCACGAGATCAGCGCCTACGACGACCGCGGTCCGGCGTGGGCGTGGTACTGGCTCGAGATCGGCGAGCACGTCGGCACCCACTTCGACGCGCCGATCCACTGGATCACCGGCCGCGACGGCGAGGATGTCGCCTCGGTACCGCCCGAGCGGCTCGTGGGCCCCGCCGTCGTGATCGACAAGTCGGCCGAGGCCGCCGAGGACCCCGACTACGTGCTCACCGTCGCCGAGCTGCGCGCGTTCGAGGCCGAGTATGGGCCGCTGCCGGCGGGTGGCTGGCTGCTGCTGCGCACCGGCTGGGACGCCCGCGCGCACGACGAGGCCGCGTTCCTGAACGCCGACGAGACCGGCCCGCACACGCCGGGCTTCGACGCCGCCTGCGCCCGCGCGCTGGCCGAGAGTGCCCTGGCCGGTGTCGGCGTGGAGACCGTCGGCACCGACGCGGGCGCCGCGCACTCCTTCGAGCCGCCGTTCCCGGTGCACCACTTCGTGCTCGGCGCGGGCAAGTACGGCGTCACCCAGCTCGCCAACCTGGCGCTGCTGCCGCCCACCGGCGCGGTGCTCGTAGTGGCGCCGCTGAAGCTCGTCGGCGGCACGGGCAGCCCGGCGCGCGTGCTCGCTCTGGTGCCCCGCGCTGGTGCAGCCGAGCCGGGATAGTGGTTGACTGAGGCGGCGATGACCGACGTCCGCACCGAGCTCGCGCGCCTGCAGGCGCCCGGTCAGGGCGGCTACTACCGCAGCCGTATCCCGTGTGCGGAGGACTCGGAGATCGCCCGCGCCATCCACGCCTTCAGCGAGTCCACGCCGCGCGAGCAGGCCGCCTTCCGCGCCGGCATCGACCGCACGCGTGCCGGCCTGCTGCAGGTGTGGAGCGAACGGATCGCCGCGCTGGCCGTGCGCCTCGACAGCCCGCGGCCGCTCGTGCTCGGGCTCGTCGGGCTGAGCCTCGCGCAGGCCGACGAGGACCACGAGGCGCTGCTCGTCGCCCCGCTGCACCGCCGCAGCGCGGAGAAGCTCGGCGTCGACGCCGGTCGGATCTTCGACGAGGCGGCCGGCCGCACCGACCTCGCGGGCGCGCGCTGGCTGGCCGAGCAGCGCGACTCCGACGACCAGCCCGAGGACGCCGGCTACGTCGAGGACGACGACGGCGAGGGCTTCCGCTACGAGCGCGACGGCGGCGGGCTCGGCTTGCGTTGAGCTAGCGCTTCTTGGCCGCGCACGCCGTGTAGGTGCGCTTGGAGACGGCCCTGCGGCCGGTCGTAGTGACGGCGGTGATCGTCACCGTGACCTTGCCCGCCGGCAGGCCCTTGAGGTTCAGGGTCGCCTTGACCTTCTTGGCCTTGGGCCCGGTCAGGCGGACCTTCGTGCGGCCGTTGACCGTGACGGCGATCGACGTGTACGCCATCCCCTTCGGGCGGCGCACGTGGATCGCGAACTTGCGCCGGCTGACGCACTTCCTCGTCGCGGCAGGCAGCGTGAACAGCTGCGCGCCGAGCAGCTCGCCGGTCGGGTCGGCGGCCGCGGGGTCCGTGGCGGGCGCCGGCGGCGTCGTGGACGGCGGCGGCGTGCTGCCGGCGTCGGTACCGGTCGCGGTCGGTGCGGGCGTGGCGCTCGGCGTGGGGGTCGGAGTCGGGGTCGGCGAGGCGATCCCGGTGGCGCTCCAGCGGAAGCCCGTCGTCAGCGCCGCGCCCTGGAAGGCGTTGTCGGCGCCGCCGTTCGGGCGCACGGAGGCGACGAACACGTAGGTGCGGTGTGCGCCGGGAGTCAGCGAGCCGACGTTGGTCGCCTCCATCTGCTTCAGCGTGCCGGCGTAGAGCGTCACCGGCGCGCTCGCCGTCGTCACGTCGACGACGTGCAGCTCGAGCCGGTTGGAGAGCTTGCCGCCGCCGGTGCCCGGGCTGTCGACGGCCGCCTCGGGCGCGAGCGAGAGCGCGGCGTCGACCGTGCCGGTGTTGGTGATCGTCACCGACCCGCTGGCCTCTTCGCCCGGCCGCATCGCGGCGACCTGGAAGATCGCCTCGCCCTCCTTGGTGTTCGACAGCGACAGCGCGCCGTCGGCGCCCGCGAGCTGGAGCTTCGGGGCCCCCTCGCCGGGCGGCGCGAACGCCAGGCCGAGCGCGAGCAGGGCGAGCACGGCGTTCAGCGCGAGCGCCATCGAGCCGCGGGAGAGCCGGGGCAGCCGGGCGGCCATCAGAAGTCGATGTCCGCTCCGCCGGACTCGGTGATCGTCACGGGAAGCACCGGCTTGCCGGTCGCCAGGCTCGTCGCCTGCGAGCCGGCCTGCCAGACCATCGCGTTCTTGCCCTTGGGAAGGGTCGTCGCGGCGCCGGAGATCAGCGAGCCGATCGTGACGGTGATCGTCGAGCCCGAGCGCGAGATCGTCCCGTTGAACAGCGTCGGGGCGGTGACGTGGTCGATGTTGATCGACAGCGTCGTGCCCGTCGCCAGCAGCCCGAGCGGCGTCGTGTTGGCGGCGTCGTAGAACTCCATCGAGTCCGACGTGCCGTTGTTGTTGACGCGCACGCGGGCCGCCGCGGTCCCGGTGGTCCAGCCGGCGAGGATCGAGGTCGGGCTGATCGCCTCGCTGTAGGTGAAGATCACCGTGTCACCGGCGTCGAGCTTGTCGTTGACCCCGCCGTTGGTGCCCTGCACGTCGACGGCGGTCGGGCCCGTGTTGTTGACGTAGGCGCTCACGACGGCCGACGTGCTCTGGTTGCCGGGCGTGTCGGTGGCGAGCGCGCGCACCTCGTAGGCGCCGTCGGCGAGCGCTCCGGCGGCCCACGCGCACGAGTACGGCGAGCTCGTGTCGGTGCAGAGGCTGGTGTAGGTGCCCGAGCCGGCGGGCCGGTACTGGATCGTGACCGACTGCACGCCGGTCGCGTCGGTCGCGGTCGCGTTGACCGTCGTGGAGGTGCGGAACATGCCGGGGCTCGTGGCCGTCACGGCCGGGCCGGTGTTGTCGACGACGCGCGCCGTCACGGCCGTCGACGCGCGGGTGTTGCCGGCCGCGTCGATCGCCACGGAGCGCACGTCGTAGGAGCCGTCGGCGACGGTCGTCGTGGCCCACGAGCAGGAGTAGGGGCCCGGCGCCGGGGCGCTGCAGGCGGTGCTCCAAGTGCTGCCCGCGCTCGGCTTGTACTCGAAGCGCATCGAGGCCATGCCGGAGTTGGCGTCGCTGCCGGTGCCGCTGAGCGTCACGGCGCCGCGCAGCGGGCTGGCGACGGCGTTGATCGTCGCCGTGGCGGGCTGGGTGTTGTCGACCTGGCGGGCGGCGAGCGTGGTGGACACCGTCTGCTTGCCGGCGCCGTCGGTGGCCGTGGCGCGCAGGTCGTAAGTCCCCGCGGTGGCCGGCGTGGACCAGCTGCAGGAGAAGGGCGCGCTCGCGCCGGTGCAGGCGGTCGACCAGGCGCCGGTGCTCCCGCTGGCCCGGTACTCGTAGAGCACGCCCGTGACGCCGGAGCCCGCACCGTCGCCGGTCGTGGAGGACAGCGTCACCGAGCCGGCGAGTGGGGTGCCCGGGTTCGCGAGCGTGATGGTGGGCGTGGCGTTGTCGACGATCCGGTTGGTGCTGGTGACGCTGGAGGTGTTGCCGGCGCCGTCGGTCGCGGTCGCCCGGACGTCCCAGGCGCCCTCGGCGACGGCGGTCGTGTCCCAGGTGCAGGAGTAGGGGGCGGCGCCCTTCGTGCAGATCGAAGTCCACGCGCCACCGGCGGAGGGGCGCGCCTCGAGCGCGACCGAGATCACGCCGCTGCCGGCGTCGGTCGCGGTCGCGGAGACGGCCGCCGTGCCGGTCAGCGGCGTGGCGGCGGTGACCGTGGTGGCGGGGGCGGTGTTGTCGACGCGGCGCGAGCCGATGCCGTCGCTGCGTGTGTAGCCGGAGGCGTCGAGCGCGACGGCGCGCAGGTCGTAGAGCCCGTCGGCGACGGCCGTGGTGTCCCACGTGCAGTCCCCGGGGGCCGCGGTTGGGGCGCAGATCGTCGTCCACGTGCCGGCCCCGGCGGGGGAGCGCTGGTAGGTGACCGAGACGAGCGTGCGGTCCGAGCTCGCGGTCGCCGACAGCGGGACGGTGGAGCGCAGCGGCGTGCCGGGATCGCCGAGCGCGATCGAGACGCCGTTGAACGCGGCCGAAGCCGCGAACGCGGCCGCGGCCTGGTCCGAGTGCGCCACGAACGTCGCCTTGGAACGGCCGACGCCGCCCGAGAGGGCGGCGGCGACGACGATCACGGCGAGCGGGAGGACGCGCTTCATCTCGGCGCCGCCGCGGCCTCGACGCCCGCCTCACGCCACAGGCCGGCGATGCTCATCAGGGCGATCAGCGCCGCCGGGACGCCCACCAGCAGGATCCTCAGGCCGCGCTCGGCGAGCGCGGCGACCGCGAAGCCGGCGTAGGGGATCCCCGCGCGCACGCGCGCCTGCTCGCCGTCGGGGAGCTGGAACGTCCACGGGTCGGCGGCCTCGTTGGCGTCGCCCTTGGTGCGGAAGCTGCGGCGGCCCGCCTTGTCGGTGGTGAGCTCGGCGATCCGGTGCGTGACCAGGCCGGCGGGGCCGGAGCCGGCCGGCGGGCGGTAGGTGATGACGTCGCCGACGCCCAGCTCGGAGACGGGCACGACCTCGTCGAATACGAGCGAGCCGCGGTCGTAGGTGCCGGTCATCGAGCCGCTGACGATCACGTAGCGCTCCCAGCCGAGCGCGGCGGGCAGCACGAGCACGGCGCCGAACAGCAGGCCCGCTGCGACCACGAGCGTGGAGACCACGCGTGCGAAGCGACGGGCCATGACGTGCCTCCGGCTAGGCGGCGTTCCAGGAGAACGGCACCACGGAGTCGTCGCCCTGATAGGCGTTGTCCGCGGAGCTGTTCACCGTGACGCCGAACTGGTAGCGGTGCTTCTCGCCGCCGGCGTACGTGCCGAGCGCGACGTCGCTGCCCATCGCCGCGATCGTGCCCGTGTACTTGACCGGGTCGCCGGCGTCGCAACTCGGCGTGCCGGAGCTGAAGTCGCCGCAGTCCTTGACGACGAGGTCGAGCTTGCCCGAGAGCGGGTTGTCGCCGTCGCTGTCGACGACCGTGCCGCGCGTGAGCGTGAACGCTCCCGAGAGCGAGCCCGCGTTGGTGATGTCGACCGTCCCGACGCGCGCCGGGTCGCCGGGGCGCATGTCGGAGGTGCTCGCCCAGATCGCCTGGGCGTCCTTCGAGTTGGTGATGGTGAGGGTGCCGGTCGCGAACGTGGTGTCCGCGTTGGCCGAGGTGGCCGTGAAGTCGGCGCCGGAGGCCGCGGTGATGCCGACGGCGACGAGTACCGTGGCCAGCGCGGCGAGCGTGCGGCGCGGGCGGTTGACGAGGACGGACAGGCGGGACATTGCGAGGTGACGCTCCTGGGGGAATGGGTTGCGGACGACCTCGCGACGTCCGCGCAGTCGTGAAGACGAGCTCATAGACGAGGTCGCCGCCGGCAACCGGGCCATCTCGCATGGTGCGAGACCCCTGGCTTTGCGTCCCCGCCTCGCGACGGGTTTGCCATGGTCAGCAGGCGTTGTGTCGGCGGCACCAACATTGGGGCCGAGACCCCATAGACGCATGTATGAGACTGCTGCGCGCGGGCACTCGCGGACCGCCTCCTACTAGGCTGTCGCGGCCATGAGCGAAGAGCCGCGCGATCCCGCCGTCCACACCGAAGTCCACCGCGTCGCCGACCCCGACGCGACGCGGGTCGCCGGCTACCTCGCCCAGCGGGGCGAGGTCGGGCGCGTGCTGCTGCTCTACAGCGGCGGGCTCGACACGAGCGTGATGCTCAAGTGGATCCAGGACGAGTACGACGCCGAGGTCGTCGCGCTCACGGTCAACCTCGGCCA
>Ga0126313_10000664_pt1 | contig 16722 bp, 10 predicted proteins | sample Plot105A_FD_89954 | JGI IMG/M metagenome (GOLD analysis project Ga0126313, IMG submission 89954) | Serpentine soil microbial communities from UC McLaughlin Reserve, CA, USA - Plot105A | ecosystem: Environmental > Terrestrial > Soil > Grasslands | place: USA: UC McLaughlin Reserve, Lake County...
CAGGAGCGCGCCGCCGGGTTGCCGTGGTGGAGCGGGGCGTGAAGGCGGATGTTCCCGCGGAGCCCGTCTCGGAGTTCGCGGAGCGGTTGCGCACCGGCTTCGCCGTGACGGTCGAGGTCGATCTGCCGCGCGGCAACGAGATAACACAGGTAGTCGAGGCGGCGCGGCGCTTGAAAGAGCGAGGCGTCCACGCGATAGACATCTCCGACGGGGCGAGGGCGAGGCTAAGGATGCATCCCATGGCGGCGGCCAGGATCGTACAGGATGAGGCGGGTATCGAGGTCGTCGCCCACATCTCATGCCGCGACAGGAACATCATAGGTTTGCAGGCCGACCTGCTCGGGGCCGCGGCGCTAGGCGTAAAGAACATCCTGGCCGTGACGGGGGACCCGGCCCAGATCGGGGACTACCCCGAGGCGACCTCGGTCTTCGACACCGACTCGGTCGGCCTCGTCCACGTTCTCTCCAGGATGAACAGGGGCGAGGACCTCGCCGGCAACCCTATAGGCGAGCCACCGGGGTTCCTTATCGGGGCGTCCTTCAACCCTACGGCAGAGGATCTGGACGAGGAGGTAGAGAAGCTACGGCGCAAGATCGAGGCCGGGGCCCACGCCTGCTGGACGCAGCCCGTCTTCGAGATCGGGGCCCTCGAGAACGCCCTCGACCGCATCGGCGACGATAGCGTCTGCATCCTGCTGGGCCTCATGCCGTTGCGCAGCGCCAGACAGGCGGAGTTCCTCCACCACGAGGTTCCCGGTATAGACATTCCGAAACACGTCCGCGGGAAGCTCGCCGCTCTGTCTCCCGAACACGCCCCAAAATACGGCGTCGAGGTCGCCCAGAGGCTGCTCGCCGAGGCCAGGCCACTGGTCGGGGGCGCCTACATTATGCCGCCGGCCAGCGCCCCAGACCTCGCGGGGGATGTGCTTGAGGCTATCAGCCTGCCCACAGGATAGGAGTCGATGGTTCTCCAGCGCAAGAGAGGCGAAGATAGGCAGGCCCGGTTATCCCGTTTCCGGGCGCTCTTGGAGCAACGCATCGTGCTGCTTGACTGCGCGATGGGGACCATGATCCAATCCTACGGCCTCTCGGAAGAGGACTACCGTGGGGAACGATTCGCCGATCATCAGGGAGAACTCAAGGGCAACAACGACCTGCTCTCGATCACCCAGCCGGCGATGATCAGGGATATCCACGAGGCCGCGATGGACGCCGGCTCGGACATCATCGAGACGAACACCTTCAGCTCGACTTCCATCGCCCAGGCGGATTACGGGCTGGAAGACCTGGCCTACGAACTGAACTACGAGGCGGCCCGCGTGGCCCGCGAGGCTGCGGATACCTACACGGAGAAGACGCCCGAGAGGCCGCGTTTTGTGGCAGGCGCTATCGGTCCGACGAACCGTACGGCGTCGCTCTCGCCGGACGTCAACAACCCTGGCTTCAGGAACATCACCTTCGACGAGCTCGCCGCGTCGTACGCAGAGGCCGCGCAGGGGCTCGTCGAGGGCGGGGTGGACCTGCTGCTCGTAGAGACCATCTTCGACACCCTCAACGCCAAGGCTGCCATCTTCGGGATCACGGCTTACCTCGAAGTGGAGGGCTTCGAGGTGCCCATCATGATCTCGGGTACGATCACCGACGCGAGCGGACGAACGCTCTCGGGACAGGTGACGGAGGCTTTCTGGAACTCCGTGCGCCACGCCAACCCAATAAGCGTGGGGCTGAACTGCGCGCTCGGGGCGAAAGAGCTGAGGCAGTACATCGAGGAGCTCTCCAGGATCTCCGACGTTCCCGTTAGCGCCTACCCGAACGCAGGCCTGCCCAACGAGTTCGGCGAGTACGAGGAGACGCCCGAGATCATGGCGGCAGAGATCAGGGAGTGGGCATCAGCCGGTTGGCTGAACATCGTCGGCGGCTGCTGCGGGACGACCCCGGATCACATCATGGCCATAGCCGAAGCCGTCTCTGGCCACTCGCCACGCGAGATACCGGAGACCCCCAGGAAACTCAGGCTCGCGGGGCTCGAGCCGTGCAACGTCGGGCCAGAGTCTCTGTTCGTCAACGTCGGCGAGCGGACCAACGTCACCGGTTCGGCGCGCTTCAAGGAGCTCATATCCAACGGGGATTGCGAGACGGCCCTTGACGTGGCGCGCCAGCAGGTCGAGAACGGAGCCCAGATCATAGACGTCAACATGGACGAGGGGATGCTCGATGGCGAGGAGGCGATGGTCTGTTTCCTCGACCTGCTGGCCTCGGAACCCGACATCTCGCGGGTGCCCGTCATGATCGACTCATCAAGGTGGTCGATCATCGAGGCCGGCCTGAAACATGTGCAGGGCAAGGCGGTTGTCAACTCCATAAGCCTGAAGGAAGGCGAGGAGGAGTTCCTCAGGCGGGCGCGCCTTCTGAAGCACTACGGCGCGGCGGTGATCGTGATGGCCTTCGACGAGAAAGGCCAGGCCGACACGAAAGACAGGAAGGTCGAGATAGGCAAACGCGCCTACCACATTCTCACCGAAGAGGTCGGTTTTCCGCCCGAGGATATCATCCTCGATCCTAACGTCTTCGCCATCGCAACCGGGATCGAGGAGCACGACGACTACGGCGTTGACTTCATTGAGGCGGTGCGTGAGATCTCGCAGTCCCTCCCCCACGCCAAGACCTCCGGCGGCATCTCGAACGTTTCATTCTCGTTCAGGGGCAACAACCCGGTGCGGGAGGCCATCCACGCGGTCTTCCTCTACCACGCCATAGAGGCAGGACTTACGATGGGCATATTGAACGCGGGCCAACTCGCCGTCTACGACGAGATAGACGAAGAGTTGCGCGAGGCCGTCGAGGACGTTGTCCTGAACCGCCGTCCCGACTCTACCGAACGGCTTCTCGCCCTGGCGGAGAAGTACCGCGGCCAGGGTGAGGCGGTATCGGATGAGAAGGACCGGGAATGGAGGGGCTGGCCGGTCGAGAAGCGGCTGGAGCACGCGCTTGTCAAGGGCGTAGCCGAGTTCGTCGAGGAGGATACGGAGGAGGCGCGGCTTCGAGCAGGACGTCCGCTCGAGGTGATCGAAGGTCCGCTCATGGACGGGATGAACGTCGTTGGGGATCTGTTCGGGTCTGGCAAGATGTTTTTGCCACAGGTCGTGAAGAGCGCCCGCGTAATGAAGAAGGCCGCAGCCTACCTCGTCCCGTTCATTGAGCAGGAAGGGGGCGAGGCACGCAAGTCCAACGGCACGGTGGTGATGGCTACCGTCAAGGGCGACGTGCACGATATAGGGAAGAACATCGTCGGGGTCGTGCTGCAGTGCAACAACTTCGAGGTCATAGACCTCGGTGTCATGGTGCCTTCGGCGAAGATCCTCCAGACTGCCAGGGAGAAGAACGCGGACGCCATCGGGCTCTCCGGCCTCATAACACCCTCTCTTGACGAGATGATCCACAACGCTAAAGAGATGCAGCGCGAGGGCTTCGATATACCGCTCTTGATCGGCGGGGCCACGACTTCCCAGACGCACACGGCCGTCAAGATTGCACCCGGCTACGAGCAGCCCGTGATCTACATAAAAGACGCCTCGCGCGCCGTCGGCGTGGTCCAGAACCTCCTAAGCGAGAGCCGCAAGGCCGGCTACGTCGAGCAGATCGCCGCGGACTACGAGCGGGTCCGCCGCAAGCACGCAGGCCGCCGCTCGGAGACCAGGCTCACGACGCTAAAGAGGGCACGCCACAACCGCACTAAGATCGACTGGGAAGGCTACAGGCCGCCGAAGCCCAACGTTCTCGGTGTGCGAACGTTCGACGACTACGCCCTGCAGGAGATAAGGCCATACATTGACTGGACACCCTTCTTCCATTCCTGGCAGCTGAAGGGTAGCTATCCGAAGATACTCGACGACCCCGAGAAAGGCGAAGAGGCCAGAAAGCTCTTCGCGGACGCCCAAGGCTTGCTCGACCACATCATCGCCGAGAAATGGCTCACGCCCCGCGCCGTCTTCGGCCTCTTCCCCGCGAACGCCCTGGAGGACGATTCCGTAGAGGTCTACACCGACGAGTCACGCGAAGAGGCGCTCGCCAACCTCCACTTCCTGCGCCAGCAGAAGCAGAAGCCGCCGGGCCGTCCGAACCACTCCCTCGCCGATTTCGTCGCCCCGAAAAGTACCGGCCTCGAAGACTATATCGGGCTCTTCGCCGTGACCGCGGGGCTCGGTGCTGAGGCGTCCGCGCGGCGCTTCGAAGATGACAACGATGACTACAACGCCATAATGGTCAAGGCGCTAGCAGACAGGCTCGCCGAGGCCTTCGCCGAACTCATGCACCGTCGAATCCGTAGGGAATTCTGGGGCTACGCGGGGGGCGAATCGCTAGACAACGAGGCTTTGATCCGTGAGGAATACAGCGGGATCCGCCCAGCCCCAGGGTATCCTGCCTGCCCCGAACACACGGAGAAACGCACCCTTTGGAGGTTGCTCGACGTTGAGAACAATGCCGCCATCGCGCTGACCGACAGCTGCGCGATGTCGCCGGGCGCGGCGGTCAGCGGCTACTACTTCTCCCACCCCGATTCCAGGTACTTCGGCGTGGCCGAGATCGGACGCGACCAGGCCAAGGATTACGCCGAACGCAAGGGCTGGACCCTAGAAGAGGCCGAGAAGTGGCTCGCTCCCAATCTCGGCTACAACGCCGAGCATAAGGCTTGAAAGCCTTATGCTCGACGAGCAAGTCAGCTAGTCAGCACTTCAGCAAATACAAAAAGCTGACATGCTGACTGGCTGACAAGCGCCGGTTGGGGAAGGGTCATGACCCTTCCCCAACCCGCTATCATGCCTGAATATTCGTCTGGCGCCAGCGGGTGTGCTCGCCGAGGCCACCGGCCTCCGGGAACTCCTCTCCTTTGGAGAGCTGGACACGGACCGGCGGTAGCATGGTCCCTCTGTCGCAGACGTAGGTGCCCGAGAAAGGAGCCTTCTCACCGGGTCCGAAGGTGGGTCCGTAGGGCCTGTAGCGCGCCAGGATATCTTCCAGGTTGGCCATCATAACGTGACGGAGCGGGCCTCGTTAAAACCCGGGGTCTCGAGGAGAGCGTCCAGAACTTCCTCGGGGGCGGGCTCATCCACGGTGACGGCCATCGCTGCGCGGGAACCGGGCTCTCCGCGCCCGACGGCCATGTTGCCGATGTTGATGTTGTGTTCCCCGAGGATGCTGCCGAGCTTCCCGATCATGCCAGGCCTATCCTCATTGCGGATGAAGAGCATATATTTCTCTGGCACCACATCGAAGTCGAATCCCAGCGCCTCGACGAGCCGCGGCTGCATTCTTGGCCCGAAGAGCGTCCCACTGACGGCGTTCTCACCCATGCGTAACTCCACGAGGCTCGTGTAGTCAGCGCTCTCCGAAGACCGCGAGGTCTCGACCTTGAGTCCCCGCTCCTTCGCGAGGGCGGGCGTGTTGACGAAGTTCAAGGGCTCGAAGACCATCGGCGCGAGGAGTCCTTTCTGGGCCGAGACGTCGAGGAGGCGCGTGTCGAATCCTGCAACCTCGCCGCGGTACTCGATCCTGAGGGTGTCACCGGTATGGTCCGTGAGCTGGTAGAGCAAACTACCCAGTGCCTCGCAAAGGCCCGAGAACTGGGCCACGAACTCGGCACCCTCCCCCATCGGCACGGGGGCGTTTATGGCGTGCACCGGCACGGCGCCCCTGAGGGCAGTCGCCACCTGCTCAGCAGCCGTGACGCCCGCCCTGTCCTGGGCCTCAGCGGTGCTCGCCCCGAGGTGGGGCGTTACCACCACGTTAGGGAGCGTGAACAGCGGAGAATCCGTCGTCGGCTCCTCGGCGAACACGTCCAGTGCGGCACCGGCGATAGCGCCCTCCTTCAAGGCATTGTAGAGGGCCGTCTCGTCGACGATGCCGCCCCGTGCCACGTTTATGAGGTACGCACTCGGCTTCATCTTCGCCAGGGCGTCCTCGTTCACGAGTCCCACCGTCTGCGGGGTGCGCGGGACATGCAGCGAGACGAAATCCGCCTGCTCGAAGATCTCGTCCGCGGTCTCTGCCCGCGCGACGTTCATCGAACGCATCCTGTCCTCGGAGACGTAGGGGTCGTAGGCGAGGACATGCATGTCCATACCGAGCGCGCCGCGCGCCACGATGGCGCCGACGTGACCGAGCCCGATCAGGCCAAGGGTCTTCTCCGAGACCTCGACGCCCTTAAGCGCGCTCCGCTTCCACTCCCCGCCCCGCAAGGAAGCGTCTGCGGCAGGGATGCGCCGTGCCGCCGCGAGCATAAGCCCCAGGGTGTGCTCGGCCGCGGCGACCGTGTTGCTCTCGGGGGCGTTGGCGACGATGATGCCGCGCTTGGTCGCGGCCTCTATGTCTATGTTGTCCACGCCGATGCCCGCGCGTCCGATGGCTTTGAGGTTCCCGGCCCGCTCTATTACCTCGGCGGTAACTTTGGTTGCGCTGCGGATTATGAGGCCCTCGTAATCCCCGATCCTCTGGAGCAGGTCTTCAGGGCTGAGGTCGAGCAGGAGGTCCACCTCGAAATCTCGCCTCAGTAGCTCTATGCCGGAATCGGCGAGCTTCTCGGGGACGAGGACCTTCAAGCCCTCACCCCGCTCTTCGAGAAGACCCTCTGGGCCGCGCCGACACCCTTGCCGAGCTCGATCGGGTAATCGAGTGACTCTAGCGCGAGCTCCGTGGCCGCTATCGTGGCGATGATGTCGAAGGCGTCGAAGTAACCGCAGTGTCCGATGCGGAAGATCCTGCCTGCCATCTCGCCCTGTCCGCCGGCGACCTGTATCCCGTGCTCGCGGAAGATCATACGCACGAGCTGCTTGCCGTCTATACCCTCTGGCACCCAGGCCGCTGTGACGGCGGAGTTGAGGTCCTCGTCAGGACCGAAGAGCTCGAGCCCTATGCCCTTGATCCCCTCCCTCGAGGCCCGTCCGAGCAAGACGTGACGCGCGAAGACGTTCTCGACGCCCTCCTCGATAAGTTGGAGCAAAGCGATATCCAGCTGGATGATAAGGCTTACCGCAGGGGTCCATGCCGTCTGCGCAGGATCCTTCTCATAGGCCTTCTTGGCCGCCGTCCAGTCGAAGTAGTAACGCGGCATCCGCGACTCTTCGTGCATCCGCATCGCCCGCTCGCTGACGCTAACGAACCCCAGGCCAGGCGGCGTCATGAGCGCCTTCTGCGAACCGGCGACTACGACGTCGACGCCCCACTCGTCGGTCCTAAGCGTACAAGCCCCGAGGCCCGAGACCGCATCGACGATGGTGACTACGTCCGCGGCGGCCTTCGCGAAGCCCTCAATGTCGTTGACGGTGCCCGTCGAGGTCTCCGAGAGCACGCAAATTGCGGCTTTGATCTCCGGGTCGTTCGCAAGCGCCTCGGCGATCTCGTCGTTGTCGGCCTTCTCTCCCCATTCATATTCGAGTTCCGTGACCTCGAGGCCGAACGCCCGGCTCATCTTGACCCACCGGCCACCGAAGTTGCCGTTGTTTACGACAAGAATCTTGTCTCCCGGCGAGAAGAGGTTCTGGATCGCACCCTCGAAAGCCCCGGTCCCGCTCGCGGCATACGTAAAGATGTCGTTCTCGGTCAAGAAGACCCGCTTCAAATTCTCATTGACCCTGGTGAACACCTCACCGAACTCGGGCGTGCGGTGGTGGATGATAGGTAACGCTCCCGCCGCGGAGACCTCTGGAGGTATGGGAGTCGGGCCTGGAGACATAAGACGATATTTGTTCATCATGGGCGCTAAGCTTCCTCTCTTACCGCGTTCAACAGAGTTCCTATTTTAGACATAATCGTTGCCGATGGCTACATGATGGGACATCCTTTTTACAAAGTGTTGCTTTCACATGGGGCAGGCTACAGGCTTCAGGATTTATCTGCGGACAGAGCCGGTACCAGAGGGGATGTTTCGCCCTTTGATGCATCAAACAATGCGCAAAGCGGCGTGACTCGGCCGCATAGATCACGAGGAAGCGGGCCGGAACGAGAGGCTAACCGAAGCTGGCGCCTTCGAGCGCGGGCAGCGCGGTCCGTGCGTAACGGGCGGCGTAAGCTGTGTCTGCGCTATCGGAGAACTCGCAGGGCACCCTACTCTCGAACTCCCTGACGCCGATTCCCGTACGGATACGGCCCTCTGTGAAGTTTATCTTGAGGGGGTCGTCATCGCGGAGCAAGCTGAGGACACCGCCCGTCGCGGCCTCGGGGGTGAAGAGTGGGATCCAGGTTCCCACAGCGTCTTCCGGCGCGAGCCCGTCGGTGAGGACAGGCACCTCGAGTCCCGCCTCCCGCAGAGATCGCCCGAGCGCGTCGAGCCGCAGAAGTCCCGGTCCGCCGCGCGGACCGCAGCCACCTACCACGAGCATCGTCCCTTCCCCGACCTCGCCCCGACGCACGCCCGAAACAGCCTCCTCCTCGGAGGCGAAGACGCTGCACTCTCCCGCCGCCTCCGTCACCCCCTCGTGGACGCGGCAGATGGCTTCGGCGCCCGAAGCCCTGGCCCTGACGAAGACGAGCCGGGCGTGCTCGTCCGGCGGAGAAGGCGCGGGCGGCAGGCTCTCTTTGAGGTTGCCCGCGACGGTAGGGACGTCGTGAAGCGTGTCACCCAGCGAGGCGAGCACACCGGGTACGCCGTGCTCTTGAAACCATTCGGGGGCAACCTCGGGGATCTCGGGGACGAGGACCCGGATCATCTGGTCGAACCCGGCGACGCCGGCCTCACGGGCCAGCGCCGCGAGATGGACGAGAAGTTCAGGCCCACCGCCGGCAGCAACGCCGGCCCTGAGCGCGTTGGCGAGAGAGAAGTTGTCGATCAACTCGCGGGAGCGCGGCCCGCCCGACCGTGCGATCCGAACAACGATCTCCGCTGGCTCTGCGTCCGATGAAGCCAAACCCAGCGCGTGAGGTACGATGTCGAAAGGCTGGGTGCCGGCCGGGGCGAAAACAGTTGGGAGATCGAAGCGAAGTGCGGCGAGAAGGAGCCCTGCCAGGTCTTCGGTCCTGGCCGGTCCCACCAGCAGGGCGTCGAGCCCGGCAAGAGAACCAAAAACTTCTGCCTGGTCCGCAACCCACTCCCTTCTGAGTGTTACTCCACCCCTAGGGATCGTCCCTGGCAATTCTCGGCTTACCGGCCGTCCACCTGCTTCCTGGACGAGATTTCCGTGACTCGACGTTGCGGGGCCAAGGACACCTACGCGTGGCCTACCGGTCGGCACGTACTCTAGGAGCCCAGCTTCTCCATAAGGAGTTCGCGGACCCTTCCGCCGTCGGCGTTGCCGCGGGTCGCCTTCATCACCTGTCCGACGAGGAAGCCGACGACCTTCTTGTCGCCGTTACGGACGCGTTCGGCCTCGTCGGGGTTGGCTGAGATCGCCTCGTCGACGACGCCCGAGAGCTCGTCCGAGCCGACCGAGGCTAGGCCCTCGCGCTCGACGATGGCCGATGGGGAGCCGCCGGTCTCGAAGACCGCATCGAGGACCCTCCTCGCCGCGGAGCGCGAAACCTTGCCAGCAGTGAAGATTTCGATCAGCTCTTTCATGTACTCCGCCGTGACCCTGGAGTCGGAGATATTGGTGCCAGACTCGTTTAGGAGCGCGCGAAGGTCACCGGAGATCCAGTTAGATGCCTGTTTGGGGTCCACCTCCGATGCGACCGCTTCGTAGAACGATGCGAGGTCTCGATCGGCCGTAAGTACCCCTGCGTCGTACTCGGAGAGGCCATACTGCTCGATGAAGCGGGCGAGCATCTGGTCGGGTAGCTCGGGGAGCCGTTCCTCAATCTCTCTGACGTAGGCGCGAGAGAGCTCGAGCGGCAGGAGGTCGGGCTCTGGGAAGTAGCGGTAGTCGTGGGCGTACTCCTTGCTACGGAGCTCGTGCACCTCGTCGGTCTCGGGGTCGTAGTGGAGTGTGGTCTGCTCGACACGGCCACCGCTCTCGAGGATCCCGCGCTGGCGCTCCAGCTCGCGGGTGAGGCCACGTTCGACGAAGCGGAAGGAGTTCATGTTCTTCAGCTCGGTCTTGGTGCCGAAAGAGCCGTCAGGGTTGCGTATGGAGACGTTGGCGTCGCAGCGGAGCTGGCCCTTCTCCATATCCGCCTCGGAGACACCGACCGCCCTCAGGATGTCCTTGAGCTGGTTGGCCGTGGCCCTCGCTGCTTCGGGTGATGGGATGTCGGGTTCGGTGACGATCTCCATCAGGGGCGTGCCGCCGCGGTTGAAGTCGACGAGGGAGCCGACTGATCCGTGCATGCGGCCCGAGGTACCGACGTGGACGTTCTTCGCCGCGTCCTCCTCCAAGTGAAGCCGCGTGATGCCGACCCGGATCTTGCCTTCAGGGGTAGGGACGTCGATGTGGCCTCCCGTGCAGATCGGCTCGTCGTACTGGGAGATCTGGTACCCCTTCGGGAGGTCGGGGTAGAAGTAGTTCTTCCTGGCGAAGATCGCCCTGTCTGCGACGTCGCAGTTGAGCGCGAGTCCGGCCATCACCCCGAGCTCGACGGCCTTCTCGTTGGTGACGGGCAGGGCTCCCGGATGGCCGAGACAGACGGGGCAGGTGTGGGTGTTCGGGGGTTCACCGTACGTGACCCTGCAACCACAGAACATCTTGGTCGTGGTCGCCAGGTGGACGTGAAACTCGAGCCCAATGACCGCCGAATATGTACGCTTCTCCTGTACTTCCAAGTGCCGGCCCCCGTGCAAGACTCGCCTGCCTTCGTGAGCTCATTCTAGCATCGTCGGGCGTCCGGCTTGCCCTGTGGAGTGGATGTTAAAATGGTCTCTTACGGAGGTTGCATCAGCATGCATACCGAGACAGAGAACGTCGGGGTGAACCGGCCGCACCTCGTGGTCTTGCAAGGACCGGGTCTCGGCGATTTCTTCGAGATAACCGACGACGAGCTCGTGATTGGCAGCGACCCGTTTTCGGCCGACATCGTGGTGCGGGACGTGGAGGTCGAACCGCGGCACGCCGAACTCTACCGCGAACCCGGCGGCTACGCGGTTCGGGGCGTACAGGCAGAGAAGTCCATCGTGCTCAACGGCGAGGTCATAGAGCAGCCGGGATGCGGCCACCTCCTGTCCGACGGGGATCGCATACACGTTGGCGACTCTGTGCTCGAGTTCTCTCACCAGGATGAGATCAAAGCCTCCTTCTACGAACAGTTGCACCACCTCGTAAACCGCGACCACCTCACTGGCCTCTTCTCCAAGGGACGCTTCGACCGCGAGTTCGAGCACCGCCTCAAGTCCATGGCCGACGAGGGAAGGCCCTTGGGCGTGCTGATGGCGGACATAGACAGCCTCAAGAAGATAAACGACGCCAAAGGCCACCTGCTCGGCGAGTTCGTCGTTGGTGAGATCGGACGCATCATCGGCGCCATGCACGAAGAAGAGGGGCGAAGCGCCACACGCTTCGGGGGCGACGAGTACCAGGGCATCCTCCCCGAGCTCTCCAAACAGGAAGCCCAGAAGGTGGCCGAGGAGATGCGGCGCCGCGTCGAAGCACATACCTTCGAGAGGGACGGCATAGCCGCCACGACGACCATCTCCATAGGCGTCGCAAGCTACCCCGAGGACGGAGCCACCCACCAGGAACTGACCCACGCCGCCGACGCGGCCCTCTACAGGGCCAAACGGGCCGGCGGCAACGCGGTCAGCGATTAAAGCTGTCAGCATTTCAGCAAGAACTAGAAGCTGACTAGCTGACATGCTGACCAGCGCGGTTGTGGAAGGGTAAGACCCTTCCACAACCGCTAAGGTTTCATCTGGAAGCGGAAGTCCGTAACCTGCTCGGCGGCGCGGGCGGCCCTAAGCAGCATAGGCTCGGTGAAGTGGTCGCCCATGAGCTGGACGCCGACGGGGAGCCCTTCCGAGAGGCCCCCGGGGACGCTTATGGCCGGGATGCCGGCGAGGTTCGCGGGGACGGCGCATATGTCGTTGGCGTACATGGCGAGGGGATCGTCCACCTTCTCACCGATCCTGAACGCCACGGAGGGGGCGGTCGGCGAGAGCAGGACGTCGTAGCGGGAGAAGGCCGCGCGGAAGTCCTCCGCGATCCTGGTACGGACCTTCTGCGCCTGGGCGTAGTAGGCGTCGTAGTAGCCCGAAGACAGGGCGTAGGTGCCGAGCATGATCCTTCGCTTCGCCTCGTCCCCCAGGCCCTCCTCACGCGTCTTGCGGTACATCTCGTGCACGCCGTCGGCGGGGACCCTGAGGCCGTAGCGCACGCCGTCGAAGCGGGCGAGGTTCGAGGAGACCTCGGCCGGGGCGATGATGTAGTAGGCGGGAAGCCCGTAGCCAGAATGCGGCAGGCTAGCCTCCCCCACCTCGGCCCCCGCGCTTTCGAGCCCGCGGGCCGCGCGCTCGACGACCTCGCGCACACCGGGCTCTATCCCCTCGCCCATCAGCTCGGGCACCACCCCGACCCGCAATCCCTCCACGCCTTCTTCCAGGTTCGCCAGGTAATCAGGAACCTCAACGTTGGCGCTCGTCGAGTCGCGCGGGTCGTGGCCTGCGATAGCCTGCAGGAGGAGTGCACCGTCTCGCACGTCGCGGGTCATGGGTCCCACCACGTCAAGCGAGGAGGCGAAGGCGATCAAACCGTGGCGGGAGACCCGCCCGTAAGTTGGCTTGAGCCCAACGATGCCGCAGAGCGCCGCCGGCTGGCGCACGGAGCCGCCCGTGTCGGTCCCGAGCGCCCACCATCCCTCACCCGCCGCCACCGCGGCCGCGGATCCACCCGATGAGCCGCCGGGCACACGATTCAGGTCCCAGGGGTTACGGGCAGGCCCGTAGGCCGAGTTCTCCGTCGAGGAGCCCATCGCAAACTCGTCACAGTTGGCCTTGCCGACCATGATAGGGTTCTCGCCGAAGTTCAGCAGCGCAGAGGCATCGTAGAGCGGCTTGAAGTTCTCGAGTACCCTCGACCCGCACGTCGTTCTCACGCCGCGTGTAGAGAGCACGTCTTTGACGGCGAGCGGAACGCCCTCCCAGAACCTTCGATCACCGTTCTTCGAGTCTACCGTCGCGGCGCGTTCAAGCGCGAGTTCCGGGGTAGTGGTAACGAAGGCGTTGACCTCATCCTCGACCTCACCTATGCGGGTGTTGGCGACCTCGGCAGCCTCACGAGCCGAGACCTCGCCGGCTTCTATCTCCTTTGCGAGCGCGTGGGCCGTGAGGTCGAGAAGACTGTGTGGCATCTCAGTCGATCCTGGGGACGGCGAAGAGGTCGTCGACACGCTCGGGGGCCGGGGAGAGGGCCTCTTCCTGCGAGAGCTCGGGTCGCGGCTCGTCGTGGCGCAGGACGTTCGAGAGGTCGAGCGGGTTCGCCGTAGGCGGCACATCCGCGAGATCTAACTCTCGGATCTTCTCTATGCTGTCCAGGATCGCGTCGAGCTGCCCACCCATCTTCTCTATCTCATCGTCTGTGAGTCCCAACCGTGCCAGATTCGCAACGTGGCGCACCTGCTCTTCGGATATCATGTCCGGTCTCCAGTCTTTCGCTTGCAGAACCTATCTTAGCGCAGCCTTTGCAGTTCATCGCGCGAGGAAAATAGAGGAGCGCGCAAAGCGCATTACGATATTCTGTATTGGTGAGAAGGCTCATGAGGTAGCCTGATCACCGAAAGCGACAAGAATGCAGCAGCGAAACCCCATCCCAGAGGAGGAAGCCAGGAGATGGAGATCCACGAGGCAGCGAGCGCATCCGAGAAGACCACGCCTGAGGGCAGGAGAGTAGAGGACGCGCCGGGCTACCAGCCCATAGAGAACTACGGGATCATCGGCGATTTGCACACCACGGCCCTGGTTGGCATGGACGGTTCCATAGACTGGCTGTGCCTGCCGCACCACGACTCTCCGAGCGTCTTCGCGGCCATCCTCGACGACGCCAAAGGCGGGCGGTTCAGGATCTCCCCCAACATGGAGGGGGCTACATGCAAGCAACTCTACTGGCCTGATACGAACGTCCTTGTCACGCGATTCTTTACGCCCGACGGGGTTGGGGAGATCACGGACTACATGCCGATAGGTGCATCGGAGGGTAATCAGGAGCACCGGATCGTCCGCCGTGTCGAGGTGGTGCGCGGTACCATGACCTTCCGGATGGAATGTACCCCGGCCTTCGATTACGCCCGCACGGAACACGATACCAGGATCGTCCGCGGCGGGGCGACCTTCTCTTCCCCCGAGCTCTGCCTGGGACTGGCCTCGTTATTACCCTTGCAGCAACAAGGCCGCGGCGTCATCACCGAGTTCACGCTGCACGAGGAACAGTCAACGGTTTTCGTGCTGCGGGAGATCGAAGCCGGAGAAGACTGCGGGATCAGTCTCTCAAGGGTGAACGAAGAGGAGATCTTCATGCAGACCGTCGGGTACTGGCGCCGCTGGCTCTCGCAGTGTACCTACACCGGCCGCTGGCGCGAGATGGTCCGCCGCTCGGCCCTGACCTTGAAGTTGCTCACTTTCGAGCCGACAGGGGCGATAGTGGCCGCCCCCACCATGGGTTTGCCCGAGGGCGTCGGCGGGGAGCGCAACTGGGACTACCGCTACACCTGGATCAGGGACGCCGCGTTTACCATCTACGGGCTCCTGCGCATCGGGTTCACGGAGGAAGCAGAAGGGTTCATGAACTGGCTGGGCTCGCGCTGCCTGGGAGCCAACCCCGACGGATCCCTGCAACTCATGTACGGGATAGACGGGCGCCCGGACCTGACAGAAGAGACCCTCGATCACCTCGAAGGCTACCGCGGCTCACGCCCCGTCAGGCTCGGAAACGACGCCTACGACCAGCTGCAGCTAGACATCTACGGCGAGCTGATGGACGCCGTCTACCTCTACAACAAGCACGGCTCCCCCATCTCCTACGATCTGTGGACCCACCTGCGGAACCTGATCAACTGGGTGTGCGAAAACTGGCAGGATGAGGACGAGGGGATCTGGGAGACCAGGGGCGGCCGCAGGAACTTCGTGTACTCCAAGCTGATGTGCTGGGTCGCCATAGACCGTGGCTTGAGGCTCGCCGACAAACGCTCCTTCCCCGCTGACCGCGAACGTTGGCTTGCGGTCCGCGACAGGATCTACGAGGAGATAATGGAGAAAGGATGGAGTCCGGAGCGAGAGGCTTTCGTGCAGTCCTACGGCGACGACACCCTCGACGCTTCGAGCCTCATCATGCCCCTCGTCTTCTTCCTCTCGCCCAGCGATCCCAGGATGCTCAAGACGCTCGACGCCATCAACCGCCCTCCGAAGGACGGAGGGCTCGTCTCGAACAGCCTCGTCTACCGCTACGACGTGCAGAAGTCCACCGACGGCCTGACGGGCGAAGAGGGGACCTTCAGCCTCTGCACGTTCTGGCTCGTCGAGGCGCTAACGCGTGCCGGGCGACTCGAGGAATCTCGTCTTATCTTCGAGCATATGCTCGGTTACGCCAACCACCTGGGGCTCTACGCCGAGGAGATCGGACACCGCGGGGAGGCTTTAGGCAACTTCCCGCAGGCCTTCACGCACCTCACTCTCATCAGCGCGGCCTACAACCTCGACAGGGCGCTCGGACCCAGGGGTTAGCATCCTTAGAAAGGAACCTCCCTCTATGGCAACAAAGCATTACGACGCCGTGGTGATCGGGGCGGGCCAGGGCGGGGTACCGCTCTCCCGGGCGCTCGCCGGGGCGGGACGTAGGACGGCCCTGATCGAGCGCGAGCACGTCGGTGGCACGTGCATCAACGAGGGCTGCACCCCCACCAAGACGATGCTCGCCAGCGCGAAGACGGCCTACGTCGACCGGCGTTCGGCCGACTACGGGGTCCACAACGGTTCTGTCGCCGTTGACATGCCCGAGGTGCGGCGCCGCAAGCGGGAGATCGTGGACAGCTTCAGGGAGAGTGGCGTGAGGCGCATCAAAGCTACGGAAGGGCTCGACCTGATCTCCGGCGAAGCCAGCTTTACAGGCCCGAGAACGCTCGCGGTGCGCACGAACGACGGCGAAGAGCTCGAACTCCATGCGGAGAACGTCTTTATCAACACGGGCGCCAGGCCCGCGAACCCACCGATCGAAGGTCTGGATAGCGTTCCGGCCCTGAACTCGACCTCCGTCATGGAGCTCGGCGAGCTACCCGAGCACCTGCTCGTGCTCGGCGGCAGCTACGTAGGGCTCGAGTTCGCCCAGATGTTCAGGCGCTTCGGCAGCGAGATCACCGTCGTAGAGCTAAGCGGGCAGCTAATGGGCCGCGAGGACGCCGACATAGCCGAGGCGGTAGCCGAGATCATGCGCCAGGACGGCGTCAAGGTCCTGCTAGAGACCAAGACGCTGCGCGCCGCCAAGGAGGACGGGAAAATCCTTCTAACGGTAAACACCTCCGAAGGGGGGCGCACGCTGGAAGGCTCCCACCTCCTCGTGGCCGCAGGCAGGCCGCCCAACACCGAGATCCTCAACCTCGATGCGGCCGGCATAGAGAGCGACAAACGCGGCTTCATCAAGGCTAACGAGCGCCTGGAGACCAGCGTACCCGGCGTCTACGCCCTCGGAGACGTGAAGGGAGGTCCTGCCTTCACCCACATCTCATACGACGACTTCCGCATCATCCGCACCAACCTGCTCCAGGGCGGCAGCGCCACCATCGCGGATCGCCTGGTCCCCTACACCATGTTCATAGATCCACAGCTGGGCAGGATCGGCTTGAGCGAGCAGGAAGCCAGGGACCAGGGCCACGACGTGCGCA
>Ga0126313_10000666_pt1 | contig 16693 bp, 17 predicted proteins | sample Plot105A_FD_89954 | JGI IMG/M metagenome (GOLD analysis project Ga0126313, IMG submission 89954) | Serpentine soil microbial communities from UC McLaughlin Reserve, CA, USA - Plot105A | ecosystem: Environmental > Terrestrial > Soil > Grasslands | place: USA: UC McLaughlin Reserve, Lake County...
GCAGCTTGGCTGGCTGCTCTTCGCGCACCCCGAGGCGCGCCGGCCGGCGCTGCTCGCTAACGCCGCCGCGGCGCTGGCCTTCCTGCCCTGGCTGTCCGGCCTGATCAACGACTTCAACTCGCCAACGACCTCGATCGTCAACGCGCTCGACGTACTCAACCTCCACACCGCTCGCGTAACGCTCGAGCACTGGGTGGTCGGCTACCCGTACGCGTATCCGAACACCTCGCTGGGCTTGATCCCCGGGCCGGCTGCGCTGGTTCTGCTGGCGCTGGGGGTCGCCGTGGCGGTCTGCGGCACCCTGCTCGGGGCCTCTCGCCGGGGTCTGCGCGGCTGGCTCGCCGGTGCCGACCGCGGGCTCATCCTGGTCGTGGCGCTCGCGCTCTCTGGGCCCGTGGGGGTGGTGGTGGCGAGCGCCGTAGGAACGAACGTCGTGAGCATTCGGCACCTGGGAGCTTCGTGGCCTGCGTTTGCATTGACCCTCGCTACTCTCCTCCTCGCCGCCGGGCCGCGGTTGCGATTCGCCGCCCTGGCGTTGGTCGTCGCGTCGTTCGCGATCGGCGCCGCCAGGATGCTCGAGCCGCGCTTCGCGCGTCCCGACTACCGAGCGGCCGCCGCCTTCGTCGATCGGGATGCGGCACCGGGCGACACCGTCATGGACGTGACGAATCTGAGCCCTGGCCCGATCACGGCCATGGACGCCGCGTTCGATCGCTCGCGCCGCCTGTTCTACGTCGGGAGGTTCCGGATCCGGTTGGACCCGTTCAAGATCCTCGCGCTACCGCAGCCAACGGCACGAGTGACCCGCCGTGCCGCAGCCGCGGCCCGCGGCGGGCGCGTCTTCATCGTGGCGAGCGAGACTGTGGGGGCCAGGAGCGCGCCCACGCGCGTCGTCTCCACCCAGGAGGTGATCAGGGCGCTCCCCGCCGGCTATCGCCGGACGAAGCTGCGCACCTATCCGGGCATCCTCAGGGTGGCTGTGCTGGTCTACGCCCCTGCTTCTTCGCCGCGAGGATGACGTTGTGCGCGCAGAGGCGGCGCAGCAGCGGCGTGCGCTCGGCCGCGCGCTCGGCGGCCGCAGCGGCGGGCAGCACCGCCCGCGGGGTGAAGTCGGGCACGAGGCCGAGCTGAGTCGAGAGCAGGATCTCGGCGCCGGCGTCGCGCAGGCCGTCGAGAAGCTCCGTCTCACCGATCAGCCGCTCGTCCCCAGTGTCCTGGGGCACACGAACCATCAAGCTGCCCCAGTATGGATTGCGGGGGTTGTGGTCCCAGACCAGGAGGCGGCCCGAGGGTCTCGCGACACGGACCATCTCGGAGAGGGTTCGGCGAACCTCGTCCGGGTCCGCGATGTGGTGCATGGTGGCGACGCTCAGGACCAGATCGAAGCTGTCGTCGTCGAACGGCAGGGCGGCTCCGGACCCCTCGACCGCCCGGATGCCGGGCGCCTTGGCGCGCAGGACCTCCAGCATCCCCTCCGAGGGGTCGACGCCCACGACGTCGTACCCGACCGCGGCTAGGCGAGCTGCCAGCGCCCCGGTGCCGCAGCCGACGTCGAGAGCCGCTCCGCCGGGGCAGTGCTGAAGCACGAACGCGATTCGCTTTCGTAGGTAGTGATCGACTACGTGCGCGGGCAGCGCCTCGTCGTAGACCGCGGAGATCCGGTCAAAGTGGGAGTTGTTCATGGGTCTCGTCGCCCGCCCGGATCCGGTCGAGGACGAACGGAGGGGGCCTGACGATCCGTCGCGGAGCCCGGCACCGGAAGCGGACGACCAGCAGGAGCATTTGGAGGCCGACGAGCACCGCGGCCAGCCGCTTTCCGGTTACGGAGGAGACTCCGACACGGGGCAGGTAGTTGACCGGGACTTCCACGAAGCGGGCGCCGGAGAGGATCGTCAGCAGCATGACCTCGGCCCCGGCGTGGCTGCCACCGGTCTCGAGCTTGGCCGCGATCTGGTCGGCCAGCTCCTTGCGCAGGAGCCGATACGTGCAGCCGACGTCGCTCAGGTGGCTCGTGTTGAAGAGGACCTCGACAAGCTTTGCGACCACCCAGTTGCCCCAGCGGAGGAACCAGGGCATGTTGGCCCCCGACCAGACGAGCTCGCGGGTCGTCCGTGTGCCGAAGACCGCATCGCATTCGCCGGAGTAGACAAGGAGCTTGAAGATGTCCGCCGGCATGAACGTGCCGTCGGGCTCGGTGACGACGACAAGGTCACCGGTCGACTCGAGAAGCCCGCGCCGGGTCGCGTGGCCGTAGCCCTGGCGCGGCTCGTGGACGAGGCACGCCTCCGTACGCAGAACCTCTTCCCGCGTGCCCGGCTGGGCATTGTTGTCGACTACGACGACCTCGTCTACGACCCCGGTCTCGAAGAAGCCGCCGATGACCTCGCGGATCGAGTAGCGCTCGGCATACGTCATGAGCACCACGGAGACTCGCTTACCGTTCCACATCAGCCGTCGCCTCCGGGCGTCGCTGTTGCCCCGGCGGCGAGCGATTCTAGCGTGGCATCCTTTCGGCGATGATTGCCTTCGGCTGCTCTATCACGGTCCCGGACATCTACGAGCGGTGTGCGAAGCCGGGAATCCAACTCGCGGCCGAGCCCGATTCCGAGCTGTTTGCCCTTGCGTCGGCCGGGTCGGTCTTCCGCAGCCATAACCTGATTCTTGAGAGGGCGGCGGGCTGTGATGATCTGGAGGCTCTGGTGCTCGTGCACCAGGACGCCGAGATCGTCGATCCGGATTTTTGCTCAAAGCTGAGGCGGGCGCTCCGTGATCCGGATGTCGGGGTGGTGGGCTGCCTGGGCGCGGTCGGCGTCCGCAGCATCGCCTGGTGGGAGGGATCGGTGACCTGGGCGTCCTCCTTCTACCGCTATGGAGAGCTCGGCGGCGGCGAGCTTCCGGCGACTGCGTGGAACGGCGACGAGAACCCCTCCTACCCGCGAACCGGCGAGGTGGACACGGTCGACGGGTTCCTGTTGGCGTTGTCGCCGTGGGTCGTCCACAACCTGCGTTTCGACGAGGCGCTGGGCCTTCCACACGGCTACGACTTCGACTTCTGCCTCCAGGTCCGCTCGGCGGGTCGCAAGGTCGTCACCGAGGATCTCGAAGTCGCTCATCACCACGCGCTGAGCCTGGTCGCCAATCCCGAGCCCTGGATCGAGGCGCATATGCGGGTGGCGGAGAAGTGGGAGGGGGCCCTGCCAAATGCCAGCGGTGGTGGCGACTGGAAGCAGCGCGCGCGGCGAGCCGAGGCAGAGGCGGCCGCGGCCTGGCTGCTCGCGTCGTCGAAGCTGCTTCAGGCAGACGCGCGCGCCCGCCGGCACGAGGCCCGCCTCAAGCTGATGACCGACAGCCTGAGCTGGCGGATCACCGCCCCTCTCCGACGGCTGAACGCCTTCCGGAAGGCAGGCAGGCCGGGGCCCGGTCGACGCGCGGCCACGAGCCTTCCCTCGAGGTCGCCAGCCGTGCACGAGGGGAGCAAGGGCGCTCGCGCGGCGCGAGGGCGCTCGGGTTGAGCGGGCACGGCTGGATCGTCCGCGGCTCGCTCGTCGCGATTTGCGCCTTGACACTCGCCTGGCTCGCCGTCCTCCTTCGCGATCAGGAGCTGGGACAGGCAGCCTCCGACCGCCTCCTGCACGGCGGGAGGCTCAGCTCGTCGGAGTTCGGGGAGGAGATGCAACGCCTGAGAGACGCCGAGCTGTTGAACCCCGAGTCGAGATGGGAGCTCGACCGCGGCAAGGCCTGGCTGGCGCGCAACCGCGCGCGCAGGGCCGCCAAGGTCATCGAGTCGGTCGTGCGTCGAGAGCCGGACAACGTTGAGGCCTGGGTGGCCCTCGTAAGCGCCCGAGGCGTATACGGCGGACGAACGGCTCACGCAGTGAGCGAGGTCAGGCGGCTCGATCCGCTTGACGCTCGCCGACGCCAGTCCGAGCGCTAGCCGGTTGCTTCGACCGTCGTTCCCGCTCCGGGAGCCCCTCGCTGGCGGCGATCAGCGCCCCCGCCATCACGAGTGCCGGCAACGTGACCGCCGGCATCTCCCAGTCCCAGTCGAAGCTGGCGTGCACCAGCCAAACCGTCGCCGCAGCGGCGGCTCCGGCGAGAAGCGCGCTCTCCCGTTGCAGAGCCCGTCGCGCGGCCACGCCCGTCCCGGTCACGAGCAGCGCGAGCGCGAGCAGACCGACGATCCCGAGCTCGGTAGCCATCTCGAGCGGCAGTGAGTGCACATCGAGAGCCGATTCCCTGACCGGGCGCTCCCGCAGCCAGACGACTCGGAAACCCCCCGCGCCGGTTCCACGGAGGGGGTGGAGGACGAAGGCCTCGCCGCCAAGCCGCCAGTAGTCGTAGCGGCGTGAGCTGAGCGATGTGAGCCGGGTGGCGTTATCCGGCCCCGAGACCCGCTCGGTTCGGCCCCTTTCGCGTAGCCCGCCGACTACCAGTCCAGCGACGGTGAGGGCCACGAGCGAAACGGCCACCGCCGGAAGGCGGCGGGCGAAGGGGACCCGCCCGACGCCGACGCGGCCAGAGCGTTCGGCGGACACGATCCATGCGCAGGCAGCCCCGGCCGCCAACATGACCGCCACCAGGATGCCGACCATTATGGCCCCGTCCAGCTCTCGGCCCGACGCGCTGCCCTCGAGCGAGGCCACGCCGGGGAACGCAGCCGAGGCCGATGCAGCGACAAGCGAGGCGACAACGGCGATCGCGATCGCGCGGAGCTGCGACCGCGACGGCGACACGGCGAGGAGCACGCCGAGTCCCACCACGACAGCGGCGATCGCGCCGCGTGAGTACGACAGGTAGACCCCGGCCCCGAGCGGTGCTGACGCCGCCGCGGCCAACGCGCGAATGCCGACCCGGCGGGATGTGTCTCCCGCCAAGCGTGCGCACAGCACCAGTCCCATCGCGGCCAGCGCTCCCTCCGCGTTCCAGTAGGTCAACGGCTGCTCGAGCCGACCCCCCGCGCCGAAGGAGCGCTCAAGGTGGATCAGGCCGGGAAGGAGCCGCCCGGAGAGTCCATAGCCGATGACGGTGACCGCGCCGAGCGCCAGGATCGGCTCGACCGCTCGCAGGAGCACACGCTCCCTCAGCAGTGCGGCCGCGGCGAGGAGCGCGGCCAGGTACAACAGCAGGCGCTGCAGGTTGGCTGTCGCCGGGTCGGCGAGCGGGGCCCACGCCAGCGACGCGGCCGTCCAGGCGCACATCAGCGCAAGTCCCGCCACCGCGGCCCTACCGGGCCAGGAGCCGGGGAACGGACGAGGGCTCGTGAGTGCGCCGACGAGCACGAGAGCCCAGGCAACGAGCGCGGCGATGAGGCGCGGCACGTCGAAGTAGCCGCCGGAGAAGAAGGCGAGGGCCGTGGGGCCGACGAGCGCGACACCCGCCGCGAGGAGGGTGACGGCGCGACGCACGCGGCGCAGGGTAGCGAGCGGTCACGCGTATCCTGCCGCCGTTGCCCGCGTTCAGCGCTGTCTTCGTAACCCACGACTCCGCCCCTCGGAGCTGTCGGAGCTGCGGTCGACCGCCACCTCGACGCCCGTCCCGAGCTGATCGTGGTCGACACCGCTTCAGCCGACGACACCTTGGCCGTGGCGGAGGGCAGGGCCGACCTGGTGGCGCTTGACGACAATCCCGGATTCGGGGGCGCCAGCAACGCCTGCGTGGCCCGGGCGGCGTCGGACGTGACGGTGCTCCTCAACCCCGACGTGACGCTCCTCGACTCCGGACTCGACACGCTGGCCGAGCGCGCCCGTCCCGGGCTGCGCTCCTAGCGCCGCGGTTGCTCAACGAAGACGGCAGCGTGCAACGGAGCGCACATCCGCTGCCCGGCCGGGTGGGTTCACTGCTGCCCGCGCTGGTCCACGCCCGGCTGCTGCCGCGGCGCCTCCGCCTGCGGGTCGATCCCTGGCGCTCCGAGGCGCCTCGCACCGTGGGCTGGGCTGTCGCCGCCTGTCTGGCGGCGCGGACCGACCTGCTGCGGCGATTGGGGCCGTTCGACCCGGGGTACTTCCTGCTCTACGAGGACATGGACCTGTGCCTGCGCGCCCGGGCCCAGGGATTCCAACCGAGCTGCATTTCGACGTGGTGCTGCGTCACGCCGGCGCCCACTCGACCGCGAGCGCCTTCGGCGGCGAGCCCTACGAGCTGCGCGCTGCTCGGCGGAAAGACGTGGTGGGGGCTCGCCTCGGCGATCGCGCGCTGCAGGTCGACGACGCCGCCGAGGCGCTCACGTTCGTCTCGCGGGCGGCCGCGCGGATCCTGTTGCGCCGCGACGCGAGCGCCGAGAGCGCTCGCCTGGCCGGGTTACGGCGAGCGCGGCGCATAGACTGACCGGGTTGACGGCCGAAGCGAGGGGGATTGCGGACCACCGGAGGGTCGCGCTCGTGCACGACTTTCTGGTCAGCATGCGCGGCGCCGACCGTGTGTTCCTCGCCATGTGCAACATGTGGCCCGAGGCGGACGTCTTCACGCCCGTCTACGACGAGCAGGGGACGGAGGGACGGTTCGCGCACCGAAAGATCCACACTTCGTTCCTCCAGCGGCTGCGCCCCACGGCGAGGAACTTCCGGGCCCTGCTGCCGCTCTATCCGGCGGCGATCGAGTCGTTCGACCTCTCGGGCTACGACCTCGTCATCTCGAGCTCCAGCGCCTGGGCGCACGCGGTGATCTGCGAGGAGAGCACCGTGCACGTCTGCTACTGCCACAACCCCTTCCGTTACGCCTGGAACGAGCGCCACCGCACGCTCGCCGAGCGGAGCGACGCGCTCACGCGCGCCGCCCTCCGGAGCTTCTTCCGGCGCTGGCGCGAGTGGGACTGGGTGGCCGCCCAGCGGGTCGACCGCTACGTCACCAACTCCCGCACGACGCAGGCGCGCATCCGCAACTACTTCGGGCGCGACTCGCGCGTCGTCCACCCACCCGTGGAGACCTCCCGCTTCAAGCTGGAGGAGCCCGGATCCCATTACCTGGTGCTGTCCGAGCTCGTCTCACACAAGCGAATCGACGCGGCGGTCCGGGCCTTCAGCGAGCTGGGCCTGCCCCTCGTCGTGGCGGGCCAGGGGCCCGACCTCCGCCGCTTGAGGCGGCTGGCCGGGCCGAACGTGCGCTTCACCAGCCGCGTGTCGGACGTCGAGGCGGCACACCTGCTGGCAACCTGCCGGGCGCTCGTGGTCACCGCGGTGGAGGAGTTCGGGATCGCCGCCGTCGAGGCTCAGGCCGCCGGGCGGCCGGCAATCGCCGCCTCCGCGGGCGGGGCACTCGAGACGGTCGTCGACGGCGTCACGGGCCGGCTCTGGACGGGGGGACCGGCCGAGCTCGCCCAGGCCGTGCGCTCGTTCGACCCTGACGACTTCGACCCGGCCGACTGCGTCGCCAACGCGCGGCGCTTCGACTCCGAGGTCTTCGTGCGCAACCTCCCGCGCGAGATCGACGCCGCGCTCGACGCCGCGGACGAGCGTCCCGAGGTGCGGGGGCGCCCACTGCGCCGGATTCGGATCGCTCGCCCGCCGTTCGGGGCGTCGTCGCTCCGGCCTCGCGGTGGCTAGCCGACGGACATGAGGCGGAAGGACCTGGATCCCGTTGAGGTCCGCGTGCTGGGCTGCCTCGTCGAGAAGCAGCGCACGACGCCCGACGCGTACCCGCTCACGCTCAACGCCCTGCGCCTGGGCCTGCAACCAGTCCACCAACCGGGATCCCTTGGGCGACTATGACGACGCCACCGTTCGAGCGGCGGCCGAGCGCCTCTGCCGCTGTCGCCTGGCCCGCTTCGCCAGCGGCCACTCGAGCCGCGCGGCCAAATACCGGCAGCTGCACGGCGAGGAGGTCGGCCTGGCGGACGACGAGCTCGCGCTGCTGGCCCTGCTCATGCTGCGCGGTCCGCAGACCCCCGGCGAGCTGAAGGCCCGCGGCGAGCGCCTGTACCACTTCGACCGATCGGGCGAGGTCCACCCCGCCCTGGAGAGGCTCGTCGAGCGCGAGCTGGCGGCGCGGCTGGGACGCCGGCCGGGTCAGAAGGAGGAGCGCTACGCCCACCGCCTGTCGGAGGATGCGGACGACGGCGAGGTCGCGCCGACCCCAGGGCCGGAATCGCTGGAGGCGCGCGTGGAGCGCCTGGAGCGTGAGGTGGCCGAGCTGAGACGAAGGCTCTCCGCTTGAGCGGCCTGGCTCGCGGCTCCGACGGCAGGCGGCGCTGCGCGTGGGGCGTCTCCGATCCGGACTACGTGCGCTACCACGACGAGGAATGGGGCCGACCGGTGACCGAGGACGACGGGATCTACGAGCGGCTCACCCTCGAGGCGTTCCAGTCCGGCCTCTCCTGGCTGACCGTACTGCGCAAGCGGGATAACTTCCGGGCGGCCTTCGCCGACTTCCGGATCGAGGCCGTGGCCCGCTTCGACGATGGCGACGCCAGGCGGCTGCTGGCGGATGCCGGCATCGTTCGCAACCGGGCCAAGGTCGAGGCCGCCGTCGCCAACGCCAGGGCCGCCGCGGGGATGAAGGACGGCCTGGCCTCGCTGGTCTGGTCGTTCGCGCCACGAGGCCGCCGGCGCGCCGCGTCGTCCCTGGCCGAGCTGCCCGCTGTCACGCCCGAGTCGACCGCGCTCGCCAGGGAGCTGAAGCGCCGCGGCTTTCGCTTCATCGGTCCGACCACCGCCTACGCGTCAATGCAGGCCTGCGGATTGGTCAACGACCACCTCAAGGGCTGCTTCGTCAGGCGCGAGGTCGAGACAGAGCGCCGGGACGCCCTCGACCGTATGCTGCGGCTGTGCTCTCGGTCCTGATGCCGGTCTACAACGAGGCCGCCACGGTGGAGCGCGCCGTCTCCGAGTTGCTGGCGGCCGAGCTCGGCACGGAGTTCGAGCTGATCGTGGTCGACGACGGGTCCACCGACGGTACCCGCGAGCTGTTGGAGGCCAAGCCCTGGCCCGACCGCGTCAGGCTGCTGCGCCACGATCGCAACAGGGGCAAGGGCGCGGCCGTCCGAACGGGCCTGGCCGAGGCGCGCGGCGAGTTCACGACGATCTTCGACGCCGATCTCGAGTACGAGCCCGCCGACATCGCCACGCTGCTCCCGCCACTCCAGGACGGACGTGCAAACGCAGTCTTCGGCGTCCGGGCGTTCGACGGCTACACGAGCCACTCATTCCTGTACGTGCTGGGGAACAAGCTCGTCACGTTTACGGCCAACGCGCTCTTCAACGTCTACCTGCGGGACCTCATGACCTGCCACAAAGCGATCAGGACGGAGGTCCTACGCGACCTGCCCCTGAAGGAACCCGGCTTCGGGGTCGAGCCGGAGATCGCTGCCCGCCTGCTCCAGCGGGGAGAGCGCATCTTCGAGGTCCCGGTCAGCTACCGGGCCCGCAGCGACGAGGAGGGCAAGAAGCTCACTGCTGTGGACGGCCTTCGCGTCATCCGTACCCTGGTTCGCTGCCGAATCACGCAGCCCTGATCTTCACCCCGGCGCGGCAGCCTGGCGGTTCGTTACCCTGGCCCCGATGGACGAGCGCGCTCTCACCGAGCGCCTGATCACCTACGACACGTCCACGATCGAGGGGATGCAAAGCGCAGCCGGGTTCGTCAAGGGCTGGCTCGAGGCGCGGGACGTGGAGGTGACCGGGACCCTTCACAGCGGCCGCCCACTGCTGGCCGCGACGGTGGGTGCGAACAGTGGCCCGACCGTGGTGCTGCACGGGCATCTGGACGTCGTGCCGGGACGCCCCGAGCAGTTCAGCCCGCGCGTGGCCGGCGACCGGCTCTACGGCCGTGGCGCCTACGACATGAAGGGCGGCCTGGCCGGGATCATGTGCGCTGTCCGCGACCTGACCGCGCAAGAGCGGGTGCGGGTGCACTTCGTCTGCGTATCCGACGAGGAGTCGGAGGAGGAGGAGGAGCGCGCCTCCGACGAGCTGGTGGAGCGCGGCTACACGGGCGACTTCGCGGTCACGGGCGAGCCCACAGACCTCCACATCGGTGTCGAGGCCAAGGGCGTGCTGGCGATGCGCATCCAGGTGGCCGGCCGCTCCGCCCACGGCTCCACGCCCTGGGTCGGGGACAATGCCGTGCTCAAGGCGATCGACGTCTTCCGTGGGATCGAGTCGCTACCCTTCGGGCGCGAGTCGTCCGACCTCTTCGACCGGCCGTCGATCAACCTGGGCCGGATCCTCGGCGGGGACGCGCTCAACCGCGTCCCCGAGGCCTGCGCGATCGACATCGACATCCGTTACCTGCCGGGGCAGGACCCCGAGGAGATCCTCGCCGGGATAAGCGAGCTCCCGGATGCGGAGGTGGTGAAGGTCTTCCACAGGTCACCAGTGAGCGTCGACCGCGCCAACCCCTTCGTGCAGGCGCTGGGCGCGGCCGTCTCCGCCGTCGCGCCGCGCAAGGAGCGGATCTCCGTGGGTCGACACGGCGCGTCCGATGCGATCTGCTTCATCGACGCCGGCATCCCCGCGGTCGAGTTCGGGCCGGTCGGCGACGGCCATCACGGCCCCGAGGAGTGGGTGTCCATCGAATCGCTCGGCCTCTACCGAAGGGCGCTCGTGGAGTTCGTCGAGCGGCTTCCAGAGCGCCTCCGGGGCGACGGCAAGCGGCTGAGGATCGCCGGATGACGCCCTACCGGGACGGGGGCGGTCCCGGGATCTTCAAGCGACTCCTGATAGGAGCCGCTCTCCTCATCTTCGCCTCCGCGGGCGCCACCGCGGTCGCCGCCTTCCGCGAGGTGGACCGGGTGGTCAACGCGCTCAAGCTCCAACCCGAGCTCAAGCTCGGCGGCGAGCTGGCGCAGAGCGATCCCGGCAAGCCGCAGACGCTGATGATCCTCGGATCCGACCGCCGTCCGAAGCACAACAGGGAGGGCTCGGCCGGCGCGCGCTCGGACACGATCATCCTCATGCGGTTGGATCCCTCCAAGAACGCCACCGCGATGATGTCGCTGCCCCGCGACCTGAAGGTCCGGATCCCCGGCCACGGCACCGACAGGATCAACACGGCCTACGAGATCGGCGGGCCGCGGCTCACGCTCAGGACGGTCAAGCGGCTGACCGGCCTGTCGATCAACCACGTCATCAACATCGACTTCCGCGGCTTCTACGAGGGGGTCAACGCCATCGGTTGCGTCTACGCGGACGTCGATCGCCGCTACTACAACAGCACCGCGGCCTTCAGCTACATCAACCTCCCTGCCGGCTACCAGAGGCTGTGCGGCCGCCAGGCGCTCCAATACGTTCGCTACCGCCACGAGGACACCGACCTGGTCCGCTCCGCCCGCCAGCAGGACTTCCTCCGCCAGGCGAAGCAGCAGATCGGGGTGGGCGGGCTGATCTCGAAGCGCGATCGCCTGCTGCGCATCTTCGGCAAGTACACGACGTCCGACATCCGCTCCCGCTCGGAGGTGCTGCGGCTGCTCAAGCTCGCGGTCTTCTCAGTCGGCCAGCCGATCCGGGAGATCCACTTCGAAGGCCAGGTCACGACCGGCAGCGAGGAGCAGAACATCCCTAGCTACGTGACGGCCAGCAACGCCACGGTGCAGCGGCTCGTTCGGGACTTCCTCGGGGTCAAGGACACTCCCGGCCCGCGTGGCGAGCTGACCGCGCGCAGCCGTCGCCGCCGCAGGCAGCGCACAGGCGACCTGGGGCTCGAGCGGGCCGGGTTCGCCGGCAAGGAGCAGGCGATCGCGGCCGTCAGGGCGGGCGCCGGCGGGAAGCTGCCCGTGTACTACCCGACGCTCCGCACGAAGCGCTCGCTCTTCACGGGGCCGCCCCGCGTCTACAAGGTGAAGGAGCCGCGCGGCAGGCGCTACCGCGCCTACCGGATGGTCATCAAGCGCGGTCCGGCGGGCGAGTACTACGGGCTCCAGGGCCTCACCTGGAAGAACCCGCCGATCCTGGACCAGCCGACCGAAAAACGGAAGATTGGCCGTCGTACCTACGAGCTCCACTACGACGGCGACCGCCTGCGCCTGGTGGCCTGGCGCACGCGTACTGCCGTGTACTGGGTGTCGAACACGCTGCTCCAGTCCCTTTCGGCGCGGCGCATGCTGGCGATCGCCCGGGGCGCACGGAGACTCTGACCCACTAGGTAGCCTCCCCGCTCCGTAATGCCGGAGAAGGAACCCATCGGAGTCATCGGCGTCGGCTGGGTTGGCCTGGTCACGGCCGCCTGCTTCGCGGAGCTGGGGCACGAGGTGTATGCGCGGGACATCGTTCCCGAGAAGGTCGAGGTGCTGCGCCGCGGGGAGGTCCCGATCCACGAGCCCGGGCTGCCGGACCTCGTCCGCGCGAACTCGCAGCGGCTCCACTTCACGACCGACATCGACGAGGTCCTTCAGAACACGCAGCTCCTCTTCTGCTGCGTGGACACCCCGCCCACCTACTCGGGCGACGCCGACCTGTCGCGAATCGAGGCCGTGCTCGACAGCGTGGGCAACTCCGACGACCACGCCCTGGTGATGAAGAGCACCGTCCCCGTCGGCACCGGTCGCTCCATCAGGCGGCGGTCCGACGGTCTCGGCTATGTCTCCAACCCGGAGTTCCTGCAGGAAGGCAGCGCCGTCAGGGACTTCATGCATCCCACACGGGTCGTGGTAGGCGCCGATGACGACTCTGGGGAGTTCGCAGAGCGCGTGGAGGCGCTCTACGAGCCGCTTGACGCCGAACTCGTAAGGACCGACGTCGCGAGCGCGGAGATGATCAAGCTGGCCTCGAACGCCTTCCTCGCCACCAAGATCTCATTCATCAACGAGATAGCGAACGTCTCCGAGGACCTGGGGGCGGACGTCGAGGAAGTCGCGCGCGGCATGGGCCTCGACGAGCGCATCGGTCCGAAGTTCCTGCAGGCGGGGGTGGGGTATGGCGGATCCTGCTTCCCGAAGGACGTCCAAGCCCTCAAGCAGCTCGCCGGGAACACCGGGTACCACTTCCAGCTGCTCACGGCCGTGATCGAGGTCAACGAGCTCCAGAAGCGGCGCACGATCGGCAAGCTGCAGAAGCACCTCGGGTCGCTGGTGGGCAGGCAGATCGCGCTGCTCGGCGTGGCGTTCAAGCCCAACACCGACGACGTTCGCGAGGCCACCAGCCTCGTGCTGGCGGGGCGGCTCCAGGGGGAAGGCGCCCAGGTGCGCGTGTACGACCCCATCGCCTCGGAGCGGGCACGGGAGATCTTGGGCGATGCACGCATCTGCGATAGCGCCCTCGCCGCGCTCGACGGCGCCGACGCCGTGGTGCTCGTCACGGAGTGGCCGGAGTTCCGGGAGCTCGACTGGGAGGGAGGCGTCAAGGCTCGGATGAGGACTCCGCTCGTCGTGGACGGCCGGAACTTCCTCGACCGCGAGGCCCTGCGGGACGCCGGGTTCACCTACGAGGGCGTGGGCAGGTAGCCGGGATGCAGGCACTCGTCCTGGCGGGCGGCGAGGGCACCAGGCTCAGGCCGCTCACGTACACGACTCCCAAGCCCGTGATGCCGCTTGCCGGCCGGCCCTTTCTGTCCTTCATGCTCGATTGGCTCCGGGGTCACGGCGTCCAGGAGGTGATCCTCTCCTGCGGCTTCCTGTCGGAGGGGGTCCGGCGGGTGCTCGGCGAGATCTACGAGGGGATGCGGCTGCGATACGTCATCGAGGGGGAGCCGCTCGGCACCGCCGGGCCGGTCCGGCTCGCGCTCGACGAGGGCCTGCTGGAGGAGCGCCTGCTGGTCCTCAACGGCGACGTCCTCACCGATCTCGACCTTGGGTCCGAGATCGCGCAGCACGAGCGCACCGGGGCGGGCGTGACGCTCGCCCTGGTCGCGGTCGACGAGCTGTCCAGCTACGGAGTCGTGCCCACGGATGGCGAGGGGCGCGTGGAGGCCTTCCTCGAGAAGAGCGCGGGGCCCGTGCCGACCAACCGCATCAACGCCGGGGCCTATGTCGTCGAGCGGGAAGTGGTGCAGGCTATACCGGGCGGGCGCGCCGTGTCGTTCGAGCGCGAGGTCTTCCCCTCGCTCGTCGGCGAGGGTCTCTTCGGCTGGCCGGGCAACGGCTACTGGATCGACATCGGGGCGCCCGACCGCTACCTGGAGGCCACCTGGGACCTGCTCGGCGGCCGCCTGGAGTCGAGGCTCCCGCCCCGAGACGAGACCGGCTCCCTCGTCTACGAGGGGTGCCTCGTGAGCGGCGCCCACATCGGGCCGCAGACCGTGCTTGGCCGGCACTGCTCGGTCGGCACCGACGCGACGATCGAGCGCTCGGTGCTGCATGACCGCGTCCGGGTCGGCGCGGACTCCATGATCAGGGAGAGCGTGCTGGGGGAGGGCGTGCGCGTCGGCGAGCGCGTGCGGATCGAGCCCGGCGCCATCGTGGGCTCGGGCGCGGCGATCGGGGAGGGAGCCCTGGTCGGGGTGAGGGCACGTGTCGACCCGGGCGCCTCGGTCTCATCGGGCGAGCGGGTCGAGAAAGGGGCGCTCGTGCCGGCCCGCGGGGGTCCCGAGGGGGTAGCCAGGTGAGCGGCCTGACGCGCGACGACCTGCGGGCCGCCGACCCCGGGGGAATGATCGACGACGTCCTGGCACAGCCCCACCAGCTCGGCGACGCCCTCTGGCGGGTGCAGTCCGCCGACCTGCACAGGCGGGACATGCCCCGCGGCCTCGTCGTATGCGGCATGGGCGGCTCGGCGATCGGGGGCGACCTGGCCGCGGCCGCGCTCGGCGACCGCGCGACCCGTCCGATCCGCACGATCCGCGGCTACGGCCTCGATCCCTGGACGACCGACGACGTGCTGGTCCTCTGCGCGAGCTATTCGGGCGAGACCGAGGAGACGCTCGCCTGCTTCGAGGCCGCGGGCATCACCGGCGCGCCGAGGGTCGCGCTCACGACCGGCGGCGCGCTGGCAGCCGCGGGCCGCGAGGAGGACGTGCCGGTGATCGGCGTGCCCGCCGGGATGCAGCCCCGCGCGGCAGTCGTCTACATGACCGTCGCGGCGCTCGAGTGCGCCGCCCTGTGCGGCGCCGCCCCCAGCCTGCACACGGAGATCGACGCGGCCGCGGCCCCTTTGGCCGAGCTGGTCGCCAGCTGGGGTCCGGACGCGCCGGATGACTCGCCGGCCAAGGGGCTCGCCCGCCGCCTGCGCGGAACGGTGCCGGTGATCCACGGGGCCGACCCGACGATGGCCCCCGCCCGCCGCTGGAAGAGCCAGCTCAACGAGAACGCCAAGGCGGCCGCCTTCGCGTCAGTGCTCCCGGAGGCAAACCACAACGAGATATGCAGCTGGAACCGCGGCCGCCGGAGCGCCCCGCTTTCCGGCGTGTTGCTCGAGGACCCGGACCAGCACCCGCGCATCCGCCGCAGGATCGAGCTCACCGCAAAGGTGCTCGAGGAGGGGGGCGCGCCTGCGGAGCGGATCGAGCTGACCGCCGAGAGCCGGCTGGAGCGCGTGCTGGCGTTGGTGCTGCTCGGCGACCTCGTGAGCGTGTACCTCGCCGCCCTCGAGGGGGTCGACCCGACCCCCGTTGAGCCGATCGAGCGCTTCAAGGGCATCCTCGCCGAACCTTGACACACTCGTGGTAAGGTTGGCCCGGTCATGGAGGGGCTCACCATCCAGGAGGCTGCCGATACGACCGGCTGGTCGCCCCGAATGCTGCGCTACATAGAGGAGGCCGGCCTGATGGAGGTGGGCAGGACCGCCTCCGGATATCGCGCCTACGGCCCGGGCGAGCTGCAGCGGCTGCGAACGCTGCGCGAGCTGCTGGCCCGGTTCGGCTGCGCGCTGTCCGACGTGGCCTTCGCCAGGCGCATGACCTGCGAGCCCGAGCTGCGCGCCGAGCTCGAGCGCTGGTTCGAGGCCGAGCCGGCGCCGCCCGAGGGCGTCGCCTCCGACGACTGGCTGAGGTGGGAGCAGCAGAAGCACCAGCGCCTGCTGGCCGCCGCGGCCGAGCCGACAACACCGCCCAAGGAGAAGACCGCCGCATGAGCACAGCCGCCGAGACGCAGGACTTCAAGGTCGCCGACCTCACGCTCGCCGACTTCGGTCGCAAGGAGATCACGCTCGCCGAGCACGAGATGCCGGGGCTGATGGCGATGCGCAAGGAGTACGGGACGCGACAGCCGCTGAGCGGCGCCCGCATCACGGGCTCGCTTCACATGACCGTGCAGACCGCGGTGCTGATCGAGACGCTCCGGTCGCTCGGAGCCGAGGTGCGCTGGGCAAGCTGCAACATCTTCTCGACCCAGGACCACGCCGCCGCGGCGATCGCCAATGCCGGCGTGCCGGTGTTCGCGTGGAAAGGCGAGACGCTCGACGAGTACTGGTGGTGCACCGAGCAGGCGCTCACCTGGCCGGACGCCGAGAACGGCGGGCCGAACCTGATCCTCGACGACGGCGGGGACGCCACACTGCTCGTCCACAAGGGCGTGGAGTTCGAGAAAGCGGGCGCGGTTCCCGATCCCGAGGGCGCCGACTCCGAGGAGTTCAAGGTGGTGCTGCGGCTGCTCACCGTCGCCCAGGAGCGCGATCCGCACAAGTGGACCCGCATGGGTGAGGGCATCCAGGGTGTGACCGAGGAGACCACCACCGGCGTCCACCGCCTGTACGAGATGCACGAGAAGGGCGACCTGCTGTTCCCGGCGATCAACGTCAACGACTCTGTGACCAAGTCGAAGTTCGACAACCTCTACGGCTGCCGACACTCGCTGATCGACGGCATCAACCGCGCCACCGACGTGATGATCGGC
>Ga0126313_10000667_pt1 | contig 16676 bp, 13 predicted proteins | sample Plot105A_FD_89954 | JGI IMG/M metagenome (GOLD analysis project Ga0126313, IMG submission 89954) | Serpentine soil microbial communities from UC McLaughlin Reserve, CA, USA - Plot105A | ecosystem: Environmental > Terrestrial > Soil > Grasslands | place: USA: UC McLaughlin Reserve, Lake County...
AGTTGACCGATTAAGGAGGTCGGCTAGCCGGAGGAGCCCCTATCGCCGCCGCGCGACACACAGTGATCCTCGACGGGGAGACCATGACCCCGGAGGCCCTCGCGGCCGTGGCGCGCGGCGGTCTTCTCGTGGAACTCTCAGCGGAGGGCCGCAAACGCAACGAGGTCACCTACAGGACCACCTTGAAACTGCTGGAGGGTGGTGCCCCGGTCTACGGGATGAACACCGGCGTCGGGGCCCTCAAGACCGTCCCGATCCCCCCCGAACTCCAGGCGGACCACCAGCGCAGGTTGCTCAGGAGCCACGCCGTCGGGGCCGGCGACGAGGTGGCGCCGGAGATCGTCCGGGCGATGCTCGCGGTGAGGGGAAATCAGATCGCCGCCGGCGGGGCCGGCGTGCACCCGGAGCTGCTCGACGCTTTGGTGGACGCCCTCAACGCGGGGCTGACGCCCGAGATCCGGGAGCTCGGCTCCCTCGGGACCTCGGACCTCACCTCCCTCGCCGAGGCCGGACTCGCCCTCATCGGGGAGCGACCGTTCGCCGACGGCCGCAGGCGCCCGCCGGTCCCCCTGGGGCCGCGCGACGGGCTGATGCTCCTGGGCAGCAACGCCCACGCCATCGGCGAGGCAGCGCTCTGTTGCGTGGATCTCTGGCGCCTGATCCAGACCTCAGAGACCTGCGCCGCCATCGCCTTCGAGGCCGTCGGGGCAAACCCCACCGCCCTCGACGCCCGGGTCCAGGCCGCCCGCCCCCACCCGGGCCAGGTCGCCGCCGCCGAGCACCTGCGCGGCCTGCTCGAGGGCTACGAACCGGCGCTCCTCCGCCTACAGGACTCCTACGCCTTCCGCTGCCTGCCCCAGGTGGCGGGCGTGCTGCGCGAGGCCCACGATCACCTCGAAAGGACGCTGCGCGTGGAGATGAACTCCGCCACCGAGAACTCCCTGCTCTTCGGGAATGAGGCCCTCACCACCGGTAACTTCCACGCAGCCGCTTTAGCGGTCGCCCTGGACCACGCGCGCAACGCCATCTCCCAGGCGGCCTCCCTCTCCGCAGCCCGGCTCTCCGCCCTCATGAACCCGGAGACCAGCGGCCTCAGCCCGTTCCTGGCCGAGAACCCCGGCCCCGATTCGGGGCTCATGACCTTCGAGTACACCGTGAACTCGGCCGCCGGGGAGCTGAGGCTGCTCGCCACACCCGCCGCCTCACAGAGCGCGGTGTTCATCTCTCAAGGGGTGGAGAACCACGCCAGCTTCGCCTCCCTGGCCGCCCGCCAGACCACGCGCGCGATCGGCTTCCTGGCCTCCATCGTCGGGGCGGAGCTGGTCGCCGCCGTCCGGGCGTTCAGGATGCACCACACGGTCCCCAAGGGCCGGGGAGTAAGAGCCGCCTTCGAAGCCGCCGCGCCGAGGCTCCCCGCCGGCATCTCCGATAGGCCCCTCACCGAGGACCTGGACATCGCCACGACCCTCGTCCTCGGCGAGGCTGTAAACTGGTGGTACGACTGATCTTGCCGCCCTCGAAGAGGAGGAGGTAACCCGTGACCGACGTCAGCAAGGCCCCGACCGTCCGGGCTCCGCGGGGAGCGGAGATCTCCTGCAGGGGCTGGCACCAGGAAGCGGCCCTCCGCATGCTCATGAACAACCTCGACCCCGAGGTCGCCGAGCGTCCCGAGGACCTCGTCGTCTACGGCGGCACCGGGAAGGCCGCCCGCGACTGGGAGAGCTTCTGGGCCATAGTGAGCACGTTGCAGAGCCTGGACGTCGACGAGACGCTCCTGGTGCAGTCCGGCAAGCCAGTGGCGGTCTTCCGGACGCACCCGTGGTCGCCGCGCGTCCTCATCGCCAACTCGTTGCTCGTTCCCGAGTGGGCTAACTGGGAGACCTTCCGGGAGCTGGAGAAGGCCGGGCTCACGATGTTCGGCCAGATGACGGCGGGGTCCTGGATCTACATCGGCACCCAGGGCATCCTCCAGGGCACCTACGAGACCTTCGCCGCCGTCGCCGAACTGCGTTTCGGTGGAAGCCTCAGAGGCCGCGTCTGCCTCACCGCGGGACTGGGCGGCATGGGCGGCGCCCAGCCGCTCGCCATCACCATGAACGAAGGCATAGCCCTCTGCGTCGAGGTGGACCCCCATCGCATCGAACGCCGCCTCGAGACAGGCTACCTCGACGAACGGGTAGACGACCTGGACGCAGCCCTCGGGCGCGCCGAGGAGGCGAAACGCGACGGCGAGCCTCTCAGTATCGGCATCCCCGGAAACGCGGCCGAGGTCTTCCCCGTCCTCCTGGAGCGCGGCTACGTACCCGACGCCGTCACCGACCAGACCAGCGCTCACGACCCCTTGGGCGGGTACGTTCCGGCTGGGTTCAGCCTCGAAGAGGCCGAAAAGCTCAGGAACGACGACCCGGAGCGCTACGTCGGGGAGGCCCGCGCGTCGATGGCCCGCCACTGCGCGGCGATGGTCGGCATGCAGGAGCGCGGCGCGGAGGTCTTCGACTACGGCAACAGCCTGCGCTCAGAAGCGAAGCTCGGCGGCTTCGAGAGGGCCTTCCACTATCCCGGCTTCGTCCCCGCCTACATCCGGCCGCTCTTCTGCGAGGGCAAGGGCCCGTTCCGGTGGGCGGCATTGTCCGGTGATCCCGAGGACATCGCCGCCACTGACGACGCCATCCTGGGGCTCTTCCCCGAGGACGAGCGCCTCGCGCGCTGGATCCAAACCGCCCGCGAGAAGGTCCACTTCCAGGGGCTCCCGGCAAGGATCTGCTGGCTCGGGGCGGGGGAACGCCACAGGGCCGGGCTCCGTTTCAACGAGCTCGTCGCCGACGGGACCATCTCCGCACCCATCGTCATAGGGCGCGACCACCTGGACACCGGGAGTGTGGCTTCTCCTTACCGGGAGACCGAGGCGATGAAGGACGGCAGCGACGCGATCGCGGACTGGCCCATCCTCAACGCCCTCCTGAACACAGCGAGCGGGGCGAGCTGGGTCGCGGTCCACCACGGCGGCGGGGTCGGTATCGGTCGCTCCATCCACGCCGGCGCCCAGGTACTCGCCGACGGCACCGAAGATGGCGCCGCGAGGCTCGAACGGGTCCTGACCAACGACCCGTCTCTGGGCGTCGTGCGCCACGCCGACGCCGGGTACGAGGCCGCCCGCGAAGCCGCCCGCAGATTGGGCATACAGATGCCCATGCTCGAAGGGTGAGGCGCACCCTATTACCCGACCTGCTCCTCGACTCGCACGGCGCTTACGGGGGCGTCGGCGTCACCGTCGAAGACGGGCGCGTGACCAGGGTCGGCCCGGCTCCCGACGGGGAGCGTCTGCCAGGCCGGGCCCTCGCTCCAGGCTTCGTGAACGCCCACAGCCACGCCTTCCAGCGCGGGCTGCGCGGGCGGGTCGAGCGCCTGGAGCCCGCCCGCCCCCACGACGACTTCTGGACCTGGCGGGAGAGGATGTATTCTCTGGCCGAGAGCCTCGACCCGGACTCGATCCGGGGGGTGAGCGAGCGTTGCTTCCGCGAGATGCTCTCCGCCGGCTACACGAGCGTCGCCGAGTTCCACTACGTCCACCACCGGCCGGACGGCGCAGCCTACGACGACCCGAACGCCCTCGCGAAGGCCGTCGCGGAGGCCGCGGGGGCCGCGGGCATCCGGCTCCTCCTGCTGCCGGCTGCCTACGCCAGGGGAGGTCTTCCGCGTTTCCGCGACGCCGGGGTGGAGCATTTTTTGGAGCGTGTGGACGCGCTCCGGGGGTGGGCTAAAGGGCGTCCGCTCCTCGAGGTCGGGGTCGCGGCGCACAGCGTCCGGGCGGTGCCGCGAGGTTGGCTGGATAGGATCGGCGAGTACGCCCGCGAAAACGATCTAACCCTCCACGTCCACGCCGACGAGCAACCCCAGGAGCTAGAGGAGTGCGAGGCGGAGCATGGGATGCGTCCCGTGGAGCTGCTCGCCGAGACGGGCTTCCTCGGCCCCCGAACAACCATAGTCCACGCCACCCACGCCCGCGGGGTGGAGCTGGGTCTGCTCGCGCGGCACGGCTCCTTCGTGTGCGCCTGCCCCACCACCGAGGGGAACCTGGGCGACGGCTTCCTCCCGGCCGGGGGCATCCTCCGGCGCGCCATAGGCCTCTCGATCGGCTCCGACTCGCACGTACGGGTCGACCCGTTCGAGGAGCTCAGGGAGATAGAGACGGGCGCCCGCAGGCTCTCGGGACGCCGCAACGTCCTCGTCCCCCCGGGCGAGACCTCGCCCACCACCTGGCTCCTTCAGGCGGGCTGGGGCCGGGAGGGGGTGAGGCCCGGAGATCCCGCGGACTTCATCGAGCTGGACCTCGAACACCCGGCCCTCGCGGACGTGGAAGCCCACGATCTCCCGCCTGCCCTGGTATTTGGCGCGGGGAGCGGGGTCGTCGCGGCGTCGTGGGTCGCAGGACGGCGCGTCTACGCGAGGGAGGAAGAATTTTGAGCGGGCCAACGTTCCTGATCCACGACCTGCAAGCCGCCGTCTCCCCGAAGGGGACCGGGCCACTGAGGGGTCGGGATCTCGGCGAGCTCGAGGTCCACGCCCCCGCTTCGATCGCGATCTCCGGGGAGCGCTTCGCAGCTATCGGCCCGCCGGAAGAGGTGCTGCGCGGGCTCCCGTCCGGCACGGATTACGAGACCCTCGACGGACGGGGCAGGGTCGCCCTCCCCGGGCTCGTGGACTGCCACACCCACGCGGCCTTCCTCGGGGACCGCGCCGCGGAGTTCGCGCTGCGCTCGGGCGGGGCGAGCTACGAGGAGCTGCACGCGGCCGGCGGCGGCATCCTCTCAACAGTCTCGGCCACCCGCGCGGGCAGCGAGGAGGACTTGAAGTCCGCCGTCGGGTGGCACCTGGGTTGGATGCTGGAGCACGGGACCATGACCACCGAGGTGAAGTCCGGCTACGGCCTGGACCGCGAGACGGAGCTGAAGATGCTGCAAGCGATACGGGACGCGGCCGAAGGTCATCCGGTGGACGTCCACCCGACCTTTCTCGGGGCGCACACGGTTCCGAAAGAGTTTGCGAGTGCTGCCGAGTACGTCGAGTTCGTGATCCGGGAGGTCCTCCCCGAGGCCGCCCGCCTCGCGGACGCCGCCGACGTCTTCCTGGAGCGGGGCTCCTTCGAGGTCCCGGAGGCGAGGAGGTACCTGGAGGCCTGCGCCCGTCACGGGCTCGTCCTCCGGCTGCACGCTGACCAGTTTTCGGAGCGCGGGGCTGTGCCGCTCGCCATAGACCTCGGCGCCCGCAGCGTGGACCACCTGGAGGCCACGGGCGAGGAAGGGGCTCGCATGCTCGCCAGGAGCGACGTTGCGGCGGTGCTGCTCCCGGCCTGTGGGCTGTTCCTGGATCTTCCGGCCCCCCCTGCCCGACTCCTCGTCGAAGACGGCGCCATCGTCGCCCTCGCCTCGGACTTCAACCCCGGAAGCTCCTTCTGCGAGTCGCTGCCCCTCGTCATGAACCTCGCCTGCACCCGCCTCAAGCTCTCCCCGGCCGAGGCACTGAGCGCGTGCACGGCCAACGCGGCCCACGTGCTCGGCCTGGACGACGTCGGGCGGCTGGTCCCCGGGTACAGGGCCGACGTGCTCGTCCTCGACGCCCCCGACTGGCGCTACCTCGCCTACCACCTCGGTGGGGACCGCTTCGCGGCGAAGATAAAAGCGGGACGGCTGCTGTAAACTGCGGCAATGCCCGCCAAGATCCGCATAAGGCCGGAGATCATCACGGAGCACCGGCTCCGCATCGAGATGGTGGGCCTGGAGGACGAGGACATCGAGAACACGATCCGGATGAAGGGCTGGGCGTGGGTCCGCTCGCGCGAGGCCTGGGTCTACGCCGGAGAGCCGGACTTTATCTACCGCCAGATCCGGGAGGTCATCATCGCAATGCCCGACATCATCTTCGACGACGCCGGAATCGAGGAGTCGATCCGCACCGTCGAGAACAAGGCGCGGAGCGAGGAAGAGTGCGAGGAAGGTCGCGAGCTGCTACGCAAAGCCTTCGAGAAGACCGGCCAGCGCTCCAAAGCCGAGGAGTTTCTCGAGGGTTAGCCGGGGCTACGAGCTTCTGCCGTTGGCTACGCCGTTCGGCCGCTAATAAAACGCGATACCGTGGGAGCCCATCTCCTTCTCCGTGTCCTTGCGCAGTTCCATCAGCTTCCTGGCGTACCGCTCCAGGGCCACGTCTCGCTCCGAAGCCGGCTCCCAGCGTTCCACCTCGACGGGTGTTCCCTGATCATCGAGCGCCACGAAGACGATGATGCACTGCGTGGTTTTGGCGTACAGACCTTCCTTCGGGTCGCCCGCGCTCACCTCCACGGCAACGTGCATGCTCGTCTTGCCCGTGTGGATGAGCTTGGCGCTCACCTCCACCATGTTGCCGATCAGCACGGGCCTGTGGAAACGGATGCCACCCACGTAGACCGTGACGCAGTACTGCCCGCTCCACCCCACCGCGCAGGCGTACCCAGCCTGGTCGATCCACTTCATGACCGCGCCGCCGTGCACCTTGCCGCCGAAGTTCACGTCCGTCGGCTCGGCCAAAAACCGCAGCGTGATCTCTCGCTCCCTCTCCGGCATGACGGTGGCATTCTACTGCGCGAGGCTGGGCTACGCATCGTCCGCTATGTGCGGAGAGAGGCGGGCCCACGACTAAGCCGGCGGAGGATCCTCTACGTCTGCCTTGAGGAATGGTAGCCGGTCGTAGGTGACGAACCGGTCGAAGTCCGGGTAGAACTCGCTCGTCGTAACCGGCGTGCGCGAGAAGGAGGCCAGAGGCTCCTGCCCCTCTTTGCCCTTGCCGGGCTGCTTGAGAGCGATCCGGACGCTCTCCTCATCTAGCTCGATGACGTTGTAGGAGGGCGGCATCGTGCCGCGAACCCGCATGCTCGACGCCGTACCCGAGTGCACGATCCTGACCCCCGAGATGCTCCAGACGTAGGGGACGTGGCGGTGGCCGGAGAGGACAATGTCGACCTTGAGCTCCCTCAAGATGGCCATCACGTCGCCCGCGTCGCGCAGGTTGTTCACGTCGCGTCCGGTGCCGGGGACGGCGAGGATGTGGTGGTGGATCATGACTATCCTCGGGCCCCGATCCCAGCTTCTGAACTCGGAGTCGAGCCAGGCGTAGTGCTCCCGGCCCACCTCGCCCTCGTCGAGGTCGGGCTTGGTCGAGTCGAGCGCCACGACCTTGGCCTCTCCCTCGGGGACGGCTACCGTCGCGGTCCCCTCGCGCATGCCGAAGAACTCCTCGAAGTGCCGGTAGCCGACGTTCCTAGCGTCGTGGTTGCCGGGGATGATTACCATGTTCGGGCACTCTATGCGGTCCAGGTACCCTTTAGCCTCCTCGAACTCCCACCGGTATCCCTCCATCGTGAGGTCCCCGGCGATGGCCACGAGATCCGGTTCGAGCTCGTTGGTCTCCTCTATCGCGGCATCGAGGAGCTCCGGCCTGAAGAGCCCCGACCCCACGTGGATATCCGACATTTGAACAATCTTCACGCCTTACTCCTCTCTCTTAACTGATCCATCGTAGTCGTCCGGCGCTTCGAGGAACGTCCTGGCTCGCTGCAGTTGGAGTTGGACCGAGCCCGGCGAGGTAGAGCCCGGCGAACGCTTGTTCCTCATGCTACCCTCCGGCGTGAGGAGTTCCGGCGGCAGGTCTGCGAGCCCCGGATGTGCCGCCGCGAGTTCTTCCCGAGGGACCTCCTCCAGCGACACTCCGAGCTCCTCACACCTGCGGACGAGCCTCCCGACGACCCGGTGTGCCTCCCGGAACGGCACGCCCTGCATCGCCAGAAAGTCCGCGAGCTCGGTCGCGAGCGCGAAACCGCCGGCGGCCTCTGCCATGCGCCCGCCGTCGAAGCGTGCCGTCCGGAGCATCTCGGGCAGCACGTAGAGCATGGCCAGCACGGCGTCCACCGAATCGAGGAGCGGCTCCTTGTCTTCTTGCAGGTCCTTGGAGTAACCGAGCGGCAGCCCTTTGAGCGTGATGAGCAGCGCGTTCAGGTCGCCGATGAGGCGTCCGGCCTTGCCGCGCATCAGCTCGTACGCGTCGGGGTTCTTCTTCTGCGGCATGATCGAAGAACCGGAGGAGTAGGCGTCGTCGAGCGTGGCGAAGCCGAACTCGCTGCTCGTCCAGAGAACCCACTCCTCCCCGAGCCTGCTCAGGTGCACCCCGAGGACTACGCAGGCGTAGAGCAGGTCGAGGGCGAAGTCCCTCTCCGAGACCGCGTCGAGCGAGTTGGCGAAAGGCTCCATGCCGAGCTGTGCCGCTGTGAGCGCCGGGTCCACGGGATGCGGCGTCCCCCCGAGCGCCGCGGCGCCGAGCGGAGAGACGTTCGCCGCCCGACGCGCCGCCTCCAGGCGCGTCAGGTCACGCCTGAGCGCCTCGAAGTGGGCGAGCAGGTAGTGGGAGAGCAGGATCGGCTGCGCGCGCTGCAGGTGCGTGTAGCCGGGGAGCACGAGGTCCCGGTGCGCTTCGGCTACCTCCACGAGCGCCCGCATCGCCGCGAGCACGCCGCTCCATATCTCCTCCGCTGCGTCGCGGGCGAACAGGTGAAGATCGAGGGCGACCTGGTCGTTGCGGCTGCGGCCCGTGTGGAGCTTGAGGGCGACGTCGCCGACGAGCTCGCGCAACCGCCGCTCGACCGCGGTGTGGACGTCCTCGTCCTCCAGGGTCCACGAGAACTCCCCCGCACCTATCTCCTCCAGCACCGCCTCGAGGCCGCGCACCAGCTCCTCCGACTCTTCTGGGGTAACGATTCCTTGCTCTCCGAGCATCCTGGCGTGGGCGATGGAGCCCCTTATGTCGTACGGCGCGAGCCGGACGTCGAATGGGATGGAGGCGTTCAGGCGCTCGAAAGCTTCCGCGGGGGACATGGAGAACCTCCCACCCCACAAGGGACCTTTATCTCGCTCGCTCACGGCCCGCAGTTTAATCTACTTGAGCACGGAGGTACTCCTGTTTTCGCCCGCCGGGTCTACCGCGTGTTTGCAGAAGGGCGCTTCTTCGCCAACCCCCATCTGCCGGAGGATCGATGATAATATCCTTCCAGCGAGGTTGTCATTGTGGAGCCGTTTGAACTTACCGAGCCCTCGATCCGGGAACACTCTGCCCCCGAGTCGTTTCGCAGGGGCGAGGACTATTATCGGCAAGGAGCAGTGCTCTCCCTGAGCCGGCGCGGCGCCATGCTCCAGGCGGAGGTGGCGGGCAGCGATTTTGCCCCTTATAACGTCCGCGTCTCCTTCGATGAGGCCGGGATCACGCATGCAACGTGCAGCTGTCCCTACGAGTGGGGCGGCTGGTGCAAGCACATCGTCGCCGCCCTGCTCGTCTGCGTCAACGAGCCGGAGAATGTTCAGGATCTGCCGTCCCTCGAAGAGACTATCTCCACTCTAGATCGGGACCAGCTTCATGATCTCCTGCTGAAGCTGGCGGAACGCGACCCTTCTGTGGCCGGGGTTATCGAAGGCGAGCTCTCACTCTCGGCAACCTCTGAAACTCGCCCGGTAAACACGGAGGCCATTCGGCGCAGGATCCGTGACAGCATCCACGGCCCAGGTTACCGGCACTATGACGACTACTCGCACACCGGCGGAAACCTGGATGAGGCGCGCCGGGTACTCGACGGAGTGTGGAGCTTGATCCGGGAGGACGACGGTCGCGGCGCCCTGCCGGTCCTGGAGGCGATCACCGAAGAGTACATGGAGTCCCGGGAGATGCTCGACTGGGAGATGATCGGGGACTACGGAGGCGATCTCATCGACTTCTTCGGGGAGTTGGGGGTGGCCTGGACGGAGGCCCTGTTGAGCGTGGATGAACTCACTCCTCGTGAGAAGGAGGACTGGAGCGCAAAGCTCGACGTGTGGTGGGGCGAGCTGGGAGACTACGACACGGGAGAGCACTTCGGCGCGGCTTTCAGGGCCGCCGAGCAGGGCTGGTCCTACCCGCCTCTGGTCAGGGTGCTGCAAGGCGAAGCCCCGGATGACGAGTTCTTCGATGAGATATTCGACGATCCCCTGACCCTCGCCCGGCTCACCGTGCTGGAACGCCGGGGCCGCTACGAGGAATATCTGCGCCTCTCGGAAGCCGCGGACGAGATCCCAAGCCACGGTATCATGCTGGCCCGGCTGGGAAGGGCGGAAGAGGCCGTCGAGCACGGTCTGAAGCACCTCGCCACCCCGGAAGAGGCCCTCGCCGTAGCCGAAGCCCTGCGCGAGCACGGAGAGTTGGATGGCGCGCTACGGGTCGGGGAGCATGGCCTCTCGCTGGAAGGCCGGAAGAACCGGCTGGCGGGCTGGGTTCGGGACGTGGCGGAAGGCACGGGACGCCCTGAACTCGCCCTCGAAGCCGCCGTGGTCGCCTTCCGCGCCGACCCGGACCTCGCCTCTTATCGGCGGGTGCAGGAGCTGGCCGGCGAGCACTGGCCGGAGCACTGCGAACGGCTACTGGATCACCTGCGCCAGAACGTCCCGTACTACCCCTCCGGACACGTGGACGTGTTCCTGCACGAGGGTCTCGTCCAAGACGCCATCGAGGTGGTCGAGAAGAGCCCGCTCGAGGCACTGGTCGCCCGGGTAGCTGACGCGGCCATCGAGTCGCATCCCGCATGGGTCATCGAGACCTGTCGCAAGCAGGCAGAGGAGATCATGGACCAAGGCAGGTCAAAATACTACGCCGAAGCCGTATCCTGGCTGGCGAAGGTACGAGACGCATATCTGGTCGACGGGCGCGAAGCAGAGTGGCAAGTCTACCTCGACGAGCTCATCGATCGCCACCAGCGCAAGTACAAACTGCGACCGATGCTGGAGAACCTCGCAGGTTAAAGGGTCAAGGGATCTTCAGACACCGATATACTTCGTGTCCTAACTTTGCTGCGCTTTGCGGAACGGAAACCGACTGGAAGATTCTCTCCCGCGCCGTGTCCACCGCGTGCTCGCAGCGCGCTCTGTAGGCGACGAAGTAGGCGGTCGCCGCGGCCGGTCGATTCCCGTCGATCAGCCATCGGTGAGGGGTGCCTCTTCGCGCATGCTCAGGGCTGACAGTCTGGCCGAACGCTCCTCTGGACGGGTACGACGGGGAAGGCCAGTTCAGGCCGGTTCGGCGACCGGGCGCTCCGGGCCGGTTCCGGCCCGGAGCGCGTCCCGCCGGTATTTCTGTATGGCGTATTTGAGGGTACTGAGGCCGAGCGTCGCGTTGCGGGTGCGGCTCCCGATCAGTTCGCGCCCCAATCTCTCCACGAACTCGTCGTAGTCCAGCGCGAGAACCTCCTCCATAGTGAGCCCCTCGTCGTGCACCTTCTGCACGATGATGGACGTAGCCCCCATGCTGATGGTGTCGCCCTCGCCGGTGAATGAGAGGTCCTCGAATCTGCCGTTGCCGTCTCCTTTGAGGTAGACGACCACCGAGCCGCCGCACTCCGGACTGCCGCCGGGCACCGACACGTCGGCACCCTCGAGAACCCCCTTGTGGCGGGGGTTTCGCGCGTGATCCGCGAGCAGCGCTATGCGGTTCTGCCGGTCCAAGCGGGCGCCGTCAGCGCTCGATGGGGGCGCGCACCAGGTTGCCCCACTCGGTCCACGATCCGTCGTAGTTCCTGACCTGCTCGTAGCCGAGCAGGTAAGTCAGGACAAACCACGTGTGAGAAGAACGCTCCCCGATGCGGCAGTACGCTACGACGTCGTCGCCAGCACCCAGGCTGGCCTCACCCTCGTAGATCTCACGCAGCTCATCAGCGCTCTTGAAGGTCCCGTCCTCCCTTACCGCCCTGGCCCACGGCACGTTCGCTGCCCCAGGGATGTGACCTCCCCTTAGAGCGCCCTCCTGCGGGTAGTCCGGCATGTGCAAGAGCTCCCCCGAATACTCCCCAGGGCTCCTCACGTCCACCAGCGGTCCCCGCGCATCCAGGTGCTTCATCACATCTTCCTTGAACGCCCGGATCTTCACGTCATCACGATTGGGGACCGGGTAGTCCTTCTGTGGGAACTCGGGGACCTCCTGGGTCATCCCTCGCCCCTCGGCCTCCCACTTGACGCGCCCACCGTCCATCACCCTCACGTTGTCGTGGCCGAAGAGACGGAACACCCACAGCGCATAGGTCGCCCACCAGTTGTTCTTGTCCCCGTAGAAGACAACTGTTGTGTTGGGGCCTATGCCCTTCTCGCTCATCAAAGAGGCGAACTTCTCCGGGTCCAGATAGTCGCGCATCAAAGGATCGTTGAGGTCTTCGACCCAGTCTATTTTGACGGCGTTAGGGACGTGGCCTATGTCGTAGAGAAGAACGTCCTCGTCGCTCTCTACGATCCTTATGTTCTCTGTATCATCTAGGTTCTGTTGGACCCACTCGGTTGTGACCAGGGCCTCCGGATGGGCGTAGCCTTTCTGCTGTATCTCCTGCTCGGTCATGGCTCTCCTCTCACCGCTGACACTTGTCCGAGTGCACATTCTAAACTATCTCCGATAAGTTTTGTCGGGTTTTGGGGCAACCCCCTGACATGCACCCACTTTCGAGTATACTGGGCGGACTTTGAGGAGCGTCTGGAGCTACGAGGGCCTGGTAGAGGAGGCTGTCTCCGGCGGGCTGGGGGTGGAGGCCGCCCACCAGCTGGCGCGCTTCGCGGATGCCGACCCGGAGCCGGCGATGCGGTCGGCCGCGGAGTTGCGTGACCGGCTCTTCGGGCCTAGAGTATCCTACTCCCGCAAGGTCTTTATCCCGCTCACCAAGCTGTGCAGGGATAACTGCGGCTATTGCACCTTCGCCCACCCGCCGCGTCCGGGCGAGAGGGCCTACCTCACGCCGGAAGAGGTGCTGGAGGTTGCGCGCGCGGGCGCGGACGCCGGCTGCAAAGAAGCGCTCTTCACCCTCGGGGACAAGCCGGAGAAACGCTACCCCGAGGCGCGCCGGGAGCTCAAGGAGATGGGCTTCGGCAGCACCATCGAGTACCTGGTTCACTCCTGCCGGCTGGTCCTGGAAGAGACGGGGCTCCTGCCGCACGCCAACCCGGGCGTCCTCTCCGATGACGACGTGCGGGCCCTGCGTAAGGTCTCGGTATCGCAGGGAATCATGGTAGAGCAGGTCTCCGGGCGGCTTCTCGGACGCGGAATGGCCCACTGGGCCTCGCCGGACAAGGTGCCCCGGAGGAGGCTGGAGACCCTGGATGCAGCCGGCAGGCTACGGGTTCCTTTCACGACGGGGCTTCTCATCGGGATCGGGGAGACCGTCGAAGAGCGGGTGGATACCCTGCTCGCCATCCCCGAGGCCCACCTGCGCCACGGCCACATACAGGAGTGCATCGTCCAGAACTTCCGTGCCAAGCCGGGCACCCTGATGGCCCTCTCCCCCGAGCCCTCCGAGGAGGAGATGCTCGCGACCATCGCGCTCGCCCGGCTCCTGCTGCCGCCGGAGGTTGCGGTGCAGGCCCCGCCAAATCTCGCCGAGCGGGCTGAGAACGGCACGCCGCCGTACTCCCGTTACATAGACGCCGGCATCAACGACTGGGGCGGCGTCTCACCCGTAACGCCCGACCACGTGAACCCCGAGAGGCCCTGGCCCCACCTCGATGAGCTGGAGAGCACGACGGAGGGCAAGGGCTACCTGCTCCTCGAACGCCTCGCCCTGCATCCCTCCTACGCCCTTGAGGCCGAGGCGTGGGTTGATGAGGGGCTCCGCTCGCGGGTCTGGGCCGGGATGGACGCCGAAGGATTCGCGCGCGTCGAGGAGTGGGCGCCGGGCACGACGGAAGAAGTACCCGAGAAGACGGTCGCGGAGGCGCGTGGGCTCCGCCCCTCGAAGGTTCGCCCCGAGTTCACGAGTGCGCTCGCGGGGGCCGGGGCGCGGGATCTCACCGAAGAGGAGATAGCCCTGCTCTTCACCGCGCGCGGCACGGAGCTCGCCGAGCTGTGCAGGGTGGCCGACGAGCTGCGTCGGGAGGTCAACGGCGACGAGGTGACCTACGTCGTCAACCGGAACATCAACTACACCAACATGTGCTACTTCCGGTGTCGGTTCTGCGCGTTCTCCAAGGGCCCGAAGTCCCTCAACCTGCGCGGCGACCCGTACCTACTCGACACGGCCGAGGTCGCCCGGCGCGCCCGCGAAGCGTGGGAGAAGGGCGCGACCGAGGTCTGCATGCAGGGTGGCATCCACGGCCAGTTCACCGGCGAGAACTACCTGGAGTACCTGCGTGCCGTGAGGGACGAGGTCCCGGAGATGCACGTCCACGCCTTTACGCCGCTCGAAGTCTCGCAGGGGGCGCAGACTTTAGGCGTCCCGGTCGAGGAGTTTCTCTGGGGGCTCAAGGAGGCGGGCCTGGGGACTCTGCCGGGTACGGCGGCGGAGATCCTGGACGATGAGATCCGTGCGATCATCTGCCCCGACAAGGTCAATACGAAGGAATGGTCCGACGTGATGCGCGCGGCGCACGCGCTGGGCCTGCGCTCGACTACCACGATCATGTTCGGACACGTGGAGGGCCCCCTAAACTGGGCGCGCCACCTCCTGGTCTTGCGAGACATCCAGGCCGAGACGGGCGGCTTCACGGAGTTCGTCCCGTTGCCGTTCGTCCACATGGGCGCCCCGCTCTTCTTGCAGGGCCGCTCGCGCAGGGGCCCGACCTTCGCCGAGGCGATCAAGATGCACGCCGTGGGCCGCGTCGCGCTGCACGGCTATATTGACAACGTGCAGGTCTCCTGGGTCAAGATGGGTATCGAGGGGGCGAAGATCTGCCTCGAAGCCGGCTGCAACGACCTCGGCGGCACGCTGATGAACGAGAACATCTCGCGCGCAGCGGGCGCCAGCCACGGCCAGGAGATGCTCCCTTCGGAGCTCGAAGCCGCCATAACGGAGATCGGCCGCATCCCCCGCCGCCGCACCACGCTCTACGGCACGCCCGGCGGGACGCCCCGCGAGTACTCTCAGTCCCGGTAGACCACCAGCTCTTCGATCGGCTTCCGTCCACGGCGTTTCGGCGGGTCGCCCCAGGCGTAACCCAGCGTGAGCAGGGCGTGTGGGATGAGTCTGGGATCCAGGTCCAGCGCCTCCACCACCTTCTCCGGGCAGAAGAGCGGGGCGCACATCCAGCCCGCGTCGAGCCCCAGGTCGTAGGCGGCGAGCAGCACGTTCTGTGCCGCCGCCCCCAGAGACTGCACGGCCATCGTCGTCTCGCCCCGCTGGCGATCCGCGTCCGGGTAGGCGTCCAGTTCCTCAAGATACAGGCAGAGCAGCACGAGCACCGGCGCGTCGAACAACCGCCGCCGGGAGCCTTCGAGACGCTTCTCCACAACCTCGGCGTCCTGCCCGTCCATCTCCAGGTTGCTCCGCCACTCCTCCCCCATCGCGTCCGCTAGCCGCTCCTTCGTCCTTTCTTTCGTGATGACGGCGAACTTCCACGGCTGACGGCCGTGCGGCGACGGGGCCCACCGCGCTGCCTCAAGCACCTGGTCCACGAGCCCCGCCGGAACCTCTCTGGCGAGATATCTGCGTACCGAGCGGCGGCCGCGGACGGTGTCGAGGACCTGCAGTCTCTCGCCGTCCGAAGCGTCGAGCGCGCCCCAGGAGGCGATCCGCCCGGGACGGATGGCGATGACCGGATTCTCTTCTATCCTCATCTTCTCGTACTGGTGGTACTTCCCGCGCAGAAGCCTCACGGCTGACGAATGCTCCCCCGCGCCCGGCTCGAGGAGCTCCGCCCGGCCACGCACCATGACGAAGGCCAGGAGGCTCCAGTCTTCGGCGTACCGGTCTGCGACGAGCGCGACGTTCGGGTTTTCGAGGATGTTGCGCACCCTCTTCAAGCGCGTGGCCGGTACGTCCTTGGGTTTCTCGTCGAGGGCTATGAAGATCGACCCCGGCGTGTAGGCGAAGCAGACCGGAACGACGTGCGGCTTTCCTGACTGGTCGGCCGTGGCGAGGCGGGCGACTCGCTGCCGCACGAGGAAGGCGGTCTGCTCGGGGGTCAGTCTTGCAGGTTCTGCTTTCAAGCCTCCACCGCTCCCCTGACTCTCGCAACCACTTCTGCAGCGAACGTACGCATAGACCTCAGTACCTGTTCGTCAATGGCGTGGGCAATTATAGAGAAGCCTCGCTCACGAGACGAACTCGACGATGAGACGGGCAAGCTCCGCGGATTGCTGCAAAGGCACGTTGTGCCCGCAAGGGAGCCATTCCACCCTGACCTCGGGATGCACGTCCTCGAGTCTTTGGACTCCCTTCCGCATGGCGTCCCGGATCTCTTCGCCCTGGGGCACGGGGTCCGGGCGAGACCCCACGACCAGCAAGACCGGGCAGGAGATCCCGCCGTAGTCGCCTCCCAGGTTGGAGATCACCGCGTCGTACTCCTCCATCACGCGCCTGAGCTCCTCGAACGACAGCCTGGAGCCGAGCCGCATTACCTTCGTAGCCCACATCGCGAACCGGGTGAAGGGCCTGCGCATCCCGCCCTCCATCATCTCCCAGTCCGGCCCCGGGAGGTCGACCGGCAGCCCCCCGTCTACACCGACGACCCCGGCGCAGCCCGGGTGCGACGCCGCGTGTTCGACTGCGATCACCGCGCCTAGCGAGTGGCCGACGAGGACCGTGTCTTCGAGCATCAACTCGTCCAGTACCACCGCCAGGTCCGCGTTGAATGCAGCCCGCGAATAGTCGTCCGAGACGTCCGACG
>Ga0126313_10000669_pt1 | contig 16625 bp, 13 predicted proteins | sample Plot105A_FD_89954 | JGI IMG/M metagenome (GOLD analysis project Ga0126313, IMG submission 89954) | Serpentine soil microbial communities from UC McLaughlin Reserve, CA, USA - Plot105A | ecosystem: Environmental > Terrestrial > Soil > Grasslands | place: USA: UC McLaughlin Reserve, Lake County...
TCCGGGTCGACCACCGCGCCGGCGTCGTTCCAGCGCTCCTCCGGGATGCCCTGGTCGCGCGCCCAGTCCTGCCAGCTCCCGTAGCCCGTCGGCGGGTCCTGCAGCCGGTAGCCGAGCGCGTCGGCCCAGAACCGCGCCAGCCGGTCCGGGTCGGCGCAGTCGAACACCACCTGGACGCCGGTCGCCATCGCTGAACCTCCCCGCTCGTGGCCGCTTGACGCCGGCGACGTTACCGCGGCGCCGCGACACGGGCCGGCGCCCGCCCGGCGTCGGCGGTCAGAACCGTCCGGCGCGGCGGAGGCGGCGGGGGCGGCCGTCGGGGTCCACCAGGGCCCGGTAGACCGGTCCGGCCCACCAGGCCGCCCACGGCTGCACCCGGCCGGGGTCGTGCTCGCGAGCCTGGCCCGGCGGCCGGCCCGCCAGGCCCCGGCCGGCGTGCTCGCGGTGCCAGGCGTCCAGGGCGGCGGCCGCCTGCCGCCAGGCGGCGAAGCCCTCGACGGGGTCGACCAGGTCGCCGTCCTCGCCCGGCCCGCGGCCGAGGTGCTCGCGCCACAGCCGCAGCCGCAGCTCGCGGGCGAACACCCGGGCGCCGTCCCCCAGGCCGGCGGGGTCGCGCGGCTCCCGCAGGTCCGCGGTGGGATCGAGCACCGCGGCGGACAGCTCGGCGTCGTGGGTCCAGGAGCGCCGGTTCAGGTTGTCGGAGCCGACCGCCGCCCACACGTCGTCGATCACGCACACCTTGGCGTGGACGTAGATCGGCGTGCCCTGCTCGTTCTCCAGGTCGTACACGGCGACCCGCTCGCCGCCGGCCGCCTGCACCAGGTCGAGGGCGGCCTGCTGGCCGATGCGGTTCGGGGGGCCGGTCAGGCGCCCGTCCTGGTCGGGATAGCGCGGCACGACGGCGAGCAGCCGCAGCTCGGGCGACCGGCGCAGCGCCTCGCCCAGCGCCTGCGCGATCTCCGCCGACCACAGGTACTGGTCCTCCAGGTAGACCAGGCGCCTGGCACGCCACAGCGCCTTGCGGTAGGCGCGGGCGATGCTGCGCTCGCCGGCCGGCGCGAACGGCAGCCGCGGCCGCTTCGCGGGGTAGGTGCGCAGCACCTGCACGGCATGGGGGCCGGCCGGGCCGGGGTCGCGGAGCGTCCCGGGCAGCGGGCTCGGGTGCCTCGGCTGGCCGACCCGCCTGGTCAGCCGGGCCCGCCAGGGGTTGCGGTGGTCGAGCGGGGTGGGGTCCTCCCACCGCTCCCGGAACGTCACCCACAGGTCGCCGACCGCCGGGCCGCGGACCTCCAGCTGCACGTCGTGCCACGGCGGCCGCGGGCCGTAGCGCCGGTCGAGCGGCACCGGCTGCGGGTCGCCGAGGTGGCGCTCGTCGTCCCGCCGGCCGTGGGACAGGTCGATGCCGCCGAGGAAGGCGACGTCCTCGTCCTCCCGGCCCGGGTGGCGGACCAGGACCAGCTTCTGGTGCTGGCTGCCTGGGCCCCTGACGCGCTCGTCCAGCAGCACCTCCCCGCCGGCCTCGTTCACCACCTGCCCGAGGTGGAGGTTCTCCTCCTCGTTGAAGTGGGCGCGGCTCGGGTGGGAGCGCCACAGCAGGACGCGGACGTCCACGCCCCGCCTGGCCAGGTCGCCGAGCACCTTGCCCAGCTCGGTGCCCGGCCCGTCGAGGCGCTGGTCGGCGTCGCCCCGCCAGTCGCTGATGGCGACGACGTCGCCGGCCCGCAGCGGCCGCAGCGCCGCCAGCAGGCGCCGGTAGTACTCGGCCCCGTGCACCAGCACCTCGGCCCGGTTGCCCTCGGTCCAGGCGCGGCCGTCGCCGCGGCGACGGTCAATGCCGGTAGCGGGGTTGCCGCGCTCCCAGTCGCTCAGGAACCAGTCGTCGACCCGCGCCATGCACCACCTCCTCGTCGCACGCCGGCGGGCGGCGGGCTAGCCGCCAGCCCAGAGGCTTCCCGTCCAGTGCCGGTCGTAGACTGGGCGCTCCGCCACCGTGCCACCAAGGAGCCCGTCCAGCGTGCGACACCGCCAGGTCGGCAGCGGCGACCTCCACGCCAGCGAGGTCGGCTTCCCGGTGTGGGACCTGGTCGCCGGGCCACGGGCCCGGTCGGACGAGGAGGCCGCCGGGCTGCTCGGGGCCGCGCTGGACCTGGGCGTCACCTGGTTCGGCGCCACCGACCACGACGACGGCGGCCGGGCCGAGCGGCTGCTCGGCGCCGCGGTGCGCGGCCGCCGCGACGAGGTCACGGTGGCCACCACCTTCGGCTACGACACCGCCCGCCGGCTGTTCGAGCCGGCGCCGCGGGAGGGGGCCGGTGCCGCGTTGCGGCACGACTGGTCGCCGGGGTTCGCCGGTCGGGCGCTCGACGCCTCGCTGCGGCGGCTGCGGCTGGAGCCGATCGACCTGTGGCAGCTGCAGCATCCCGGCATGGACGCCATCGAGTCCGACGAGCTGTTCTCGTTCCTGGCCGACCAGGTCCGCAAGGGCAAGGTCCGCCACGTCGGGGTGGTGCTCGGCCCGGGGGTCGGCTGGGCCGACGAGGGGATCGCGGCGCTGCGCGTGCGAGGGGTGGCCGCCGTCGAGACCGTCTACAACGTCGCCGAGCAGGACCCGGGCCGCGAGCTGGCGTCGGTGGCGGCCGGGGAGGGCGCCGGGCTGCTGGTGCGGGACCCGCTCGCGCCGCGCCTGACGGCCGCCGGCAGGGCCAGGCTCGAGCTCCTGGCGCGCGACCGCGACCAGTCCCTGGACCAGGCGCTGCTCCGCTTCGCGCTGGCCGACCCGGCGGTCGCCACGGTCCTGCCGCCGGCGACCGACGCGTCCCACCTGGCCGAGCTCGCCGCCGCGGCGGACCTGCCCCCGCCGACCGCCGAGGACCTGGACCGCATCGCCGAGCTGTACGAGGCCCGCTTCGGCCTGGCCCCGGAGGACCGCCGGCCGGCGGCCGCGGAGCCGGGGGCGACCCAGTGACCGACGGCAGCGCGGCGCTGTTCGAGCGCGCCAGGGCGCGGATGCCCGGCGGGGTCAGCTCGCCGGTGCGTGCCTTCGGCGCGGTCGGCGGCACGCCGCGGTTCCTCGCCAGGGGGCAGGGGCCCCACGTCTGGGACGTCGACGGCAACCGCTACGTCGACCTCGTGTGCTCCTGGGGGCCGCTGATCGCCGGGCACGCCCACCCGACGGTGGTCGAGGCGGTGCGGGCGGCGGCCGCCAGGGGCACCTCGTTCGGCGCCCCCACCGAGGCCGAGGTCGAGCTTGCGGAGACGGTGGCCCGTCGCGTGCCGGCGGTCGAGATGCTCCGGCTGGTCAGCTCCGGCACCGAGGCCACGATGAGCGCCGTCCGGCTCGCCAGGGCGGCCACCGGCCGGACGAAGCTCGTCAAGTTCGCCGGCTGCTACCACGGCCACGCCGACGGGCTGCTGGCGGCCGCCGGGTCCGGCGTGGCAACGCTCGGCCTGCCGGACTCGCCGGGCGTGACCGGGGCGCAGGCCGCCGACACGATCGTGCTCCCCTACAACGACCGGCGGGCGCTGGCGGCCGCCCTCGACGCCGCCGGCGGGCAGGTCGCCGCGGTCCTGGTCGAGCCGGTCGCCGCCAACATGGGCGTGGTCCCGCCCGCGCCGGGGTTCCTGGAGGCGCTTCGGGCGGAGACCCGACGCGTCGGCGCGCTGCTGGTGCTGGACGAGGTCATCACCGGCTTCCGGCTGCACCCGGGCGGCGCCACCGGCCTGTGGTCGCTGGAGCCGGACCTGCTGACCTTCGGGAAGGTCCTCGGCGGCGGCCTGCCGGCGGCGGCCTACGGCGGCCGCGCCGAGCTGATGCGCCTGGTCGCCCCCGAAGGGCCCGTCTACCAGGCGGGCACGCTGTCGGGGAACCCGCTGGCCACCGCCGCGGGCCTGGCGACCCTGTCCCTGCTGGACGCCGACGCCTACCGGCGGCTGGACGGCCTGGCCGACCAGCTCTGCGCCGGCCTGCGGGCCGCCTTCGACAAGGCCGGCGTCGCGGCCACGGTGCAGCGGGCCGGCAACCTGTTCAGCGTGTTCATGACGGCCGAGCCGGTCGGCGACTACGACGGCGCCCGCCGCCAGGACAGCGCCGCCTACGCCCGCTTCTTCCACGCCATGCTGGCGCGCGGGGTGTACCTGCCGCCCAGCGCCTTCGAGGCCTGGTTCGTCTCCCTCGCCCACGGACCCGAGGAGGTCGAGGCCGTGCTGGCCGCCGCCGCCGAGGCGGCCGCCGCCGCCGGCCCTCAGCGCTCGGACGAGTAGCCGACGTGGACGTGGTTCTGGTGGTCCTCGTTGGTGAAGTAGGGGCCGTGGCCAAGGTCCCAGGGGGAGCCGACCTCGGCGGGTCGCAGGGGTCCCTGGACGCCGTCCAGCCACACCACCAGCGCCCGGGCGGCCGGGCTGGCGGGCGAGACCGGCTGGCCGTCGACGCGGTCGATGTCCACCGCCCGCCAGACGGTGTGGTTGGAGACCCGGGTGGTGCCCCTGACGTAGCGCGAGTGGCCGCTGCGCAGGCAGGAGATGCGGATGGCGTGGCGTTCGGCCAGCACCGCCAGCAGCGACTGCACCCGCAGGTCCAGCCGCCCCGAGGCCAGGTCGGGGCCGGGCCGGCAGCCGTGGGCGGCGGTGGTGGTGATGCGGGGGTTGCGGGTCAGCGCGACCACGAACGGGTCGGAGGCGGGGGCGGGCGGCGGCGCCGGCCCGGCGGCGGTGTAGCGCTGGGCGAGGGTGACGACCTCGTGGACGTACCAGCAGGCGTTGTTGTACCGCTTCAGGGCCTGGTGCAGCGCGGCCGAGCCCAGCACGTGCGGGCAGGGGTCACGGGCGACCGCCTCCGGCCGGCCGAGGCCGTGGCTGCAGAGCATGCGGGCGGCGGCGGGGATGGCGTGGCCGGGGTCGTAGACGTGGGCGGTGACGCCGTCGCCCCAGGTGTCCCAGGTGCTGGGGGGGCCGTTGCGCAGGTTGAACTGCATCGGCCCGGCGCAGCAGCCGAAGCTGTTGACGCCCGGCCGCACCCCGGGGGCGGAGGAGCGCCCGTGGTCGGACTCGACCTTGCCGATGCCGGCCAGCACCTGCCAGCTCAGCGCCCGGCAGGTCGAGGCGGCGTCGGCATAGATACCTAGATACCGGCGCGGGATGTCCGAGAGCGCGAACGAGCTGGCGCCGCGCTCGCCGCCGCCGCGCGGCTCGCGCGCCGGGCGCTCGGCGCCGCCGCCGCCGAGCGCCCGCACGATCGACTTGCCGACCGCCTTGGGCACCTCGGCCAGCGGGAAGCCCGGCGACGCGCGGCTGCTCAGCACCGCCAGGGCCAGCAGGGCGATCATCACGCCGGCCGCCCTGGCCTTGACCTCCCGGGTCACGACACCGCGGTCCAGCCGTCGCGGCCCTTGCGGACGGTGACGTAGGCGCTCGGCAGCTTGGCGCCACCCGCCGCCTCCGCGATGACCAGCACCCGGCGCTCGGTGGCGCTGACCCGCCGTTCCTGCAGGGCGCGCACCCGGTCCACCGCGACCCGCTGCCTGCCGGCGAACCAGGCGGCGGCCGCCTCGCCGGCGGCGGCGCCAGGGGCGCGCTTGGCGGCAGCTGGGGCCGCCGCCTCCGTCCGCCGCCCCGGCGGCGCCGCGTCGCGGGAGGCGGCGGCGTGCACGGCCGGCCGGCGGCCGGCGGCCGGCCGGTCGGTGTGGTCGTAGAGCGTGCCCACCCAGGTGACGAGCACCACCGCGATCGCGGCGGCGGCGAGCGCCCGACGGCCGAGCGGGGTCGCCGCGACCCGCATCGGCAGGGCGAGCACCATGGCGGCCAGCCGGGCGCCGTCGCCGCCGGGCGCCACGACGGCCGGGCGCGACGGCCGGACGAAGGTGGACTCGGCGTTCATGACATCAACTCCCCGGGATGGGCGCGGGGCCGGGCCGGCCGTCGCGCCCGCGGCGGGCGACCCGCCGTCCGATCAGCACCGCCACCACCACGGGCACCGTCGAGCCGGCCAGCAGCACGCCGACGAACTCGTCGGCGGCGTGGACCGCGTCGGCGGTGCGCATGATGGCGAACGACAGCACCGAGGCCAGCGCCAGCACGGCCACCGAGGCCAGCAGCGGCGCCAGCCAGTACCGGATCAGCGCGCCCCGCTGCCGGCGTCCGGCCGCCCCGAACGGCAGGACGAACAGCCCGGCGAGGCACAGCACGAACAGCATCGTCTGGGCGCAGGCCGCCACCATGGCCAGCAGGCCGAGGGCGACCGCGAACGGGAGCACGTAGCCCAGCGCCGAGGTCGCGATGAAGGCGCGCTCCGGGCCGTGGCGACCCACCGCCCAGTCGTTGACGGCCGAGACGTTCTTGCGCAGGCCGTCGAGCACGCCCGGCTTCTTGCCGGGAGGGGCCAAGGCCAGCACCGGCGTGCCGGTCTGGATGCGGGAGAGGGGGTGGGCGACGAAGGAGCTCCAGTAGCGGGTCAGCAGCCGCCGCTGGGCGACCGCGGCGCCCTCGGCGGCGCCGCCCGGCGCGACCCGCTCGACCACCCCGAGCATGGCGTTGGGGACCAGCACGCCCGGGCGGGCGGCGGCGTCGACCGTGCTGTGGGGACGGGTGACCGCCAGCGTCGCCACCAGCAGCAGCAGCACCGCCACGACGCAGCTGCGCCTCGCCGGCCGGACCATCGCCCCGTACAGCACGAGCCCGACCACGGCCACCTTGGTGGCCGCCTCCAGGGCGGGGCCGTTGGCCAGGCGGAACCCGCGGACCGCGTCGGCGACGCCGCTGCCGACCAGGAAGTCGAACAGGCTGAGGCGAAGCACGTCCCGCTGCCGCTCGATGGACGCCCTGGCCAGCCAGGCGGTGGCGCCGACCGTGACGCGCGCGTAGGCGTTGAGCACGCCGCGGCCCTCGACCGTCACCTGCTCGCGCTGGTAGTCCCAGGGCCGGGAGGCCGCGCCGGCGGCGGCGTCGGGCTGGCGCGGGTTGGCGATCACCACCACGGCGAGCAGCACGAACGCGACCGCGAGGTAGCGGAACACGAGCGTGCGGAAGCGCACCGGGCCGCGGTCGCGCGGCTCGGCTGGCAGGATGCGGGTGGCACGGTCGGCAAGGCCGACCCGGCTGCCCACGGCGGTCCTGTCCACGGCTTCCCCTTCACGTGAACTGCCCGTAGCCGAGTCGAACAAATGTTCGATCCAAACGTATGTTCCCCCCTTTCGGCCGGGTCGTCAAGTCGGGTTTCCGCAGGCTGGCGTATCCGCCTTGCTCCACTCACTGGAGTGAAGGGGATAGGGCGGGAGGCGTCTAGCGGCGGCCGGCCTCGCGCCGCGGCGCCGCCCCCTCGGGCCCCGGGTCGATGCCGCTGTGGACCAGCTGCCGGTACGGCAGCGGCGGCGTCACCACCGCCTCCTCGAGCAGCCGGTAGAACAGCAGCCCCCGGTGGGTGGCGGCGCGCCGGTTGAAGCGGAAGGTGAACTCGTCCAGGTACCAGTCGAGCTGGTCGTGGGAGGCCGCCCCCTGGTGGGTGCCGAGCAGCCAGGCCTCCAGCCGCTCGCGCACGACCGGCAGGTGGGCCGGCGGGCCGGGTTCCAGCGCATAGCCGAGGCGCGCCACCGCCTCGGCGACCACCGCCCGCTCGGCGCGGACCCGGGCGCCGGGCTCGACGGCCCTGGTCACGAAGCCGGCCACCGCCGCCGTGGCACCGGAGCCGAGGCGCTGCATGCGCACGCGCCCGGCCTGCTCGCCGCGGTCCTCGACGGCGATGGCGGCGATCGCGGCGCTCGGCCCGCCCCGGGCGGCGGGACGGCCGCGCAGCAGCACCGTGCCGACCTCGGCGACGTCCTCCAGGCGCGGCCGGCCGGAGCGCACCATCGCCCGCCGCAGCCGGTGCAGCATGGTCCAGGCCGTCTCGTAGCTGCCGAGGTCGAGCTGGCGCGCCAGCCGCCGGGCGGAGACGCCCTGCTCGGCGGTGGCAACGTGCCAGCAGGCCGCGAACCACTGCCGCAGCGGCGTGCGGGTGCCCTGGAACAGCGTTCCGGCCGTCACCGAGGTCTGGTGGCCGCAGGCGCGGCACACCAGCCGCCGGCGCGAGCCGCGCCACGGCGGCCCCGCCGCGCCACAGCCCGGGCACTCGAACCCGTGCGGCCAGCTGAGCGCCTCCAGGTAGCGCACGCAGGCCTCCTCGTCGGGGAAGAAGGCCAGGAACTGCCGCCAGTCGGCGGGGTAGTCGCGCCCCGGCTGCGGACGGTCCGGGGCGGCTGGCGGATCCATCCGGTCAGCGGCCGATCAGAAGCCGCCGACGTGGGTGGGCGGCCAGACCGTGAGGACGGCCCGGCCGACGAGCGCCGACCTGGGCACCTGGCCGAACACCCGGGAGTCTGCCGAGTCCTCCCGGTTGTCGCCCATCACCCAGTAGTGGCCCGGTTTCACCCGTACCGGCCCGAACTCGGAGGTGAACCCGTTCCCGGCGAGGTACGGCTCGACGACCCTGCGGCCGTTGCGCAACAGGTGGCCGTCCTTGCCCTGGACTCGGTCGCCCGGCAGCCCGACCACCCGCTTGATTAGGTCCTCGCTGCCCGGCGGGGTACCGCCGAGCCCCTGCGCCACCGCGCGGCGGAGGAAGGACAGCGGCCCGCCCCGCTCGACGCCGCCGTCGCCGGTGGGGCGCAGGAACACCACCACGTCCCCGCGGGTCGGCTCGCCGACCCGGTAGGCCAGGCGGTTGACCACGACCCGGTCGCCGACGTCGAGGGTCGGCTCCATCGACCGCGAGGGGATGAAGAACGCCTGGATCAGGAAGCCCTTGACCAGCACGGTGAGCAGCAGGGCGGCGAGCAGCAGGAACGGCAGCTCGCCGAGGAAGCGGCGGCGGGCCCGACGCCCCTGGATGCGGCGGCCGTGGTACCGCTGCACGCGGCTCGGCTGGACGCGGACGGTCTGGGTCAGCGCCAGACCTCCCGGGACCTCGTCATGCAGCCTCCATCGACCGGACCGGTTGGCCCCTTGAAACGGTCCCCCAGGCTAACCCTCCTGGCCGTACGGATACCACCACGGCTTGCGGTTCGCGCGGCCGTCAAGGTGGACATGCTTGGTCTCCCGGAACGACTCCAGGCCCTCGGGGCCCAGCTCGCGGGCGTTGCCGGACAGCTTCATGCCGCCGAACGGCCCGGCGTCGTTGTCGGTGAGCGGGTCGTTGAACCATACCGTGCCGGCCTGCAGCTCCTCCATGCAGCGCAGCACGTGGTCCAGCCGCCGGGTGTAGACGTTGGCGCCGAGCCCGTAGGGCAGGGCGTTGGCCCGGCCGATGGCCTCGTCCAGCGAGCCGACCCGCTGCACCGGCGCGACCGGCCCGAAGGTCTCGGTGCGCAGCAGCTCCATCGAGTCGTCGACGTCCACCACCACGGTGGGGGCGAGGAACCAGCCGCGCTCGAAGCCGCCGTGGTCGCCGCCGGCCAGCACCCGTGCGCCGGCCTGCCTGGCCTGGTCCAGCTGCCGCTCGACCTTGGCCCGCTGCACCTCGGCCACCATCGGGCCCACGTCGGTGGTGGCGGCCAGCGGGTCGCCGAGCCGCAGCCGCCCGGTCTCCTCGACCAGCCGGTCGACGAACTCCTCGAACACCGGCTCCAGGACGTAGAAGCGCTCGGCGGAGGTGCAGACCTGGCCGGCGTTGAGGTAGGCCGCCCAGGCGGCGCCCGGCGCGGCGACCTCGAGGTCGACGTCGTCGCAGACGATGAAGGCGTCCTTGCCGCCGAGCTCCAGGTGGTTCCGCTTGACCTGCTCGGCGCAGAGCGCGCCGATCCGCTGCCCCGTGGCCACCGAGCCGGTGAAGGCGACCATGTCGGTGCCGGGGTGGACCACCAGCGCCTCGCCCACCTCCGCGCCACCCGCGACGAGGTTGACCACCCCGCCGGGGAAGCCGGCGAACGCCTCGGCCAGCCGCAGGGTCGACAGCGGCGTGTAGGGCGACGGCTTGACGACCACGGTGTTGCCGGCGGCCAGGGCGGGCGCGAGCTTCCACGCCAGCAGCAGCAGCGGGTAGTTCCACGGCACGATCGCGGCGACCACCCCGACCGGCTCCTTGAGCACCAGCGCCAGCTGCCCCTCCTCGATCGAGGGGATGACCCGCCCGCGCTCGTGGCGGCCGAGCTCGGCGTAGTAGGCGAAGGCGTTGGCGGTCCAGCCGACCTCGTCGGTGTTCTCGACCAGCGGCTTGCCGCCCTCCAGGGTCATCAGGCGGCCCAGCTCGTCGGTGTGGTCCCGCAGCCACGCGGCGACCCCGTGGAGCAGCTCGCCCCGCTCGCCGGCCGGCGTCCGCCGCCATCCCGGCAGCGCCGCCCTGGCCGCCGCCACGGCGGCGTCGACCTGCTCCGACGTGGCGGAGGGCACCTCGGCGAGCGGCTCCTCGGTGGCCGGGTTGCGGACCACCTCGACGGCGCCGCGGCCGGGGAGGTCGGCCCCGGCGAGCCACATCGCGGTTCTCACCCGCGGAAGGATACGTCAAGCAGGCGGGCCGCCCTGGCCGGCGGTGGCCAGGGCGTGGTCCAGGATGTCCAGGCCCTCGTCGAGGAGGCGGTCCTCCATGACCAGCGGCGCCAGGATGCGGACCACGTTGTCGTGGATGCCGGCCTTGAGGGTCAGCAGCCCCTGCCTGGCGCTCTCGGCCACCACCCGGGTGGTGGCCTCCCTGGCCGGCTCCTTGGTGACCGGGTCGGTGACCAGCTCGAGGGCCATCATCGCGCCGAGGCCCCGCACCTCGCCCACGATCCGGTGCCGCTCGCCCAGCTCGCGCAGGCGCCGGCCGAGCGTCTCGCCCATCCGCCTGGCGCGGTCGAGCAGGTCTCCGTGCTCGAACAGCTCGATGGTGGCCAGCGCGGCGGTGCAGGCCAGCGGGTTGCCGCCGAAGGTGCCGCCCAGCCCGCCCTGGCCGGGGGCGTCCATCAGCTCGGCGCGGCCGGTCACCGCCGCCAGCGGCAGGCCGGCCGCCAGCGACTTCGCCGACAGGGTGAAGTCGGGCTCCACGCCCGGGTGCTGCTCGGTGGCGTAGAGGGTGCCGGTGCGGCCGAACCCCGACTGGACCTCGTCGGCGACGAACGGGATGTCCAGCCGCCGGCACATGTCGGCGATCCGCTCCAGCCAGCCGGGCGGCGGGGCGATGAAGCCGCCCTCACCCTGGACCGGCTCCACGATCAGGCACGCCACGTTCTGCGGCCCGATGTGGACCTTGATCTCCTCCTCGGCGTAGTCGGCGCAGGCGATGCCGCAGTCCGGGTAGGTCAGGTGGAACGGGCAGCGGTAGCAGTACGGGTAGGGGACGCGGTAGACCTCGCTGGGGAACGGCTGGTAGCCCTGCTTGTAGGGGCTGACCTTGCCGGTCATCGCCAGCGCCAGCAGCGTGCGGCCGTGGAAGGCGTTGTCGAACACCACCACGCCCTGGCGGCCGGTGGCGGCGCGGGCGATCTTGACCACGTTCTCGGTCGCCTCGGCGCCGGAGTTCACCAGGAACGTGCGCTTGTCGTGGTCCCCGGGGGTGATCCGGTTGAGCGCCTCGGCCACGGCCACGTACGGCTCGTTCATCAGCGCGTGCTGGCAGGTGTGGAGGTAGCGCTCGACCTGCTCCTTGACCGCCTGCACCACCGACGGCGGCGTGTGCCCGGCGTTGAGGACCCCGAGGCCGCCGGTGAAGTCGATGAAGCGGTTGCCGTCCACGTCCTCGATCACCGCGCCGTGCGCCGCGGCCGCGTAGACCGGGGTCATGGTGCCGACGCCCCTGGGCACCGCGCGGCGGCGGCGCTCCTCCAGCGCCCGGCTCGCCGGCCCGGGCACCTCGCCGACCAGCTTGCGCTCCTGGGGCATGCTCATGCGGGACTCCTCTCCCGGGCGACGGTGGCGCCGGTGACGGCCTCCCTGGTGACCAGGACCACCTCCATGCGGCGGCGGGCCAGCTCGGCGAGGTACGGCTCGGGCGGGACGGCGTCCTCCGGGGCGAACACGCCCGACCGGTCGATCACCTTGTGCCCCAGGAACTGCGCCACGACGCTCGGGGGCACCCCGGTGTCCAGCTGGCCGGCGCCCGCCTGCCACTCCGGGTGGGGCCGGACCACGCACTCGGCCAGGACCTCGACGCGAGGAGCGAGGGCCGGGTCCCCCGAACGCCCGGCCCGTCGCCCTCGCACCCGGACCCAGACCGCCTCGGCGTCGGCCGGGGCCGCATCGGGTCCGGGGGTCGTGGAGGTCGTGGTGATGCCGTGGACCAGCAGCTCGCGCGGGACCACGCGGCCGCCGGGCAGGTCGACCGGGTCGGTGCCGGCCAGGCCGAGGCCGACCAGCAGCGCCATCCGGTCCATGAAGCCGGCGGGGAAGCCGACCTTGAACGACACCGAGCGGACCCCGCGGTCGGCGAAGTGCAGCGGCAGCGTGGCCACCTCCGAGTGCAGCGTGTGGCCCACCCGGACCCGGCCCACCGGCGGCGGGAACTCCAGCTCCTCCGGCTCGCTCATGGCCGGGACCTCGAGGAAGCGGCCGTCCCGGAAGGTCATCGCCGGCTCCGCGAACTCGTCCAGCAGGGTGTCGATCGCGTAGGGGACGGGCAGGGGAGCGGCCGACGGCGCGGCGTCGGCGATGCCGAGGCGGACCTGGACCTCCTCGACCGCCTCGAGGCCGCGGGCGGCCAGCGCCGCCATCACGTTGGTGGTGCCGGGGCTGGCGCCCATGCCGACCACCGCGGTCGCCCCGGCCTCCACGAAGCGGTCGTGGAGGGCGAGCTGGCGCCGGGTGGTGTGGAACAGGCCGCCGAGGTCGACGTAGTGGGTGCCGGTGTCGGCGCAGGCCTCCATCACCGCCAGGTTGGTCGCGTGGACGACGCAGTTGCAGACCACGTCGGCGGTCTCGAACGCCCGCCGCAGCGCGTCGCCGTCGCCGGCGTCCAGCGCCATCCCCTGCACCCGTGCGGTGCCGTTGCTGCCGGAGCGCGCCGCCGCCCAGCCGGCCGCCTCCAGCGCCCTGGCGCCGTCGAGGTCGGCCACCACGACCTCGTCGACCCCCGGCGACTCGGTCAGGTCGCGCAACGTCCAGCGTCCCATGGCGCCGGCCCCGCCGACCACGACCACCCGCATCCGACCCTCCGGCTGCTCGTCGCGTACGCCGCCGAGGCTTTCAGCAGCCCGCCGTGTGAGGGTAGTGCCCTCGCGTCCATCGTCCGGGTAGGCTGTTGTACGAATCGGCGCACAAGGGGGGTCCGTGGCCACGACCGTAGCCGACCTGCTGGCCATCGACGACCTGGCGCTGACCCTGGTCGCGGGCGGGCAGGGCTGCCGCCAGCCGATCCGCTGGGCCCACGTCTCGGAGCTGAAGGACCCGACGCGCTTCCTGCGCGGTGGCGAGGTGCTGCTCACCACCGGCCTCGGCATGCGCGGCGGCCCCGCGGTCCAGGCCCGCTACGTCGAGCGGCTCGCCGAGGCCAGGCTGGCCGCGCTCGGGCTCGGCCTCGGGTTCGCCTTCAGGACCACCCCGCCGGCCGTCGCCGACGCCGCCGACCGGGCGGGCTTCCCCGTGTTCGAGGTCCCCTTCGAGGTGCCGTTCATCGCCATCACCGAGGCGCTGTTCTCCCGGCTGGTCAACGAGCAGTTCGTGCTGCTGCAGCGGGCGGGCACGGTGCAGCAGACGCTGTCGCGGCTGCTGCTGGAGGGCGCCGGCCTGGACGCGCTGCTCGGCGCCTACGCGCGCATGACCGGCACCAGGGCGCTGCTGTTCGACCTGCACGGGGAGGTGGTGGCGGCGGCGCCGGGGGCGGGGGCGGCGCTGCGGCCGCGCGCCCTCTGGGCCGAGATCCAGGCGCTGCGTCCCGAGGCCAACGAGTTCTCGATGAGCCTGTCGGACGAGGGCGGCAGCCGCTCGCTGCTGCCGATCGTGGTCGGCGGCAGCCCCGCCGGCTTCCTCGTCCTCCACCGCGGGGAGCGGCCGGAGCCGTTCCACCAGGTGGTCGTCCACCACCTGGCCACCGCGATCGCCCTGGAGCTGGCCAAGGACCAGGCGGTGGCGCGCACCGAGCGGCGCCTGGTCGGCGACTTCCTCGACGCCCTGCTGGAGGGGGAGCTGTCGGGCGAGGAGACCAGGCGGCGGCTGCGCTTCCTCGGCCTGGGCCAGTCGCCCGCGGTCGCCGTGCTGGTGGCGCACGCCACGGAGGCCCCCGGGCGGGCCCTCGCCCCCGGCGGTGCCACCGAGGCGCTCCGGCGGCTGGTGGAGGACCGCCTGTCCCGCAAGCCGGCTCCCTACGTCGCCAGCGTCCACGAGGACCAGGTGGTGGCGCTGTTCGAGGCCGGCGACCCGGCCGCCGCCCGCGACACCGCCGAGGCGGTCGCCGAGGGGGTGGCGGCCAAGGGGGTCGTGGCCCGGTTCGGGCTCGGCACGCCGGCGTCGGACCCGCGGGCGCTGCGCCGCACCTACCAGGAGGCCCGCTTCGCGCTGGCGGCGGCCGCCACGGCCGAGGCCCCGCCCCGCCCGGAGGGGTCCGGGGAACCCCGAAGGGGTGCCCCGGTGGCCCCGGTGGGACGGGTGGCCAGCGTGGAGGACCTCGGCAGCCACCGGCTGCTGCTGGCCCTGCAGGAGGACGCCGCCCTGGAGGCGCTCTCCCGCGGCCTGCTCGCCCCCCTGCGCGCCTACGACCGGCGCCAGCACGGCGACCTGGTGGCCAGCCTGCGGACCTTCCTCGAGCACAACGGCAACTGGGAGGCGGCGGCCCGCGCCCTCGGCGTGCACCGGCACACGCTGCGCTACCGCATCCGCCGGGTCGCCGAGCTGACCGGCCGCGACCTGGAGTCGGCCGGCGACCGGGTGGAGTTCTGGCTCGCCCTCCAGGCCGCCGACGTCCTCGGTGGCCGCCGCGGCCGGCGGGCCTGACCTTCGCCGATCCGGCGCATCGGGCGGTCGACGGTTGCCGGTTCGTACATGGACGGCCCGGTTGTGGATGCTAGCGTCCAATCCTGCCGGTGTGATCGAATCCGCGGGCCGGCAGCCGGATGCGAGGAACAAAGCGTATGGCAGACACATCGGTGCAGCCAGCCAGCCGCCGAGCCCCGCCAGAGGACGACGGGCTGCCGGCGATCGAGCTGGTCGGCGTCGAGAAGACGTTCTCCTCGGCGGCCGGCGACGTCCGGGCCGTGGAGCACGTCAACCTCAGGATCGCCGAGGGCGAGTTCTTCTCGCTGCTCGGCCCCTCCGGCTGCGGCAAGACCACCACGCTGCGGATGGTGGCGGGCTTCGAGGAGCCGACCAGCGGCCAGATCCTGCTCCACGGCCGCGACATGGTCGGCGTCCCGCCCTACCGGCGTGACGTCAACATGGTCTTCCAGCAGTACGCCCTGTTCCCCCACATGGACGTCTTCGAGAACGTCGCCTTCGGCCTGCGCCGCAAGAAGGTCGCCAAGGACGAGATCAAGCGCCGCGTCACCGAGACCCTGCACCTGGTCGAGCTGCAGGGCCGCGAGCAGCGCCGGCCACGGCAGCTCTCCGGCGGCCAGCAGCAGCGGGTGGCGCTGGCCAGGGCGCTGGTCAACCGGCCGCGGGCGCTGCTGCTGGACGAGCCGCTCGGCGCCCTCGACCTCAAGCTGCGCCAGGCGATGCAGCTCGAGCTGAAACGGATCCAGCGCGAGGTCGGTATCACGTTCGTGTACGTGACCCACGACCAGGAGGAGGCGCTGACGATGTCCGACCGGCTGGTGGTGATGAACGCCGGCCGGATCGAGCAGCTCGGCAGCCCCCGTGAGCTGTACGAGCACCCGGCCACCCGCTTCGTGGCCAACTTCATCGGGACCTCCAACATCATCACCGGGCGGCTGGACCGCAGGGGCGACGCCTGGACGCTCAGCGGCCTGGGCCCGGAGGAGCGGGTGCTCGTCGACCACGCCGAGGGGCTCCAGCCGGGGCAGGAGGCCGAGATCGCCGTCCGCCCCGAGAAGGTGGTGCTGCGGGCCGAGACCGACCCGCCGCCGCCCGATCGCTGCGCGCTGCGCGCCAAGGTCACCGAGGTCGTCTACCTGGGGACCTCGACGCAGTATCGTGTGGTCACCGACGCAGGACACAACATCGCCGTGTACCGGCAGAACGCGGCGTCCCCGCCGGGCGCCGACGTGCTCGTCGGCCAGGTGGGATGGCTGGAGTGGCCTCGGGAGCATTCCTACGTGCTCCACGGCGCCGCGACCGCCGAGGAAGGAGCAGAGCAGTGAGTGACCAGCAGCGACCCGTCGACCCCGCGCTGCTGCGCGGGATGACGATGCCGCGGATCAGCCGGCGTTCGGCCCTTCGGGGGGCCGGGCTGCTCAGCGCCTCCGCGGTGCTGGCCGCCTGCGGCGTCCAGGGCAGCGACGAGGAGCAGCAGGCCCAGGCGCCCAGCTTCTGGGCGAGCCAGACCAAGGCCGGCACCCTCAACTTCGCCAACTGGCCGCTGTACATGGACACCGAGAAGGTCGGCGGCAAGACCGTGTACCCGTCGTTGCAGGCCTTCACCAAAGAGACCGGCATCAAGGTGAATTACAAAGAGGTGATTCAGGAGAACGACGCCTTCCTCGGCAAGATCAATCCCTCGCTCAAGGCCGGCCAGCCGACCGGCTGGGACCTGATCGTGATCACCAACGGCGGGTCGATCGAGAAGCTCATCCGCCAGA
>Ga0126313_10000671_pt1 | contig 16599 bp, 13 predicted proteins | sample Plot105A_FD_89954 | JGI IMG/M metagenome (GOLD analysis project Ga0126313, IMG submission 89954) | Serpentine soil microbial communities from UC McLaughlin Reserve, CA, USA - Plot105A | ecosystem: Environmental > Terrestrial > Soil > Grasslands | place: USA: UC McLaughlin Reserve, Lake County...
AGCGCATTCGGAGCCTGGAAGAGGAAGTACGTGGCCGCAGGCGCCGCAGGGAGGGCTCCGAGCGGCAGATAGCCCGTCTGGAAAGGGAACTGGAGAGAAAAGACAGCGAGTTGGCCCACCGCGACTATCTGCTGGAGCGTCGGGCGGAGCAGTTGGAGGCCGCCAGCCGAGAGGCCCGAGAGCTCGCCTCACGGAAGGATCTCGCCCTCCAGGATGCCCTGAGGCGCCTCGACGGGTTGGAGAGAGACCTGGAGGAGAGGGATAATGAGATCCTGACGCTCCGATCGAACGTCGAGTCGGTGCGTGGCGACCTGGACTCCGAGCGGGAGTCGCGCGGACGCCTCGCCGACCCCGCAAACAGGCTGCGCGCCGGCATCGACCTGTTCAACGAGTCGGGTCAGCGCCGCTCCATGAGCGCCCTTTCGAAGACGATGGGCCAGCCCGAAGTCCACGTAGAACTCGGTGCGGGAGACGAACCGCCAGTCCTGCTTACCTTTACCTGGCAGGGCGTCACCTGGCAGACCTACATCTCGGACCCGGGCCCCCATGTAGAGGAGCCCCGCGTGTACCTGAAGGGCGCGGGCGAGGACCTCTCCGGCGTAGAGCGCAAGCCCCCCAACGCCCGTATGGGGCCGGGAGAGAAAGTCATGCTCGGTTTGTAGCTGTCAGCGATCAGCAAAGACAGGCGCTGACCGCAAACAGCTAACGGCTGGCAGGATCACTTCTCCCGTTCGTCGTTCCTATCTTCTTCAGGGAGCTCGGTCTTCTCTTTGTCGCGGCCCAGCGTTTCTACGAAGTCGCTGATACCGGTGCCTAGTGAGCGGAAGAGGTTGACGATGCGGCGTGGACCAAGGACGAGGAAGACAAGCAAAATGAGCACTATTTCCAGGGGACCCACGGGCATTAGTAGCGTCCGGCTTCCATGAGGTATTTAAGACGGTTGAGGGAACGCTCCCCGTTGGTGCGGGCGAAGCGTTCGGCGCCGACGAAGCGGGCCGCGCGGTCAAGGAGCCGGCGCTTGAGGTGGAACTCGCCAGTGTATGAGACGAGGCAGCCTCCGGCGTCAGGCGAGACGTCGACCCGGCCCCCGCCTTCTATGGTGGAGGTGTATACCCAGCTTATGCTCTCGGGGGTCTGCTCCACTATCCGCACCCCGGGCTCTATTTTGCCGACGGGGCTGTCGAGGGTCAGGCTGTATTCGTCCTCCCCGAGGCGTTTGACGTTATCTACGCCGACCATCCACTCTCTGGCGTTGCGGAAGTCCGATACATAGGCGGATACCCTGTCAGGCGGTGCTGCAACCTGCTGCTCGATGCGTACGCTGCCGCCGTGCCCTGGCTTTACCCCCAACCCAGTTCCTCCAGCCGCTCCTCGCCGAAGCCAAAATAGTGCGCGATCTCGTGCACGACCGTGATCCTGACCTGCTCTTCCAGCTCATCGGCCCGGAAATCCCGCTCCAGCGGACCGCGGAAGATGGTGATCCTGTCGGGCAAGACACCGTAGTAGGCTTCTCCCCTCTCCGTCAAAGGCACGCCCTCGTACAACCCGTACAGGGTGTCGCCCGGACCGCCAGGTGCGGATGGGGCCGAGCGGCTGGGCCAATCCTCGACCATGATGGCCACGTTGTCCAGAAGCTTCGAAAGCTCGGGCGGCAGCCCCTCGAGCGCCTGCTCCACAAGCTGGTAGAAATCCAGGGTCGGCCTGTTCACAGGACCTATTGTACTTCAGCACCACGGCGTGATGCCGGCCCGGCACGCTAGAATAGGCGTTCGTAAGACATTCCGCGGGAGGTATGCGCTTGAGTTTTATATCCGGTTCTCGTCCAGGTCGGTGGGTGGTCTGGGTTTTCTACCGGGTCATCAACAAGCCTTTACCAGTGCCGCACGCGGCAGAGTGGATGATGATCCCAGAGCACTCCGTGGATCAGGTCCTGGAGACCGGCGCGCTCCGTAGCCTCTACCCGCAGGACGTTCTGGAGGCCGCCCGCCGCATGGACCGCCAGCGCCGTGAACACGACGAGCGCTACGCCGGGGATTCGTAAGAGACTGCTCCCTACTAATGCGCCTACGGACTCTCTATGGAGCGCTGGACTGGCAGCTACTGCGCTGAGACCGGCTGTCTGTTGCTTCAGGTATACTGCTCGACCTCCTCGATGATCTCGAGAATCTTATCCAACGTCGGGTTGACTATCTCCTCGTAGTTCCCACAAACGCTAACCCTGGTCGAGCTGGCTGGGTCGAGGGACAGTCCAACCCAGCTAGGCACGCCTCGCATGTCCTCCTCATAGAACCCGCTGCCGATGACGATGTCGGGCTCGAATGTCTCCACCATCCCACGCAACTCCTCAAGCTCAACGGTCTTCACCTCCACCTCGGGGCGGAGTATCCTGATGGCAGCCGCAAGCGCACCCCGGTAGGCGCGGAACGTATCCTCGAAGGTGATAATTATCTTGATCTCGAGTACTTTTTCCTCTCGTGGTAAGGGAGATCCCACACGTTCTCTATTCGGAGGACCCTACGGAAGTAGACCGGGGAGGTCGAGCCTGCCTTTACATCCCGGACACCGTCTGACCTCTTCCCCCCACGTCTGGCTCGTTTTCTCGTCGTCGTAGAAGACGAGCCCCCCCAACTGGTCCCCGTATCGCGAGACGCCGCAGCGTACTTTGTAGCCGCATGCGCACACGAACCCGTACGTCATACCGGGACTCCTTCCTCCTCCGTCGTCCAGTACGAGGCCCTGCCCCTCTTCACCGCCGTAGTGTCTCATGGGGACGCGAGGTGGCCGGGTAACGGGACGTGACATCTGACCCGTCTACCAGACCTTGGGAGCTTGTACCTTCCGCGCAACCGCAGGCTGGCCGGCACGGCACCTGCGCGGAGGCCGTACAACCACGGGCCACGAATCGTCTCCATCCCGGCGCCGGACACTAGCGGCGGTTCCCCTGCTTGGACCATCGCACTCTGCACCTTTCGAACCGACAACTGCCTCATTGCCAAAGCCTATCCCTGCGGCAACCGCCGCGAACGTGCCGAAAGGCCTATTTTTCGATGCCAATCGGGAACATCTCGGGTGCCGTGAATCATGGTCGCCGCATTACGAAGCACAGAGACGAAGCGGGGCGTGCTGATCCCGGGTGTATCTAGGGCACTCATCCTCATGGATGATGTTGTCAAGTTAAGGTAGAATGCCAGATCAAGTTCCTGAACGCTTCTAGCGTTCGCGTGGTGCAAGTGGAGTGCGAAGGCATAGGTGTTAAACCCGGCATCGTGAGATTACACACGAACCCTGAGGCGGCACGAACGTTAGCTGCCGCCGTGGTGCCAGGTGGCGACCTACCGTACCTCGAACAGCGTTGTTGACGGGGAGAGATCGCTGACGAACAACAGACGACTAGGGAACGTGCCAACCGACTTCCAGGCTTCGCGTGCCGTTGCCTGGCGTCGTCGAGCATAACGGTTGAAGAGCTTGTACGACGAGGATAGACAGCATCCCGCCAGATCGCGCGTCCCGCGCATCCTTATCTTAGAGGGCGACGCGTCGGAGGCTGAACTGATCGTCACTCGTTTGGCAGAGGATGGCATGCCTTGCGAGCTGGTCCACGTCAATTCCGCCGAAGCCCTTCGCACCTCACTCCAGGAAGGAGACATCGACGTAATCATCGCGGACCACGCTGTTCCCAGATTAAACGGGCTCGAAGAGGCGGGCGAGATCGGGCCGAATAGTACCCTGATTGTCACTTTCGGCGAGCAGGCTGAGATGGAGGCCGTAGATGACGCCTCTGACTTCCGCGCGTCGAAACGCGAGCCCGAAGAGTTCCTGCCCGCGGTCACTCGCGCCCTACGCGGGGCGACCGACGATTACCGGGCCATGTTCGAGTTCGACCGTGTCGGGAGGGTTCTGGCCGATCCTGGCACGGGCGCGATCCTGCGCGTAAACCCGAAGGTGTGCGGAATCACTGGCTACTCGGAGACTGAGCTGCTCGGCATGACCCTGGCCGACCTCACTCACCCGGAGGATGCTGCGGTCAGCAGCGAGCGCTTTCTCGCGTTTGCCCGCGACGAATCGTCGGGGTACTCGGTCGAGCAACGCTACGTCCGCAAAGGCGGAGAGGTTGTCTGGGTAAGCGTAGACGCCGCGCCTGCTAGAGACGGATCCGGCCCGGTGTGGGGTGTCGTGGCGACGATCAAGGATATTTCCGACGGCAAGAGGGCTGATGGTGAGACCGTCCGGTCGGCCTCCCTTGCGAGGTCGAGTCCCATCCCGATGGTCGAAACTTCCTCCGCGGGACAACCAACCTTCATCAACCCTGCGGCCCGCCGGCGGTTCCCGGATCTGGCTGCCATGGGGCCGCGCCATCCCATCCTCGCTGGCCTTGCTTCGGTGGCCACGGAGATCAAAGAGTCAGGCGGGCCGGTCACGAGCGAGGTGCCAGTCGAGGGTTTCCTCTTCGAGCGAATCGTGGTCCCTGGCGGCGACCTCTTGCGCATCTACGCCACTGATGTAACCGAGCGTCGCATGGCGGAAGAAGCCCTCAAGAGGAGCGAACAGCGGTTCCGGTCCCTCGTACGCTACGCGTCCGACATAATAATGATCCTCGATGCCGAGGGTGTGATCCTCTACGAGAGCCCCGCCGTCGAACGGGTTCTCGGTTTTCGGCCCGGAGAGAGGATCGGCATAAACGCATTCTCCCAGGTTCATCCTGACGATCTACCGATGATTAGGGAGAGGTTCGCGGCGCTTGTGGAACAGCCCGAACTACGTCTATCGGCCGAACTCCGTGCCAGGGACAATGAAGGCGGCTGGAGATTCTTCGAAGCTGTCGGCACCAACCTGCTAGAGGACCCCGTAATAAGGGGCGTCGTCGTGAACGCCCGGGACGTGACCGAGCGCCGCAGAGCCGAGGGCGCGTTGCGCGAGACCGAGGAGCGCTTCAGGTGGACCTTGGAGCAGGCTGCTGAGAACATCTTTGTCGTGGACCTGGAGAACAAACAAATCCTCGACGCCAACGCGACGCTGCAGCGTTCGCTCGGCTACACGCTCGAGGAGCTCAAGGGCATGACCCTCTACGACTTCGTCGCGCACGACCAGGAGACCATCGACCGGAACACGGAGCGTATCGTCGCGGAAGGCAGTGCCTTCGTCGGGGAGAGAAAGTACAAGCACAAAGACGGCTCATTGATCGACGTCGAGGTCAACGCGGGGGCGATCCCCTACGGTGATGGCCAGGCCGTATGTGTCGTCGCCCACGACATCACCGAGCGCAAGCGCACGGAGACGACCCTGCGTCAGAATCTGAGCGTGTTGCTTGCGCTGCGCGAGGCAGGACAGGTTCTTAGCACCACGCTCGAATCAGAGGAGATAGTTACAAGGTTACTGGAGATCATGCGCAGCGTGGCCGGCCTCACGGCGGCGGTAGTCACCCGCTACGACCGGAAAGGCGAGTTGCGCGTCTGGCAGTCCGCGGGCCTCGAGAACCTCTGGCCCAGGGTCCGTTACACGCGGGAAGCCGAGAGCGCGCGCCGCGCCGTGCTCGAGGGCGAGGAGCAACAGCTCTTCAAGCTGCGACGCCCCGGATTCGAGGACCAGCACCTCGCGGGGCTTTGCCTGCCGATCAGGGTCAGAAACCGCACGGTCGGTGTTTTGGAGGCCTACGGAAAGGAGTCGTTGGCGCACAACGAGATGCTGGAGATCATCAGCAGCCTGGCGAGCCAGGCTGCTGGCGCCCTCGAGAACGCCAGCCTGTACGAAGCGCTCGGCAACCGCGAAAGGGCACTGCAAGATCTCGTAAAGAGGTTGTTGGGGGGCCAGGAAGAAGAGAGGCGGCGCGTCGCCTACGAGGTGCACGACGGCCTGGCTCAGGTCGCCGTCGCCGCCCACCAGAACCTGCAAGCCTTTGCCAGACGTCATCCTCCCGAGTCCGAACAGGGTAGGAAGGAGCTGGATACGATCCTCAAGCAAGTCAGGGCCACCGTTTCGGATGCGCGCAGGGTCATAGCCAACCTGAGACCGACTGCTCTCGACGACCTGGGACTTGCCGCCGCAATCTCACTCGAGGTCGAGCACCTTAACGACGAGGGCTATTACGTCACCTACGATGAACGCCTCGGCGACGAGCGCCTGCCAAAGGAGATGGAGATCACGCTCTTCAGGGTCGCCCAGGAAGCGCTGACCAACGTACGCAAGCATGCCGGTACCCAGCAGGTTAGCATAGAATTGATCAGACGCAACGGTGAGATCTGCCTCGCGGTCCAGGACTTTGGAAGCGGGTTTGATCCCGCTGCGCTCGAAACACTCGGCGGTGGGCCTGGGGAGCGGGTCGGTTTTGCGGGGATGAGGGAGCGGGTAAACATGCTCGATGGAGAGTTCGAGATCCAGAGCCGCCAGGGTGAAGGTACCTTGATAGTGGCCACAATCCCTATGGAGAGGGCCACGTGATGAGTCATACCGGCGCTTTGGATGGATGCCAGCGGGATGGTCTCACCTTGGACATCGGCGGCGAGTGTTACCGGGGGTCCTCCGTCGGGGGTGAGCAGGAATATGGCCGAGGCCGGGATTACGCCTGAGCACAGACGCAGGCCGACGCGCCTGGCCATCGTGGACGACCATGAGTTGACCAGGCAGAGTCTCCAGAACATGCTCGCTGACGAGGACGATATCGAGATCGTCGGTGAGGCGGCAAACGGTAGGCAGGCGCTGTTGCTATGCTCGCGCTTGAGGCCCGACCTCATCCTCATGGACGTGCGTATGCCGGAGATGGACGGGCTGGTCGCAACCAGTGAAGTCAAGCAAAGATACCCTGAGACCAGCGTCATGATGTTGACCATGCATGAGAACCCTGACTACCTGCTCGAGGCGCTCAAAGCGGGGGCTGCCGGCTACGTGCTCAAGGATGCGCCGCAAGAAGAGATCATCGAGGCCGTACGACGCGTTTCCAACGGCGAGTCGCCAATGGATCCCGAACTTGCCGCCAGGCTTCTGCGCCGGCTCGCCAGTGAGGGGGAGGCGCGCAGGGGGGAGCGAGGTTCTCATGAAGGCTCCCGCCTTAGAGACTCCCTGACGCCTCGCGAGCTGGAGGTTCTCGGGCTCATGAAGTTGGGGCGTAGCAATCGTGAAATTGCCGCTGACCTCGTCATTAGCCTGGGCACGGCCAAGAATCATGTCGAGCACATTATGGCTAAATTGGGCGTATCTGATCGCACCCAGGCAGTTGTCAAAGCATTGGAACTCGGTATTCTGGACCTCACCGATATGCCTTGACGGTGAGGGACGTATAAGTCTCTTACAGCGGTTTTCGAAAGCTCCATCCACAAGAGACCAGTCCTTTCGCATAACGCTGTAGTCTCCTATGCCCCTGCAGCGGTCATGTGTCCCCTCAAGCTCTATCTCGATCCCGAGGGGCTCGAACAAGTAGTTCTGCGAAAACCGGACCCGAGGCCCACCTGTTGCGGCTGCAAGCTCGGTGACGCGTGAACGTTTGCACGCTTGTAGGGAGAGGTTAGGGGCCCGTCACACCCGTCTCAGACGCGCTGGGGGCAACAGGAGTGTGTGGACGCTCCCCCGGTCACGAAAAGGGTCTCAAGATGTGCCATCTGGCCGATGCAACAGCCACACCGCTTTCCTAGCATATGTTCGATAACTTTATTCGGAAATTGTTGCAGGAGGAGCGATGGAAGTTCGCAGTGGCGTCGATGCCGAGGTCATTTATCCGGTAGTAAGAACTTCTACAACAATGCCACGAAAGCAGATGCTCGCGCGAAGCCGGGTCACCTCGGGAAGCCGAACGCTCGTCGTGGTGGGTCTGATCGCCGCGGACGTACTGCTTGCCCTTGTGCTCTGCCAGATGGCAGCACTGATCCAGTTCCTCTGGGGCAGCGGTGCCCTGACAACGGTCGCTATCGCCGGCATGGTACCCAACGTCGTGGTGTGGTTGGGGCTGCGCTTCTTGTTGGGCCTGTACCCCGGCTATGGGTTGGGACAAGTAGAAGAACTCCGCCGCCAAACTTTCGCCCTGTTCACCACCCTGGCCATAACCACAGTTTTCGCCTTTTTTTCCAGCACCGCCGAATCGCTCTCGCGTATGCTCCTGTTCGCCTGGATCCTTGGCCTGCTGGTTGCCGCCCCTCTCGCCAGGTACTGCGCCAAGCTAGCGTTGAAAAAGCTCGGGTTGTGGGGCAAGCCTGTCGTGGTGGTGGGCGCTCACGACGCTGGCGCACGCGTACTGGAGGATCTGCGGCGCGAGTGGCAACTTGGATTCAGGCCTATGGCCGTCTTCGATAATCGTGTGGCCCCCATAAAGAGAACCCTAAACGGCGTACCTTACGGCGGTACTCTGGGGGACGCGATCGCCCTGGGCCGGGAGCACAGGATTGACACTTTGATCTTCGCCATGCCCTATACTAGGCGCGAGCAGTTGGCCAGGTTCGTCGATCTAGCCAAGCTCAATTTCAGACACGTCGTCGTGATACCCAACCTCGTCGGTATCACGAACTCGGCGGTGGTTGCCAGGAATTTCGCTGGAACCTTCGGAGTCGAGATCAAATACAATCTCCTGGACCCCTGGTCGCAGCGGCTTAAGAGAGCCCTAGACCTGGCTGCTACGGTGGTCGGTGGGATCTTCGTCCTCCCGCTCATCGCGGCGCTTGCCCTGCTCGTGCGCCTGGAGTCGCGTGGCCCGATCTTCTATAGCGACAAACGGATGGGTCGCGACGGCGAGCTATTCTCGTGCGTCAAGTTCCGTACGATGGTTCCCGACGCGGAGAGTTTGCTACACGGGCTGCTCGCGGAGAACGAGGAAGCCAGGGAGGAGTACCTCAAGTACCATAAACTGCGCAACGATCCCCGCGTCACCAGCGTGGGCCGCTTCTTGCGCAAGACCAGCCTGGACGAGTTGCCGCAGCTCTGGAACGTCCTGCGTGGGGAGATGAGCCTGGTTGGTCCACGTCCCTACCTGCCCCGCGAGTCCGGCGATATAGGTGTTACCCAGGACGAGATACTGCGCGTTACCCCCGGAATCACCGGTCCATGGCAGGTGGCCGGTCGCAACCGCAGTGCCTTCGAAGAGAGGGTAGAGATGGATGTCTCCTACGTGGCCGACTGGTCCGTGTGGTTGGACATCGTGCTACTGGTCCGTACGTCAGTTTGTGTGTTGTTCAGCCGCGGCGCTTATTGAGATGCGCCCCGTTCGGCATTGCTAGCAACTCCTTACCGGACATTCTCGATTCTGCGTACCTCTCGCGCACGTACCCTGTGTGGTCGTACGGAGCTGCTTTCCGGCCGACCCTAATCCCGCCGCGGGGTGCTTGGGCCGTCTCTCGCGACCAGGAACTCGTTGGCGGGTCCGTGGCGGGCCGGCGAGGGGAGTAGCGTACGGCAGGTTAGATTTTGGCCCCGGGTTTGCCGCTGCCACAGACACCGGATTTTCCGTCGCCGCGAACCCGCCTAGAACCTGCAGCATGTACTCTGCAAGCATTCGGCGTTCCGAAATCCCCCGAGCGTGTCGATCTGGAGGTGGCGCCCCACCCCGGTTACAGAGCGTCACAAGATCGCAGTCACGGGTGATGAGGCAGCATTTGCGAAAGCCTAGAGCAGCTTGCAAAGGAATGGAACCCTTTTGCAAGCGATCATCCCTCAGCAATCAGCGGTCAGCTTCTTGTTCTTGGCTGATTGCTGACTTGCTGAAAGCTCCCTTCGCAGATGTTCAATACTTCTGCAATTTGCTGTAGATCAGCTCGAACGAGTGCTTGACGCACAACAGAATTCAAGGCAAGTACTAGCGGGTCACACTTGCGTAAATTGCGTCCTGCGACCGCTAGAGAATTTCGGCCCGACGTTACAACAATACTTGAGGGTACATCCTGCGTTTTCTTCCTGGGAACTCGTGGAGTCGCGTTCAGCGTCACCAGGCGAGTCTTGTGAAGGAGCTTGTACCTAGGGGGTCAAGATGCTCAGGGCCATCATCAAGGAAGTCAGCCAGGCGACCAGGACCACGAGGACCAGACCACCAAGCAGCACTATCCTGCGCCACACGGGCCGGGGCTTTCCCCGCATCTGAGACCGATTTTGGGAGGACACCCGCCTCTGGATGTCGGACTCTTCTTTCATGCGCTGGAGTTCCTTCTCCAATGACGCCAATTCCCGTTCTTGCTGTTCACTGCGCTGCTGGGCCTCTGAGCGCTCTTGGCGCTCATTCTGTAGATCTACGGTTAGTTGTTGGTGCTCCAGCTCTAACCGTTCGGTCTGCTGTTGAGCTTCAATGTGCGTTCGCTGCTCGCGCTCCAACTCTTCCCGTAACTGATCGAGCTCTTGCTCCAGGCGTAGACGCTCCTGCTCAAATTGTTGTGCATTATGAGCGTTCTCTGTGCGAAGTTGCTCCATCTCCCGGTCGTCCACCGGTAGTGTTCGATCTCCTCCCAGATACTCCATTAGCTGGCGGCGCTCCCGAGATTCATCCTCTTGCTTCTTCAACAGGACCTGACGTTCTTCGCGCAGCAACTCCAATCGTTCGTACTGGTCGCGCAGCAATTCGTTGCGATCCTCGCCCAGACTTTCAGATCTGCGCGAACTCTGCAAGATGCGGACCCCGACGATCAAGGTCACGATACAGGTCAGAAAGATCAGGAGAAGCGCCACGTAGACCATCAGGTTATCCTCCGTGAATAAACCTCTACTTGCAGAGTTCGCAAAGATTATCGCATGCAGGGCGGTGCGGGATCCAAAGCACACAACACCCCCACCGGCTAGCCGCCGGCATACGCCGGTGGGGGAGGGAATCAATCATCGGTAGCGTGGTCGCCACTGCTAGTTAACCATCCATACAGACTATAGCCCCACGCGGCAACCCCATCTGCGCTCAGAGTATGGTACGTAGCACACCGAACGCCTCGGCGTATTCGACCCCAATTTCCTTTCCCCGGATGTTTGCCAGGGCGCTGACCGACTCGAGGCTGCGGATGTGAGGGCTCGGCCGCAGTTGGGTCACGTATCGCTTTACGGCCTCGAACTTCGCACCCAGGTGCTCGGTGATGTCGCAGTAGGCGACGGGCCTCGGCAAGGACTCTGCCGCCCAGTTGATCTTCGTCATCTCGTACGTGAGCACGTGCGGCACCAGGTGCTTGCCAAACGCCTGCGCGATGGGTCGGGCCGCGGCGAACGCGGTCTGAAACACAGCCACATGGTCCTGATCATAGTCTTCGCCGTAGGGCATGAGAAGCAGATCCGGACGATGCTCGTTGATCGCCCCTTCGAAGAGATCGACGAGCTCCCGCTTCGGGAGCGTGTCGAGCTTCTCGATGAGGTCCTGATCGCCGTATGCGATCTCATAGCTGCAGCCGAGAAGGTCCGTTACGGACTCTATCTCCCGCACCCGCTCTTCGTACGACGTCAGGCGGTCGAGCCCGTAGTGGTGGAATCCGTCTACGGCGAGATAGAGGATATGCGTCTGGCAACCCTGCTCGGAGAGCTTGGCGAGCAGACCGGAGCAGCCCATGGCTTCGTCATCAGCGTGCGGGGAAAGTACGAGCACGCGCTCCAGGTTCTCAGCGAGCAGCATGGATGTCTCGTCTGCTCTCTTCGCGGGCCTGACGGTAGTCCTCCTGGGTCCGATAGTAGCTCGCCGTCTCCATTATGAGCTCGTCGAGGCTGACCTCCGGCTTCCAGCCCAGATCGGATGCGCCGCTTAGAACAGGGACCTTCTCGAAAGACTCGGCCTCCATGTACATCGGCCCATAGACTTTCTTGCCGTCGATATGAACTATCTCGGAGTCGCTGCCCAGGAGTTCCTTTATCCGCAGAGCCAGTTCTTCGACGGTCGTACGGTTGTCCGGATTGCCCACGTTGAACACGTTGACCTGGCTCTCCAGTGCTTCGTCCCAGAAGTCCGTCAGGAAGCGGCTGAGGTCCGTCGCGGACGTGAACGCCCTGACCTGTTTGCCGGTAGCGAATACGGTTATCGGCTCACCCACGAGCGCCTGCTGGACGAAGGTGGGCATGACGAAGCCGCCAGCCCTGGACTGGCGCGGCCCGACCACGTTGAAGGGCCGAATCGCAATAGCCCGCAGCCCGCGGTTGAGGCTATTTACCATCATGCACTCTATGAGCGTCTTCGCTATAGCGTACTCGATCCTCGTGTTGTATGGGACAGGGACGCGGATGTCGTCGTCCTCGCCGAGCAGGCCGCTACGCCCGTAGACCTCCGCGGAACTGAACATGCAGAGGGGGACGTCGGCCTGGATGCACCGCTCGATCACTGATTCGGCGGAGCGAATCATGTCCGGCCCGAGCCGGCCCGTGTACTGGAGGATGCCAGCGGGTCCCACGTGCGAGGCCGCGTGCACGACCCTGTCGGCGCCTTCCAGGACCTTCGGGTCCTCGAAGACTGTTTCGACGGGTTCCCTTATCACGGTGCACCCGGGGTGCTGCTCGTATACTTTCCCGTCGACGACCGCAGCGACCTCCGAGTCGATTACGGTTACGCGATCACCAAGGGCCAGGTGCGCATCCGCTACGTGCGAACCGATGAAACCGAGCCCGCCAGTAATTACTATTTCCCTGGTCAACTTTACCGCCCTTCTCGTGTACTCGGCGCTCATATGTAGCCGATTGTCACTGATATACCATACTAACAGCTGGAACAATTAACACCCATTCTTAGCACGAATCGTCACCAAGAGTCGCAGTATTGAGAGCCCGCTAAACGAAGACTGTACCTCAATAACCCGAAGGTGTCACCCAAGGTATAAGCGGTAACCTATCAGGAGTACAGTTCTGCGCCCACTTTCGCCCGGCTCCTCAGGCGTGGTGGCGACCCACCACGCCGAGTCGTTAGTCATAAATCGCGAGGACGCACGGCTCGATCCCCCGGTCGTCTTACGTACGGTTTCGACCCCTTATTTCGTCCCTTTCTGGCGATTCACTCTGCCGCGTAGGGTATGCAAGACTTGCGCGATGATCGCAAGACCGCCGCATAGCCGGACCGCAGCAGCCACTACGCAAGCTACGGCCGCCCCACGCAGTCCGGCAGATGGCACCAGCCAAATGCATGCTACGACGCTGGTGCAAGCAACGAGGCCATACAAAGGTATTTGGATGACAAAACGCCTGGCAGCCGTGATCGTCCAGTACTGAAACGTAGCCACGCATTCGATCGCTCCCGCAATCGCCAACCAGAGAAATACACCAGGGTATTCTGCATACTCCTTTCCGTAGAACAGAGTCAAGATCTCCGACCCAGCGAGCAGCACTAGCAGGACCCCTGCCGCGCCGAACGATAGGCCAATGCCGACCGCTTTAAACATAACCACCCGGAACTGCGCGTCATTTCCCGCCGCGTGGTGCCCTGCAAGTCGGGGGCCGACCGATTGCGCCAACGAATCCACGAGTTTGATGCCCGCCACCACGGTGTAGGCCATTGTGGCAAAGATGCCCAGCGCACTCGAGCCCGAATACACCTCGACAAAGTAGCGAGGAATGTTGGGATAGAGGTTCACGAGCAAACCTACGATGCCCAAAGGTAGAGCGAGCCATGCCAGGTCCCTCACCCTTCTCATCTTCCCTTGCGCTTCCGGTTTGGTATTAGAACCGGCATGCCCGAGCATCAGGCCGGACGACTCTCGGTTAGTGGTTTTCAGGATTCGTGCGCCGTTTCTAACATCGTAGCCAAATAGCAGTATTGCCCAGACAATTGCTAGCCCACAGGCGCCCGCGACCACGCTGTTCGTTAAATAGACTCCCAAGCCGAGGCCCCCCAACGACAGGGGACTCTTGATCAATAGGGACTTGGCCATATAGTCGACGTGTTCGTGCTGCAAGAACAAACCATAAAACAGATCGCTTACGGACTCGAACGCCTTCGCCACGCCAACCACCAGTATGGTTAGCGCTGTCTGTCCACGGTAGCCCACGACGAGGACGACCACTACGAGTGCTGCGAGGGCCAGCGTCGTGGCGATGATCCTTAGGACCAGATAATCGCCGAAACGGTAGCGTTGGATGGCGTCCGTCGCCTGCACACCGCGTAGTTCTAGGTTCGAGAACATGATGAGCGGCGCGGTGATAGCAAGGCCGAGTGCGAACTGCCCGACCATCTGTGGGGTTCCTATCTTCGCAAGCACCACGAGCATGGCCCACTGGGCAGCGACATACGCCGCATTACCGGCAAGACTCCAGGATAGACTGTGTCTCAGTTTCGGCAGTTTAGCTCTTGCCTGCATAACAGGGCAGGACTATAACAGGGCAGGACTGTATCGCACACTAGGCCGGTTTTCAGAGATTGCTGAACATACTTTGGATCTACCTTCGGCTCTGGGTGATCAGCCTTTACAATACCTCTACGTTGCTTGGCATCTTCCCAAACTCTTGCCGCACGGCGTTACGGAAATCTACAATCTGCTTAGAGAACTTCACCGTCGAATGCAGATCCAAGGCCTCGTGATTGGTAGCTATTACGACACAATCCGCTTGCACAAGCTCTTCTTTTGTCAACTTCACCGAGGACAGGTCCTTATCAGGAAGGTAGGGTACGTGCGGATCATGGTAGGAGACCTCTGCCCCTGCGTCGATGAGCAACTCCAAGATTTTCAAGGATGGACTCTCGCGTAGGTCGCTTACGTTCGGCTTGTAGCTCACCCCTAGCATCAAGACTCGACTGCCATTAACCGCCCGTTTCCGAGAGTTAAGGGCTCCGGTTATCCTATTAAAGGCGTACTCGGCCATGCCCACGTTTACCCGACCCGCCAGATCAATGAATTCGGTGTTCATGTCGAAGGAGCGCGCCCGCCAGGAGAGGTAGAATGGGTCTATAGGTATGCAGTGGCCGCCGAGACCGGGCCCCGGATAAAAAGGCATGAATCCGAAGGGTTTCGTACCAGCTGCTTCTATTACTTCCCACACGTCGATGTCCATACGGTGGCAGAGGATGGCCAGTTCGTTCGCCAGGGCTATGTTCACGCTTCTGAAGGTATTCTCGAGGAGTTTGGCTAGCTCGGCGCTTTCCGGGGCAGAGACGGCGTAAACCTGCTGGGTTACGTTACTGTACAGTTGTTCGGCCCGACGGGTACACTCCGGAGTTACGCCGCCCACGATCCTTGGCGTCTTAGAGACGGTGAAGAGCCTGTTTCCGGGATCTATCCGCTCGGGACTAAAGGCCAAGTAGAAATCTTCCCCTACCCTCCGTCCGTGACGCTCGAAGATGGGCAGCAGGACTTCTCGGGTAGTGCCCGGGTAGGTGGTGCTTTCGAGGACGACGAGCGCGTCTGGAGCGAGGTACTGGGCTGCGGCTTCGGATCCAGCCACAACCGCGGACAGATCTGGCTCCTTGTGTTCATCAAGCGGCGTCGGGAGGCAGATTATCGTCGCGCTCGCCTCGCGTATGAAACTGTAATCGGCTGTGAAGCGCAACATCTTCTCCACGATTAGGCGTCGCAGGCGTTCCGCACGCACATCTTCTACGTGCGACTCACCGGATTCGAGCGCGTCCACCCTATCCCCGTCATTGTCTATTCCGATAACGGGTATCCCCGCGTCCGCGAATGCGACCGCGAGCGGGAGTCCGACATAGCCCAGCCCGATTATCGCTACCTTTCCGTCAAACAGTGTCTTCGGTCCTGCAGGCTCCACAGCTCAACGCCCTCCAAAACAACTTCTTGACAAATCACACTCTCGCATCATTCCTCTTAAAAGCAACGATGTTAGCACGAAAACCAATCGTGAGTAGCGACTCGATGCGCTCGCTGGGGGACCGTACATGCCAAAAGTTTTCGCCAGGTTCCGATCGAGAACCAAGTCTGGAGGGATAAAACAACACTATCAGTAAGGCGTTGTGACGGAGAGACACGCGAGCGCCAGCAAGCGTACGATACTTGGCCTGGACACATCTGCGTTTGGGTTTGAGAAATATGTGCTAAATGGGGGATGCGGAGTCTTTTTGCGACGCACTAATATATCCCGTTGAAAGACGTTGAAAGGATGGTACCGCATCGACGGCGGAGGCTAAGATCCGCGCCCCGCAGGCTGGTACTTGCGGGGCGCGGGGGGCCAGTAGCGCGACCGGCTACTTTTCGTACCGTAGTCGGCCGCGCTCGTGTCTCGGCCGAGGTACGTCTAGCAGCACGGGAGGAGCCTCGATAGTGGCGAGCAAGACGGCAGGGAAATCCAGGCAACTCTTGAGGGTTTCGGCGGTGGTGGGGGCGTTGGCCGTGGCCGTAACCTCCGTCGCCTTGCTATCACCCTCCGGTGCGACAGCCGTTTCCACGTTACCCGCTGGATTCCAGGATTCGGTCGCCTTCGGTGGCCTGAATAGTCCCACAACGGTCCAGTTTTCGAAGGACGGGCGGGTTTTTGTCGCCGAACAGAGCGGTTTGATCAAGGTCTTCGATAATCTCTCCGATACCACGCCTACCACTTTCGCCGACCTGCGCACCAACGTGTACAACTACTGGGATAGCGGCATGCTCGGACTCGCCCTAGATCCCAACTTCCCAACCAACCCCTACGTCTACGTCCTCTATACCCACGACGCCCCCATCGGGGGGACGGCGCCACGCTGGAACGACGCCTGCCCCAGTCCGCCCGACCCTACCAAAGACGGCTGCGTGGTGAGCGGGC